>ERZ724561.26-NODE-26-length-27876-cov-3.621392_pt1 | contig 27876 bp, 26 predicted proteins | sample MGYA00375855_ERZ724561 | MGnify/ENA primary metagenome ERZ724561 (study PRJEB28725, sample SAMN03264854) | marine sediment metagenome | biome: marine pelagic biome; feature: marine oligotrophic desert; material: ocean water | place: Pacific Ocean:North Pacific... | reverse complement strand
CTATCATTTTTGATGAACAGAAAGCAGTAATTGGGAGGCCGCCTGATATTACACTCGATATGTTATGATGGATGACCATATGAGTTCTATCAATCATCAAAGAAGACATGTCCTAAAATCGGGCTTATCACTGGGGATTGGAAGTCTAGTCACTTCAAGGATTGGCTTTGCTGAAAGTGAATCTCTGCATTTTCTAGATGCAACAGAACAGGCTAAATTGATCAAAACAGGCCAAGTATCTGTCCTGGAAATGGTCATGTCAGCAATTGAAAGAATTGAGTTGCTTAATCCAAACCTCAATGCAGTAGTTACAAAATCTTTCGAACAAGCCATTGATGTTGCAAAATTAAATCCAATAAACGGCCCTTTTTCTGGAGTCCCCTATTTGGTTAAGGACCTGCTTGATCAAAAAGGGGTAAGAACTACTTCAGGATCTAGAATGTTTGCTAATAGAATTGCCAATAGAAATTCGTCCAATGTGCAGGCTGCCTTTGATATGGGTCTGATCTCATTAGGAAAAACAAATACGCCAGAATTTGGATTAACGGGAACCACTGAATCACTGCTTTTAGGGACGGCAAAAAATCCTTGGAATTTGTTTCACAACACCGGGGGTTCAAGTGGAGGATCAGCTGCGGCAGTGGCCTCAGGTATGGTTGCCATTGCTTCAGCTAGTGATGGTGGAGGATCCATTCGAGTGCCTGCATCATGTTGCGGTATTTTTGGACTAAAGCCTTCTATCTACAGAACGATAGATGATGCTCAACCAAATCGACCTATAGATTTGAGCGTCCGCTTTGTCCACACTCGAAGCGTCAGGGACAGCGCCACAGCGCTGTATCACATGCAAAAAATTGACCCTTCAGGAAAACTACCAAAGATCCCTATGCAAATTACACCTAACAGACAAAAGCTAAAAATAGCCCTCCTCACATCAAATATGCTTGGAAATGAAGCTGATTCTGATGTTAAAGATTCAATTGAGAACACTGCTGCTCTGTGCGAAGAACTTGGACATGATATAGAGATCATAGAACCATTCATTGATGGGGAACGATTTATTGATTCGTTTATCACTATGTGGGCTCATGGTGCAAGGACAATAATTACTTTGGCAGAAGAGAATTTTGGTAGAACAGAAACTGTTCTTAATGAATTGCTTGAACCATGGACTCTAGGTCTAGGGAAATGGTTTGATAATCTTCCTGATGGACAAGTTGAGATAGCATTAGAGAGATTGCAAGAGGATAGCTTAAAGTCCAATGAAATATTCAATTCCTATGACATGCTGCTCTCACCTGTTGTCCAGACAACTGCACCTAAAAATGGTGACATGGCGCCCGATATTCCATATGACAAGTTATTGGAGCGTTCTGTAAACTTCATCACTTTCACGCCTTTGGCGAATGTTACTGGAGACCCAGCAATGTCAATTCCTCTTGGTTGGTCCCCTTCTGGACTACCTATTGGCAGTCACTTCCATGCGAGTCTTGGTAAAGAGCAACAGTTGCTTGAACTGGCGCTCCAACTGGAGGAGGCGCGTCCTTGGAAGGATAATTGGCCTAGCTAGAGATTGCTTTTTGAAAGGCTTTTCTTTCTTCTAAACGCTTATAATAATCACAAACATTGACTGTACCATCAGCACCATTGAGTAATTCTAAATTGCTCGCCAGTCGAAGAGTGTAGCCATTAATAATGTCTGCAGCTGTGAATTCATTACCAACTAGAAAGTTTTGTTGGCTAAGCATAGGGTCCATAGTTTTTAACAACTTTATAAAGGATTCTTTTGCAGAATCAATCGTGTACTGATGTCTGTGCTCTTCGGGTCTAAACATGGTGTTTTTAAGAATATCAACAATTGGTAAAATCAAAGTGGATTCTCCGAAATTAAGCCAATGGAGAAAATAGGCGTATTCGTTTGAGTCTTTTTCTGGCTGTAAACGACCTTCTCCATATTTCATGAGAATGTATTGAACTATAGCAACCGATTCACTTAAGAGAAGATCCCCGTCCTTTATTGCAGGTAACTTTGCAAAAGGACTCGCCTCTACAAAATCAGGATTGGGTTTACCTCTTTCCAAGACTACCAATTCATAATCCAGTCCCAATTCCTCAAAAAGCCAAATGATTCTGACTGATCGACTGCCTTTTGCATGGAATAATTTGATCATATCGTTCTACTCATCTGGGGCAATCTCTAGTCTCATCCCATCTAAATCTTCTGTAAGTTCGATTTGACAGGACAATCTAGATTGGTCATCCCTAAAAGATTCTAGATCTTCAAGAAGTTCCAATTCATCGTCTTGGCGTTTTTCCAGAGTTGAAGCCCAGGGTTCTTCAATATAACAATGACAGGTGGCACAAGAACACATGCCACCGCAAAGTGCCAACACCCCATTATCCAAGTCTCTTAGGCTCTCCATAAGAGAGAGGCCCACTTGACCTTCAACAGTGTGTTCTTCGCCTTCGCTATCTATGACATTTATAATCGGCATATGATTATTACCTTAAAAACAGTGGGGATTTAATCACACAATTAAGCAGATTACCAGTCGAGTCAAATCAGTTTTTATGGATTTCTATTTTTGTTTAATTGGCAAAATCAAGTCAACTACAGCTCCCTGCTGGGAGTGATTCTTGATATGAATTGTTCCGTTATGGGCAATGATGATTTGCTTACTCAAATACAGACCTAAGCCACACCCTCCACTTTTTCTGCTTCTCGATTGACCGGTTCTAAAAAAGGGCTCTGTGACCTTTTCTAAATCATCTTCATTGAAGCCAGGCCCATAGTCTCTGACAGATAACTTCATTGAATCTGGATCAATTTCATCAAGATTTATTTCGATTCGACTTTGTTCATGAGAAGTAAATCTTGAAGCATTTTCAAGCACATTTTTTATCATCACCTCGATAAGTATTTGATCAGCCTCGACCTCTTTACTCTTTATTTTTGATGATATAACAGTCTCTATATTCTCCAGGTAAGGGGCTTTAGAGGTTAGATCCTTTATTGTGTCCTCAATGTTGAATGTTTTTAAATCAAGCTTCTTATGGCCATAGTTAATGGCCTCGCTATCGAGTAAATTAGAAATAATAGCTTCCATAGCATTGATTTCATTGAGCAGCTCATCTCTTTGCTTTTCATCTTCTAGCATCTCTATTTGCAATCGAGCTCTTGTTAGAGGTGACCTGAGTTCATGGCTAACTCCTAGATTTAAACGCTGTTTGGCTTCTAACATATCCTGAACATTTGTGGCTAATAGATTGATCTCGTTCGCTAATATACCGAGCTCATCTTTTGGCTTAATAGTAATTCGATGTTCGAGTTCACCAGATCCTATCTTGCTTGTTCCATCTTGAATTGCCTGTATTGGATTAATGATTCTTTGAACAACTAAGAATGAAATTAATAAGATTAATAAGCTGATGCCCAACAAAGCTTCAAACAAATAAGTTGGATTCACCTCTTGAGTCATTTTGGGATTAACAAGGATGACTACATAATCCCCATAAGGGACTTTAAAAAAGGTTCTGTTCATATAGCGAGCAAATTCTGAGCCTTCAATATAGGGATCTTGACCAATTTCAATGTCAGCTTTTATCTTCAGGATATCCCAGTTGCTTTTTTGAAAATCAATTACATCTAAATCAGGAAATTCGTTGGTCGACGTCCAGCCGAAATTTTCGCCAATAATTTTTATATCAAAGGGCATATTGCTAGCTACCTCCTCAGCCCTTTCTTGGGTTGGCGGATAACGAAGATCTTCTAAAAAATTCTCTAGATAACTGGTTTGATAATAGCCAAGCGTTTCTCTAACCTCATCATTCAATATTAACGAACGAACTCCTACGGTCAAAAGATAAAGATAAGCAATCGCAGTAATTAAAAAGACTGTGATCAATTTAAGTGATAGGGATTGAAAGATTTTATTAATCTTCATTATTTTTCAATATCCAAAAACATATAGCCTTTGCCCCAAATGGTCTTGATAATCTTTGGTGATTTAGGGTCTGATTCGATCTTTTGCCGTAATCTAGAAATCAAAATATCTATTGATCGAGAAAATAGATGGGCTTCTATGCCTTTAATCTCTTTGATAATTTCATCCCTAGTAAATGTAATACCTGGGTTATTGATGAACATTGACAATAAATCATATTCTTTAGTGGTCAAATCAAGAACTGAGCCACTCATTTTAATCTCGAGATGCAAATCATCTATTTCAAAAATAGAATTCTTGCTCTCTTTTTTTGTTGGGATTCGTCTTATTAAACTCATAATTCTGGCTACCAGCTCCCTTGGCTCAAAGGGTTTAGCTAGATAATCATCAGCACCCGATTCCAATCCACGGATTTTATCATTTGGCTCTCCTCTAGCACTCAACATAATAACTGGGAGAGAATAATCTTTTCGTATCTGTTCACAAACCTCGAAACCATTCATTTTTGGCATCATTACATCAAGAATGATCACTTCAGGATTATGGTTTCTAATAGCAGGCAAAGTATTGAGTGGATCTGATATGGCTTCAAGCTTGATATCAGATTTTTTCAAATAACTTTCTAAAAGTTCTGCCAACTTCAAATCATCATCAACTAGCAGAGCTTTAATCATATCAAAAGTTATTTCCAGCGATCTTTTGAATCTTCTATTTGATCGACCCCAATCCTCATTTCTAACATTCTGTTCGCTTCTTCCTCTCCAAAGACCTGGATAGGTAAAACATTCATGGGATCGTTCCTATAGCCAAGCTCTCTAACCTGAAAGTCATAGATTTGTTGATCGTTTCTCTCAGACTCAGGAACCTCTTCTGCTTCATCTAACCAACTGAACCATCGACCAATGAAACGTTCGAGATAATCTTCACAAAAATCTATATTCTCATCTGTTAGCTCGGCATGAGAACTAACGCAAACTGGGGACATCAATGATCTGAGATATGTGCCGTGACTAACAAATCTAGTCCAATTAGGATTGGCGCGAAACTCAAGAAAATCTTGGTTCACCGGCTCGTAATACTGATTGAGATAATCCGGGTTAGTTCTTAAATCCATCCTTGGAGTATATTCAGCATAAAAATAAAGCCTAGGTATGGTTCCAAAAATAACTGCTAAGTGGGGCACACGTGTTTCTTGGCCCAAAAAAACTGTGGCATTTATATCGAGAATGCTTCGTTGTCTATTACCAATCCAAGAGTGAACAAGCCAGTCTACCTGGTCTCCGGAGTAAGCATTGAATGAACCCTCAAGTAAGCCGTGATCTGGGTGTTCACTAGAGGTGAAGTAATCTCTGCCCTCACACGATGGATGTTTTGCTACTTCAAATCGTTCCCTGACACGTTCAATGATATTTGTTTGTATTCCCCAGCATCTTTCCCAAGCTTTACTAACATCCACATTAGGGTTTTCAGAAAGAAATTCCATAATAGTTTTAGTTTCTTTATTTGAACTCAAGACCGTCTCCTCTTAACAATTAATGCATACAGTATTCCATCAAGAAAGTGATAGATCCAGTTAATCCATGACTATATAATCAATTTCAAACTAAATACCGAATCTGGAGACATAAACATGCCAATGTTAGAGATCAATAATCATAAAATGCATTATGAAATTCATGGAGAAGGCCCGCCAGCAGTTTGTATGGGAGGTTGGGGTACTTTTTGCCATGGTAACGAAAGTCTATTGGCGAGAGGACTTACCGATGAGTACCAAGTTTTAGTCTTTGATTATCGAGGCATTCGTGACTCAGAGGATGATCACGATGTTGAACCATCAATGAAGATGCACGCCAATGATTTAATTGGTCTTTTAGATCATTTGGAATGGAAAAATGTGCATCTTATTGGATTGGTAGGTATGGGCTGTTGTGTCGCACAAGAAGTGGCGATTAATCGCCCTGATCTTGTTCGGACTATGGTCAATATGGGTGCCTGGGCCTACTGCGATACCTATCTATATGATCAACTAAAATTATTCAGGGATGTTCATAGAGATTCAGGCTTCCTTACCTTTCAAGAAAAGGTTTCTATCTATTCATTTCTTCCAGAGTACTACAATGAAAACAGAGATAAGTTATTAGGTCCAAATGCAGGCTGGAAAGAGCTTAGAGATAATTACGATACTCATGCAAGATTAGTTGAAGCATGCCTCAATCATGATGTTAGAGATCAGCTACATAAAATAAAAGCGCCAACACTTATCATTCATGCTGGCAAGGATCTGGTTACAGGACCAAGAACTACGCTACCCCTAGAGGAAGGTATTCCCAATGCAAAAGGTGTCTTGATGGAAGATGTGGCACATGTGGTGGCAGGCAAGGAACAAAAAATTGCTTTTTGCAAAATATTGTTCGAATTCTTAGAGGCACACTAACGTTTTTGGTTGTATAAAACTTCTAATATATAGATAATGGGCGCACTTAAAGTTTAAGGGGGAGCTTAAATTTTCATGACAGTTTCAGGTTCAAAGATCAGCATTCAAAACGGTAAGCTTAATGTCCCTAATGATCCTGTTATCCCTTTTATTGAAGGCGATGGTATTGGCCCAGATATCTGGAAAGCTGCAGTTCGAGTTCTAGATGCTGCTGTAGAAAAAGCCTACAATGGCGAAAAAAAGATTCAATGGTTAGAAGTATACGCTGGTGAAAAAGCATTTAAGAAGTTTAATAACTGGCTGCCAGATGAGACCGTAGAAAAATGTCAGGAATACCTCGTCTCGATTAAAGGCCCTTTAACAACACCAATTGGAGGTGGCATGAGGTCTTTAAATGTCGCTTTAAGGCAACTGCTTGATTTATACGTCTGCCTTAGGCCAGTTAGGTGGTTTAAAGGGGTGCCTTCTCCAGTGAAAACACCAGAAAAAATTGACATGGTCATTTTTAGAGAAAACACAGAAGATATCTATGCAGGCATTGAATTTGAAGAAGGCTCAGAGGCCAATAATAATTTTCTATCTCTTTTCAAAGAAGCTTTTCCTGATGAATATTCAAAAATAAGATTCCCTGAAACCTCAGGTATTGGTATTAAGCCAATTTCAGTAGAAGGCTCTGAGAGGTTGTTGCGAGCTGCTTTTGAATACGCCATAACAAATAATCGAAAATCAGTAACCTTTGTTCATAAAGGCAACATTATGAAATACACCGAAGGTGCTTTTAGAAACTGGGGTTATGCTCTGGCTGAAAGAGAATTTGGAGATCATGTATACACATGGGACCAATGGGAAAGAACAAAATCAGAACACGGTGAACAAGCTGCTAACAATGAACAAACTAAAGCTATTGATAACGGTGCAATCTTGGTCAAAGATGCCATTGCTGATATCACCTTACAACAAGTTCTCACAAGACCATCAGAGTTCGATGTTATTGCCACCATGAATTTAAATGGGGATTATTTATCTGACGCCCTAGCAGCACAAGTTGGGGGTATAGGGATAGCCCCTGGAGGCAACATTAATTATTCGACCGGACACGCGGTGTTTGAAGCAACACATGGAACTGCACCTAAATACACAGATCAAGATAAGGTTAATCCAGGCTCTGTCATCTTGTCCGGAGAAATGATGTTACGCTATCTTGGTTGGAATGAGGCAGCTGATCTGATTATTAAGGCTATGGACATATCAATTCAAAATCAAACTGTCACTTATGATTTTGCAAGATTGATGGATAATGTTGATCCGATTAAATGCAGTGAATTTGGTGATTCACTTATAGATAACATGAGCTAATCCAATCCTCTGTGTGCTTCGAATAGCTAATTCATCCAACAAATAAAGAGAAATCAATTATGAAAAGTATAAAGATTGTCATCAGTATCTTAATTTTATTGCAAAGTAATTATCTTCTTGCAGAATCCTGCGAGCAGACAATAGAAAGCAATGATATGCTCCAATTTAATCTTAAAGAGATGGCCATTAGCTCAAATTGCTCTGAGCTTACTGTCATTTTAAAACACACCGGTCAATTGCCAGTTAATATTATGGGTCATAATTGGGTATTAACTGACACTAATGATTTTATGGCTGTTGCACAAGCTGGGGGGGCCGCTGGACCAGCCGCTGGTTATCTTCCTGAAGGTGATTCTCGAGTGATTGCAGCTTCCTCGATGATTGGAGGTGGTGAAACAACATCAGTAACATTTTCCACCAGCGGTCTTGCTGCTTCTGGAGACTATACCTTTTTCTGCTCCTTTCCAGGGCATTATGCAATTATGAAGGGCAGCCTTAAAATTATAGATTAATCTTTAGGTCACCCTTAGCAAGGGCTAGAGGTCCGGTTCTAGCTACTGCAACTATAGTGCTCATTGCTGAGAGTGCTTCTAGTAACTTGTCGTTTTTTGCGGTATCTGCCATAACCTCTATAATTAAAAGTTGATCTTTGTCGTTGACAATTGTTGCTGAGTAATCATAAAGCACGGTTTTAATATCGCCTTCTTTATCATCATTAATCTTTAACTTAATCATCATTAATTCACGTTCTATATGATCGTGCTGGGATATATTTAGGACATCTACAACATCGATTAATTTATAGAGTTGCTTGGTAATTTGACCTATCACCTCATCGGATCCTTCTGTCACTAGGGTTAATCTTGATATCGTTGGATTATCTGTCGGTGCCACACTCAATGAATCAATATTGTAACCACGGGTAGAGAACATAGAGGCAACTCGGGTCAATGCACCCGATTCATTTTGCAGTAATATTGCTATCGTATGTTTCATCTAATTGTTTTAATTATTTAATAATACAGTGAAAGGATTGTACATGGTTCCTCCAACAAATGAAGTTAGTAATCGGTATTACTTTTCAATCTGGTTTATAGTAAGGTGTCTTCCTCAAGATTTTGAGAAACTACATTAACACTTAGAATAGTTGATTGAAATGACAAAAAAACAAACAATGACTGGCTCGGAAATAATCGTTGAAGTCCTTGCTGAACAAGGAGTTGAAACCATATTTGGCTATAGCGGTGGAGCTATTCTGCCAACTTATGATGCTGTCTTTCAATACAATGAGAAACATAACAATGCGATGCCATTGATTGTTCCTGCCAATGAACAAGGTGCTGGGTTTATGGCCTCGGGATATTCTAGAGCCACTGGCAAACCTGGAATTGTTATGGTGACTTCAGGTCCGGGTGCAACAAACACAGTTACACCAGTAAGGGATGCTATGGCTGATTCAATTCCAATGATCGTTATATGTGGACAAGTTAATCGGTCATCAATAGGCAGTGATGCGTTCCAGGAAGCTCCAATTACGAGTGTTATGGGATCGGTGGCTAAACATGTGTTTCTGATTACCGACGAAGATAAATTAGCCGCTACAATAAGGGCTGCCTTTGAAATTTCTACCTCAGGAAGACCTGGTCCAGTGGTAGTGGATATCCCAAAAGATATACAAACAGCTAGTATCGATTTTGACACAAGCTCAACCCTCAACATTAATGCCTATCGAGAACGAGTCCAATCAATTGTAAATAATCGATTGAGTGATGAAGACTGTGAACGTTTTTTTGACTATCTTAAAGCATCTAGCAGACCTCTCATTTATTCGGGTGGCGGAACAATAGCTGCAGATGCGACCGAAGAATTAAGAAAATTTTCAGCTCGTCTTCAGGTCCCTGTGACCACAACATTGATGGGTATAGGTGCAATTGATACCCAATCTAAATTGTCTCTCCAAATGTTGGGCATGCATGGGACGGCCTTTGCTAATTATGCGGTTGAAGATTGTGACTTTATTATTGCTCTAGGGTCACGGTTTGATGATCGCGTAGCAGCCGTACCTAAACAATTTGCCCCTAAGGCAAAAGCAGTGGCACATTTTGATATTGATGCCTCCGAGATTGACAAGGTAAAACAAACAGATTGGTCGCATGTTGGTCTCCTAAAAGATGCCCTCAATGATTTACTTAATTATGCTGATAAAAAAGATATCAGCTGTGACTTTGGTGAATGGAACAATGAGATTCAAGAATTAAAATCTAAACATCCACTGGATTTCGATAGAGGATCAGATTTAATCCAACCTCAGATGGTATTGGATGAAATTAACCAGTTAACCAAAGGTGAAGCAATTGTTTCTACTGGTGTTGGACAGCATCAAATGTGGTCTGCTCAATATTTTGATTTTAAGGAACCTAGACAATGGTTAACATCTGGAAGCATGGGAACAATGGGCTTTGGATTGCCTGCAGCAATTGGTGCACAGTTTGCTCATCCAGATAAAATTGTTATCGATGTCGATGGAGACGGCAGTATACGCATGAACTTAGGTGACATGGAAACTGTTACAACCTATGACCTACCAATTAAGATCCTCTTACTTAATAATGCAGGAGACGGCATGGTGAAACAGTGGCAAAAACTTTATTACGGAGGTCGATTATCTGCAAGTGACAAGACACTCCATAAGAAAGATTTTGTGGCATCTGCAAAATCTGATGGCTTTGAATACGCTGAACGATTAATAGAAAAAAACCAACTTAAATCAACCGTTAAAGAATTTATTGAGTGCAAAAAAGCTGCTTTTCTTGAAGTTGTTATAGATCCTGACGCTATGGTTTTTCCAATGGTTGGGCCAGGAATGTCTTATGCCCAAATGATTACAGGTGATCATATTGAAAGCAGAGGGGAAGATCCTGAAGTAGAGCCTATAGACCCTAAAGCCATGTTCTAAAATCTCTAGCGCTCTCCCATTGCATGAATGTCATGGGTTTTGCCAGTTTGAGTGTAGAGCACCTTTTTTCTAAAAAATCTAAGCATTCCCATCTCGCCCATTCGTGAAGCTCCAATACCAGAATACTTAAACCAGTTTTTCTCACCATCAAACACATAGGTGGTTGCTCCACAATCTTGAATGGTGACAGCACCTGCATCTATCTGATGAGCAATATCAGTGGCTTCATCTGCATCACCAGCAAGCACTGCTGCTGAAAGTCCATATCTGGTGTCGTTAGCCAAATTAATTGCTTCATTAATATCGCTATAGGTCATTACAGGTATAACAGGCCCAAATGTTTCATCAATCATAAGCTTCATTGAATGATCAACCTCTTTTATCACAGTTGGTCTAATCCATTTTCCACCGCCATGAGTCTCAATCTCTCCTCCAGTCAGGACCTTAGCACCCTTTTCAGTCGCATCGCTGATATGAGACTCGATAATATCGGCTTGTTGATCAAAAATTAAAGGGCCTATATGCCCCTCCCTGATATTGGGATAATTAAGCTCCACTTCATCAGCTAGCCTAGCCAATTCGTTAATTAAATCATCAGCAATAGACTCGTGTGCATAAACTCTCTCAATTGACTGGCAAGCTTGGCCAGTGGCCTGCACTGAAGCTCGAAGAATTATCCTTGCGCTGTCTTTGGGATCTGCATTCTCAGTAACAATCACCGGGTCTTTGCCTCCAAGTTCAGCGTAGACAGGTATAAAGTTTTTAGCGCAGCTCTCGTAGACTAGTTTTCCTGTCTTCACACTGCCTGTAAAACAAACTGCATCAACATTATTAATTAAGTCTTGTCCGGTCTCGCCGTCGCCTTGTATATATCGACAAACTGCATGCAATTCAGGAACCTTTTCTAGGGTTGCTTGAAGAGGCTGAATGAAGCGTGGTGTTATTTCACTTGGTTTAGTGATAGTGGCAGCCCCTGCCATTAATGCAGGTAGAAGATCAATCAATGAAATCAGAAACGGGAAATTCCAAGGGCCTACGATCCCTACCACCTCAAAGGGTTTATATTGATGTTTATAAATCACACTTGGTGCTGAGGATTGAATTGGCTCTTTCTCAGCAAAAATATTACGGCCTATCATATGCCAAGCTTCAATTGAATCTGATAATCGCCCAACTTCTGAAGTTGCTATAAAATATCGACCTGTATCAATAACTAAAGCATCTAACAAATCTTGACTATTAGCTACAATATTGGCCCATTCTTTTAAAGCTTCTGCTCGTTGATCAATATGGAGCTCTGCCCATGCTGACTGATTGGAACGTATCTCATTTGCAATAGTTTCAATTTCGTCTTTTGATGTTGCTGTAAATGAATAATCCATTTCACCAGTTCTTGGGTTCCTGGCTTCAATAATTCGCTTATCTCCATTGGGGTTATTCACTATGTGTTTCCTCAGAAAATTAGAAGGTTAAGACTACGATTAAACATAATAGACATCAATATTTATTTTATTAATTCATCGAAATGATCTAAATCAACATTGCCTCCACTCAATAAGATCAAAATATTTGCATTCTCAATTGAAAACTGATGCTTCATTGCAAAGGCTAGACCAACAATGCCACCTGGCTCTACCACGAGATTAAATTCTTTGTACGCAAAGCGCATGGCCTCTTTGATTTCCTCTTCATTGACTGTAGCTACCTCTGTTATAAACTCTTGGTTAATTGGAAATGTTAATTTTCCAGGCGTTTTTGCCATCAAGGCATCGCATAGAGTTTCTTGGTTAATATCAATTGAAACTCTTTTACCTTTGCTGATTGATAATTTTGTGTCGTTAAATAATTCAGGCTCTACTCCAATAATATTGCACTGCTCAAAGTAATGTTTAATAGCAATGCAGCAACCAGCCATTAAGCCACCGCCGCCGACAGGGCAAATAAAATAATCAACTTTCTCCCCAATAAGAGCCATTTGGTGTATCGCCTCAAGGGCCGCAGTACCTTGCCCTGATATCACATCATAGTGATCATAAGCTGGTATTAGAAAAGCGCCTGTCTCAGCAGCAATTTTTTTAGCAATCTCTTGTCTTGATTCATTGTATCGATCATAAAAAATGACTTTTGCTCCCAGCGACTCGGTCTTTTGAATTTTAGTTTTAGGGGTGTCCTCAGGCATAACAATCGTGGCTTTTACTCCCATAAGATTTGCTGAGTAAGCAACTCCTTGGGCATGATTTCCAGAAGAAAATGCAACCACATCCTTTTTTTCATTCTCTTGAAAATACTGATGCATTGCAAAATAGGCTCCTCTCGATTTAAAGGATCCATTGATTTGATTGCATTCTGCCTTTAGGTACAAATTAACTCCCAACTCATCATTAACTGCCTCAGAAAAAAGCACAGGGGTCTCTCTGATTACTCCAGCTAGAACGTCATTGGCATTGAGTATGTTGTTAAAGTCAATCATTCTGATATTTACTTTTTTTATCAGTCATTTAATATTAAGTTTCATTCATATTATAGGTGTAATCAAATGGAAACATACATTGTGACAATTTATGCAAAAGAAGATCATGCTGATGACGTAGAACAGTATTATAAAGGGCTTCAACCTCTCTATGAAGAAGCTCAAGGTTTCATTGAAAGAAAAATATTTCGCGCTAAAACAGGCGCAATGGTGGAAGCAGTTCGCCAGACATACTCAGAAGAAGAATTGGCCAATACACCAGAAGAGGACCATGATCATGGTGAACACTTTGTTATGATCGAAGAGTGGGACTCAATTCAGGATCGGATTAACTTTGGGAGAAGCCTTAGTAAAGAGCACCATATGAAGGTAATACCGTTCCTGCTTCCCAATCATTCACATGAGTTTTACAAGGGGATTTAAGCTAGAATATTATCTATCTTTTTAGCACAGATAAAGTCATTCTCAGAAAGTCCACCGATAGAATGAGTTGAATAAACAACTCTACACGAACCGTATTTAACTGTTAAATCTGGGTGATGATCTTCAGCTTCAGCTATCCATGCAACAGCATTAACAAACGAGATGGTCTTATTGTAGTTTGAGAACTTAAATTCCTTCACAATTTCCTTTGCGTCTTCCGAGATCTCCCACTCAGGATCAATAGCTTCACCAATCTGCTGTGCTGCAGCCATATCCAATGGTTCTACACCGCCCTCACAGGGCACACATTTCTTATTTTCTAAATCATTATTGCTCATTTCCTTCTCCTAATTTATAAATGGGGAATAGCAACAAAAGTGCCCCCATTCTGCTCTGATAACTTTCTCATTAAATGAGCAAATCTTGCTCCGTTTTCATACCCCACCTGTGTTGGGAAACCAATGCCATGAATTCTTACTAAACGATTGCCAAAACGATCTGCTTTATTGATTCGAGAAACATACCGACAGACTGCCTCAACAGAACCTCTGGGAAAATCATCGCCAAAAACATAAATACTAATCTGCTTATCTTCTTCATAAAACGTACTGATTGCTTCGGTTATGCCTTCAACGGGACTTGAATCACTATAGGGATTCCAGAATCGCAGCGTTCGGGTAATATTTTGCCTAATCTCAGGCGAGTCTGGGATCCATCGACCACTATAGGTCCCAAACATGTATTCACCCTCGTCATTTAAAACTTGTATGCCTTTAACTCTGGGGTAGACGCTTAGGGTTTCAGTAATCTTTTGTATCACTAGATTCCAAGGTCCTTGATACATGCTGCCTGAGGTATCTATAACGAAAATAATATACTCGCTATCTACAGGAATGCCTCCCACAGTTGAATCATCAATTGGATTATAATCTTTGAGCAATCTCTTCATTTCTTCAGTTAAGGCCTGTTTTGCTGAGAGCAAACTGTTCATTGTTCCTGTTGACTCCTCCGACATAGATCTGGTTGCACTAAACTCTCCTTCCATCTCTGAAAGATCACCGGCTAGTTTATTCTTTTTCTTTTTATTTTCTGAGAGCTGCTCCTCAATTTCCTTTAAGTCTCGATTAATCACAGTTGAATCGCCTCTGATCTCATTAAGTTCTCGCTCCAACTTAACAATTAACTGTTGTAAATCTTCACGACTCTTCTCAATGGTCACCGGTTCATAAATTTTGGTAATAACCAGGAGTAAAATAACTGCTCCAAAACCGCAACAAACCACATCCAAAAAAGAAAGGTTGAAAGTTTCCATATTTCGTCTTTTTCTCATTATGGCCAATCCCTTGATGGAGCCATAAAGCTTCCCTTGGAACGTATGGCAAGACGCCAGTATGCCTCGGCAGCAGAAGGATCTCCATCCATTGGAAACAACAGCACATTTACTGGGATCGGAGGTAACTCTCTAAGTGCCTGATCGAAATATCTTATTCGTTGTTCTGGCTTAACCATTGTGCCAGGGCTTGAGTCGCGCCTACCCTGAGTGGGTAAACCGTCAGTTAACAAAAAAATATTATCAGGCCTAGGTTCTAGATCATCTATCATCTCAAACGCTTTGATCAGGCTTGTTCCGTTTTGAGGAATTGTTGATCTTAGTTCATTCATGGCTTTTGCAATAGTGGTTCCATCTGTCACCTCAAGCCAATCACCTTCAGAGTCCTTGATTGCACTAACGGTTGATTCATTAAAAGTGTAGATTTGGAACTTAGTGCCTTCTGTTAGACGAGTTGTTAGCCAGTCCACACTATTTACTGTTTGCCTCCATTTTGGGGCCTTAACCTTCTGACTGTCTTGCATGTTTCTGTAACGGATAACATTGACATAGGTCCTACCTAGCATACTTGCTGATGCATCAACTAGAAAAAGAACATGCTTGCCACTCAGCTTCAACTCAGTAAGATATTGACGATTGCCATCACCGATAAAATCCCTCAGCAATCTCCCAGGATTAGAGGCCTCAAGTGCTGCTTGAGCACTCATTCTTTTATTGGATTCCATTAGCTGTTGTATATCCGATTGAAGTCGCTTGATATCGTTCTCTGAGGCTAGGGAATTATTTTCATAAAACTCGATCTCTTTTAATAGCTCTTCTAGTTTCTCTTGTAATTCACTGACACTTCCTTGAATAAGTGTATTTTCTTTTTCTGTCTTTTCTAATGAATTATTAAGCCTTACCAATTGTTTTTGCTCATCAAATATTTGTTCCTCAAGCAGTTTGGTCTCTGATTGGAGTTCTGAGCTTGCCTGATCACTCCGACTTTTAACCTGAGAATTTATAATCATAAAGAACAAAATCACAGCTCCAAAACCGCATGAGATTACATCAAGAAATGATAAGTTGAAAACGCTAAATTGTCTTCTGGCCATAAATAACTGCCACTAATCTCCCTTAAGATGGGTGATTAAATTTTGATCGCAGTAACCTTCTGTCTCGAAAATCTGACGCTCTTGAAGTAATTGAAGCTGATGCACCAAAAACATAATGACAATACTAATCAACAATGCGATAAAAGTTGAATTGAAAGCCACGCCGAGATTCTGGGTGACGCCACTAATATCACCATCAACGGCTCTGTGGGCCAATGAAAGAGCTGCTCCAATGCCTCTAACCGTTCCAATAAAACCAATCGACGGAATTGCCCATGCTATATAACGTATCATCGATAGCTCTGATTCCAATCGATCAGCTTCCGATTCAACCATTGTGTGTGTTGACGTGGAAACATCTTGAACATTTTTTGTGGTGGAAAAACGTTTTAACCCATTCATCAGAATACGAGGTAATAAAAGTTGCCTCTTGGATTCAGGTAAATTTTCTAATTGTCTCAGAAAGTCTTTTGAATCCTCAGGCTTAATACTCTGACCCTCTCGAATAGGAATAAGGTCCTCTTGCAATAGTCTTCTTTCATTAATCGATGATTGTGCCTTAAGGGTCATAATTGCAAACGCCCAAAGCATCAAAATAAAACAAGCCTCTTGCTCAAAATCCCTAACAATGACATAAAAAGATCGTTCAGGGACATAGTTAATATCTTGCTCTATCATGGCTTGCTGTTCTTGTATTATCGAGGCAGCCTCTGGTCGAACAACTGAGACATAAAAAGCGTGTACCAGGATAATAGATAAAATTAATGCGAATCCTTGGTATAAAAATTCCTTTGAAAGATTTTGTGTGTTCATTGAATCCCCTGTTTATATATCCGATGGAAAACTAACAGAAACATCTGCAGATAATGGCTCGGAAGGAATAAACTCTTCAAGTGTTTCCTCTTCATAGGCAGCCTGTATTCTGTCTAATTCCTGTTGTAATTCTTGATCAATCTCTTCTTGAGTCTTGCTCATACTATTATCGGGAGCTGTTTGTTCTTCAGATTGAGAATACACGGCTCCGATACCTAGGCTAAATCCAAGCAATAGTATCGTTAAAGTTATTGATATTTTTTCTTTCACAGTCTTTAATTTATTCGTTTTCAGTATACCTTGCAATCCTAAAACCAACATCTAATCTGCCTTGTGTGCCATAGTCTCGGTAAGCGAACCTTAATGCAGTAATGGTTGAATGACGCCAACTTGATCCACGGATTACCCTCATACTCCCCTCCTCAGGTCCAATAGGATCCTTATCAAGCTGATTAACTTGTCTATTCATCGTTGAATAATAATCATTCACCCATTCAGAAACATTGCCGCCTAAATCATAAATACCGATGCTGTTGGGTTTGAATTTATTGCTTGGGGAAGAGACTGGATAACCGTCCCAATAATTCGACAACACATTAGTCATAAGACTCTCGGCAGATTCATCCGCATAATTTCCTGAATTCTCCTCGGGTGGCATACTTTCGCCCCAAGGGTATTTCTGCTTACCCCCGCCACCGTTATATCTTGCTACCCATTCCCACTCAGCCTCTGTGAGAAGACGATAGCCATTAGTAATGGGAGTAATCAATTTTAATTTTCCATCAACCAAACTGTAAGCTGGTCTCAAAGATTCCTTCTCGCTTAACCAGTTACAAAATTTAGCTGCTTCTTCCCAAGTCACCATGACTGTCGGATGAAACCCGTTAGAGAGTTCTCTATATGATTCAGCTCCTGAAGTGTGCTTTGGATTAAAAGCTCTAAATTCATTATTGATCACTTCTCGAGTACCCACATAAAAAGGTTTGGTAATTCCAATTAGTCTTTCACTCTCATTTGATTGTCGCCCTTGTGACCTTCTGGGGGTTCCCATAATAAATTGACCAGGGGATATTAATCTCATCTCAAGACCTTGAGAAGTCTTTAAGAACTGAGGCATGGCGGCTAAGACTGCCTCCTCCTCAGTTAGTAATCTAATATTTAAGGTCTGATCAAAGCCAGGGGTCGGTTTGACTTTTATTTCTTGGGTAACAAGCCCATCTTTTTTAACCGTTAGGGTTTGTTCTTTTGCAATTAAATTTACCTTTAGAGGTATACGCCCGATAGTTTCATTATTATTTATCACCAAGGCGTCTTTTGTTCCTTGGATGTTCACATTTCCATAAATTGGTTGCAGATCCACTTTTAGTAGCTCAGAATCTTTACCCGTGGATTTCAGTGTTTCAACCGTATCCAATTGAATACTTTTGTCTTGAGTTCTAAAACCAGGCTTTGAGAAGCTGATTAAATGAGTTACAAGCGGCTCTAGCTCCAAATCAATAGGAGTCATTCCTAAATAGACTGAATTCAGATTTACCGATGCCCCTTCAGGGGAGCTTATAATTTGGAGTTTGCTGTCAAGTCGAGCTAGCTTAAAGGGTTCTGTGATAATCTCTTCCCCAGCCTCAACTGATAATTCTGAGGTGAGATCCTTATAACCTGATTTTCTAATTAAAACAGTATGGTCACCATCAATGACATCTAGGTCCAAAGGACTAAAACCTTTATTCTGTCCATCGAGGATGACTTCAGCTTCACTTGGGTCTGTATTTATCTGAACATCTGCCCATGCAGGCTCAAGATCAAAGATGAATTGTTGCTCTTGATTCATACCTTCTATAATCAATTGTTCCTGGATAGAAAAATATTTTTCAAATCTCAGTTCAATATTTTGTTTTCCAGCTTCTATCGAGTAACTTCCCTCTGTGTCAGATTTGATTCTTTCTTCATTAACATAAAGCTCATAATCAACATCGGGTTGTGTTTTAAATTGAATCACTCCTGGTAGTTTTTTTAAATTAATATCAATAACTTGTGAAGATTTTTCATTAATCTCAATAACCAAGGTGTCAGAGAAATAACCCGACTTAGAATAATGAGCTTGATACTCTCCAGGACGGAGTAAAAAACGACCACTAATTTTTAAATGAGGAAAAAACCCCCCAGAAACACTAATATTTGCATCGCCCGGTGTTGTTCTAATCTCTACAGCCTTTGAGGTGAATAAATAAAACAAGAAATAAGTTAGCGCCAAGAAAAAGACAACACCAAATCTTTGAAAAAGCTTATTTTGGAAAATGCTCTCACTTTGCCTTTTCTGAAATTGAGTTGGTTGATTCTCAATTGAAAGATTACTCACGTTAACTTCTAGTAATTCAGAAGAGAGATTAAAACTAATCAACTTATCTGAGACCTCCAATTGATCACCATCGCTGATCCAGTGATTGCCTGTCAAAGGATCTCTATTAATCATAGCCTCAAGAGTGGGGTTGATTTTTTGCAAAACATATCGGTCATCGATTAAATCGATGATCATGGCCACACCCAGTGAAAGTGATCCTGAAATCTTAATATCAGTGTTTAGATCAGACCCTATCCTTATAGGTAAATCATCACGGCTTAATGACCTTTCACTGTCTGATTCTTTTAAAATAATCTTCATATCCTATCTCTGCATATGATTATAAACCTTTGATCTAAATTCTCTGGGCTGACTTTAAATCTCAATGTTGTATCCCTGTACCCAATTCGGGTTCCTTTTGCCGTATAAACTCCAGGTTTCAGAAGAATTGTTTTTTGCTCAAAAAGACCAAACTTTCCTGTTTTATAGAGAACCACATCTGTTTTAAGATCTGAAATAAGAGTAACCTCAACGGGTGTGGAAGCTATCTTTAAAGTTTGTTCTAATTCACTGATTTGTTGGGTCATTTTTGGACCCTTGTTCATAATAGATTGGGCTTGTATTAAGGCTTGTTGAGCTTGATTAAATAATTTGTCATCATTCAGATTTTCAGCTTGTGCAATAAAAGAAATCATCTGATTTATTAAACGAATCCGGCTATTTACTCTCATCAAACTATCTTTAACTTCACCAATATTAGAATCAAAATTAAGTATTGTTTCATAATATGATTTGGCATCGTCCCACTCCTCATTAACCTCAGCAATTAATCCCTTGTACTTGAGAGATTTTGTAAGTGAGGTTCTCCTCTGAATCTCTAATTCTTCAATAGCTTGCTGTCCTGCTTTAGATTCAGGATCAATCTCCAAACTTTTTTGAAATGCTGCTTCGGCTTCATCAAATTTTTCTTCCTTCATCAAGGCATAGCCCTTTGAAAGCGAGGATTGAAATTGCTCTTTATCGTTTTCTAAGATCGCTTTTGACAACCCCTGTTGTGCCTGCAACCATTCGGGGTCAATCGCTAAGGCTTTTTCAAAAGCTCCGATCGATTCGCTCCACTCTCTTTGTTCACTTAAGCTCTCTCCTAACTGAGTGTATTCAATTACCTTGTCTAGCTTAAGAGCTCTATTAAGACCTTTCCTAGCCAACTCATTGCCTCCGTCTATGGCTAATGCCGTTTCAAAATTTGCTATTGCCAGGTTTTTATCGCCTTGAAGGATAGATTCTTGTCCCAGTAGAAGAGCACTTTCTAAAGTTTCTGGTATCGTAATTTCAAGATCCGTAAGCAACTGCATTGCTTCTCGATAGCTCTTAGCAGCTATATCATAACCTCTATTAAGGTATGCCTCGTCTCCCTGAGATTGAAGGTCTCTAATCCTTGCCCATTGCTCTTCAGCCCATAACTGAACCCCGCTCGATTTTAGATCATCCATCTTACTCAACATTTCAGATAGCAGCGCTTCAGCTATTGGTTTTTGAGCTAAGGCTGCCTCATTTAAAAGTACTTCAGTATTTCCATCCTCTACACCCTCATCTGAAATGTTCACCTCATTCTCAGCAACAAACCTTGGTAGAACAAAAACCACAATAACAAGAACCACTGCCAAGACTGAGAGCAGAGAATAGGCTGTTGCTGGCTTAACTTGCTGCTGACTTTGGCGGTCAAGCCTCTTCTGATGGATCGTCTTACCCTCAGATTGATTCTCAGTTAATTCGATTGACTCTGATTCTTCAGGAGTAGTCTTTTTCATGGCTTAGTTTACTGAACTGACGAGTCTGAAATTTGAAAGCCAGTCTCATCAATATAAATCTGCTTGAGCAACTTCCTCCATTCAAGAAATTTTTCTTGTGCATTACCTGTCAATCTTATGGTTTGGCCTTCTAATTCTATAATTAGAGGTTCTGCTTGGGAATCAAAAGCTGTTCCAAGCTCTTTCATGGATTCTTTGTATATTTTTGCTTCAGATGCTTTCCCAAAACCGCTTCTCATTGCTTCCATGCCCCCATAGATTGCCATTTGTCTCATGGTGCTACTGGCTCGACTATCACCATCGGAGGCAATTGCACCCAATAAGGCTGCTGCTCCGAGTAACTGCCTTGTTCTTGCTGATTTCTTCAATTCTTGATAAGTGATCATGTCTTCTCTTGAGAGCTTCCGCCAATCTTCGTAGGGTTGTGAAATATTTTCATAAAGTTGAGCGTAGTATTCATTCAGAGTGTCCAAGAGAAGAAACTCTCTTTCCTGAATGTTATAAACCCTTTGCATAATGGCGTCATCATCATCCGGTAATCGTTGAGCTTGATAAATATTTTTTTTGTCTTTAACTAAATATTCATTGTAGACATTGGGTATCAATTCTGCTGCGAACCTTATGTCGCCTATTTCACTAATTCTCTCTAGCTGTTCGGTCTCATATTGTTGTTTAATTTTTACCAAATCATTAGCTATTTTGTTATAAACATTTTGATAGGGATCCTGTGTTAAATCTCTTCTCTTGCTGTATGAACTTTGGGCGATGGTGGACGAATAGACTTTATTGACCCACTCCTTTCCAGTGATATCCCAGACGCCTATCCTGATTGAAATATCTAAACCATCTGACACCTCTATCCTTCCAGTAACAATAAGGTCAATTGCTTCTGAAATTTCAGGTAAGACCCATACACCTCCCCAAAAACCAGTATCTTGTAAAGTTTTCTTTAAGTGAAAAGGCATATATCTAGCCTCAGCTTTCCTAATTTCTGGGAAGATAAAATCATCCTCTTCCTCGGGTATGTTTGGATCAAAAAGCAAAATCCCGATATCAAGAAGCTCTTCTGGCGGAAGCTCAATCTGTGCGCGATCCAAACCAACTTTTTCATATTGAATTGTTTTAGCTTCGACAACGATGACGCTAAACATAAAGAAAAAAACAATACTGAGATTCTTTAAGGCTAGTAGGCTTTGTCGAATTTCAATTATTTTCATTTTTTAATACCCATATGCTTTCTATACTCATCCCAAAGGGCTGCTCTTATAATTGGATCATCTTCTTGAACTGCTGCTTCTCTAATTTGTCTTGCAATAACATCCTCTCCAGTTCCATCCATCGGTATATCCTCCGGAATCCTCTCTTTTATTTCATCTTGATCACCAGAAGTGGAGTCCGTGGTCTCATCCATCTGATTTTCTGAACTGTCTTCGTCTTGATCTTGGCCTTCAGTTTCAGAACCAGTCATCTCTGAAGATTGCCCAGATCCCATATCCAATGGCCCATCTAAACTGCCTTGTTGAATTGCTCCAGCATCAGCACTCTCTTGTGCAGTCATCCCTCCTAGCGATTGATTAGCTGCTGCTATAATGACCCTTTCACCTTGCATTTCCTTATCAAAATCACCTAGAGATTCATCAAATACTGAGGAAGCAGATTGTCCAGAGCCCATCTCAGAAGAGGTTCCCGAGGCTCCTGAAGCACTATTGGTACCCTGCATAGATTCATTGGATCCGCTGCTGCCTTGATCTGAGGATGCTGTGTCATTCGAACTCGATGATTGATTGCCTGAAGTTTGCTCACTTCCTGTAGATGCTGAACTAGATTGAGAGGATGGAGAACTAATTGATCCTTGAGATGAAGGAAAAGATATTCCTCCACTCGAACTGGACTGTGAACTAGAGCTAGATGAGGAACTTGAAGATGATTGAGAACCACTTGAACTGGAACGTGAACTAGAACTCGGTGGGGTAGTTGATGGTGACTGTGAACTGCTTGAAGAACTAGGCGAAGATGGCCCTGAGGGGGCGCTCATCTGCTGAACCGCGCAACCATTAAGGGTAATCACGGTTAATACTAAAATAAATTTTCTTATTACTGACATATCTCTTCTCTAGTGCCAGCTTAGCAGAACTATATCCATTATATCATCAAAATCAGCGCCGACAAAAACATACAAAATAACAACTTCTTAGAAGATATATTCTTATTTTGGTAGGATTTGGTTTCAAATATCAAGCACGTGGAGAAAATATGACTATCGAACTAGCATCTGAAGAATTTAAATCTAAGATTGGTACCGTTATTCATCAAAGTGAATGGATTGAAATATCACAAGAAATGATCAATGCATTTGCAGATGCTACAGATGACCATCAATGGATACATATTGATACTGAGAGAGCAGCTAAAGAGTCGCCTTTCAAAGCTACTATAGCCCATGGTTACTTCACGCTTTCCCTCTACCCCAAATTAAGGGGATTAGTAAATCCAAATGATCCACCATTTCCTGGTACAAAAAATATTATTAATTATGGTATTAACAAACTTCGATTCCCTGGGCCTGTGATCTCAGGCAGTAAGATTCGTTCAAATTGCACGCTACTTTCTGTCGAAGAGGTTAAAGGCAGTCTTGAATTATTGGAGGAGTATTCTGTTGAAGTCCAGGATCAGGATCGTCCGGCCTGTGTCGCTGAATGCATTATGAGACTGTATTTCTGATTCAAACCGTTGAAGTCTGCCACAAAGTAGCTATTCTCTCAGAGCTCTTCTTAAAACCTTGCCAACATTGGTTTTTGGCAACTCATCAATAAATTCAATTTGTTTTGGAACCTTGTATGCAGTCAAATTTTCTTTGCAATGAGCTATGATTTCTTTTTCAGTCAAGCCTTGATTGCCCTTAACAACAAATAACTTAACACCCTCACCTGTTTTTTTATCGGGAACGCTAACACAGGCAGCTTCAACAATATCAGGATGTAAACTCACAACATCCTCGATCTCATTTGGGTAGACATTGAATCCTGAGACTAAAATCATGTCCTTTTTTCGGTCTACTATTTCAAGGAATCCATCTTTGTCAAGAGTGCCGATATCCCCTGTTCTAAAAAAACCATTTTCATCGATCGCTTCAGCTGTGGCTTCTTCATTTTTCCAATAGCCCTGCATGACTTGGGGCCCTTTAACACATATTTCGCCTGGCTGGCCTCTCCTTACCTCTTTGCCATCATCGTCTCTGATTGAGATTTCAGTGCTTGGAACCGGAAGACCAACCTTCCCATTAAATTCAGTTAGATGGGGAGGGGAAGCGCTCACACTCGGCGAGGTCTCTGATAGACCATAGCCTTCCAGTAAAACTTTTCCTGTAAGTTTCTGCCAACGTTCTGCTGTTGATCGCCTGCACGCTGATCCCCCAGTACCTGAGAGTTTCATAGAATCAAAATTAACTGAGTCAATTTCTGGGTGGTTCAAAAGTGCTTCATAAAGAGTGTTCACGCCGTTAAAGATAGTAAAGGGCCATTTCTTGATCTCTCTTACAAATCCTGTGGTATCCCTAGGGTTAGTAATGAACACATTCAAACCCCCTTTTGTATAGCCTGCCAAAACAAGCACTGCCAATGAATAGATATGATACATCGGCAATGCATTAATAAATATGTCGTTACCTTCATCATCTAACACATCGACCAATAGCGCATCTAACTGTTCTAGGTTTGCCACGATATTACCGTGTGACAACATTGAACCTTTCGATAGACCCGTGGTAGCCCCTGTATATTGAAGAAATGCTAAATCATTTATAGAGATTGGGGTTTCGTTAAAATCAGCCTCCGGTCTTTTGATCACGGATTTGTAGTTAATCTTATTGGAGATTCTATAGGATTTTATTCCTCGCTTTACAAACTTAACTACAAAATTCATCAAAGAGCCTTTGAGTGTTCCAAGGCAGTCCCCTATTTTCGTGATTATCACATGCTCTATGCTGACCTTATCCATAACTTCTTGAAGGACATGTGCAGAACCTTCAAAGATAAGGATGGCTTTGGCGCCTGAGTCTCTTAATTGATGCTCAAGCTCTCTAGGGGTATAGAGTGGATTAACATTAACGACAATTAAGCCAGCTCTTAGTGCACCAAAAACAGCTACCGGGTATTGCAATAGATTTGGCATCATAATGGCAAGACGATCGCCTTTTTTTAACCCTAGAACATTTTGTAAATAGGCTGCAAAACTTCTGGAATCTTTGGCAACTTGCCGATAACTCATTGATACGCCAAAATTAGCAAAAGCCTTATTATCAGGGTATTCAGTCTCAGCTTCATCTAAGACCTTCACCAGTGTCTTTCTTGGATCAAGAACTATCTCTTCCGGAGTGTTTTCCGGGTAATTTTTTAACCAGGGTTTTTTCCTATTCATATCCCACCATAAAAACTAATAATCTTTAATCTAACCTAGAGTGTTGAATTTTTCACCTATATTAGTTGCAACCATCCCCTCAAAAGTTCATTATTTCATCCCTAACGGTTGAAAGATATGGATAAATCAAGGTTCCCAAATTTTTATGAACTTCCGATTGAAGATCGAATTGAAGCGGTCTTTGAAAGAGGTTTGATATCTGAAGAAGATTACAAAATGCTGAAGAATCAACAACAGCGTCTTGATCTTCAGAGTGCTGATAAAATGATAGAAAACGTTATCGGAGTCATGGGTATGCCTGTGGGTCTAGGTCTTAATTTTTCAATCAATAATAAAGATTACGTTGTTCCACTGGCGGTAGAAGAGCCATCGATAGTTGCTGCATTAAGTTCAGCTGCAAAAATAGCCAGAGAATCTGGCGGATATACAGCAGATGCAACAGATCCAATATTAGTTGGACAAATCCAAGTGGTAAACATCCAAAATATTGAGCAAGCTAGAAACAACCTGCTTAATAGAAAAGAAGAAATCCTAAACCTTGCTAACAGTCTGCACCCTAGAATGGTTGCAAGAGGTGGTGGAGCATTAGACTTTAAAATCAAAACCTATCCAATGGAATCTTTTGATGGAGAAATGCTTATTATTGACCTCCATGTCAATACCATGGATGCCATGGGTGCCAATCTTGTTAATGGAATGTGTGAAGGCATAGCTTCATTAGTTGAAACCATAACTGAAGGAGAAGTATTTCTAAGGATCTTGTCAAATCTTACCGATCAATCGCTAGCATCGGCATCGGTTAAAATCCCGGCTGAAGCTTTAGCAATTAAGGGTTATGATGGAGAACGTGTAAGAGACGGGATAATCATTGCTTCTGATTTCGCTCATGCTGATCCTTATCGAGCATCTACCCATAATAAAGGCATAATGAACGGAGTTGACGCTGTAGCGCTGGCTACAGGCAATGATTGGCGAGCTATAGAGGCTGGAGCACATGCCTATGCTTCTAGACTGGGACGCTACACTGCCTTATCAAAATGGTCTAAAAATGACAAAGGAGATCTCATAGGTCAAATTGAATTACCAATTAAGGTGGGTATTGTAGGAGCTCCTATCGAATCAAATCCAGCAGTTGCATTAAACCTTAGAATCCTCAATGTTGACTCTGCCACAGAGCTCTCAAAAGTCATGGCTGCAGTAGGTCTAGCTCAGAATTTTTCCGCGTTAAAAGCATTAGCCACCGACGGTATCCAAAAGGGTCATATGACATTACACGCACGATCAGTTGTCAAAGCAGCCGATACACCACATCATTTATTCGACAAAGTGCTGGAGAAACTAATATTCAGTGAGGAAATAAAAGTATGGAAAGCTAGAGAAATACTTGAAGAATTGAAGAAATCAGATTCAAAGAGCATAAACACTAAATCAGCCAAAGAAAGTGTTTCTGATTCTGTTGAGGGCATTGGGCATGGAAAAATCATACTTCTTGGAGAGCATTCTGTAGTCTATGGTAGACATGCTGTAGCTGTACCTGCACCCGTTAATATCAGAACCAAGGTTCAGGACACAGAAGATGAGATACTATTAATGATTCCTTCTTGGGGGGTTGAATATAGACTCGATAAGAACCCTGAGAAAAGACAATCCTTTGAAAAACCGGCTGGTCTAATATTGGATCAAATGGGTCTAAGTAAGCAAGGTATGAAAATTGAAGTTTTCTCAGATATTCCAAGAGGCATGGGTCTAGGTGGTTCTGCTGCTATAGCTGTCTCAATTATCAAGGCCCTAAATAATCATTTTAAGCTGGCATTAAACCAAGATGAAATAAACCAAATGGCCCTTGAATCTGAAAAGATTGCACACGGGAATCCAAGCGGTATTGATAATACGATGGCGACATATGGGCATCCCTTAATTTTTCGAAACGGAGATAACCCATTGATCGAACCCTTAAATATCAACGAAACATTTTCAATTTTGATTGGCTTTTCATCCACTGAAGGTCTCACCGCGAAAACTGTCGGTATTGTCAGGGATCTTTGGAAGAAGAATCCTGGGGTTTATGAAAAAATCTTTGATGAAATCGATTCTCTAGCCCTTCAATCAATCCAGGCAATACAAAACAATGATTTTGAGTTGCTTGGCCAATTAATGAATATCAATCATGGACTATTAAACACACTTCAAGTCTCAACACCAGAACTTGAACGACTCATCATGATTGCAAGAGAATCAGGAGCATTAGGTGCTAAATTAACCGGTGGTGGTGGTGGTGGAGCTATCATTGCTTTGTGCAAAGATATTGATATCACTAAGTCTGCTATTGAGTCTGAAGGTTATGAAACCCTAGTCGTTGAAATCCATAATCCGTGAATGCTGAACTGACATTAGAAGAGAAAAACAAAGACTTATTAATACTGGTCGATGAGTCGGATAAAGCATTAGGTCTGTCTCTTATTAACATCTCCGAGCCCACGAGACTAAGGCG
>ERZ724561.22-NODE-22-length-30255-cov-4.130975_pt1 | contig 30255 bp, 27 predicted proteins | sample MGYA00375855_ERZ724561 | MGnify/ENA primary metagenome ERZ724561 (study PRJEB28725, sample SAMN03264854) | marine sediment metagenome | biome: marine pelagic biome; feature: marine oligotrophic desert; material: ocean water | place: Pacific Ocean:North Pacific... | reverse complement strand
CTAGTATACCTTGCACCATTTGTTCCATGGCCCGGCCACAGCACGATAGACGCTTCAAGATTGGGGCGGAACATCAGTACCTGAAACGAGCATAGTTGGGGGTTTTGATTTACTTGCAACGAGACCTAGGATACCTAGGAAACATATGTTGCAGCAGATTATCTGGCCCCACCCCGTTAGCAGATAGAATGGTTCCATTAATTCTGCACTGGGCCCCCACTCCTCGCCCCCACGACCAGTAGCGAACTCAGGCATCAATAATCCACTTCTCGTCAACATCCACATCAAACCCATACCGCCTAGTAGATTCACTCCTATCCAAACTCCTACCAACTTGATTCCCAGATCCCTGTCACCTCTCCAAAGCACTGGTACACTGAACAGACCAATTATGGCGAGAATACCGCTGTGTGCCGCTTGGAACTTCAAGACCCCCATCATCTCGTCCATGTATTCTACCATGTCATCCCAGAATTCATTGGTCTCGTTCCACTCAGCCTTATCCTCATCGGTTCCATCTTCAGGATAGGGATTTACTTCCTCGAAATCTTCAGGCATTAACCTGTCAACAAATATTGGAGTCAGTAGTCCAGAAGCTACACTGAGAAGCATGAAAATTGATATCAGTGCCATGAAGATGGCCAGTCCCTTAAGCCACCAAGGCGAAACCTCCTCGGGGACATATGGGGCCTCAAAAGACGAATTCATGCTTATCGCAGGAGGACTAAGGATTAGACTGTCTCTATTCCAATTGAAATCCTAGGAATAGTTCGATTGCTAGGATGGATGCACTCACGACCCGGATGGACGCAGAAGTTACCACGTAGGAATCTGCGACCTAGAATTAGCCTGTGACGCATCAGCGAACGGTCCTTCAGGCACAGTTCGATATCGAAGTCAACTCCCGCCATCTCAAGAGTCGTGCGAATAACTGGTCGAAGAGTCTCATGTCCGCCAGTATCGCGAATCCTCCTCCAGCCGGACACAGGACGCACTATCCATTCGCTCTCTTCACTGATGCGAAATCTCACTTTATTCTCAAGATCAGACTCGATAATCTCGATGTCACTGGCGTGCAATGTACTCGACCATGCACCGGTATCCATCTTAGCTAGCAACGGCGACTCATCGAGCTCAGGTATCCCTACCCACTCGCGCCAACCTACCATGACCAACTCGAACATGCTCTCCTCATCCGGCGGCCGGCCAAGAGAGGTTCTTGAATCCGTCGGATAGAGTATCATTTTCTGATTATTTGAATCTCTGAATTTTCCGCCCACATCCAGTATAATCTCTCTATTTACGAATCGTTGAAGTACGACCTCCATAGGCCATACCTAATGGCGCAAGACGGCATACCTGAAGCTCTGACCTTCGATGATGTCCTCCTAATGCCTGCCGAATCTGCTGTACTCCCGGCGGAAGTCGATATCTCCTCTAGACTTACAGACTCAATCAGACTCAACATTCCTCTGATTTCGGCAGCGATGGATACCGTCACTGAGAGTGACATGGCGCTTGCCATGGCTCAGGCTGGTGGGATTGGAGTAATCCATCGAAACATGACCACAGAGGCTCAGGCCGCTGAGGTATACCGTGTCAAGCGATTTGAGTCTGGTCTAGTACTGAACCCTGTCACTGTTTCACCTGACAGTTCAATCGGCGAGTTGCGCCGAATGAAATCTCAGAATGGATTCTCAGGCTTCCCAGTAGTGGACGATTCTGGAATTTTAGTTGGAATAATCACCAATCGAGATATCAGGTTCGTTTCCGACGATTCGGAGAAAGTCTCTACGATGATGACCACAGATGTTGTCACCGTCCCCGAAGGAGTAGACCCCGAGGAAGCCAAGCGACTCCTCCACAAGCACCGTATTGAGAAGTTAGTGGTAGTCGATGACGACGGTGGGTGCGCAGGGATGATGACAGTGCGAGATATCCAGCGGAGTCGCGACAATCCTGACTCCTGTAAGGACAGACAGGGCCGACTAAGAGTCGCGGCTGCCACCGGAACCGGCGACAAGGGAGTCGAGAGGGCATTAGCTCTGTTTGAGGCCGGGGCAGATGCGGTTGTGGTAGATACAGCCCACGGACACTCGCATGGAGTGATTGACACTGTGAAGGAGATTCGCAGCCTAACTCCCGACAAGGCGCAGATTGTAGCTGGCAACATTGCAACAGGCGCGGCTGCTGACATGCTGATTGACGCCGGGGCTAACGCGGTCAAAGTCGGTATAGGACCAGGGTCGATATGCACCACTAGAATTGTCTCAGGTGTTGGAGTCCCACAACTCACAGCAGTTTTGGGAGTAGTATCTGAGTGCGGCAAGAATGACATCCCTGTAATTGCCGATGGCGGAATCAAGTACAGTGGAGATATCGCAAAAGCGATTGCTGCGGGAGCCGACTGTGTGATGGCCGGCTCAGTTCTAGCAGGAACAGATGAGTCTCCTGGAGAGACCATTCTCTACCAAGGACGCTCGTACAAGGTCTACAGAGGAATGGGCTCGGTAGGGGCAATGAGCGAAGGAGCGCATGACAGATACTTCCAGTCAGAGCAGGGAGACACCCGCAAGTATGTTCCAGAGGGGATTGAAGGCAGGGTTCCTGCGAGAGGACCAGTTGAAAATGTGATTTACCAGATGGTAGGCGGGCTACGCTCGTCGATGGGATACACAGGAAACGGCTCCATCGCCCAGATGAAGTCTAACTGTAGTTTCGTGCGAATCACCAACGCAGGACTCTCAGAGAGTCATGTCCACGATGTCGAGATTACCCGTGACGCCCCGAACTACCGAAGGTGAGGACTTGGAGAATATTGTTCTAGGCGGGGGCTGCTTTTGGTGTGTCGAGGGCGCCCTGAAGGGCCTGCGAGGGGTGAGCGAGGTTATTCCAGGCTACTCGGGTGGCCATGTCGAGAATCCGACCTATGAGCAAGTATGCAGCAAGAGCACTGGACATGCAGAGGTTGTCAGAGCCACATTCGATTCCGAGAAGATATCCACGGCCACCCTACTCGAAGTTTTCTTCACCTGTCACGACCCGACTCAACTGAACCGTCAGGGCAACGACATCGGACCTCAGTATCGGAGCGCTGCGTTCTATTCTGATGATGATCAGAAGTCGTACATCGAGGACGCTATCGCCGACGCATCCAATCTCTACGACGCTCCTATTGTTACTGAAGTAAGTCCACTAGTCAACTTCTTTGTTGCCGAAGATTACCACCATGATTACTTCGCGAACAACCCTGGAAATCCCTACTGTAGGATGGTGGTGGCTCCGAAAATCGCTAAGACTAGAGCCAAGCACGCATCTCTGTATGAGTGAGACGGCGGACCTCAGCCCAGAGCCTTGGGCAGTGCATCTTCTCGGTCTCGTGAACCCGATGATAGTAATCGCAGGCAACCTTCTGGGCGGGGCTTTCACCGCAATGGGAGTAGTCTTCGTTTGGGGGGTAGGTCCAATCCTCGACATCGTAATGGGAGATTCCAAGCAACCTCGTCCACCGAGGGAGTCAGGCCTCCCATTCGAGACTCTTCTTTGGGTACACGGCATCGTCCATTTCATTGTTCTAGCGACCTTCTTTAGGTTCGCTTATCTAGAGGCATCAGTGTCTATTTGGTTAGTTGCTGCAGGGCTATCTACAGGCCTTTCTTCTGCCGCCTCAGCGATTGTCACAGCCCATGAATTAGGACACAAGAAGCCGAAGAGCCCTGGATGGAGACTTGCTAGAATGCTGTTGTTCAGCATCCATTACCCTCATTTCACCACAGAACACAATCACAACCACCACAAGTGGGTAGCAACCGAGAATGACCCAGCTAGCGCTACCGAGGAAGAAGGACTGTGGGCGTTCTGGATCAAAACCATCCCCGGCCAGTTCTCCTCTTCAGTCAGAATCCATAACAAGAAGGGCCGAACTGGAATTAGAAACCCATCGTATCAGGGGCTTGTAATTCAGGTCGCAGCGCTAGGACTCTTGCTAGTTCTGCCCCAGGGTCAGATCATGGTAGTAGGTTGGCTGATTGTTTCAACCATCGCCATTCTAACTCTAGAGTATGTGAACTACATCCGCCATTGGGGACTCAGGAGAGAACTCAACGAGCGCCAGACAGAGATGGAGGCATGGAATACTGAGGCGCGATGGTCGCGATGGTCTCTTCTCGAGTTGACCCGCCACTCGGATCACCACCTCAGGGCAAGTGTCCCCTTCTGGCAACTTCGTCCCCATCCAGAGGCGCCTGAGCTACCTGCTGGATACTATGCCTGCTGGTGGCCATGTCTTGTTCCTCCAATATGGAAGCGCTGGGTCGGTAAGCGAATTCCTAGGAACGCCGTCTGAGCCTACTCAGTCAGGGTAATCTTCAACTGTGCTTCTAAGCCGAGCGCTTGCATGGTTCCGGATTCGGTTGAAGCAACCGCAGTCTCAACCACCTCTGCTCTAATCCACACAGGTCTCCTGAGTGTGGGCCTCAGCAATCTATTCTGGAAGGGTAGCGAGTTGAAGTCAGACAATCCCGAAACTCTGTTGTTAGTTGCATTGGCTCTATTCTGCATCGCTATCCCTTTCCAGGGACTGTACATCCTCCTGAGTAGGATGATTAGAGAATACACCAGTTCTGTGATGGTACCATCTTCAGTACTGGTCCTTGCATCACGCTGCGAGTTTGTCAGTTATGCATGCGGGATTACTGGATTTTGCCTCATGCTGGTGAGAACCTCGGGCACATTGGCTGCAACTTTGATTGGCTCAACCATGTTGGTCATAATTATGGCAAGATCGGCACTTTCAACCACAACTAGATGACTTTGCTCCCATAGTGATGTTGATGAGGCCCGGAGTATAGTGAGTTCCAATGGCAGAGGCGATTGCTTTCCCCAGTCTGCCCCCGGCTTCACCTTGGGACGCCTACTTGCTGATTCTAATCATCCCATTCGTTCTGCGGTTGATTTTCGTCATGCCGCCTTTGATTGATCTAGTCAACACATACGCCCCTCCCGGAGAGAGGACAAAGCACCTCAAGTGGTTCTCAGAGAGACTCAGAAAACTACCTATCGAGGGGTTCTGGCTAATTGTCGTCAACGAGATTCTCTGCTTCATGCTTCCAGCGATTATCGCCATCACCGCTAGAGTCTGGTTCGGACCGATAGGCTGGCCCAGTTGGGAAGAGACCCCACAAATCGGTGCCACTCTTCTTCTCTTCGCGGGTGCTGCTTGGATAATCGCCGACTTCACCAAGGTGACGCGCTCTCGACGAGGTATCCAACTTCTAGCCAAGTACAATCTAACCACCGCAAAGGTCGCCGTCCAAGCCGCTGTGGTCGGTCGTGAGATTCTCAAGGGAGTTGGTGAGATTGAGGTCCCGCGACCCTGGAGAGATGTTATCGACGTGGAGCACACAGTCGATGGTGAGCACGTTCCAGCACCACCGGACGGGCCATTGCAGAGACTCAGGAACACCATTCTCGATAAAGTGGCTGATTTCGCTGAGACCACAATAGAGCAGGTGAGGAGTCCTGCGGGTGAGGCAATGGACAAGCTGGATGAGGATATCCAGAGTAGGATTTCTGAGCGCGTTAGGGCATCCAGTCGCTCGTTGCTGAACAACGTCGTCTTCTCAGCAATCCCTCTACTGGTGCTAGCCGGGCTGCAGAGACTGGTCTAGAAGCTCCTTTTCTTCCTTCGAATATAGCGATGTCCAGATGATTCCCAATGCTATCTGGACCAATCCAGTTGCGGCAATCACCTCCCGCAAATCTAGCAGTCCATTCTCCATTATGTATCCAGCAGAAATTGCTGAGACACCCATCATCAGGGTGATAACAAAATGATCAGTTCCCGCAACCCTGCCCCTCCACTCATCATCAGATCTCTCTTGTAGGAATGTAGTCGAGAGTACCCAATTTAGCCCGCTTGCGGCATGGGAGAGAAACACCAGCAACAGTACGAACTTAGTCCATTCAACTGCAGATACGGCGATGTAGAAAGCACCACAGACCCCAACCGCCAGTCCTATCAGATACGGTCTGAGAGAATCATTCTCCATCAGTGGACGTCCAGCGAGAGGCCCGAACCCGCTACCAAAACCTCGGACCATGAACAGTATTCCAACACCCGCTGCGACATCGCCGAATCCTGCTTCCATGCCAATGAGAATCAGCAGGAATACCTGAGCACCACCTCCTGATGCCCACAACCCCTTGGCGAATACTATCCTGCGAATCGAAGGATTTGAGTTAATGTATCTCCAACCATCGACAATCTCACCGAATACCACTCTTGGTGAGGCACTCTTCCTCTCCGAAGTGTCCGGGCCACCAGGTGGCAGCGTCATGACACCTAGAGCGGCGAGGGCGAAGGTGGCGCAATCAATCCAAAGTGCGGTTTCAATTCCATAGAGTGAGATGGTCAGTCCACCGATTGCCGAACCCAATCCTAGTGCTACAGACCATCCCCCTGATGCCAGAGCATTTGCTGTGAGAAGTTCTTCTTCGCTACATATGTTGGGCAGGTACGCATATTCAGCTGGATCGAATACTGCCCTCGCCGCAACCATTACTACAGCCAAGATGTAAACTGAAGTTAGGCTTCCAAGTAAATCCAAATATAGCACAAAAACCAATATGATTAGTGAGGCTAAGTTTGCCCCAATCATCAGTCCCTTTCTCGAATAGCGGTCAGCTAGCATACCCGTGAATGTCTGAGCCGCAGCTAGTGAGAAACTACGAGACGCGAGTACTCCTGCGATTGCGAGGGGCGAGTTGTCGCTTGCTTCTCCAGCGAGGATGAACAAGGCGATGACGGTGAACCAGTCACCGATGAAGGAAATCTCGTTGGCTACGAACAGCCGTCTGAAGGGACGATTGCTACGCAGCAGTTGGATGTACCCAATCTTCGCCATAGGACGAAGCCGACACACGTACGCTATCATTGTCGCCCAAGGAAGGGAAGCAATAAGACCGTCCGGCCGGACCCGAATGCGTGGTCGATGAGCGATTGGTTTGGATAGATCTCGAGATGACGGGTCTGGACCCGGATGAGAACACCATCATCGAAATCGCCACCATCGTGACCGAAGGTGATCTGACCGTGGTCGCCGAGGGGCCTGCGATAGCAATCTCTCAACCCGAGTCGGAGCTGGCTAAGATGGATGACTGGAACCTCACTCATCACACCAAGAACGGACTTCTGGACAGGGTGAGGAACCAAGGGACTCCGATGGCCGAGGCCGAAGCGCAGACGATTGAGTTCCTACGTGAGCATTGCATCGAAGGCGTATCTCCGCTGTGCGGCAACACCATCGGCCAGGACAGGCGCTTCCTGCGACGCTACATGCCCGATCTGCATGAGTTCTTCCACTACCGCAGCGTCGATGTGACTTCCATCAAGCAGTTGGTGGACAGGTGGTACCCGAACATGCCCCGAGCGACCAAGCCAGCTGGGCACAGGGCGCTCGATGACATCAGAGGCAGCATAGCCGAGTTGCAGTACTACCGAGAGAACGTCTTCCGCGAGTTATCCTAGTAGCATTCAGGACGAATCACGGCTCTATCGGTATCCCGTGCTCATCGGTCAGCACCACATTGACCGCGAAACCCCTCCTGTGGAAGGCAATCAGCTCGAGTCCGTGGATGAGGTGCCCGGTCACGGCCCTGCCGATGACTGGCAGCGCCTCGTCCGGAGACAACTCCCGACGCTCGCCCTCTATGTCCTCGAGCCATGGCAGCATCCCCTCGGGGGAGTAGCGGACTCCGAGAATCATGTCGCATCCCTCGGTCCACTGGGCTGACTCGGCGTCGGCACCGCTGGGTATCGCCGGCGCGTTCGGGTGGGTGTGCAGCCAGTGCGAGAAACGGCCTCCCCTGACGCCTCGTGACTCGTCGAACAGGCCGTCCATCCATTCTTCTGGGACATGGTGGACTGAGTACGAGTCGCCTCGGTTGACTAGGTGCGGCTCACCGAGGACGAAGCCCTGGCCGGAGAACAGTCCGCTTTCGAAGTCAGTCCCGCAGTAGGCCTCTTCGACCTCTCTCGAATGAGGCAGGTCCGGGTTCACATCCATACCGACCAGTATCTCGTCGGGCAGCGACTGGAAGGTCCAGTCGAGGATCTGGGCCAGCGTGTCCACCGGCATCAGGATGTGAGCCGGGTATCCGTCCCTGCCCTCAAGCGACTGCTCGTTGTACAGGGCGGCGGCCTCCAGCAGCCAATCTACGGCCATGCCTGCGGGCTAGGGCCGCTCGCCTTGAGTTCGACGGCTGGCTACGAGACCGAGACGTCGAGCACCACGTGGTCCCAGTGCGGCGCGTAGCTCTTCACTCGGATCGCAGGGCCCGCATCGATGCAGCGACCCTGTTCGACCGAACCGAGAGAGTCTACGACACCTGCGGCCCAGGAGGCATGGTCCTTGGCAGGCGCGACACCATGCACGTGGAGGTAGCCACCCTCCGAGGAAAGCGACCGTATCGCGACCTCATACCCCTCCTCGGATGAAGGAAGGAGGCCCAGCAGCACCCTGTCGGCTAGGCCTTCCAGACTCGCCGCATTGACCCTGTTGTCGCCGAGGTGGACGGTGCTCCGTCCAGCCACCCCGTTTCTCTGGAGGTTTACCTCAAGCGCTCGGACGGCGTTGGGGTTCCACTCGCAGCAGTGGACGTGTTCGATTTGCGAGTGGATCAGCATAGGTAGGGAGTAGTAACCGATACCGGCGTACAGGTCGAGAACGGTCTCACCGGCGCCGGCCACCTCGCCCATCCTGCGTCGCTCGTTGACGTTACCCGCCGAGAACATGCACTGGGTGAGGTTGTAGCCGTAATCCACCCCACTCTCGCGGCGAACGACCCAATCGTCCTCTCCGAGCAGCATCTCGGCCGAGCTCTCGCGCATCACGCCATCGATCTCGCCGAGCCTCGCCACCCTCTCCGCATTCAGAGCATCCGCCACAGCGCGCCACAGCCCGTCCGAGCAGTGCGTGCCCCACTCACCGCGGAACGCCGAGCTTGGTAGCAGCACGACGTCGGAAAACCTCTCCCACTTGCTCGGTAGCAGACCTAGGAGTGCTTTGCACTCCTCCTGTGCCATCCCCGCCTCGCGCAGCACCTCGCCGACGGACTCCGCGAGGCGGCGATGCGGATCATCCCTGTGCATCTGACTGCGGGCCGAAGCATTTTGGATTCAGACTTATGGCTCAGATGCTCATGCCCGGGTCCGTGCAACGTGCTGCAGTGCTCCTAGTCATTCTCCTGATGGCTCCGTTGGCAGCAGCCGACCCGCCCCCTGGCCAACCCGACGTCGTCAATGACATCTGCTCGACATGGAACAGCGCCAGTGGGGTCTGCGATGACTACGACTCGGCGATGGACCTGACTCCGGGGCAGGAGTGGATGAGGAGCTCGGTCGAGATCAGCATCGAGGACGCCGAGATGGTCGAGATGAAGGTGGGACTGGTGGTTCACGAGATGTCGAGGGACGACCTCCAGCTTAGCGACCTCGACCTCGAGGGCGACAGTGCCCCATGGGATGGGATTCCCGCCGATTACATCCGCAACTACCAGAGTCTAGGTAGGGGTGGTGGCGACACCGTTTCGGACCTCATGCTGGATAGAATCGAGGATATCATGGAGGAGTTCATCGATATCAACTTCCCGAACATCAACACGACCACCATCAGCACGGTCTCGGAGGTCGATTTCAAGTCGCAGTCGGACGCCAATTGTGTCTACGATAGCGAATACGATTCGATAGACGAGGTCAGCGGCTTCGACAACGACCCCTTCCAGCCGCCACTGTGCTTCGAGGCGGTGCTGCAGATGGAGGTCGACACCAATTCGTTCGGATTGAAGCCCGAGACCTCCGACATCAACCGGATGATGCAGGGCATGCTGACCATGGGTGCGGTACTGACTTCGGAGTTCAACGCCACCTCGCCGATGGGCCATTCGCTGGAACTCTCGGTGATGCCACCTCACTACGCTGACGTCAGCAGCGTCGAGGCACCTGGTTCGACCAAGACGATGCCTCGCGACGGCCACCCACAGACTTACTCGATAATCGAGGTGGACAACACGCAGGCCGTCACGGAGGCGGCACTGGAATCTGTCCTATTGTCGTCTGAACTCGTTCATCGGTCGATAGGCACCCCCACTACCAGCATTGACCCCAACGAACCCTCGTTGAAGATCGACCTAATCGTGGATGCTACCGATACCCAGAACTCGCGATTCGACCTCGAGATCTCAATTCACCATCTCGATTCCATCACCCTCGACGAATGGGACGCCAACCTGCATGACGGCACCATCGAAATCCCCTGGGTGACCTCTGACGGCATCAGACTACTAGACCAGGAGGTCGACGAGGACCTATCGGCGATACTCGAAGGAGTACCGGTGCAAGAGCTCTCCATGGCCTTCTCGGACGCTCTGGGTGCTGACATCTGGTTCGGCTCCCCCCAGTTCGCCCAAGCCGACTCCGAGGGCGGCTTGGGCTTCCGCCACACCCCGGGTGTGACCTGCGACGAGTCGCTCGAGGTGAGTTACTGCATCGAGGGCGAGGATGCCATGGGCGGTGCTTGGCCCGTCGTCCTAGAGACCACATCGCAGTCGACCCCGATGAGAGTCTCTTCAGTCGTCGAGAGGATGCTCGAGAACAGCGGCGGGGACATCACCACAATCGACCTGTCGAAGGTGACCGACGAGGACCTCGCCTCGATCATGAACGTGGTCGAGATTGAACTCTCCACCGACACCGGGTGGCTGCAGGACCTACTCCCCGACGACATGCCGAGCACCGAGCTGACCCTGACGCTGCACCTGCCGGAATGGATCGAGTCCACTAGGGGCGATCCGTCGACGGTCATCATCACCGCCCCCGTTACAGGGGGCGGGGAGCATGACTTCGGCTTTGCAGGAACCAGGATCTTCGACTGGAGGCACCCCATCTGCCTCGAGTCCGACCCCTGTGAGGACGACAGCGAGGACCTGATATGCGGCTCGAACCAGAAGACATGCGTCTCGCTCGACATTAAGGTCGACATCGAGAAGTTCTCTATCAGGGAGACATCGTTCGCTGCAGAGGTCGAGTTTACTGCCGAGGTTGTGCTGGAGATTTACCGGCTGGGCATCGACCTGGGAGATGATGACATTGTCCTGCATCCAGTCCCAGCAGACCTGCTCAGGCGCGCCATAGTGATGGGGGATCGCCTCGATGGCGGGCTGCTGGCAGGATCAGATCTTGAGGCCCCGCTCGACCTCGGGGTCGGGGAGCCGATAGACATCGAGATATCCAATCTCGGGATGGAGGCGCTGGGCACGGAACTACAGATGAGGTCTGGAGAGGTCATCGAGGCCGAAGGCCAAATGGAGACAGTGCAGGACTTCGGACTCGGCCCGTACTCGATATCGGCGGACCTCGCCAGTACCCCCGTATCGCCCTCGTTGGGATTCGGCGAAACCACGATGCCGAGCAACTCCGAGCTCGGTGACAGCGTCCCGCTCCGCTTCGGCTTTGCAATCGAGCGCACGGTGGTAGAGGCCGCGCTCAGGGGCGACGCGATTGACATAGAGGCTCAGCCCGCGTCCATCGGCCTCGCTATAGCCAGCCAGATGGCCGCGGCCTTCGGCTCGCCCATAATGACCGACTCCGGGATCCAGGTCGAGGGCGCGGAATTCTTCCTCGAGATTACCCCGCTGATGGAGCACACCGTATTCGGGACCATCCGCTCCTCAGCGAGGATGGAGGTGCACCTGCCGAGCTCGGTCAGGCTACTAAGCTTCGAGAGCAGGATGGGTTTGGGCGAGCTGACCGAGGTGGATGGCCGGCAGGTGGTGGTCTACAGGACCCCGGTATGCCCTGAAGCGACCACCTGGGCGCAGTGCCGGGAGAACTCGGACATCGTCTCGTACTCCGTGGAGGTCAGTTGGGCGTTCGTACTGGGGGAGTTGGCCCCATACCTCTTCGTGCTGTTGGTCGGACTCGGGCTGCTGATAAGCAAACGCAGGAGGGGCAAGAAGGAGCAGCAGGAGAAGGATCAGGAGGAGTCCTCGGCCGAGGAGCAGAAGCTCGCAGAGTTGGCGATGGAGTCCGAGTTCGGCAAGTTGGACGACAAGATTGTGGTCGTCGATGAGGCCTACTTCGATGAGGACTAGCCGTTCAGGTGCCCATGGATCCTCTCAGCCATCGCCTTGCCTATGCCCGGGACCTCTCGCAGCTCCCTGATGCTGGCATGCTCGATGCCCCTCCTACCTCCGAAGTGGCGTAGCAGGGCTTGGATCTTCTTGGCCCCTAGGCCATCGATATCCTCCAGAGGATCGCCTATCGCGCCCTTGCCCCTCCGTCTCCTGTGGTAGCGGTTGACGAATCGGTGGGCCTCATCACGAGCGTGTACGAGGACCCTGCCGTGCCTGCTCAGCACCCTCGGCTCGCGACCATCCATGTGCAGTGTCTCCTCTCGCTTAGCCAGAGCCGCCACGGGGAAGCGCCCGGCCAGCCCGTGACCCTCCAGCATCCCGAGGATACTGGACAGGTGCGTCCCCCCACCGTCTAGAAGCAGCAGGTCGGGCCAACCGTCCTGATGCTTCAGCCAGCGCTCCACCACCTCGGACATCATCCTGAGGTCGTCTGGCGCGTCACTCTTGACACGATAGGTCCTGTACTCCTTCTTTGCGGGCCTACCGTTGCGCAGCACCACTGACGCGCCGACGCGCTCGTCACCTTGCAGTTGGGCCATGTCGAAGCACACGATGTGGTCGAGCGAGTCGAGGTCGAGCAGCCCGGCTGCATCGTCCGCGGCAGCCTGCTCCAGGTTCCCCGAACGACTTCTCTGGTGACGCTCGACCTGCAGCTCGGCGTTCTGGTCGGCCATTGCGCGAAGCTGGGCCAGCTCACCTCGCTGCGGCACCCTGACCTCGACAGCGCCCGAGCGCCGCTCGGTCAGCCAGGCCCCCATTGACTTCCCTAGGGGTGCCGGCACGAGAACGGTGCGAGGCGGCTTGGCGTTCGAGTAGTGCTCAGCGAGCACGCAGGCCACCGAGTCGGCGATGTCCCCCCTGTGGATTAGGGGGTACTCCAGCTGTCCCTGCACTATACCGTCCTTGGCGTTCAGGACCACCACCATGCCGTTGTCCCCTCTGGAGGCGAAGCCGATGGCGTCGCAGTCCTGGTAGAACCTGCTGTGCACTACTCGCTGGGAAACGGTCCTCTGCACCGAGCCAATAAGATCTCGAGTCGCTCCCGCCGCCTCATAATCGAGCGCCTGCGACTGGGTGTCCATCTCCCTCTGCAACGATTCGATTAGGACCCCAGCATCACCGTCGAGGACGCTGATTGCGGCCGACACTCTCTCGTCGTACCCCGCCGAGTCGATGCAGGGCCCATGGCAAAGCCCGATGTGCATCGCGAGGCAGCCTTGCGGCAGCAGCTCCGGGCAATCGCGGATGCCGAAGTGGCGGCGCAGCAGCTGGATGACGCGCTTGGCTGCGCCGGGGTCGGCGAACGGCCCCCATCGCAGCGACCCCTCCGGGGGGTGTCGGGTGTAGATGATGCGAGGGTGCTCGTGGTCGGTCAGGGCGATGAAGGGGTACGACTTGTCGTCCTTCAGCATCGAGTTGTAGCGGGGCTTGTGCTCCCTGATCAGCTGCCTCTCTAGAATCAGGGCGTCGCTCGGGCTCTTGGTCACGATGAAGTCGACCCTGTCCGAGTCCTCGATCAGTCGAGGTACCATCTTGCGATCGGGATTGGGCGCGAAGTATGACCTAACGCGCGATCGCAGGTCAGTGGCCTTGCCGACGTATGTGACACGCTCGTCAACCCGTCGAAATAGGTAGACTCCGGGCTTGCGGGGCAAGTCGAGGCCAGTGTGGTCCAGCGCCATGTCGGTTGATGCGCTGCAGGTGAACGCCCATGAACCCGTGCCTTCGCTCGCGCGGCATGCTCCCACCGGCGCAGTCGCGCATCCTGTCCAGGCTCGCGCAGTTCGGAGGCGAATTGGAGGCTGCGTGGGACGTTCCCCGGGCGCTGTCGCTGCCCGGTCTGGCAGAGTCCCTCGGCGTGGTCAGATCGGCGTTACACGCACCGCTGTCATCGCTTGAGGATGAGGGCTACGTCCGGACCCGCACGGCACATGTCATCGGCGGCGGCTCGCGCCGTCGCACGGTAGTACACATCACCGAATCCGGCCGGGAGACTGTCGCAGAGCTCGAGGAGCCTTCCGGGGCCCGCAGAGGTAGGGCATTCGGCCCCATTCCTGACCAGATCTCCCTGCACGGCAGGGAGGAGGACTCAACGAGTCTGTCCGACTCTCTGCTGGCCGGCTCAAACGTGCTGCTCAGCGGCCTTCCCGGCGTCGGCAAGTCCAGCCTCGCCCGAGCAGTCGCAGAGCAGGTCTTGAGCATGGGGTGGACAGTGCGCTGGGCCCCGTGCGACTCCGACACAGACGCAGCCGTAATCGGCGGGATGTGGCTCGGTGATGGCGCGCCCTCATCGCCGTCAGCCATCGTCGGGGCCTGTGAGGGCCCGCGGACCCTGCTAGTTCTCGACGAGGCCCAGGAACTGCATTCCCGCCACACCAGAGGAGTGGCGCAATTGCTTGACGAGGCATCTGGGGGAAACTCCTCTCTGCTCGTAATCTCCAGATCCCCCAGTCCATTCGGGCTACCCGATGGCTTCACCGAGTTCAAGCTCGAGGGGCTGGCGCTCGAGCACGCTAGGTCACTGCTCCCGAGCGACACGGACAGCGCCACCGCCGACAGCGTCGCACAGGCGCTGGGCGGACATCCCCTGGCCCTTCGCCTGTGGTCTCCCGAAGAGGATGTGCCCGAGCGCGGCGAGGCGGTACAGGAGTACGTCCAGTCCACCGTGATGCACAGACTCAGTGACGAGGGCACGAGGACCCTGGACGAGTTCTGCATCGCCCCCTCGTCGCTCCGGGTCAGCGAGCTCTTCGAGGCCGAAGGCTCTGACGAGCTCGACGACTCGGCCATTCTGAGATGGAGTGGTCTGATGGCTGAGCCGCACCACCTGATTCGCAACGTCCGCAGAGGCTCGTGGTCCGATAATCAGTCGACCGAGCTGCACTCGCAGGCCGCAGGCAGATGGGCCAGCAGGCAGGGTGCTAGGGCACGCAGAATGGAGGGTCACCACTTGGTTCACTCGGGGGGCCCTGACGCAGAATGGGTCTCCGAGAACATCCACGCCATAGCCGAGCAGGACAGCGCCTCCGCTGCCGTCCTCCTCGAACAGGCCCTCGACCTCAGCGGAGACGAGTCAATCAGGGAGGCAGCTGCGGACCTCGCCCTAGAGCGCGGCGAGCCGGAGATAGCCGAATCCCACATAGAGGGTCTGAGCGAGGGCGTCGGGAGGAAATTGAGGTCCGCTAGGTTGGCCCGTCTACGAGGCGACCCTAGGTCAGCCGAGGAAATGGAGGCCGGGGCGCTGGCCGAGATGACTCCAGTTGAACGCACCAAGTCGGCAATAGCGTCGTTGGTTCGGCGATACGACGACCGGCTGCCCGGACCGATAGACAGCGGACTTGCACGCGAGCTATCCAGGGGGGTAGGAACTGTCGACCTATCCTCGCTGCCGGAGTCCGAGCGCAGCGCGGGCAGCCTCGCGCTCGACCTCATCAGGCACGGTATCGCCCTAGGGACGGAAGACGTCGCCGCGGCCGCTGAGGCGCATGACGCCATCGAGTCGGCGATGGGCCCCAATCACCTTCAGATGGCGATCCTCGACCTACGCGCCCGCCTCTCCTCGCGAGTCGGCGGCAACGCCTCCGCAGAGGCCCTGGCCTCGGCCCACGACCTCATCGATTCCAGCGACGACCTCGCAGAGAAGACGCGCCTCATCCACGCCACCCTCGAGGCCACCGACAGTCACCCGGACTGGCTGGTCGAGGCGCACGCATCGATAGCCTACGCGCCACTGCGCGAGGACCTAGCGATGCATCGCAGGCTGTGCGCCCAGCGATGGTACTGGCGCGGCGTCCTCGAGCCAGAACGCAGGCTTTCTCATTGGAATGAGGCCATCAGCAGGTTCAGGATGGCCGAGTGCAGCGCGGCAGCGGCCGAGCTGATAGGCAGGATGGCCAGAGCAATCTAGATCTCGGCACCGATCAGGGTACGAGTCTCGGTGATTCCGGCGATAGACCTGACTCCCTGCACGATGCAACGAGTCAACTCGGCCTCGTCGTCGGCCTCGATTTTCACGAAGAGGTCGTGGGGCCCGAATACGATCCACTGCCCGACGACTCCGTCCACGGCCGCCACGGCCTCCCTGACGTCAATCTCGCAGCCCACCTCAGTGGTGATCAGGACGAAGCCAACCGCCATACTCACACCTCCACCGCAATCAGCGTCTCGGTCTTGACTATCCCAGGCACCGAGCGCATCTTGCCAATCAGAGTCTTGGCCATCTCGCCCTCGTCGGCGAAGTCTATGCGAGTCACTAGGTCGTACTCGCCGTAGGAGACATGGGTTTCGGTGACGCTGTCGATTCCGAGAAGCGCTAGGTAGACATCCCTTTCGAGGCCCGGCTCGACTTTAATCAGAACGAAGGCAGTGCTCATTCTCAGTCCTCGACGGGCAACGCGCTCAGTCGCTGTTTATGACCTCTGCTGTACGTGAGTTCCGCATCGCTCACGTGTGCGCAAGGGATAACAGGCGAGCATAGAGCGGGATGGCCATGCTGGCGCCCGCTTTCGCATCCCGCGGGCGCGCAGTCACACTGGTCCTCCTACTGCTTCTCTCTCTCGCCCCACTGGCTCCAACTAGTGCGAGTCCGACCGCTCGCTCGACCACCGTTTGGACGGGGACTGTGGTGCTGCAGGACGGCTACACAGTTGAGAGCGGTGACGTGCTGGTGGTGCAACCCGGGACCACCATACAGCTCGGCGACGACGAGGATATACTGGTTGCCGGTAGAATCACCGTTCAGGGGACCAGCACGGCACCGGTGTTGCTTGAGTCCATCCTTGGCAATCACGACGGCATCATCTTCAACTCGAGCAGTGGCGGCCTAGGCTCAAGGATAGAGAACCTCACCATCACCGATGCGGAGTACGGCGTCACCGTGTACGACAGCGACCCGATTCTGAACCACCTCACCGTGGTCAACGCCGACAGGGTAGCCGTCGACCTGTTCGACGGCGCCTCGCCGCGAATCAAAGACCTAGTCATCGATGGCGGCGGTCAGGACGTGCACGGCTTCTCCACCTCATGGCGCTACGGCATCGGACTTTCCGTGGGCGCCTACTCCGCTCCGATTGTCGATGGCGTAACAGCCGACGGCCTGATTACCCGGGGACTGAACTACTGGGGTAGCTCCGGCGGCCTGATTTCCAATCTGGAGATATCCAACGTGAGCGGCTCGACCCTAGCCATCGCCGCTGGCATCTGGGTGGAGGACTCGATACCGCTGATCTCCGACTCCAGCGTGACTCGCTGCGATAACGGCGTCTACGTTCGCCACATCACCCAAGGGTGGACCACTCGTCCGACCTTCGCCGGCCTGACCGTGGAGGACAGCCAGTACTACGGCATCATGGTCGAGCAGTACAACCACAGCCAGTTCTCCAATGTCCCCCACAACGCCGTGTTCAACGACCTAGTGGTCAGGGGTACCGGAGGGCCGGGGGCCAAGACCCCCGGGCTCGCATACGCTGCATTCGAGATCAACACCAGCGGGGTCCACGTCACCGAGGCCCTGATTGAGGACAACGCTGCGGTCGGCTTCAAGGCCTACATGATTGGTCCCTCCACCATCCTCAACGAGATTGACCTGCTCCGGAATGGCAGGCCGAGCCCCACGGCTCCGCTCAATGACAGAGCCGGCCTGTTCATGCGCAGCGCCAACTGGGCGCCGACAATCAACGACCTCGTGGTGCGCAACTCGACCGGCCCCGGCGTCCTGCTTTGGAAGGGCGGCGCCCAAGGGGCTGACTGGGTGGTGGCGGACAACGGCGCCACCGGGGTCGACATCCGCGAGTTCCACCCGGACTTTTCCGGGGTACTCAGCACCGGCAACGGCGGACATGGGGTCTCGGTGAGGGACTCCAGCAACGTCGAGCTCGCATACATCACCACCTACCAGAACGGGCTGGGCGCGACGCTACCAGAACTAGGTGCCGGCTTCTACTTCGACGAGTCCAATGACGTGATGAGCGGGGGCAAGAACTCGACCTGCTTCGAGTGCACCTCGATTGAGGACCAGCATGGGTTCGTGGTGCGCGACAGCATCGACCTGCAACTACTCTCAGTGGATATTAGGGACTCTGTCAACGCCCCCGCGCTCGACATCGACAACACCGGGATGGACCACGACGGCACGGTGATCATGGACGACATCAAGATCAACCTCAACTCGACCGGCCACTCGGTCAAGCTCGACGAGGTCGACGGACTCGTCCGGAACCTCGACATGAACGGCGCCAACGGCGGCCTGCTGTGGGACGCGAGTGGTCAGGAACCCTCCTACCTCGAGAATAGCGTCATCCGCGGCAACACCGCATCCTGCTTCGACATGGTCGACCACAGCGAGCTTTTCGGGCACAACGTGGCTATGGCCTGTGACTCCGGTGCGCCCGCCAGCACCTCATCCAGTTTCGTCAACCTGACCGGCTCGTGGTTCTCCAGCGGTTTCGCCGACAGCTTCGAGATGCTCGGTGACAGCCACCTGCGATGGGTGTCATCTGGCGACATCGACACCCCGACCTTCGTCGGGCAAGACAACATCCTCGACGTGATGTGGTCGGTGGAGGTCCATGCCGTGAACCAGCACCTGCTGCACATCCCGCCCGCCGACGTCAACCTCACGTTCGACCTGTACGAGAGTGAGTTCACGAGCACCCTGCCGTACTCGGGCCGTGACTGGCACGGCCCCTTCATCGGCGAGCGCTGGACACCGATGCAGGGCTGGTCGGACGTCAACAGAGTCCACACAGGGTGCGACTACGTCGGCGTCCACAACGACAGTGCGGCAGCCGACCTCGACGCCGACATCTCCGTGTTCTGTCGCCTGGAGCTACCCAACCAGCCACCGTTCATCCTATGGGACTCCCCTGAGGACGAGGCCGTCTACGCGAGTGGAAGCCAAGTCACCTTCGACGCCAACCGGTCATGGGACCTAGACTTCGATGAGCTGGACTACAGCTGGAGCAGCAGCATCGACGGCGACCTGCTTGCTGCGTGCGGCCAACCTTCGGGCGGCAACGGCTCGTGGTTCACCGCCAACCTAGCGGTCGCCTGCCTGTCGGACGGGGTCCACCAGATCACGCTTGAGGTCTGCGACAGCCAGAGCCAGTGCGTGCAGGGAACCCGCGAAATCGAGCTGGTCAACTTGCCCCCTGTGCTCTCGGTCGGGACAACGCCGCAAATCTCCGCTTGGGGCACCCTGTATCTCGGGATCACCGCCAACGTCACCATCCACCTTGGCAGCACCTACGACCCGGAGGGTGACCAGATGCACTGCTGGGTCGAGACCTCCTACGAGGGAGGTGACGGTCAACCACCCGAGGGCGAGCCGGACTGCCCGGGCACCATCATCCACACCTTCCCCGGGGCTCCCAACCAGTTCTCTGTGACCGTGTATGCCTCTGATGGGGTCAATGTCCCAGTCTCATGGACCTTCAACGTCGAACTCTACAATGAGATACCGGAGGCACAATTGGAGGTGATACGCACGGGCACGACGTCATCGGCGACCGTGCATCTCGACGGCACTGCGACCTTCGACCCGGAGGGCGACGGCGTCAAGTTCGAGTTCTGGAGCGACCGCGACGGACTGCTCGCCTCCGGTGTGACGCCGGACTCCACGGTCGAGTGGATGGGGACCCTGTCCAAGGGGGCCCACCTCATCACCATGTACGCGAGTGATGATCGCCCCAATCACGCTGGAATGTGGAACTCAGCGACCGCCGAGATTAGCGTCTCCAACTCCCCGCCTGTGGCTCTCATCGCCAGCCCGTCTGATGGCATACTCACCGACTCCGGCGTGCTGCTGGTCTTCGATGGCACGGGATCGGGGGACTGGGACGCTGCCTGCTCCGATCTTCCCGACAATGGGTCTGGGCTGGTCTGCAACCCCTTCGCGGACTTCAGCACGGACCTTGTCAGCGTGTTGTGGGAGAGTGACTTGCTGATCGAACCCATGGGCAGCGGGTGGACACTGGAGACCAGACTGCCCGAGGGCGTGCACCAAGTTACCCTGACCGTCGAGGACGGCTCTGGGTCTTCTGATGTGGCCGAGATTATGGTCAGGGTCGACGAGTCGGCTCCGGTCCTAATCCTCGATTCGCCGATGCCGGACATCGAGGTATACTCCAACCTCCCGGTGCTGTTCGACTTCCGACGCTCGTTCGACCCGGACGGTGACGACTTCACCGTCAGCGTATACTCTGATTTGATGGCCGAGCCGATACTCGAGGGCAAGGACACGGCGTACTGGTACAACGACTACCTTCCGGCCGGGGAGCACACGCTGCGCTTCGAGCTAATCGACTCCAAAGGCATGCAGCGCACACACTCGCAGTCGCTCACCGTCCTCGAGACCGGTCCGGTGGCGGGAATCTCTGGTCTGACCGAGGGGCAGTACATCCCACCCGGCGAGCCGGTGGTGCTCGACGCCTCGGCCTCATACGACTACGATGACGACATCGTACTCTACCAGTGGGTCCTGAGCGATGGGACCCTGCTGAGCGACAAGATGGTCCACAGCGCGAACTTCCCGCCCGGTCCCGTACGAGTCGACCTGCTGGTCAAGGACTCGCGGGGCGCCTCGGCATCGGCCTCAATCAACCTCACAATCGGCTCCAGCTCGCCACAGCTGTACGAGCTCGAGGTCTCTCCGAGTAGCATCGACCTTGAGGAGCCCACCACGGTCCAGATCACAGTGCGACTGGTGGACCTCGACGGCACCACTTCCATCGTGCGAGGCGAATTGCGCGCGGGCGGAGTCTCGCAGGCTCTCGAGCTCCGGGACGACGGAACCGAGGGCGACCAGTTCGCAGGTGATGGCATCTGGACCTACAAGTCGGTCTGGACCCTCTCTGGGAGTAGTGCGAGAGTGGAGGTGTGGGCGCTGGACGGCGACACGGTTAGCCCGGGCCTAGTTGAGGTCATCCCCATCGAGGCCCCCGGGGACGCGAGCATGCTAGACTGGCTACTCGGGAGCGGCCTACCATTCCTGATAATGGCGCTGACAATCGCGATAATGGCTGGGATAGCCTATGCGAGCACCCGCAGGAGACAGATTTCGAAAGACCTCGAGATGATAGAGTCGTGGTCGGGTTTCGACCCAAGGGAGCTCGACGAGGAGTTCGAGGACTAATGAAGGGTGGAAGCATGAAGATAAATCTCAAGGAAAAACTGTCACTGTTCTCGGAGCATTGGTCGCCCAAGGTAATCGCCGAGATGAACGACTACCAGTTCAAACTGGTCAAGCTGCAGGGGGACTTCGTCTGGCACAGCCACGCGGACACCGATGAGGTGTTCATCGTAATCGAGGGCGCGATGAAGATCGAGCTCAGTGACGGGACCGTGGAACTCAGCGAGGGTGAGATGTTCGTGGTCCCCAAGGGGGTCGCGCACAAGCCGTATGCGGAAGAGGAGTGCAAAGTCATGCTAGTCGAGCCACGCGGTGTAGTCAACACTGGAGACTCAAAAGGCAAACTCACTGCCTCGAACGATGTCTGGATATGACGCGAGTCAGAGGGTACCGATTAGGATTGATTCTTCCCAGGAAGCATTATCTCCGAGGGGGATATTCTGTTCGCTTCAAATTTGTTTACTTGGCTCTGACTTGGATATCCGACACATATCCCACAAAGAAGGGAGTAATTTTTGCTGATCTCAAACTCCTTTCGAACCGCATCTTCCCAAACTGCGACGGAGCCTTGGGCGCAAGTCCCCAATCCTTTCGAATGCGCTGAAAGCATTAGATTCTGCATGAAAAGGCCAGCATCAGAGGCTGCGAACTTGCCCAGACTTTTGTGAGTGAACAAGAACAACTCCACGGGTGCGCCGAAGAATTCGTAATTCCTCGCCCAGAATCCATCCCTAGCATCTTTGTCATCTTTATCAATTCCCATTTGAGTGAATAATTCCTTGCCAATTCTTTGGGATCTTGGCAGTAAATCCTTGTGATATCTTTTGAGAACTAACCAATTGCTAGTGGGCAACCCTTTCCTACGAATTAGAGCCTTAATTTTTCCAAAAATCCCCTCCCCTTGTCCCGTTTTGACTAACTCAAATCGACTTAGAAATTCAGCAGATAAACGATCTCTGACCTCGCCTTCTGCTACTGCTACCACGAACGGGCGGGTGTTACTCCAACTCGGTGAAGTCAGGCCGGCAGCAATAATTTCCTCGATTACCTCATCTGGAACTGGTGTTGGAAGAAAGTCTCGAGTGGATCTTCGAGAAGCCGCGAAAGTGTTGAAATGTCCAGCTTCGAACTCTCCCCCCATAATTTTACTAAATGGGGTTGTTATTTCATATGTGGTTTTGCTACGTCATTCTGTGCCTACCTACAGGCCCATCATTACGGATACATCACAAAGCAACCGTGGTACTCGGGGGAATCATCTTCCCTACCCTATGATTCAGGCTGCAGCCTCGATTCTAGCGACTTCTCTTGAGGTGACGAGAGCCTCCATTCCATTATCCGACAGTCTCCAGTTGGGACGCCTCGCCTCTGTGGCGGCCTCGACGAGCTCCCCGTTGCGCAACTCGCTCAGGTGATGGCTCAGCAGTTGCCTTGAGATCTCCAACTTCGAGCGTATCTCAGTCCCCGAGAGGCCTATGTTGCCGGATTCGGCTAGGACCTCGAGTATGGCGAGGCGAGTCCCAGCAATCGGATTCCTGATTCGGCTGACCTCCTCCCTCGAGAGGCTGGAAATCGCATATCGACGCAGTTTACCGTCTCTCCAAGAGATTACCTGACCTGTCGACTCCAGCGTGTGGAGGTGGTAGGCCGTCACCCCGTTGGCGAGACCCAGAGCGTCACGCAGTGCCGAGAAGTGGATTCCCGCGTTCGCCTCGAGGTAACCGAGCAGACGACCGCGGGTCAGCATGTCCTCCCTGTTCGCCTTCATCCTCGCGAGCATCGGAGAGACCAGCGCAACCAGCACTGTCACCTTCACGAATTCAAGCATAAACGAGCCTAGGACCAGCGATCCCAGGGCACCCGCTCCCCCGGCGATTAGCCTCTCTGGAAGGGTGGATTCGGAGTCTTCTTCCTTCTCCCCCCTCCTGAGTTCCGGCTGGCTCTCTTCACCGGAGTCTTCCTCTGAGTCCAGCGAGGCCGGTAACTTGTCCCCATCATCCCCGTCACCTTCGGCGATATCGTCGAGCGGTGCGCTCATCATCCAGCCACCTGCGAGCAAGGCGGCTACCGCGAGAGCGGCCACTAGACGCACCGTCCGGACGCCTTCCATCACTCTGCGTAAGCCACCTTCGCCTATGACTGCCGTGGTGAATTGGTTTGACATTACGTAGTGGTGTTGAATAATGGAACTCTCATCACGGGCCGAGGAGCGATGGCCGAGGAGTCCGATGTCTCAATCGGTGACGACACCGAGCGCGAGGAGGCAATGCTCACCGCGGCACGCTCCGTGGTTAGGACGTGCATGCAGATACGACCGCACGAGCACGTGCTGGTTGTCACCGACCCGACCACCTCCGAAGTCGGGCGTTCTCTGTACGAGGCCGCCTCGGAGGTCACCGACCGTATCCTGATGATGATGATGCCCCGCAGACACAGGCAGGGCAACGAGCCCCCGGCATCTGTGGGCGACCTGATGCGCCGCCAAAACGTCGTGATGCTGGCCACCCGCCACTCGCTGACCCACACCGGCGCGCGTCTGAGGGCATCGCGCGAGGGAGCTAGGATTGCATCGATGCCCGGAATCAACGAGGAGATGCTGGCTGTTGGCGGCATGACTGCCGACTACAACGCTCTCCAGAAGGAGATCTCGGGTCTCAACCCGATGCTGCGGCGCAGGCGAGACGTCAGGGTGACGACACCTGCGGGCACCGACGTGACCTTCCGGACCGGGGCCCGCTGGGTGCTCGAGGACAACGGGATATGCAACAGACCCGGGCAGGTGACGAACCTGCCCGCCGGGAAGGTCTTCGTCCTGCCCAAGGAGCAGACTATGAGCGGTAAGATAGTCATAGACGGGTCGTGGGAGGGTAATCTACTGGACGAATCCCTCACCATGCTGGTCGAGGATGGCATGGTGGTCAGCACATCCGGAGGAGAGTTGGCAGAGAGTATTCAGGAGGTGCTCGACGAGGCCAAGGTGGGTCTGCGCCCCTCTAGGGCCGGTTTGGTCAATACCGTGGCCGAGTTCGGCTTCGGGATGAACTCGAGGGCGAGGATGACCGGGAACAGGCTCGAGGACCAAGTGGTCCGCGGCTCGGCCTACTTCGGGTTCGGCGACAACTCGGCCCTAGGTGGCTCGGCTAGGGTCAGCATACACATGAGAGGAGTCATGCTGAAGCCGACCATCGAGCTGAACGACGTCGACCTAGTGCTCGAGGGCAAGGTCACCGCGCGCAAGAGGTGATGGGTTGCGAGCGCTGCTCTGGTGCAACGGACAGCCACCCTCAGACGCAGTCGTATCCTCCCTAGTCGAAGGGGCCGCCTGCTTTGGCGTAGATGCCGGTGCCGACAGGGCATCCGAGGCGGGCTACGAGGTCAAACAGGTCCTCGGTGACCTCGACTCCGCCGATTCCTCTAGATGGCGTGGCATTACCCACGAACTGGCCGACCAGTCGAGCAGCGACCTGGCCAAGTCCCTCTCGCTGCTCATCGAGAGAGGCTACACCGAGATCGAAGTGGTCGGCGCCGACGGCGGCTCCACCAGTCACTTCCTCGGTAGTTGGGCGGCGCTCTGCGAGGCACCCCCGGGAGCAGCGATTCGACTACATCACGAGGACTCGATCACCCATCGGGTGCACCCCGATGACGGCGAGCGGGAGTTCGCGGTGGGAGCAGGAGGGGAGTTCTCGTTGTTCGCCCTGAGCCCCTGCCAGGGCGTGCACCTACACGGGGCCCGTTGGGAGTTAGACGGCGAGCCGATGGGCTTGTCCACGGCAGGGCTGCACAACGTAGGCACTGGAGAGCTGGTACGGATACGGGCCGATGGAGTCCTAGTGGTGATCGTCCGGAGGGACTAATCACTCCTCCTCTACTGCGCCCGGCAGCTTGGGGTCGCGTGAGAGCATCATGGCGACAGGCCTCGTTCGCGGGTCGGACTCAAGGGCGATCTTCATGATCACCGCGAGCGGCACTCCCAGCACCATCCCCATGACTCCCCAGGCCCAGCCCCAGAAGGCCACTAGGAGAAGCAGCACTATCGGCGACATGTCGAGCCTCTGCCCGGCCAGTTGCGGCTCGACCACGGCACCCCACACCTGCTGGTTGGCCACTAGGATCAGTATCAGGACCACAGCCCACGTAGGGTCCAGTACGATGAAGCCGAGGAAAATCGGCGGAATTAGCGATATTAGTGCCCCGACGTAGGGGATGAAGTCCATCATGAAGGTGATCGAGGCCCACATGAACCAACCCGGGATATCGAGATACCAGAGCACTATTCCCGCTACCACCGCTTGCCCGAAGGCAACGGTCGCCCTAGTCACGACGTAGGTGTTGATGCCCTCTCCCGAGGAGCTCGCTACGGCCTGCACCCTGTCTGCATCCTCGGGGTAGGCGGCCTTCAGGCGGCGTGGCAGGGTCTCGGCCTCGAGGATAATGAACAGCAGGAAAATGAGGACGGTGACCGCGCTCGCAGTAAAGCTCGCGAGTGAGCCCACGAACCCGGTCAGGTACTCGTTGATGGTGTCAAGGCTCAGCAGCGCAGTCAGGCCGCTGACATCGAATGAATAGCCCCAGAACTCGAGCCCCTCGAGCCAGGACAGTTTGCTGTTGAGCTGCTCGGTCAGCCCGGGTATCTCGTCAGTGAATGCGGTGAGGTTGGAGTACAGCAGCTGCGATGCCATCCACATCACTACGAACAAGATCACAACGAGTACGCCGTAGGGCATCAGTGGATGCCCATACTTCTGCATTATCGGGCGCTCCTCCAACCACTGCGCAGCGGGCCGAATCAGTAGGAAGAGGAGTATGGCTATCACCAGCGGCTGTATAACCGCCTTGAGCTGGATTATCGCCAGCACAGAGACCATCAGGATGATGGCGATGTTGGCTACGGTTGCAGATGGCAGGTCACGCAGGCTCTGGCTCTCTCCCATGCTCTCCCCCGCCCTCGCCAGTGCGACCAACGGATGAATAATTCCCCGTCAGGGAATTTCACTGTGCCCTTTCGTATATGCCCTCGAAGCGTGCTGCGTTGCTCTCGAAGGTGAATCCCTCCAGCACTCTGCGCCTGCCCGCTTCGCCCTTCGAAACCATCCCCTCGGGTTCGGCCAGCTCGGTCATGATGGCATCGGCCATGGCATCGGGGTCGCCCATCCCGAACAGCCTGCCCACGCTCTGGTCCACCATCTCCGGTAGGGGGCCGTGGTCTACAGTGACGACTGGGGTCCCCGAGGCCATCGCCTCGAGCGGGATTAGGCCCTGGCCCTCGTAGTATGACGGGTAGACCACTAGGTCAGCGGAGCGGAACAGGGACGCCAGCTCCTCGAACGGCATCCCGGGCTCGATGGTCACCGCGTCGGCCACCCCCAAAGTTCGGGCCTGTTTGAGCAGCCGGGAGCGCAGATGGCCCCGGCCGACGATTACCAAGCGGGCGCCCGGGTCAGCTGTGTGGACCTTGGCGAAGGCCCGCAGCAGCAGGCCGTACCCCTTCCTCGCCGCGAGCCTGCCCACTGCTAGGATGAGGCGCGAGCCGCCGTAACTTGACCTGATTCTCTCGTGAGTGGTCATGGAATCCTCGTCATCGCGGTGCAGTGGCACGAACATGCTGGTGTCCACGCCCCAGTGCACGACCTCGCAGTCCCAGTCAGCCGGAGGAGAGTAACGGGTCTCGAAGTCGCGCTTGGTGGCCTCGGAGTTGGCCACGCAGACGTTGGACCCACTGACTGCGGCCCTCTCGTAGCGTGAGTAGTGCTTGGCCGTCAGGAGTATCGCGAGGTCGTTGGGGTTGGCCCAGACAGCAGCCTCTCTCTGTTCCGAGGCGGCGACCAGACCGTCGCGTTCGCCCAGCCAGGAGCCATGCAGCGAGGAGACGACTGGGGCAATGTTCTGCTGACAGTTCTCGAGCTGCTTGGCGCTCCACGAGATCATCGGGCAGTGCAGGTGGACCACGTCCACCCTGTCGCGAGCATGCAGGTGCCTCAGCGCTCGCAACGCGCTGCGGCCGTAGGAACGCGTGAATGCCATCGGGAGGGGGACCCAGCCCACGCTCACCACTTCGACGCCCTCGACCCTAGGGGCCGTGCCCCCACCGGAGCGGGTAATCACCGTGATTCGGTGCCCCCTAGCGGCGAGCGCCGCCGACAGGTGGTACACTGTGGAGCCCATCCCGCCCCAACGGGGCGGATATTCGGCAGACAGCATCGCTATGTGCATGGTTTCACCGTATTCGCGGCCCAGCGCCCGCATTTCAAGAGCGCGACCCCGGGGCAGCGCTTCGCATTGTTCAAAACGGGACCTTTGGTCGCCGCCTTCGTTAGCATGGCCGACACCCTCCCAGTTCACGTTACCGTGGTTATCCCCACTCGCAACGAGGAGGCCGCCATCGTAGACACGATTCGCTCGGTGCCCAATGACGGCTGGTGCGAGAAGCTCGACTTCCTGATTATCGACGGCAATTCGACCGACCGCACCCGCGAACTCGCCGAGGGCGAGGGCGCGACTGTGTACGTGGAGCCACGCAAGGGCTACGGCAGGGCGTACAAGACCGGGTTCGCTATGGCTCCCGGCGAGGTGATAGTCACCATGGACGCGGATTGCACATATCCGGGAGAAGAGGTACCAGGGCTTGTTCGCAAGTTGCTTGAGGAGGACCTGAGATGGATCACCTGCGACCGCCTAAAGCGCGCAGAGGAGGGTGCTATGCCCGGAATCCACGGCTTCGGCAACTGGGTCCTCTCTACCACTGCCAAGACTCTCTACTGGTACGGCATCCACGACTCCCAGAGCGGAATGTGGGTTTTCCACAAGTCAATCTTCGAGGACGACCGTGTGCGCCCCAAGCACGATGGAATGCCCCTATCTCAGGAGTTCAAAATCAGAGCACGCCGATACTTGGGCAAGAATAACACTGCCGAGGTAAGCGTACCTTACCGGCCGAGAGTCGGCGAGGCCGAGATCAACACATGGGGCGACGGCCTACTCAATCTGAGGTTCCTCTTCACTCACAGGCTAGGACTCACGCGTCAGGTGACTCCTTGGGGTCCTGAGTAACGAGCATTCAAGGGCCCGTGCATCACGACAGGCACGTGAGCCAAGACGACGGCAGCACCGTCCAGAGCCGTGCGCTGGCGATGTCCGTACACCTGTTCACGGCGTCAGGAGCGCTCTGGGCGCTGCTCACACTGGACGCCATAATGGCCGAGGACTACCGGATGGCCTTCATCTGGATGTCCGTCGCTATGTTCGTCGACTCCGTCGACGGGCCGCTGGCCAGGAAGCTCGACGTCAAGCGTCACGCACCGCACATCGATGGGGCTAGGCTGGACGACGTCATCGACTACATCAACTACACATTCGTACCAATCGTCCTGCTGATCCACGCCGGCTGGCTACCCGATCCAGCCCCCCTGTGGGCTGCCTTCCCGCTCGTAGCCAGCGCCCTAGCATTCTCCAACACCGAGTCCAAGGACACCGAGGACGGCTTCTTCCTCGGCTTCCCCTCGTACTGGAACGTCTTCGCCTTCTATGTCGTGGTGCTGGCCACAGCCGGCAGCGAGTGGCTCGTGCTGTTGCTGATGCTGGCGTTCAGCGCCCTGAGCGTGATGCCGGTACGCTTCGTCTACCCGAACCGCTTCGATGGGATGCGTTGGTTCTTCTTCGGAGGCGGTATAGTCTGGATAGCCTCGATACTATTCGCGGCGCTGCAATACCCTGACACTCCACGGCTGTTCGTGCAAGTCTCTCTGGTCTATCCGGCACTGTACTTCGGCCTCTCGGTGTGGCTGGACCGCAATCGGACCTCGAACGCTACATGAGTGGCAGGCTCGGCGTTTCCGATTGTCCAATCACTGAACCAAGTTACTTATGTCTAGAACACCGATGGACCCTGTTCATGGACCGAAAAGTGGACCTAACAATCGCTGCGCTGATCTTTTTGGCTGGCACAGCAGGCCTCGTCTCCGGTGAGGACATCGGAGGCGTTGAAACAACGACCGACATAGATGACGAGTCAGCTGAGGCTGCTCCCATCGACGCGCGTTACCTACGCGGTGACGCCAACGACGATGGAAGCGTGGATCTCGGCGACTTCATCGTGATGGCACAGTACATCGCAGGCTACGGCAGGGAACCTGCCTCGATGACCCAGGCCGACATCAACGGCGACAGATCAGTCGACGTGCTCGACCTGGTCATTCTGGCCGACTATCTGTGGGGCGAGGACGAGTCCGACTCGGGACCTCAATCCATAGACAGTCGCGACACCAAGGCTGCCACCAAGGCCAGCAAGACCACTGTTGCGGTCTGCGACCTTGAGTCTGTACGTGTGCTGCGTGGTGACGCCAACGACGACGGAAGCGTCGATCTGGGCGACTTCATCGTGATGGTGCAGTACATCCTCGGTTACGGGGATGCACCTGCTTCGATGCAGGGAGCTGACATCAACGGCGACCACGCCGTCAACGTGCTAGACCTAGTCATGCTCGCCGACCACCTATGGGGTGGTCAGTGCGAGCGCTGCTAGGCAACTAGCGCCACTATACGCTGAGACTTCTCTGGAAGAACTCAGTGCTGCAACCAAGCGCGTGCCTTCGCGCCGTCCCCTGACTCCCCTTGTGGGCCCCTAGGTCGGGGACGGCTGCGAAGGCCGCCAAACGATCTTTCTTTTGGGCCTGATGCAGGGGTGACTCAAGGGCCCAAGTCGCTTATCATCCAGATGCGGATGATAGTCGCTCCATGGACCGAAACCTGGACCTACACATCGCCGCCCTGATTTTCATGAGCGGCACGCAAGCCCTAGTCTCCGGTTCCGAGGAAGGAGACGTAGCAACGACGAACGCCCTGAGCCTAACGGAGGAGGACCCCGAGGACCCAATCCCCGCCCCAAGCCCGCGCATCACTGTGATTCCGCCCTTTCGGCCCGCAGGGCCGTCGTTCTG
>ERZ724561.20-NODE-20-length-32450-cov-3.709866_pt1 | contig 32450 bp, 27 predicted proteins | sample MGYA00375855_ERZ724561 | MGnify/ENA primary metagenome ERZ724561 (study PRJEB28725, sample SAMN03264854) | marine sediment metagenome | biome: marine pelagic biome; feature: marine oligotrophic desert; material: ocean water | place: Pacific Ocean:North Pacific... | reverse complement strand
GTGCATTCCCGGTTGACTACATCTGCGAAGCAGTGGATCAGACGAGAGGTTGGTTCTACTCTCTACTGGCAGTCTCCACTGCTGTGTTCGACAGCATCTGCTACAGGAGCTGCCTGTCACTTGGCCACATCCTAGATAAGAATGGGAAGAAGATGAGTAAATCGAAGGGTAACGTTGTCGACCCCTGGGACCACTTCAACAAGGAGGGTTCGGATTCGATTCGTTGGTACATGACTACGCAGAGCGCGCCATGGTCGCCAACAAACTTTGATTCAAATGGTGTCAGAGAGTCATACGCGAAGATGTTCCTGACTCTCTGGAATGTCTACAGGTTCCATGCTGATTATGCAGCAATGGACCGATTCGACCCCGATGACGAGTCAGGCTTCGTCGCCATCTCAGATAGAAGTCCATTGGACCGATGGGTTCTGTCTAAGGCTGGCGCCATGGCTGAGTCTTACCATCAGCACTTCGAGGACTGGGATTTCCACAAGGCAGGAAGGGCGCTCGAGGATTTCGTAGTGAATGATTTGTCAAACTGGTATGTCCGCAGGTCTAGGCGTCGCCTGTGGAGCGAATCTGATAGTGATGACAAGCGTGCTTGTCAGCACACTCTGCATGAGGTTCTGCTGCTGGTCTGCAAACTAATGGCTCCAGTCTCTCCATTCATGCCCGATGTGATTCACAGAGCCTTGGCGGGAAGCTCGGTTCATCTAGCCGATTGGCCTGCTGGCTCTGAGATTGTTGAGTCGACCTTGCCACCCAGGGACTATTCGCTCGAGCAGCAGATGGAACTGGCTAGGACTTTGGCTGAGTCGGGACGTAGGATTCGAGTCGAGAACAATCGCAGACAGCGTCTGCCCTGTCGCTATGGGTGGATTGTAGGTGGCCCGGATTTGTCTGACTTCCACGATATTCTAGCAGAGGAGTTGAATGTAGAGGAGTTACTCACTGAGAATGATTTGGATATCTTCCAGAGAATTGTCTTGGAGCCTAACAGGAAGTCTCTGGGGGCCAAGTGCAGATCAGATCTGCCCTCCGTTCTGGCTAAGCTGGAAACAATGGATCCCGATTCGCTACTGCTGGAGATAGAGGCTGGAATTGCTGCTATCGCTGGATACGCCATCACGATGGATGATATCGAGATTAGGCGTACTGAGAAGCAGGGCTATGCAGCTGCTACTCTCTCAGGTGATGACTTCGGAGATGTATCTCTGGTGTTAGACATGGAATTGAATGAGGAATTGCTGTCTCGAGGTTTGGCGAGAGATGTGATACGAAGAATCCAGTCTAAGCGCAAGGATCTAGATCTGGATGTTGAGGAGGGAATAGTGCTTTCAGTTTGGATTGAAGGCGCTGAGCTTGCAGCAGATGATTGGACTCATGTCCAGACAGAGACTAGGGCCACCACTGCTTCCCTGAACATGGGAGCTTCTCCATCAGAAGCGGACTCTTTCGAAGTAGATGGAACAAGAGTTGTTTTCACCGTCGGATAGTAGTTTTGAGTAGGTTCTATTTGATCACTGAATGCTGGGCCCGTATGCTACTGGGAGAAGTAGCTCGACTCCGAATAGGGGGTCTGGGTCTGATGAATCGTGGTATGCAATGAAGGCCCCTCCATCGGGCAAGATACCCATGCTGGCGAAGTCAAATCTGATGTCGTTGCCAGCCCCTGATGTTGAGTCCAAATCACCTAGGCCCAGATAGGTCTTCATGTCGGGCTCAAGGCTCTGTGAGTACTCTCTGACATGCCAAGCCACATCGACATCAGGGCCCGCTGCGCTTTGGTAGCGGACATTGAGTACAAACAGGTCGTGCTCACCATTGGCGTGGAACTCCCATTCCTCCAGCTCGGTAGCCACGCCTGAGAGGTTGTAGGTCTGATTGGACCAAGAAATGCCTCCGTCCCAAGATAGCATGTGTTTCAGAATTGTACCTCCTGCGGTGACACAGTGCAGCGCTCCTGATGAGTCGAATGAGCAGTACTGCGACGGTAAATCACTACCATTGGAGCCTGTCGCAGCCCACCAACTCAACGAAGTGTCGAGGTAAGCGTCAATGCCATTGTCGAAGTAGTCTGGGAAGTACAAACCTCCCGAGGGCACAGGGAAGGCTCGCATCTCCTTGTGCGGTTTAGTGTAGTCCCACTCTACTCCAAGGTCGTCGAAGGCGAGGTCGACTTCCATCACATCGAGGTTAGCATCTCTGTCAGGGAAGTCGAAGTTCTGGTAGTTCAGCCCGTCAGTGCTAATCTGCCCGCCGCGATTCGCCACCTGATGCCAGAAGTTGCTGATTACAAGACTCGCCCAAGGTCCACTTCCGTAGATGCTGTTGATGGGGCCAACCACCTCTACCTGCCATGATCTATCATAGAAGGCCTCAGGAGGTCGGTTGTAGCACCAACTCCACTCCTCATCCTCTGCATCATAGAAGAAGGCGTAGAACTGATCTGCTCCGCTAGTGCTCGGATATGGGAACCAGCCCATTGCGATGAGATCACCGTTGGTTGCTTGCACTATACTGCCCTCGCCCAGTCCCTCTTGTCCAGGCACGGTTGGTTTTGGGAGGAAGCAGCCGAACTGTGAAAGGAAGGTTGGGCGCCATTCCTGCCATGTGTGGCCTCTGTCTTCGCTCCAGGTAGGATATTCGCCGCCGAAGTTTAGAATCCAGCCTTCCTTAGTAGCAGCCAGATAGTGCTCACAGCAATTACCACCGTGCTCATTGCCGTACACTGTCCACGAGGCATTGCCCCAGGTCTCGTTTGAAAACGGATCGCCTACTGTGAAATTTCTAGGGTCTTCGTATGATGATGGGACATCGATGTAGTGGTATCCAGTGTCCCATGGAGTGGTACTCTCTGACTCGGCCTCTCCTCCTCCGAAGCACCCAGCCAGCGTCATGCTAGTGACCATCATTACGGCCAGAACAACCCTAGACCTAGGCTGGCCGACCATGACACACCCGGGATATGGCTGTATTTCGCACTTCGCACATGATGCGCCCTGCAACGCAGGGCGGTGAGGTTCAAAGCCTGAAGCGGTGCGTTGGTAGGCCATGCGCCGTGTCGCCATGTCCGCAGTTCTACTGATGCTGATTACCAGTTTGAGCCCCATATTATCTGTATCAGGGCAGACTGTCCCAACTGACTCCATCTACATCAACGAGATACTGGTATCTCCAAACAATGAGAACTACGGTGGAACAGATTGGAACGGCGATGGATCAATGGGAACTTACAGCGATCAGTTCATTGAGTTGCACAATCCGACTTCTGAGGCCATCGACATAGGCGGATGGTGGCTAGACGACATTGCCGATGGTGGCTCACCTGCTTGCAGTATCGGCTGGGATACGGTATTAGAGGCAGGAGCATACATCGCCTTCTACCGCTCATGGACAGGAATAGAGTTCGACTTCTGGGATGGAGACACTGTTCGTCTGCTCGATGGATCTGGGATGGAGTTGGACTCAGTCAGTTACGAAGGAGAGGATTCTGATTGGGATATTCCCTACGGTTACGATTCTGGTGGCAACTGGGTAAAGTTGTCCGATGGAAGCCCGACGCCAGGGGGTGCTAATGATCAGGAATGGGGTGGAGCCAACCACTTGCAGGGCAACTGCTACCCTCCACAGGATCACATTCACCGTGGAAAGTACATCCTTGAGGGGCGCGTAGTAACTATGGAATCCGAGGACTCGGTAATCGATGATGGTAGGATACTAGTGGTAGATGGAATGATTGAGGCAGTATGGAGTGCCTCCGATTCCGCGCCTCCCGCTGCACAAGGAGTCATGTCGATACCGACAAGTGGAACAATCTACCCTGGATTCATAGACCCTCATAACCACGCTAAGTACAACATCATACCACTCTGGGACCACGGGACTAATGGTTGGAACAATCGATACCAATGGCAGGCCGAGGACTCATACAGAGATGCCAAGGATGTGGGCTGTTCTCTGACCGACTCTTCTGCAATGCGATTCGCGGAACTACGGGCAATAGCTGGTGGAAACACTGCACTACAAGGCAGTTCTACATCCAATACAGATACCTTTGAGACAATGCTTGCACGAAATATCGAGTTGTACAACTTCGGCAGTGACTACATTCACACTAAAGTCACTGAACTGGAATCTGATTACTCAGGATCACACATCAAGGACGGTAACTCATCTGGAGATCTAGATGCTTGGTTCTTGCATCTTGCCGAGGGAATTGATGAATCCAGTAGGGCTGAGTTTGACATTCTAGTCCAGAATGATTTGCTTGTTGGCGAAATTGTCGTAATCCACGGAACAGGCCTCACACAAGCAGAATTCGATGCTTTAGGAAATGTGGGAGGGAGTCTCGCATGGTCTCCGACATCAAATCTAATTCTGTACGGAGATACTACAGATGTTGCTACAGCCAAGGCCGAGGGAGTCAATATCATGATTGGCCCAGACTGGGCACCCTCCGGTTCCAAGAGCTCGATGCACGAACTGAAGACTGCTGACTGGTGGGATGAGAATGTTCTTGGAGATATTTTCACTGATTACGAGTTAGTTCAAACCATCACCACGAACATAGTCGATGCGATTGGATGGGCCGAGCACACTGGTCGTATTCAGGCTGGATTGGCAGCAGACCTTGTCGTACTCGACACATTCCACTCAGATCCATACAGAAACGTCGTCGAGGCGATTGACCCCGATGTTAGACTCGTAGTGGTAGGAGGGATGGCTGTATTCGGAGATGTAGACATCATGCAGGCAATGGATGATGAGATTCAGATTATCCAAGGAGAAGGTTTCACCAAGGCTACCGACATCACCTATGACGGAGTTCCCGAAGCCCAGCAAACGGTGGACGAACTGCTTGCTGAATTACAATCCTGCAACCAAGGGGCTCAGGTTCCTATCGAATACCTGTTCACCCTTGGTGATGACCGATATTTCGACGTACTGAACCGGTCTCTGACCTTCCAGAATGGACGTACAATAGATCTGTGGGGGGACTACTACGATGTCGAGTTGAACGAGGACGGGCATCGCGTCGATGGCACAGTTGCAGGAGCGGGTCCGATTGAGACCAATCCTGGAAATGGGGGGTCCGAGAACACTGAGGCATCTTGCAGCGATGGAGTGGACAACGATGGAGACCCATACATCGACTGTGATGACTTCGACTGCAGCGGGACAATGGTCTGCGGTGAGGTGCCCGAGCCAGAATTACCTGTACTCTGGGAGACATATGGTCCGCGGGGCGGCACGATTCCTCATCCAACTACAATCGAAGATGGTATACACCTCGAGGAGTGTATGTCAGATGAAGATACACTGAGTGATGCGAGTGTGCCGATGATACCTTCCAGCAAGATATTGTTGTGCGGAGCCATCTTGGTAGTAATGCAACCAACAGATGAGTGCATCGAGTCTAGCAGTTCGTTTTGCAACCTCGAAGTTGCTGATGCAGTGGCCGTTCCGGGGCACCTTTGCACCGATGCAGGAAACTATCCTCAAGAAGTGACATGTCGAGCTGCATGGTCGTTTGTAGATATCGAAGAGGAAGAGCCTGAGCCTGAGCCTGAGCCTGAGTCAGAGAGCGAAAGTTGGAGGGATGGTCCGCTTTACTGGGTCGCAATATTTGTCGCACTGGCAGTAATCGTCGGCTCTCTGGGAATCGTTAATTCAAACCTCCGCGCACGGGTTGACAAGGAGCCATCGGTACTGGTTACCGAGGATGAGTAATCATTCTAGGTACCAGGTTGGGCCCTCTGGGCCGTCCTCAACTACAACTCCCATGGAAGCGAGTTCGTCTCGAATCTCGTCTGCACGAGACCAGTCTTTTGTCTCCCTAGAGATCTCTCGCTCGCCCAATAGTGACTCTACTCTGTCAGAGACCTCTGCCCTAGCCGAGTCCGCCTGGGCCAACCCAGCGACAATTTCCTCAGAAGATGGGAGTAATCCTAGCACCTCGCCGGCATGCCTCTCAAGCCATGCTGCTACATCTGAACCGGATGATGAGGATACAACTGTTTGGATCTCAATCATCGCTGCTCGGGTATTGAAGTCGTCATCCATGGCGGCAGTGAAGCGCTCACTGGCCCCACTCAGATCGGAGCCTGAATGATCATTGGAAGTCAGAGATTTACCGTATGCAACAATTAGCCTTTCAAAATGTGTTGCTGCTTCTTCTAGGAACTCGGGTGTGAGGTCAATTGGGTTGCGATATGGGACGCTCAGAAGGGCATAACGTAGAGCGAGAGGGTCATGATTCTCGAAGGCCTCACGAATTGTCCAAAAGTTGCCTAGGCTCTTACTCATCTTCTCACCATCTAGATTGACAAAGCCGTTGTGCATCCAGTAGCCGACCACAGGTTCTGTGCCTGTACAGCACTCTGACTGGACGATCTCTGCCTCGTGATGAGGGAATCTCAGGTCATGCCCTCCTCCATGGATATCAAACTGCTCTCCGAAGTGGTTCAGTGACATGGCAGAGCACTCAATGTGCCATCCAGGTCTGCCCTTGCCCCATGGGCTCTCCCACGATGGTTCTCCCTGCTTGGCCAGTTTCCAGAGGGCGAAGTCTCGATGGTCGCGCTTGCCCGAGCCAGTGTCTGCGACTCTACCTCCTGCACCAGCCCTCACCATCTCCAGTGTCTGACCCGTGAGTTGGCCGAACTTCTCGGGAGCTGTGTCGATCTCGAAATAAACTCCGTCATCACCGACATAGGCGTGTCCTTTCTCCTGTAGGGCGGAAATCATGTCGATAATCTCGGGTATGGTCTCGGTGACTCTCGGATAATGATCGGCCCTCAGGACATTCATGGCGTCCATGACCTCAAGGTAATCGTCGATATTCCTATTTGCAACTACTGAGAAGTCGACTTCTTCAGAGTCTGATATATCGAGAATCTTGTCATCTATATCGGTGAAGTTCTGTACATATTCTACCTCGTAGCCGCTGGCCTCCAGCCAGCGATGCACCACATCGAATGATAGGTAGCAGCGAGCGTGTCCTAAATGACTGGGGGAGTATGGCGTGATGCCGCATACATACATGCTCACCTTGCCCTCTTCAAGAGTGGACAGTTCGCGCTTCTCACGCGTACGGGTATCGTAGACCCTGAGAGTCATTCTGGCCGGGCTGCGTGGCTTATCGGTCATCAACCCCGCGCCGCTTCGACCAGTCCAGAGTACAGAACATCATGGCCTGCTCTCTCCGGGTGCCACTGAACTCCCAAACAAAATCTCTTGTCTGGCAGCTCTACAGCCTCAATCAGTCCGTCGTGTTCAGCAGTTCCTGTCACTGTTAGATCTCCTGCATCTGCGACGCCCTGGTGATGGGTCGAGTTTGCCTTAATCGAGGTGCCCATCAGTCTGGCCAGCAAAGAGCCTTCTGTTGCCGAAACTCCATGCTCAGTTTCGACTCCGTCGAAGCCGCCATGTCCCTCGTACCCTGGAGTGGTGTCGAGATGTTGATGCAACCTTCCACCGTACATTACGCTGAGAATCTGCATGCCCCTACATACTCCCAAGAAGGGCATGTCTCTGGAAATTGCTTCACCAATCAATCCCATCTCAGTTTCATCCTGATCAGGGTAGAATTCGATAGTCATAGGTTCTGGCTCCTCTCCATAAGCTGAAGGGCAGATGTCGGGCCCGCCTGAGACTACTAGGCCGTCAATCAGATTGAGGATCTGGGTCATATCTCCGGCTGGAGGTATAATCAGTGGAGTCCCCCCTACCTTCTCAATCATAGAGATGTAGGCAGAGGGCAGGATTGCTGCATGTCTGTGCCAGTTGCCGTAGACTGTATCTCTGCAGAAGCATGTCACACCGATGATGGGCTTCATTCGGCCCCTCCGGCTTCTCTGAGCATCCTAGCATGCCTGAATGATCGGACTCCGACAAAAATGAATGTCGCTCCAATAACCAATAGAAGTAAGTGAGAAATGAGTGCCAGAGTTGACATTTCAGAGTAGCCAGTAATCACTCTAGCACCACCTATTGCCATCAATAGCGCAAATACCATTGCAGCATGCATGTAGTGTCTGAGATTCTTCTCATCTCGTTCTGCCATGATGCCTAGGCCGAGAATAGGGAGTCCGAATAACGCGGGAATTGCCGCGGTAATTGAAGGGGGGTCAGCACTTTGTGTCGTGTAGGAGAAAATTCCCCAGACTACTAGCAGTCCGCTTGAAATTATTGCAAACCTTGGTACAGTCATCCCAAGAAATGTGAACTCGTCGCTCATATCTGTTCGCCCACCTCATTCTAGTTATTATCTTCTCTAGCAGGGAGGCTCTTGAGAGGCTTCTGCGACAACTCATGAATCTCCTTGTCGCGAGCTAATATCTGCTCCCACATAAGTTCGGCCACATCCATAACTTCCATCTCGGCGCCGACAGAATCTAGTCCGTCTTTCACCATCACTGAACAGAATGGGCAGCCGACAGCGACAGTGTCGCAACCAGTCTCTGCCAATTCCTTGGCTCGAATCTCATTGACTCGCTTGTCCGCATCCTCTTCCATCCACATCTGAGCACCGCCGGCTCCGCAGCAGAACGAGTCCACTCCATGCTTCTCTGTCTCAACGTCTACTCCTCCGATGATATTTCTCGGCTCATCTATGATGCCTCCGATACGCCCCAAGTAGCATGGGTCGTGGAAAGTGATGTTGCGACCGTTCTTCTTGGTCTGAGGAAGTTTGCCCTCATCCTGAAGCTTGGCTAATATCTCTGAGTGGTGGTAGACCTCGAGTCGGTCCCCACCGTAGTCCGCATACTCCTTACCGAGTGTGTGGAAGCAATGAGGGCAGGAAGCTATGATTCTCTTCACACCGAGTTCTTGGAAGGTCATCATGTTGGCCTCGGCCAGCATCTGGAACAGGAACTCGTTACCCGCCCTCCTAGCCGGGTCGCCCGAACAACCCTCCTGCATACCTAGTATCCCGACGTCCAAGCCGGCTTCCTTTAGCAGAGATATTGTCGAGCGGGCTACCTTCTGGTTACGCTCATCGAAACTTCCCGCGCACCCTACGAAGTAGATGTACTCAGCTGGCTCACCGACCTTCACATCGAGGTCTGCAGCCCAGTCAGCCCTCTCGTGTGCTCCGAACCCATAGGGGTTCTGTGCCGCATCCAGGTTGTCAAAAGCGACATTAAGTTGCTCAGGATACTCCATCGTCTCCATCACTGCGTTGCGGCGCAGGTCGGTGAGCTTGGGGACATGCTCGATGTAGAGGGGGCAGACATCAACGCAGGCGTTGCAGGTCGTGCAGGCCCAAACTGCCTCCTCTGTAATCCTGTGCATGATGGTCTCTTCGGGGGTTTCGGAAGAGAGCAGTATTGGAGCGTGATCGTTTGCATAGTCACGCACATCGTGTATGACCTGCATCGGATTCAGGCCCTTTCCTGAAGCATATGCTGGGCAGACATCTTGGCAGCGAGCGCAAGAGGTGCATGACCAACCATCGATTAGTTGCCTCCATGAGTAGTCGGTGTAATTGCTAACTCCGAATCCCAGAGAGTCCATCTCTAGGATGTCATCCATGGGGACGGCCCTGCCAAAGTCATCTACTGCAAGTGGCCTCATCTTTGCATTCGGCCCTACATCATGGAAGAAGACGTTGGGCACAGCCATGACGATATGCATGTGCTTGGATAGTGGGATTAGAACAAAGAAGATGCAGATTGAGAGCATATGGGCCCAGTATGAGGCGACTGCAAACGAGTCGGACACTCCATACTGGGCTACTGCATAACCCAGTGGCTCCCACAGGCTGCTGGGATTTTCCTTCGACTCGATTACGAATGATGTAGTGGTGATTGTGAAGATTAGAAGCAGGATGAAGTTGCCCTCGATTGACTCAAAGCGAGATTTTCCCTTCAGTTTCTCAGGAGTGAATAACACTCGTCGGATTAAGGCAGCCACACAGCCAATCATCGCCATGGTGTAGCCGAGCTCAACCATACCATTCCATGGGCCATTTAGGATGTCAGGTAGAATCCTGTCAGAGAAGAAGTTAGCAGTGGCGAGATCCAGCATGTCTGAGGCCAGCATAAGGAATCCCCAGAACAGCAGGACATGCATCGTCCCCGCAACTCTGTCTCTGAGGACTTTTTTCTGGCCTAGCCAGCCCTTGATGAACTCTAGAATCCTAGCATCCCATGAGTCGAATCGATTGTCCTCAGAACCCAGCATTACCAGACTGACTGCCTTGCGGACCTGATAGGCGAAGAAACCGATAGCTGTCAGGCCCATGATTAGTAATATGTGCCACCCCTCTAGAGGGCCGTATGATTGCAGAAGGGGATGTTCCATCTAATCACTGTCAGGCTATGCCTGACAAACCTCCGAGTCGATTCGTGTCCTTGAACAAACCGCTCCGACAGGCAAACTCATGGGCTCATTGCCTAGCCTAGAGCCATGGCGAGGGGTTTCGCGCCCGGAAAGTGCATCCTGTTCGGTGAGCACGCCGTGGTCTATGGACAACCGGCCGTCGCAGTCGCGATTGACAGCGGTGTGCGAGTCAGTGTCGAGCAGTCGGAAGAATGGACTCTTGAGGGCGTGCCTTTCGAGCCTTCTAGGCACCCACACATCTCACACATTTTGAACACTGTATTCGAGTACGGTGGACCTCCTCTGAAGATGGAAGTAGATAGCGGGCTGTTCTCTGCCGCTGGGCTGGGCTCATCAGCTGCCCTTTCCAACGCTATCGGGGCGTCACTGCATGCTCACATCAATCCCGGCCAAGCCCTCGATCCGATTTCTCTCGCCCGGATGGGGCATTCGGCTGAAGCGATGGCGCAGAAGGGGCGGGCCAGCCCAACAGATACCGCAACCAGCGCACTTGGTGGCTGTATCGTAGTTTCGGGGCAGCAGGTGGAAGGCACGAGACATGTATTCGATGCCGAATTGGAGACTCCCGAAGGACTCAGAGAATGGTCCATCAATACTGTCGATCTACCGGATAGTTTGGACCAAGCACGCTTGGTGATTGGATTCACAGGAGAGATGTCATCAACTGGCAAGATGGTTGCTGGAGTCGCCAAGCGTCTAGAGGAAACACCTGAACTCCAAGAAGAGATGGATGCAATTGGGAGGATAACTGGTGCCGGTCTGACTGCCATGTCTGCGGGCAACCTCGAGGCGGTCGGGATGGCAATGGATGCTTGTCATGAAAAGCTGCGGCTACTTGGAGTCAGTAGTCCCTCGCTTGCGGCTCTGGTAGAAGCTGCCAGACCGCACTCACTGGGTGCCAAACTGACCGGTTCAGGAGGTGGGGGTTGCATGATTGCTCTCGCACGCGATCCACAAAGGGTAGCAGAAGCCATCGAAGTTGCTGGTGGAAGACCCCTCATTTCGCGTCTGGGAGCCCCTGGAGTCAGGCTTCTAGAAGACTAGTTTGAGTCGTGGATAATCGCGCACCAATGGCAATCTTTGGTCGACTACCCTTTATAAGCAGAATATTGGTGCCGACCTCATGCTTAGCGACGAGGAGAGATTGACAGTAGTCAACGTGGTCGCCTCCACCAGAGTGGCGGAGGAACTAGACCTACCAGACATAGCCATCCAACTAAACTGCGAGTACGAGCCCGAACAATTCCCGGGAGTCGTCTATCGGGTCACCGACCCGAAGCTGGCGATCCTGATGTTCAGGTCCGGCCGCGCGGTTTGCACCGGTGGCAAGAACGACAGTAATATCCGTGTAGGGATTGACATGATGACTAGCGACCTAAGGGCCGCTGGAATAGACACTTGGGACTCAAAAGACATCGAGATTGAGGTCCAGAACATGGTCGCCACCTATTCTCTGTTTTACCCTGAGGACTACGCCGGAGTGGCTCGAATGGACGATAATAACACCCGTGTCATAGATACTGACGATGGCATCCGTGCGGCTACCGACGAAGAGGTCGAGGACGAGGACCCGAGAATCCGTGGCATTCGCGAAGGGGAGCCATTGGCGGCTCTGCCCCGGAAACTCAATCTGAACAACCTCACCTTCCACTTGCCATTTGACAAGGTGGAGTACGAGCCCGAGCAATTCCCTGGTCTGATTTACAGACTGGACTATCCTAGGGTTGTCTGCCTGATTTTCGGAAGCGGAAAGATGGTAATTACTGGAGCCCGGGCTAAGGATGAGATCCTCGAGGCTGTCCAATTCATCCAAGATGAATTGGCCGATCTTCTGTACTGAGAGTACACAGGAGGGAGACATTGATGCGTTCCTCGCCGTACCGGCGAGGCATGCGCGCACATGTGAGGACCTCCCTAGGGATTGTTATTCTTCTACTGATGTCTTCGCAGTATTGCGTTTTCTCAGAAAATAGGGTCACCGGCGAGGAGCTTTCAGATTTCCAATTAATGGAATCTTCAGCTAGAACCACAAATTTAGTTGATATTCCAACATGGAAACTAAACGATGCATGGTCCTATGATGGATATCTGGATGTTGGCGCCTTTGTCTCCAGTTCTGGCGTATCAACCAATGTCCAATACTTGACAGGTACATTGACACAAACAGTCACAGGAATTGGCTGGTGTGATGCTAACGAAAATGAAGGAGTCGATATTGATGTGGATTTTCTTTGCTACAGACTTGAGTCGTCTGGTTATTACGAAGCTGAGAATATCAACCTTGATGGGAATAATGGAGATCTCGTAGTAGAAATGGAAACTGAAGAATGGATTCGTGTTTCAGATTTGGCGACGGTGAAGGCTGAGGCTACTTTCGATATCGATTTCCTGTACCAAATTTGGTTCTGGACATACACAGTTCATGTAGCGGATTTGACAGTCGAGGACCAGTATTCTCCTCCCCTAGAAGGGTATGATTTTCCTCTAAGTGTGGGGGAACAATGGGCAACAAACTACACTCAGACAACTGAGTTTAGTGGCTCTAGTGATTATGTAGATATTCCTTCAGATAGTACCGATAGTAACTCCACTAGTTGGGAAGTTGTTAGTCTGGGCTATCCTGGGACTTTCTACAATGGATGTTCTCAATCATACAATATTACGAATTACAATAGTGACGGAGATGAGATTGGGTACAAGTGGTACTGTCCTGCGATAAGGGGCGACATTGTGACATCTTACTCAGTAGCTGGACTGGGAATTCAGGCTGAGCATGAGTTGACAACATATCAGCCTGCGGGACGCCCACTGCAGATATCTATTGAAACTGATTTTCCCCTTTCCCCTATTGATTTTGAGATTTCAGCCTGGATAAATGTCAGCAGTCAAGGCCAACCTGTTTCGGGAGAGGATGTTTTCTTTCGATATGAAATAGGAGCTTACCATAGAGAATACCATGGGGGGAATACTGTTGCTCAATATGCTAACCTGACAACTGCCGCTAATGGCTCTGCATTCCTCTCATTCGATACTGGGCACTTTCCTGACGATTCAACAAGTCAAGATGATGTTGGTAGCCATGGAATTATTGCATATATTGGGAATACTTTCTCAATGGGCAATTCAGTTATTGGTGCCACGAGTTTGACTATTGACGATGACATTCATGCTGTCGATCTAGTTTCTCGATCTGAAGGAGTGACTGTGGAAAGAACTAGAGGGGACAGAACAGTAACTCTTGATTCTAATATCGGATTCAATGCCGTGCCGGGAGATAATTTGACATTCAGTATTCCAATATTGAACCGTGGGATTCTCTACTCTCCGGAGACAACAATGTTAGTGGAAAATCCAGACGGGACCACTTCTTCTACCATAATTCCGAGTCTTGGAAGTCTTCAGGAGATGCGAGTTGATGTTGCTTGGGAAGTTCCTTCGAATCAACCATCGGGAGACATCAGTCTAACATTCACAGCCGACCCATACGAACAGATTGCTGATGATGGTAACCGTTCCAATAACGAGGGAACGTTTGGCTTGTTCATTGGTAGACTGCCAACTGCATCCCTGGCGATTACAACCGAGTCGCTGACTCTTACCGAGGTTTCTTTCAATGGACTTTCTTCATACGATACAGACGGTGGCGAAGTGACTTGTGAGTTCACCGTAGAGCAACTGGATGGGAGTAATTTGAGTTCTACTGAGGAGGATTGTCAGCACGAGTACACCTGGGAGGACGACGGTGTTTTCCTAGTCTCTCTAGTGGTCACAGATGATGAGAATGATAAGGATCATGCTCAATCCTACATTACGATACTGAACAGACCTCCTGAAGTTGAGATAGGTTCTGACCAGAGTTCTGTTCCTGTTATGTCACCCATCACCTTCGACATCGAAGAGAGCGGTGATCTAGATACTCAGAATCCCGATGCCCCGATTGACATAGAATGGGGAATTCCTTGTGAGGAGGGACAAGTCGGCGAGAGGTGCACTGTAACTCCTCAGGAGGAAGGGCCATTCACAATCGATGTCTCAGTAATGGATGACGATGGTGCGATTACACAAGAGAGTCTGACAGTGGAAGTCACAAACATCGCACCTAGCGACCCGAATGCAGAGATTTGGTTCGATGGAAACAGGATGATTCCCCAGATACTAGGTGAGAACGCTCGCTACGAGGTTAACGAGGGAGATGTACTAATCATGCGAGGATTCGCAGATGATTCTCCCAATGATCTTAGTTCACTCGAGCATCACTGGGCCCCGGATGCTGAGCATCGCCCAGAATTGATTATCTCCAGTGTGGGTCACCAGAGCGAGATTGAGCATATCTACGAGACATCAGGTCAGCATCTAGCAACTCTACAGGTCGTCGATGATGATGGAGCAAGTACGGAGACACTGATTATCCAGTTCATTGTCAACAATATCGCTCCGACCATTACGCCGGTCGCCAATCCTCTGCCAGTGGCTGAGGGGGGAGTGATGCAGTTCTCAGTTCAAGTCAGCGACACTTCGAATGATCTCGCCGGATTGGTGAGTTGTTTCGATCTTGACCCAGATGTCAATTCCGACTCAGAAGGCAATTCTACAGATGACTGCGATATCGAGTCACAGAGTCTGGTTCACTCATGGGAAGATGCAACGACAGCGCCTGATTCAATAGTATTCCATGTGACAGATGATGATGGAGCTAGTGCCAGTGTTGTAATCCCTGTACAAATTAACAACCTGCCTCCTTCGCCCGCGGCATCGGCCAGTGACTACGAGCCGACTCAAGGCGATGTGATTGTGCTGTCAGCAAATGGCACTACCGATTCTGAGTTCGACATGGCCAACATGGTGTATGTGTGGGATTTGGATGCCGAGGTCGATTCAGATGGAGATGGAGATCCGGCTAACGATATCGATAGACAGGGCAGATGGATTGAGGTCAGCTTCTCAAAGGAAGGGGGTAAGATTGTCAGAATGACCGCTTATGACGAAGGTGAGGGGTCTTCGATTACTCTCTCAATCCAAGTGCAGAAGGAGCCTTTCGGACTGTCCACTCTGATGGCCGATTATGGAATCTACATCGGCCTTGTTGCTCTAATCGCAATACTGCTGGTTGTTCTTCTCCAAAGAATGCGCAAGCCTCAGTCTGAAGATTTCTCAGCTGTAGAACGAGAAGTCAGAAGGAAGGGTAAGAATGTCTCAATGGATGATGCATTCGATGATCCGGACTACGACCCCTTCGACAAGGATGAAAGAAATATCGAATCTAAAAAGATGAGCGACAAAGAAACCGGAGGGGCTGACATGAGGCCTCCGGTTGATTCCTCAATGGAATCTGAGGCTCCGCCAGTGAGTCCTGAGCTGTCTGGGGCTTTTGAGGAGCTTATCGGAGAGTCCCCTCAAGAGGTCGAGAGTGAGTCTCCGGAGAATTTAGCAGTGCCTGTAGATGAGGCTCTCGACAACGAGGACATAGAAGCACTCTTTGATGATTAGTCCCGCCGCCACCCATGGTTAATCTGTTCAGGCTACTCGGACTTCCAGATCCGACAGGAGTCCAGAAGGCTCAACCCAAGGCCAGGGGGAAGTCGGTTGACCCAGGGCCCAAGGCCGATGATCGGTTCCATGACTTAGGTCAAGATATGTGGTCCGAGAGGACCGGTCGAATCATCCCAAGGCCCGACAGGAGAGTTGTTTACCTGAAGCCAGACAACCTGCATCGCTTACCTCTGGAGGGGGCAGAGAGATCGCTTACTGGGGGTGACATGATTCTCGTCGACCTAGGCTCCCTTACGCACATGCCAAGTCAGCAAGATGTATGCAGGAGGAATGTCCGTAGTATCAGCGAAAGAATAGGCTATCCTGTTTTCTCCATTAATGACAGCGATACCCTATTGATGATTCCTGGTGCGAGAATGAGGGTCGATACCGATCGTCACAATCTGGGCATGGCGTTGTGGGGTCAGCTTCCTGATTCAAAGGCCTGATCGTCCTCCAACCAAGTGTCTAGATCTCCCGATGCAACCTCTTCGGCGGCATGCTCTGTGAAGTCCCTGTAGGACTGCCACTTTGCGATGACTTCCTCATCATCACCTCGTTTCTTCTTGCGTTCGATTGAGGCATCGGCATAGGTTACGCAACGACGCAGAAAGAGTTCAATCAATTTCCTACGCTCTTCTATTCCCATCAATTGACCTCCAAGTCAGAGATTAGTTGCTCTACGTGCCCTCTAGGGCTGACCTTGTACTTGACCCACTTCAGATTCCCCTCTGGGTCGATTACAAAGGTAGACCTCAGAGTGCCCATGTAGGTTTTGCCATACATGCTCTTCTCTCTCCACGTGTCATACAACTCGTGTAGTGCTGATTCCTCATCGACAATCAATTCGAATGGGAGATCGTTCTTGTCGATGAACTTCTTATGACTAGAAGAAGAATCTGTTGATACTCCTATGACTCTCCATCCAGAACCGGAGAACCTTGCGAAACTGTCTCTGAAATCGCAAGCCTGCACGGTGCAACCAGGGGTGCTGTCTCGAGGGTAGAAATACAGGACGACTCCCTCGCCAGAGGATAATATCTCTGAGAGGGTAATTTCTGATCCATCTGTTAAAATCGCCGTGAAATCCGGCGCTTTGTCACCAACCTGCAGTTCTGCCATGCTGCCTCGACTCCTTTGATGCACATCAAGACTCGGCTGCGGCGATGTGGGAATCTACTCTGACACTCAGAGGTATCCTGGGTGGATTACTGAAGCCGAAACAGGCCGATGGAGCCATGCCAGCCATTTGGCTTGAGCTTCTACCATCTAACTCCAGTCTGGCTGACTTCATTCTTGCAAATCCTCTGACGTGGTACCACTCCTTACGTCCATTCCTAGTAGTTCCATGTGTCTTAGTCCCGAAGAACAGTCTTGCGAAAGGGGCCTCTAAATTGGCGATGACCCAGCGCGGCCTAGAGAACGGTATAGGAACTGTCATCCCCCATTGCATAGAGACGCTCCCGAGGTCACAGTTGACTTCGATTGATTTCTCGGTCCTCTCGATTTCCATACGTGAGACGATTACTTCCTCGAATGAATACAGTGATGATACTAAGTCGCCCAGTTCTTTGGACGGAGTAATCAGGACTCTTGTCCCATTCGGTTTGGCCCACATCAGATTGGTGAATGCCCCATTCGGAGAGGAGTGCCAGTCTCCGATGACTACCATGTCTCCTGTCTTGAAACCTGATGATACCACTCGTCCTTTGAAAATCTCAATGTCCATCTTTTCTAAGCTCATGTACTCAGCTCCTCTCTCTTTCGCTTCTTCGTCGCTGCCCATGAGCAGATAAGGCATTGTTCGAGGTCGTGGCGTAGTGCGGGGCAGTGCTCCCGACCGAAGTATATGATTTGCAAGTGTCTGCGATTCCAAGTGTCTTCAGGAAATACTGACTTGAGATCACGTTCGGTCTTGACAACGTTGCTGCCATTAGACAGCCCCCAGCGAGCGGCTAGTCTGTGGATATGCGTGTCCACTGGAAAGGCAGAAATTCCGAATGCCTGCGCCATGACTACACTGGCAGTCTTGTGGCCAACTCCTGCAAGGGACTCTAGGAACTCCCAGTCAGGCCTGACCGGGCCTCCGTCCTCGACTATCTGCTCGGCCATTCTCTTGAGGTTCTTGGCCTTGGTCGGAGCGAGCCCAATCTGACGAATCAGATCATGAATCTCTTCAACTCCGAGATTGGCCATTTTTTGAGGTGTGTCGGCCTTTGCGAACAAGTCCGGCGTTACCTCGTTGACCTTCTTGTCTGTAGTTTGTGCTGACAGCATTACGGCTACTAGAAGCGTGTATGGGTCGCTGTGGTCTAGAGGTATAGGCTGCTCAGGATATAGTTCATCGAGAATCGTGCCTATCTCTTCGGCCTTCTGAGAACGACGCATACTAGACCTCGCTGTCCTCCTTCAGACCCAAGGCGAATGCGACAATTACGAAGGCTGCAGGAATCCCGTAGCAGGGCCCGTACATCCAATTCTCCCACTCGTCAGATTCTCCTGGACCTCCCAGAAGCAAGTAGGCGAACAGAGCGACGATGATTCCTGGGAAAATGGCGATGAGCCCGAACACTGTTGCCCGAAGCAATCGCATGGTCTGTCCTAGAGGTTCTTGCAGTTAAGTTTCATCAGATACCAAGCAGCGCCTCGATCTCCGCACCACTACGGGTATTCAGGACGTCTGCGGAGGATAGCCAGCCCTTCCTAGCAATCTGTACTCCATACCAGTAATCTCTCAGACCATTGGTGTCGTGGGCGTCAGGGTTGATGCATACGGGTACTCCTTGGTCTCTGGCATACTTACACAGACGCCAATCGAGATCTAGTCTGTATGGCGAGGCATTAATCTCAACCGCCTTCAATTGACCCTCTGAGTTCAAATCGCCCATTCTCCGCAGGACCGCATGCATATCCACAGGGAAGCCTTCTCTTCCCTGTAGAATTCTTCCCGTAGGATGGCCAAGCACGGTGAATGTCGGGTCCTCTATGGCTCTAATCAGGGCCTCGGTATTAGTGAGTTCGTCTCTATTCCTCCAACTCCCTAGGGCGTGCACACTGCCAATAACATGTGAGAGGGAGTTACGTGTATCATCGTCGTAATCCAGACTGCCATCGACTAGAATGTCACACTCGCTGCCATGGAGCAGTCTGAAGTCCTGATTGGAGTCGCGCCATTGCTCATTTAGAGTACGTATTGAGTCGGCCTGAGCTGCTAGGTCTGCAGCAGGCACTCCAATCTGCCTTCCTCCTATGTTGAGAACTTCGGAATGATCGGCGATACCAAGGTACTCCCATCCCAACTCTATTGCAGCAGCCGACATCTCCTCGAGTGTGGCTGTACCATCTGATGCAATCGTGTGATTGTGTAGTGCACCCCGGATATCTGAGGGTTCTATCAGACGAGGCAAACCAACTCCGCCATCAACGGCCGCCTCTATTTCGCCTGTGTCCTCACGCAATTCAGGAGGAACCCATTTCATCCCTAGATTGGAGTAGATGTCCTCTTCAGTTGAGCATTTCAATGTGTGCTTGGCCGCCTCCATGCCAATCGCATCTCCAGCGTCCTCTTCGCTGAAAAGGCCAAACTCATTCAGGCGTAGTCCGCGATCTATGGCCGCTTGCCTCATCCTGATGTTGTGCTCTTTGGAACCGGTGAAATAAGCCAGTGTGAAGGGGAAGGCCTCAGGCGTGACAATTCTCACCTGAGCGTCGATGGTTGCATCACTGCTACGTTCTAGGAAGGCCTCAGCTAGATTCGCGTCCATGCTGCTTTCGCCCATTGATCCCCCCAGCACATTCGATTCGAGTATCAGACTGACCTTTGATTCCCCGTGACCTTTCACTTCGGCAATCCCTGGAAGTTCCAGAATTGATTGAATTACTGAATCATGGTCCTGCGGATTGGCTCCAACCACGATGTCTAGGTCTCCAATGGTCTCCCTCCTTCTGCGGGCGCTTCCAGCCAACTGAGCCAGTACGACGCCTGACATAGAAGAGATTTTGTCTTCGAGTGATCGACCATATAGCAGTCCCACGTCCATCCTGCTTCTCCCCTGATAACGTCTCAGCAACTCTATTCCCTCGAGATACTTCTGCTGGCTCTTCTCGCCGAAACCCGACAGTGGGGCCACATGACCCGTCTCGCATGCTACTTTGAGTGCCTCGACTGAGTCTACTCCGAGTTCCTCATACATCGTGCGAGCCCGCTTAGGGCCGAGTCCAGGAATCTCGACTATCTCCATCAGTCCGGGAGGAATCTTCTCGTAAAGCGAAGGTAAATCGCCCCATGTTCCCTGTAGCACAGCTTCGGTGATTAGCCCTCCTAATCCCTTGCCGATTCCTTTCACATCTGTGATTCTCTCCTCTTTTACAACAGTAAGCAGATCTTCTTCAAGCGAGGCTAGTGCCCGACTTGCATTCTGATAGGCGATTACTCTGAATCGGTTGGCCCCGTCTAACTCGAGTAGAACTGCGACTTGCTCTAGCGCCGATGCAATCTGCGACTTGGTCAGGAAGGGCGGTCCTTCTGCCCTAGGCTCAGGTAGACTCCACCCAGATGTCTTGACCATGCTCTCAACCAGCGGTCATGCGACTTGACTGTGTCCCTCAAGGAGTTGCTTGCTTAACCTAATCAAGTGACTGCCACACGCCCAGTCGTGAACACAGTCGGACTTCTTGAGACAGGTTCTGTCAGTCTTTGTGGCATAGCAGTGATTCTGTGGATGTCAATAGGTACATTCTCTCGTTCTGAGGCAGGGGAATTGTTTGCCCAGAGGGCAATTGCTCTGATTTGCATAGCCTCTGCTGTGCTGCTATTCCTGCTCCACTACATGGGAGGGGAGTTGTGGGGCTCAAGGAATATGGCTAGGCCGATGGCTGTGATTGCGGTTATTGTGGCGATTTCAGCAGTCATGAACATCAAGGGCAAGGATGTCCAAGGCGAAACTAATCCGCACAAGATTGCAAGGATGAGGGGCGAAGAGGAGTAGTTATTCTCCAGCGAGTTTGTCGTCGATAAAACTGCGCATGTAGGCTGGCAGCTCTCCATTTGCAAAGATTACGTCATTTACTTCTTCAAGTTTCATCAAAGAGTAGTAAATCTGCATCGCAGTCATCGGAGTAGCACTGCAACCCGTACAGCCACCCTCTAGTGAAATCATGATTACTCCATCAGTAGTATCCATGACATTGACGATACCGTCATGAGCGTCCAGAACAGCTTGAACTGGACCTACCGAATCAAGGATGGTTTGCACGTCTACCATGTTCTCCCCGGTAGGTCAGTCCATGGGGTGGCCTTTCAACCAATTGCCCCTCGGGGTGCATATGAGCGTGTACACGCGGGTGTTGATGGTCGACCTATTGGTAGAGCGTGCTGCATTCGGACATGGTGGTAATCAAGAGGTTGTCAGACCATTCGCTGCACGCGGAGACGTCGAACTGCTCCTGGTCACTCCACAGATGCAGTCCTTCGACGCAGGTGCCAAGTCGGAATCGGGTGAAGTTGCTCTCAACGATGAAGATGTGCCTCACTGGGATGATGAGTTTCCCTTCTGGCAAACGACTAGTGTAGAAATCGAGGGACGGGATGTCTCATTCAGCAGAATAGTCATGCCGATGCATGATGATGATGCTAGAATGGCGGAGTGGCTGGAAGTCTTGGGAGTTGATGCGGTTGTTTGTAGCGGCTCTAGGCGTAATGTCAGCATTGGGGAAGATTGGATGGGACCTACTGCATCTCTGATTCGAGCATCTGCCCTATCAGGTCGGCCTACTCTGGGAATCTGCTTCGGTCACCAACTGCTCTGCCATGCATTGGGGGCAACAATCGAACGCGCTGATTCACTATCAAGTGGAATCTGGGATTTGGAGCTCACAACTGAAGGTGAAGAGGATGAGTTACTGACTTCTCATGTTTCAGATGGGCCTTGTGTGGCAGGACTTTTCACTCATCAGGATCATGTAATGACAGTTCCCGACTCTTGCACCCTGTTGAGCGCTACCAACCACAATGGAGTAACTGCAGTCCGGGTCCATGCTGAGGATGGTAGTGCTTTACCTGCCTGGGGCCTACAGTTCCATCCAGAAGCAGCAAGGGCTCGGATCGAGCGGGCATATGAGTGGGGGCACATCACGGAGGAGGAGTTCTCATCATTCAAGGGCGAACATGACGGTGCCGGGATATTGTCCTCTTTTGCCTCAGTCGTCCTTGGGCATTGAACGGTTGCTGGACAAAGTCCAGAATCACGATTTGAATTATAAGCGGGTCTTGGGTCGGCGGGGCGACAGGTGAACAGTATGATTGAGATAGAGAACATCCAAGAAATAGGAGCAGGGACGGCAATAGTAGGTTTACTGATTGCTTTCATGCTGTACAATAAGATTAACAAAATCGAGATTAGCAATCCAATTGTTGCAGATATTACTCAGCAGATTCAGAATGGTGCTATGGCCTTCCTGAATGCTGAATATAGGTATCTCGCCATATTCATTGCAGTGGTTGCTGCTGCTTTGTATGTCAATCCGGATACCGGATGGGAGACAGCAGTAGCGTTCCTCGCTGGAGCAGCGGCAAGCGTTGCCGCTGGTTTCAGTGGTATGCGTGCGGCCACCAGCGCCAATGGGCGCACCGCAATGGCGGCAGCAGAGGGTGGACAGCCCGCAGCACTTGCTGTTTCTTACAATGGCGGAGCCGTGATGGGCCTGTCAGTAGGGGGGCTCGGACTTCTGGGCATCTCAGCAATGGCCATGTGGCTAGGCACCGGTGATGCTGTACAGAACATCGCTGGCTTCGGAATGGGTGCTTCGTCAATAGCGCTCTTCGCTCGCGTGGGAGGTGGGATTTACACTAAGGCCGCCGATGTCGGAGCAGACCTCGTAGGAAAGGTCGAGGCTGGAATTCCAGAGGATGATCCTCGAAACCCCGGCGTCATCGCTGACAATGTCGGAGATAACGTTGGAGATGTAGCAGGAATGGGAGCTGATATCTTCGAGTCATTCGTAGGCTCAATTATCGCTGCTATGGTCATAGCCCAAGCCTCTACTGAAATGGGGGAGCACTATGTCATACTCCCACTCTTCCTCGCTTTCGTCGGATACGCCGCTAGCATTGTCGGTGTCTTTAGTATGGAACTGATGAAGGGAGGAGATGCTGCTGCTGCACTGCGGAACACCACTTTCATCGGCGCCATCCTATTCTGGATAGGCGGTTGGTTCGGAATCGGCTACCTCGGACTGGATACAGGCACCGACCCAATGATTGCAGTAATCATTGGTAGCATAGTTGGGATTACAATCGGACTCGTCACCGAGTACTACACTGGAATTGAGGATGTCTTCGGAGTATCTCCTAAGGCGATCCCTCACATCGGAGAGATGTCCAAGACTGGTCCTGCTACTAACGCCATCGCTGGCCTCTCGGTTGGGATGCAGTCAACATTCCTGCCCATAGTCCTCATCGCAGGCGGCATTTACGGCGCTAACCACTACATGGGTGGAGGCGATCTAGGCTTGTACGGAATCGCAATGGCCGCCATGGGTATGCTTGCTACCGTCGGCGTCACAATGACCGTCGATGCATACGGTCCGGTGGCGGACAATGCTGGAGGGATTTCAGAGATGAGTAATCTCGGCTCAGATGTCCGTGAGATTACCGATGGTCTCGACAGCATCGGCAACACCACCGCTGCTATCGGCAAGGGATTCGCCATTGGCTCAGCGGCTCTGACTGCTCTGGCTCTGTTCGCCGCATTCAAGACCTCGAGCGGGATTGAGGCCGCTGACCTCAGTCTGACTGAGCCAATAGTCGTAATCGGACTACTAATCGGTGGTGCACTGCCATTCGTCATCGCCTCGATGACGATGACCAGCGTCGGCAAGGCTGCTGGCGATATGGTCACCGAGATTCGTCGCCAATTCCGCGAGATAGACGGTCTGCTAGAGGGCAGAGAGGGCGTCAAGCCCGACAGTGCCCGATGCGTTGAGATCTCTACTCAGGCAGCTCTGCGCGAGATGGTGGCTCCGGGACTGACTGCAATCGCTGCTCCAGTAATTGTCGGATTCGGGCTCGGCTCGGCGGCCCTAGGCGGGCTTCTGGCCGGAGCACTCGTTACCGGTGTGCTGATGGCGCTATTCATGGCCAACGCTGGTGGTGCTTGGGACAATGCCAAGAAAGCCATTGAGCAAGGTCACATCGAAGGCGCGACGAAAGGCGACGCCTCTCATGATGCGGCAATCATAGGCGACACCATCGGTGACCCATTCAAGGACACCAGCGGACCTTCGCTGAACATCCTCATCAAGTTGATGTCGATTGTGGCAGTCGTTATCGCTCCCGGCCTGACTCTAACTGGAATGCTCTGAAACAACGATTCTTGGTTGCGTCACTCTCATGACTGACGACGAGCACGCCCCTCCCATGCGCACAGCGCTGAGTCTGGCCATCTCGACGCTCATACTGGCCACCGCGCTGGCCGGATGCTCGGGGATAAGCGGCATCGTCGGCGGCTCGGATTCGGTCGAGGTGCCAACCTGGGAGGTTGGCGACTGGTGGCTTTACACGTTCTCCACGCCGGACTACACCGACGACACAGCTAGACTGGTGGTCGCATCGATCAGCGAGGAGGGAGGTACTGCGAACATGCTCGCGATATCGAGCCTAACCGAGGCGCGGAGGCACGCCGTACTCAATCACAACCCATTCCTCGGACGGATGACGCACGAGGATCTGGCGGCTTTCGAGAACGGCGTGGCCCAGGCCGTGATGGACTTCCCGCTCGAGGAGGGGGGCACTTGGGGATTCACGCTGTTCTCGGTCGAATGGAGTGCGGACGTTCGTGGCATCTCCGGTAACTACGTCACCATGGGGGCTTCCTCCGGTGACGGTTCCAAGTTGGATTACGTGTACGACTCCGACGCCGGGTTCCTCTCCTCGTTCATCTGGACCGACGCTACCGGCGTCGAGCAGATGCGTATGATGCTGGCCAACAGCGGTGATGGGCATACCGGGGACGTCTACTTCGTGCGCGGTGGCGACCTTTACTCGGACATCTGGGAGGATACTGGTCCGGACATCGAGATCCGTGACACCTTCTTCGTCAGCGACCATCCCAGTGACGGCGAGTGGGACGAGATGATCTACTTCCTCGATGCCGAGTGCGGCTCCGGATCATCGAGCATCACGCTGACCCTGCGCGACCACGGCTCGATTTCGGCCCTAGAGAGGGTCTGGGGCCCTGGCGCCAGTGAGAGTGGGACCTTGGGGACAATTCCCTATCCCTCAGAGGAGTACACCCTGACGGCCAGCTTCACGGGTGACACGTACCTGCGTCTGATGATTGCGGGTGGGATCACCAGTTCATGGACCCTCTAGAGATAATCCATCAAGTGGTCCGAGCCGCCGACGAACACCGGCTCGTCACCCCTCAAATCAAACACCACGGGGACTGTCCTGTGCCTAGTCTCGGTGACTACCTGCTCCCTGAGTCCCTCGTGGTGATCGAGATTGACCTCGGTGTAGGTCAGTCCGTGCGCTTCTAGCGTCCGCTCCGCGCGCGTGCAGTAGGGGCAGATGGTCTGGCTGAAGAACAGGAAGTCCGTCTCCGCGGACTCCAGATGCTCACGTACTCGAGACAACCGGCTCATCCTCCTCGTACCATGCCTCTGGCCTCTCTCCCAAGTCGCCATCAAACTCGTCCTCTCCGTCACCAAAGCGGCCCTCGAGGACCCTGTCGACCTCATCTGGGTCGATGAACCATAGTAGTACCACGGTGAACAGGGTCAACGCGGCGCCGATGTACAGGCAGGTGATGTAGTCGAATCTCTGAGTCATGGTTCCTGTGAACAGGTAGGCCATCACCGCTGAGAGATTGAACATCGACATGTAGGCTGTGAACTGAGATCCACCGGCCTTGGAGAATGTTAGCCTCATCGCTACTGCGATGACACATATCCAAGCTACTCCGTTGATGACGGCTCGAACACAGAGATAGGAAACCATCAGATTCGTGTTGGTCCAGTAGTCGCTCATCAGAGCAAGAGTTGCGTTTGATAAGGCAAGCAGCGAGAAACCAATCATTGAGACTTCTCTGACTCCAAACCTGTCTCCAAGCATTCCTCCCACAATCTGTCCGAACATCATGCAGGCGATGACTACGCCACCGACAATCGCGTTGTACTTGGTCTGGGACCAACCTGCCTCGTTGATGAATATGTCAACCACAATCGGGTCGGTGAACAAATACAACTCCGAGAGCAAACAGAGGAATATCAGGATGAACGAAGAGCGAGTGGAGAATCCCTTCACGATGTTATAGGCAGTCTTGGTGGCGAGGGCGGAAGCTGGCATAGGGTTCCGAATCTCAGGGATTGATGCTCCCAGCCACTCTGCCAGCATGATTAGGGCGGAGATAAGTACCCCCCACTTCCCAATCGACTTCATCGGTGAGGCGATGTCTCCGAACGTCAATGCCCAATCTCCCGTGTATGTGCTGGTCAGCTGGTGCAGGATGCCGAACAGACCCCACAGCAGCAGGAAGCCGATGCTGATCCACAGGGCCAGTGCTGCCGGAGACATTCGACTCTCGTAGAGGTTGGTGGCGACCCAGCGGGCTTGCGTGAACTCTTCCGGATGGTCTGCCTCCCAAGGCAGTGCTGCTTCGGCCTCTATCGCATCCTCTGTCTCTGCGTACCAGGCCTCATCCTGCCCTTCCTTCTTGCTCCATGGAAACAGGCTGTTGCCCGGCCTCTCACGCAGGAAGAGCGGTACCATCATGATCAGCATAAGAAGAGGGAGCTGGACCATAATCGCCGATTTGATTCCGAATGGGACGACCAGCATCCCGAGGATTGCTCCACCGAAAATAATCCCGCCCCTCTTGGAGGCGAACATCAGACCGTTCACAGTGGCCACCTCGTCCGGCTTGAGGACGTCTACTGCGAGGGCGTCGACGCTGACGTCCTGCAGCGATGCGAACAGATTGTGGATGAATAGGAGTATGGTCACGAATTGGATTGAAGCTACTAGGTCGGGTACGAACAGCAGGGCCGCTAGAGATATGATCATGCCCGTCTCTGCGAACAGGACCCAAGGTCGTCGCACCCCGTATTGGGGGAATGTCACCATATCAATGACCGGCCCCCAGATGAACTTGAACGTCCAAGGTAGGTAGACTGTCGCGAACAGCAGAGCAATCTGCTCTACTGCGATTCCATTGGTTACTAGGAAAGCGACGAAGGCGACGTTGGCGAAGCCGGAGGGCAGGCCCTGGGCGACATAGAGGATGCACAGGGAGATGGTTCGAGACGCCTTGTTCTCGGTCATCGCCTCGCCGTTACGGAGGCCACGGATGAATGAAGCAAATGCGCGGAAGAATGCGATTATCCCGTCGAACATGCGGTTGAGCAACCCTTGGTCCGGAGCGTGTGGGAAATGACTGGTGTCTGAATCACTAGAAGTTGAATCTGATTTTCGCATGGCGGCCGAGAACTTTCTGTCCCACCTCTCAGTAGTCATGATGAAGGCCAGTAGGGCCATCACCAATGCGAAGGGGACGAAGAAGACCCAGGAGCCGATGGACGTCAGCCCTTCAGCAACTCCTGATGCCGACTGGCCATCGATGAGAACGACCCTGCGAGCATCGATTGGAGAGATACTGTCATCTGAGACTTTCAGTCTTGCATAGACTGTCGAGTTACCGGATTCTAGATGAGGGTCGAGCTTGACTCTCCAGGTCGCCCAGTCACCATTCTTTGAAAGGTCAGCAGCGCCCTTCCACTCTCCCCCTCCTACCTTGACTTCGACTACACCCATGCCCGGAGCACCGCCAGATGAGGTTCCGGCGATGTAGCTCTCATTGCCAATCTCCTGTAGGGTGTCGATTTCCATGGAGACATTGAGTGAGCGGTCGATGCTTCCCGCTGCCTCAACGAACGCGACTGGGTCGGCCTGCCCGTATCCGAACTCGTTGTCGGGACGGGATTCTAACAAACTGCAATCATTGAATCCCGGATCATCAAGTAGGGCAATCTCTCGCTCTATGGAATGGGCTCCGATTATGTCCTTGAACTCAGTGGGAGTCATGTCAGGGTTGGCCTGAATCATCAGCGCGGCAATACCAGCCATCAATGGAGTGGCCATGCTAGTACCTGACTTGCTGGTGTATCCATCCTGAGTAGCGGCGTCCGGTGCCATTATGCTAGATCCGATGGTAGCAACATCGGGCTTTACTCTCATATCGGATGTGTATCCCCGGCTACTGTAAATTGCTAGCCCTAGGTCCTTGTCGAGACTTGCCACGGTCACAGGAAGTTGGGCGTCACCCGGACTGTCTATGGTGTTGCATCCAGCGAAGGTAGCCCCTCCGAACTCATTGCCTGCAGAGAGCGTGGTGATGATCCCTGCCTCGACCACCATATCCATCTGACGGCTCCAAGCGGAGTTGCCGTCGTTGTCGACATGAATCTCGAACTGTTGCTCGCCTAGTGAGGAGGTCACGATGTCGATTCCGTGCTTATCCTTGTTGTCAATCGCCCACTGAGCCCCCTGCATGACATCCTCGATGTCGCCATCGCAACACGCTAGGATGTTAATCAGCCAAGCACCGGGGGCTGCTCCGACATATCTCAGACCGGTGGCAGGGTCGGTCTGTCCGCCGCCACTCCCAGCGGCAATCCCCGCCACGTGAGTCCCGTGGGTACCGGAATCGTACGACTCAGCGGGATCTTGCTCCTCGTCGGTGAAGACTGCATCGAAGAAGGCGATAATCTTCGGGTCGCAATCCGCAGGGACTGGTGGTGGATTAGGGTCAGTAGGATCCGGTTCTGGTGGGTCATCGAGGCAGGTGAATGGATCGTCGTCCATGTCGTTGAGGCCCTCGTGGTCGCCACGGACCCCAGTGTCGAGAATCGCTATGACCGAGCCCGTGCCGTCCAGACCCAAATCCTGCCAGACTGCATCGACTCCCATAGTCGGCACCGCCTCATGCATGTTCGGCTCGGCTAGCCCTAGGTCCTCGACCATCACCACTCCCGGCAGAGAGCGTATCCCGTTCGGGTCGAGTATTGAGTCAAACGGGGCGGTAGCGGAGACGGTGTCGAGGTAGGTGAAGCGGAAGGTGACCTCGACTCCCAATTCCCCTAGGACCGAGATGTCAGCATCAGTTGGGTGATGGTCGTAGTCGACGAAAATCCTAGCACTGCCGGGAGGAGCTCTTCTCCACCAGTCCTGCTGCAGCTCAGCGGGCTGCTCGAGCAGCCATTCAAGCCTGTCATCCAGCTCATTTCCGTCCTTGTCGCGGCTCCAGTAGAGCCACCAGTTCGGATGTACCTCATGCTCCACAGAGGCTATCCAGTTACCGTCGGCGTCGAATCCGCCTGGCTCGTTCTCGGCGATTATGGTGGAGGAAGCGAGTGGGACTAGGAACAGCAGTGCAATCGCCGCTGTGAGTACGCCAGAGCGTCCTACCATGGGTAGGACGAAAGTGGGGTTATGTTTGAGACTTAGGTAGCCATAATTGTCATTTGACCTGCATTCCATGGTTCTCGTAGTCCCATTCGACTACCTCCCACCCGGCTTCCTCTATCGCAGAAACCGCTGCACTGACGCCCATCGGAGAGCATAGCAGGCCGACGGAGCCACCGCCGCCCGCTCCCAGAGCCTTCCAAGCGACCACCGAACCCGCCTCCTGGAGCGGCGAAATCACCTCCCTGAACGGGTCGTGAATCGAGAAATCGAGAAGGTCCACGCCCTCGCAGACGTCCTTCAGTGCCTCCACGACCAGCTCGCGCCGGTCCCTCTGCAGGCCATCCGCCATTTTCCTCGCCGCGCCCCTGATGAGGTGCAGTCCGGCGAGCACCGACTCGTCGCCTTGGTCGTAGCGTTCCCAGACCCCAGAGTGGATGTCCCCGGACTTGTGCTCTATGCCTGAGTAGGCGATGACGAAGTGCTTGCGAAGCCAGTTTCTAGCCGACTTCATCGGCTCGAAGGGGATCTCCTCGACCTCGTCACCGAGGAACAGTAGGTGGTTGAAGCCTCCGCGTGCGGCTGCCCACTGGTCCTGCCTGCCCCCCCGGTTCTCGAGCAGTGCCTCGAACTGGAACGCCAGTTCCGCGATGTCCTCCGGGCTCTTCCCACCCCCAGTGATGGCCGCAATCAGCCCGACGTTCATCGCCCCACTGGTACCGAGTCCCGAGCCGGTGGGCATGTCGCTCGTGTACTCGACCCGGATGCGACCGTCGGCGTCCTTCTCCATCACGCTGCGGATGTACCGGTTTATCGCGAAATTGACAACCTCCCCGCCGAAGTCCCCGGCGTACGGCTGCACATCCGTCCAGCCGCCTGCGAGGTCGACCCTGACTGGGACAGCCACTTCGATTCGCTCCGCCATGGCCCTATGCGGATATCCGGCCCATGAGAAGGATTCGGTCTACGACCGAAAATAACGGGTAGGTAAGGCCCCTCCGCCAGTCATGGCCTCGGGCGTCGAGCGTGCCGTCGCTGCGTTCGCAGCGGGCGATCCGGTGATGGTCTTCGACTCCGACTTCAGAGAGAGGGAGACTGACTTGTTGTGGCCTGCAGATGCAGCCACTCCCGAGGTCATGCGGACCCTACGCAACGACTGCGGCGGGCTGCTCTTCCTCGCCATCGGAAACGAGGTCGGCGAGCTATTCGGACTGCCGTGGCTACAGGACATACACACCCACCCAGCGCTCGTCGAGCAGAATCCGGTGCTCGGGCGGCTCATCACCGATGACCTGCAGTACGACACCCGCTCCGCGTTCACCGTCTCGCTGAACCACAGGGACACCTACACCGGCATCACCGACAGGGACCGTGCCCTGACCACCCAGAGGTTTGGAGAGCTGGCAGGGGAACTGTTGGCCAGCGGCGCTGATGGTGAAACAGCGCGTGCCGCGCTCGGTGAGGAGTTTCGCACCCCCGGGCACATCCCGGTTTGCAGGGAGTCGCCCGAGGGACTGAGGTCGCGTCAGGGTCACACCGAGCTTGCCGTCTCGATAGCCAGACTTTCGGGACACTCACCTTGCACCATAGGCGCAGAGATGCTGCAGCCCGACGGAGATGGGGCGCTTTCAGTAGATGACGCGAGGAGATACGCCAGAAAGCATGGAATTCCGATGATAACGGGCGATGAGATACTCGAGGCACTGGGGATAGATGAATGAGCGAAGCATTGAGGCAGGTCCGCGCATCGGGGGATTGAGAGCATGGTCCGGGTCATGGCTGTCGGAGTATTCGACCTGCTGCATGCAGGGCACCTGCACTACGTCGAGCAGGCCAAGTCACTAGGGGACGAGTTGGTGGTAGTTGTCGCTCACGATGACACGGTCCGCAATCAGAAGCATGAGCCAATCACTACTCACGAATTACGCCGGCGGATGGTGGCCGGACTGAAGCCGGTCGACGAGGCAATCGTCGGCAACCCGCCATCGACCCCAATCTTCGACATCCTCGATGTCGTGAAGCCGGACGTTGTGGCTCTGGGCTACGACCAGAAGCACTCTATCGACGCAATCCGCGCAGGGATGCAGGAACACGGTCACGGCAACGTCGAGGTAATCAGGGTCGAGGGGCTCTCGGACGATTTGGACGGGACGAGGAAAATCATCTCTAGGATTCTCGACCTGTGGCCCGGCACGCAAGGCGGTCCGTACGAGGAGGACTAGAATGTACACCGGAATCGTCGCCGGGACGGCCCCGATTCTCAGCTTTGAGGATGAGGGCGGGGGTCGCTTCTTTACTGTCGACCTGACCGGTTTCGACGGTAATCTCGAGATAGGTGCAAGTGTGGCATTAGACGGAGTTTGCATGACAGTGGTCGCAATCGATTCCGGAAAGGTAGGATTCGAGGCCATCGATGAGACTCTCAACCGGACCACGCTTGCAGAGAGAGTAATGGGGGATTTTCTCAACGTCGAGCGTTCGCTCAGAATGGGGGATGAGCTCGGAGGGCATCTGCTCTCAGGGCACGTGATGTGCACGGCCGAGATCCTTGATAGGGCAGAGGTGGGCGAGGGCATGGACCTGCGCGTCTCTATGCCCGACGAGGCCCGCTCCTATGTCCTCGAGAAGGGATACGTAGCAGTCGACGGGATGTCGCTGACCGTGGGCCGAGTGGAAGAGTCCGGTTTCGACCTGCACATCATTCCCGAGACTATCAGAGTCACCACGATAGGTCAGAAGAGCGTCGGAGATAAGGTGAACATCGAGGTCGACTCGCAGACTCAGGCCATCGTGGACACGCTGAGCCGGAGCATGGAGGCGAGCGGATGAGATTGGGAATTGTCTGCGGCTCATTCCATCGCGATGAGGTCGAGAGGATGCTCGAATATGCCCGTGACGAGGCTGACTCGAAGAACTGGGATGTGTCAGAGGTGGCTTGGGTCCCGGGTTCGATGGAAGCACCTCTGGCTCTCGATAGGATGCTACAGAAGGAGGATATCGACGGTGCTGTGGTTCTCGGAATCATCGAGAGGGGCGAGACCGATCACGGTCTGGTAATGGGGCAGTCGGTCACCAAGGCCGTCATTGATTTGCAGATTACCCACAAGAAGCC
>ERZ724561.19-NODE-19-length-32570-cov-3.990876_pt1 | contig 32570 bp, 31 predicted proteins | sample MGYA00375855_ERZ724561 | MGnify/ENA primary metagenome ERZ724561 (study PRJEB28725, sample SAMN03264854) | marine sediment metagenome | biome: marine pelagic biome; feature: marine oligotrophic desert; material: ocean water | place: Pacific Ocean:North Pacific... | reverse complement strand
ATCTTCGCTTTGTAAGAGCGACGTCATAACCCCTAGACCACGGGCCCCGAGAGGACGAAGAGGGGTTGTGTTCAAATCCCCTCCGGCACAATGGAGGTCCAGAGGGGGTCGCGTGGAAGGCATCCAGGACTTGGTCGAACGGCTCAGGGCCGCAGGGGTGCCGGTCGATGAGGGCGTGGCCGAGGCCATGAGGTCGGTAGACCCGCGGGACTTCACCGACCATGACACCGAGTTGTTCCTGATGGACAGGCCGGTGCCGTTCTTAGTGACTCAAACCGGGGCGGCCAAGACCATCTCAGCCCCGCACATGGTCGCGACCCTACTGCACCACCTCGAGATTAGGGAGGGGCAGCACGTCCTCCTGCTCGGCTCCAAGGGTGGGTACCTCGCCTCGCTTCTCGATTGTATGCTCGGACCGAATGGAGCTGTGACTGTTATCGAACCTCACCCAGAGGTCTTACTGCACACCCGAGATAGGATGGAGGCGCGTGGTTCGATGGGGCTGTTGAGGGCACTGCCGCCCGATTCGCTCGAGGGTTGGGCGGATTTCAGCAGGCGAGTGGACAGAGTGCTAGTCACCGGGGCCATCAGGATGCTGCCGCCCGAGGTGGAGGCGCTGGTCGAGGACGGGGGCTTCGCCCTCGGACCGTTCGGAGGTCCGGTCCATCAGAGGCTGCTCAAGAAGGAACGGCAGGGGGACGCGTGGTTTGACACCGACCTCGGGGGCGTGGTCTTCGGGCCGATGGACCTCTCCGAGGCCGAGAGGTCGCCATTGGACCCGCTTTCCCTCGCCGAGCACCTTGAGGACCTTCTAGGCCTGATGGCCGAGCTGATTGAGATCGAGGACGAGTCGCTCGATAGGCTGGAGGGACTCATCATCGCTCTCAGAGAGCTACCTGCCGACCTGCCCCTGCTGAGCGAGGACTCCAGCGAGGACGAAATTCTGGAGCACCCGGTGATGGAGCTTCTGATGATGGAGATGGAATGGCTTGGCCCAATGTGGCCTCTGTTCGGCGATTTCCTGTCGGTCGAGATATCCAGCCCAGGATCCCCCGATGACGATGACGAGGGTATGATTGGGGGTCACGAGGACCTCGTGCCCTAGACGGCTAATCGCCCATTGCCGGTTGCGATAGTCTCGACAGGGGTATCGAGATTGGTGGGAGGTGGTCGGACAGGAGGTGCCTAGACGTCTTGGGGGGGAACAGCTCGCCTGACAGCGCTGCTTGGATGACCTCTTCCTTCTCCAGCGAGTCGTATCCGGAATTCGGCCAGACGGCTAGAGTCACCCTGTCGTCTTCCAGATAGTCGACGAGTACGCATGGCAGGCACAGGAGCTCCATCCTTTCCGCCACCTTGGTCCGGTGGTGGCCGTCCAGTATCGTCCCTGTCTTCCCATCGACCAGGAGGGGTTTGGTGTACGCCCTCCATCGTAGCGTCATCTTCTCGAGGTTGTCGACCCTGTGCTCCTCCACCTGCTCGTGGGGAAGCAGGGTCTCCAAGGGTACCAACTCGACCTTCACAAGGAGCCGAAGGGCCGTTGGCCAATATGCCTAACGCCCGAAGCAATCATGGCCGAAATGCCGTCGGCGCAACATGGAAGCCGTTGACGATGGCATCGGAGAGGCCGACAGGCTGGTGCTGGAAGGGCTGCGCTCGGCCGGTGATGCGTGGATTGTCGGCGGATGGGTCAGAGAGGCACTCTGGGGCCGTCACAAAACGGATATGGACATAGCCACAACTTTGCAGCCCAGTGAGGTCAAGGAGCTGTTTCCACGCTCGCTGATGGTGGGTGAGAAGTACGGTACGGTGATAGTCAGGCTCGACGAGTCAATCTCAGACAATACGTGGGAGGTCACCACGCTGCGCAGCGAAGGTAGTTATGGCGACGGTAGGAGGCCGGATCAGGTCGAATTTGGGCACAGTATAGAGGACGACTTGGCGCGACGGGACTTCACCATCAATGCGATGGCCATCGACTCGGATGGCGATTTGATAGATCCTTTCGGCGGTATCTCTGACCTCGAAGACGGCGTACTGCGTGCAGTAGGAGTGGCTGGAGAGAGATTAGGCGAGGACGGTCTTCGGATAATGAGGGCATACAGATTCCTAGATTCAGCTGATGGCATGCGTAGCATGGAAGGGTCGTTGAGGTCCGCTGTGAAGGATAATCTCGAGATGCTGGATGTAGTCTCACGAGAGAGAATCGGGGTCGAGATGATGAGAATCCTCGGCGGGTGGAATCCGGGGGAGGTGGTCTCGCAGATGCTCGAAGACGGCGTCATGGGCCGGGTCATGCCAGAAATCGCATGCACCGCCGTGCCGTCGTTCTGCGAGGATTCGATGGTCAATCTCGCTCTGCTCTGTAGCGATGAATCCTCCGAGGGCGACGAGATGGTGGCCAAGCTTCGAAGCGCCTTGGTCCTGGCCAAGCAGCAACTGCGCCTGATGGCCTTCCTGCACGACGCCAGGGACGTTTCTCTGAGTACCGAGGTTGGAGGGCTTCGCCGCTTCCGAGCGGCCCTCCCTGCGGAATGGCGGAGCGCTTTCACTGCCTATTCGCAGGGACTGGGCAGGGATACCGAGGAGTTCTCCAATGCCCTAGAGGCACTGAGCCCCCTAATCGCAGGCAACGCACCCTTGGTGGACGGGACTGCACTGATCGAAGCAACCGGATTGGAGCCGGGGCCGAGGATGGGGCGTCTGAAGGGGCTGCTGCACCGGATTCAGGTGGAGCGCGACCTCTCGACCTCTGGCGAGGTGCTGTCGGTACTCGACGAGCTGGACTGGAGGGACTCGGACTACGAGGGCTGGCCAGCACTGGGTTGGCCCTAGGGCAGCTCGTTCAGCATCTCGATGTACTCTTCCTGATCTAGGTACTGGTCCTCATCGAACTCGTGCGGCTGCACAATCACGCACCACCCGTCTCCGTAGGCATCGTCGTTGAGCAAATCGGGGTTGTCCTCGACCTCCCCATTCAACTCCGAAATCTTGCAGGGGAACGGGGAGTTAATCAGCAGGGTCTCAATCTCTCCCTCGAAACTGGTGGTCAATGTAATCAGCAGATCCTCAGCCCCGACCTCGTCGCCGCTACCCATGATTCTGATGGCGTCGTCGTCACCGGAATCGGACTCGGCCTTGAACTCGCTGTCATCCTCGGGGCGGGTGAGCACCACTCTCACGATTTCACCGTACTCGGCACGGACGAACTCGCTGATTCCAATCTTCACAGATTCCGCCTTGTCGTCCAAGGCCTGGAGCCACAAATGCTCGAGCGTGTACTTGCGATCATGGGCTATGCTGAACTCCGAGTAGTCGCCGTTTGCCATGTTATACCGAACCGCGCGCTCAGATGTTCAATTTGAACTATTCGATTAGACGCCTTGCTGATGCCACGATGGATTAACAAAGAAACCCGCCTCGGTCGCACGGGGAGAGCCGTGGATTTCAGTGAGACCGAGGAACAGGGGATGATTCGCGAAATGGTACGGGATTTCGCCGAGAGCGTGCTCGCTCCGACCTGCTTGGAGCGTGACAGGGCGCAGCAGGCCCCCCTCGATGAATGGGCGGCGTTCTGCGAGCAGTCCGGACTGCAGGGCATCACGATTCCCGAAAATTATGGGGGCAGTCCCGTCGACGACGTCTCCGAGGCCATAATCGTCGAGGAGCTCGCCCGCGTCGACCCCTCGTTCTCGGTGATGTATTGCGTCCACGTCGGACTGTGCTCGAAGACAATAGCACTGAACGGCAACGACCAGCAGAAGCAGGAGTACCTATCGAGACTAGCCGGGAACGAGATCGGCGCGTATTCGCTGTCGGAGGCAGGCGCGGGCACTGACGCCGCCGCACTCGGTTGCAAGGCAAAACTGAGTGAAGATGGCAGTCACTACGTCCTCAACGGCGAGAAGATGTGGGTGACCAACGGTGCGAGTGCCGATATCTACGTGCTTTTTGCCAAGGATGTGGACCATCCGGAGTACGGCCAGAAGAAGCACGGTGGGACCACCGCGTTCATCGTCGAGAGGGGTTTCGAGGGGTTCTCCGTCGGTAAGAAAGAGGATAAACTTGGAATACGCTCGAGCGATACCTGCTCTCTGTTGCTTGAAGACTGCAAGGTCCCTGTGGAGAACGTTTTGGGGGGCTCCGGTGAGGGCTTTCCGATAGCCATGAACGCACTGGACAACTCGAGGATAGGTATCGCCGCTCAGGCCCTAGGCATCTCCCAAGGGGCATACGAGTCTGCGCTGAACTACGCGCACGAGCGAATCGCCTTTGGGAAGCCAATCGCGCACCACCAGAGCATTGGCAACTACCTCGCCGACATGGCCACCCGGACGGAAGCTGCGAGGATGATGGTCTACAAGGCGGCCTGGGCCAAGCAGAGGCACTACGAGGATGGAGCGCCCAGACACACCAAGGAGGCGAGCATGGCCAAGCTGTTCGCCGGCGATACCGCGATGTGGGTGTCCGAGAGGGCGGTTCAGGTCCTAGGAGGATACGGCTACACCACCGACTTCCCCGTCGAGCGCTTCTTCCGCGATGCCAAGATAACGCAGATTTACGAAGGCACCCAAGAGGTGCAGAGAATCGTCATCAACCGCTCGATATCGCCAGAGTAGTGGTCGTATGGCAGCATTCCCCATCGAGGAAGTGCGCTCGAGGTTCCCTGGACTGCTTCGCGAGGTCAATGGGCATCAGGCCATATTCTTCGACGGTCCGGGAGGAAGTCAGTCACCCGAGACGGTGGGAGATGCGGTCAAGCACTACCTGATGCACCAGAATGCGAACATTGGGATGTCATTCGCGACCTCGGTCGAGACGGACGCCCTAATCGAGGACACTATGAGGGCCTGCGCCGACTTCGTCGGTTGTGATGACCACAGGGAGATAGTGTTCGGGCAGAACATGACCAGTCTGACGATACAGCTGGCGAGTGCCCTCAGTCGAACTTGGGGCCCTGGCGACGAGGTCGTCGTGACGCGCCTCGATCACGATGCCAACGTCCGTCCGTGGGTACTTGCCGCAGAGTGGTCGGGGGCCACCGTGAGGCGCGTGGACATCAACCCCGATGACTGTACCCACGATGCCGAGTCCCTAGATGAATCGATTAACGAGAACACGGTACTGGTGGCAGTGGGGGCGGCATCGAACCTGTCTGGCACAATCAACGACGTGGCCGACATAAGCAGGAAGGCGCACGAGGTCGGTGCGGAGGTGTTCGTGGATGCCGTCCACTATGCCCCGCACTTGCTCGTGGACGTCAAGCAGACCGGGTGCGACTATCTGGCCTGCTCCTCGTACAAATTCTTCGGGACCCATCAGGGCATACTGTGGGGGCGGGCCGGGAGGCTGGCCGATTTGCCCGTGGCCAAGTTGCGCGTCTCGACCGAGGACATACCATTCCGATGGATGACGGGCACCCAGAGCCACGAGTCCATAGCGGGCACTCTGGCTGCGATAGAGCATCTTGCATGGATTGGCAGAGCGGTGTCCAGCGAGGACTTGGGGCGTCGGGAGGCGTTGCGATCAGCCTTCTCAGCGATTGAACGCTACGAACGCGACCTGTGCTGGCGAATAATCGAGGGGCTGCAGTCAATCGCAGGAATCAGAATATGGGGGATAACAGACCCCTCTCGTTCCTCGGAGAGGGCTCCGACGGTGTCTTTCACCCACGATTCTATGAGCGCTCGGCAGATTGCCGATGCCCTAGCCGAGCGAGGCATATTCGTCTGGGCCGGGAACTTCTACGCCCTAGAGCTCAGCGAGGCGCTCGGACTGGAGCCTGAGGGTGTGCTCCGAGTGGGCGTATTGCACTACAACACCATGGAAGAGGTCGACAGGTTCCTCAGCGAGCTCTCTGGGATTCTGCCAGATTAAGCTACTCGACCCAGCGATACTCGCGCTGGCCCTCGAGATTACCCTCAGCGCCGATGCTGACGAGAGCAAACTCATCGCTGGGCTTGACCACCGAGCGCTTGCGAGAGCCCTTGTGCAAGGCCTCGTAGACGGTCTTGTTGATTGGATGGCGGCCGGACAGGCGTTCAAACAGGTGGAATCTCGAGGCAATCTCTCGCCACTCGGGCTGGACGACTCCCTCGAAGACCTTGGCCTTGGCTCCCGAGCCGTAGCCGCAGAGTCCGACCATCTCGCCGGACATGTCGATGTTCTCGATGTAGTCGGACTCCATCGCAGACATCAGCGCGAGGAAGATAGAGCCAGTGTACTGATTACCAATCAGACTCGACGCACGGGTGGTCCTCTCGATTCTCTCGTCGACGAACTTCTGGAATGCGTCAGTCTTGGATATCAGTCTACGATAGCCGTCGTTGGCTCGCTCGAACTCCTCGATGCCCTCAGGAGTGTCCGGAAAGTCCCCGGGCATTGGCTCGAGGCCAATCTGCTCGACTATCTCGGCCCACATCGGTAGGTGCCTCCGGTCATGGCGGAAGACGTCTGGGAACATCCTCTTGCCTTGGAACGCATACGGCAGGTGGACGATGATTCGGCTCCACTGGTTGGTCAGGATCTCGTCGTTGTCAGGGTCGTATCGGCCTTCCCGGATCGCCTTCTCGCGGAAGTTGATGAACGCCTGCTTGACGGACTCTGAGTAGCACCGGTTGGAGAACTGGCCGTCGAAAACAGGGGTGTCCTTGTGGATCTGCAGCATGGGGCTCTCGAACATGACGTCGTCCTTCTTCGAGGAGCGTGGCAGGTGCTTGAGAATGCGCTCTGCGAGCCCCTCCTTGACCTTCTCGCCGCTCTCACGAGCGAGGTCTAGGACGTTCTCCACGATTGTCCTAGTGTCGACCTCGCGCCGTGGCTTGAAGAAATCGTGGACGGGCATAGTCGAGACGCCCCATATATCGGGTATCTCGAGCAATCTGGGGTTGTGGCGAATCAGAATTGCCCCGCCGCCTGCGCCCTGCGTGTACTCGCCGGACGAGCCTATGTCGTACTTGGCGTTGTCAGCGAACACGACTATTCCCATTCTGTCTTTCTCCTCGCCACCCCGAGCGACCCAGTCGAGTGTGTTGTGCATGGCATCGACGGCACCTATGCAGGCGAAAGTCAGATCCACCACGTCGCAATTGCGGAAGCAATCCTTGCCGTGAATGGGTGAATAGCGCTGCTCGAGCATGTCCATGATGTACGTCGCGGTCGGTTTGGAGCCATCTAGGGCGGATTCGGTCCCGAGGTATATCCTACCGACCGAGGAAGGGTCGATTCCGTTGCGGTCGAGCAATCTTCGGACCGCGTTCGCGCCCATCGTCGCGGTGTCCTCGTGAACGTCGGGAATCGCCATCGCAGCCAGTCCGAGGCCGCGATTCAGTTTGCCGAAATCGGCCCCCCTGAGCTTGGCGAAGTCCTCCATGTCGAAGTACAGGCGGGGGAAGTGAATCGCGATGTCGTCGATGCCGACCGATGCCATAGTGCTCACTCTCAGCCCGCGCGTACGAGCGCGGGTTATGAGTCCTCGCACTGCGTAACAGGTGCGAAAACGGTTAGCAAACGCACTATTGCGAGCCCGTTAGGCGGTTTATCGCCTCAAGTAGCTCCGGTTTCTGCGAGAAGTGCTGTGAAACCGGGGCGAGGATCTCCGCGAGCCCGTCCGCCACCGCCATCTTGGCGTCCAGAGGATGGATTGAGCCATCTGAGACGGCGTCGACGAAGTCCTGTAGGCCATCCCAGGTGGAGGGTTCGCCGTACTTTGGATCTGGAGATACCGTGATTGAGCCGAGCTTCGGCAGGACGATGAATTGGGCAATCTCGAAAATCGGGGACGAGGGGTTGCCGACCTCGAGGAACGCGCCCTTCAGTTTGGTCCTCAGTGAGTCGTGGTCGTCATCGAGAAGGATGGAGTTGCCCGGGTCGGACTTGGACATCTTGTGGTCGAACGAGTCCATCCTCCCACCGGTCCCCTTCAGCCCGGACATCATCGGGGTGTGGATACAGGTGGCCTTGGTCCAGTCGTACCTGTCCGCCACCTCGCGCATGTACATGTGCGCCTTGCGCTGGTCCATTCCACCGAATGCGATGTCGACCTTTAGCTCGAAGATGTCAGCAGCCTGCAGAGCCGGGTAGTAGAACGCCGCGAGGTCGTGGTCTGAGGAGTCCTCGTCGCGACCCATGATGCTGAACGTCCTGCGGACCCTAGAGAGACTCATGTTCTTCGAGCACCTCAGCACCCTCTCCCAGTACTTCCCGGAGTCCATCAACTCTGATGCGCTGAGGAATCTCAGTTGGCCTGCCTCCTCTCCCTCAGGAGGATTACCTAGGAGGGCCCTGAATGTCTCAGTCAGGTACTCCCCCGCAATCGCTATCTTGGCCATGTCCCGATCGAACTTGTCGTTGACCCAAGCATGCCAGTCGGCGAGCAGGATAATCACGTTCACGCCCTCGTCGAGCATGTCGCGGATGGCGTCTGCCAGCAGCATGTACGCCACGTGGGCCTTGCCGCTGGGCTCGAGCCCGATGTAAGCGACCAGCTGGTCGTCACCCGAGTGCGACGGGTCTCCGGAAATCACCGAGGCGACGTGTTCTACGCCCACGACCTCGGCGCAACCGGAGAACATACGGGAGATACGCGAGCGCCCCTCCTCGTCGAGCGACGAGAGGGGGTCCTTGTCGCTCATCCAATCTCACTCCAGCAGTTTGCCCAGTTTCTCAGCGCGCCCGGCGGCCTTCGTATTGTCGCCCTGTTCCAGTGCGCTCTCGATTTCCTCAATCATAGACTCTGCCTGCGCCGTGACCTCTGAGGAGGTGTTTTTCGACAGTGACATGAAGTGCCGTGCAGCAGAGATTGCGGACTTCGCCTTGCTGGCCTTCTTCGCCCATTCCTTCGCCTTATCGCCCCTCTGCTTGGAGTTGTAGCCGGTTGCCGCGTCGAGGAAGGAGGTCCACTTCCTGCGTGCTTCCATCGCGGATCTCATAGCCTCCTCATCATCGAAATCAGGGGGGACGTTGGTCACGTCCACCACCAGTGCTCCATGCTCGTTGTACTCGGCCGATATCGAAGTCATGAAGTCGTGCGACCCGGTGAACGAATTGTTCCCCGCGTCCTCCACCGCGTCGAAGTAATCCCGGGCCAGCACCGCCAGTCCTCCTTGCGAAGTAACCTGCTTGACCAAGCCGCGCTTTACATCGAATCTCTCCATGGCCGAGCGCTGGCTGGGCCCTTCTTGAATGCTGTTGCCCCGCAGGCCCCACCGGGGCTCGGTCGAACGGGCTAAACCGGCATCGCCCGTCGGCCGAGCATGCAGCGAGCCAGTAGAAGCACGCTAGCAGCGCTGTTCGCATTGATGATGCTAGCACCTGTTGCAAGCGCTGGATCGGCAGTGGGGCTGTACGAAAAAATCAGCCTGTCCGATCATGATCTGGGGCTGACCGGGGCCTCTGTAGATCCTCTCGGGGAGTGGGCTATAGTGTTCGGGGCCGAATCTTATCTCGAGCTGGTTAGCACCTCTGACCCCGAAGACAGGGTGGAGCTGGTCTGGAACGGCGAGGAGGACCTTGCATACGGGGACTTCCACCCAGGGGGCCAGACCGCGCTAATCGTGGGCAGCGAGGGACAGGTGCTCAGGTACGCCCGCAGCGACCACTCGGTGACAGACGCGGGAGGTGATCTAGAGTTCGGCCAGATTAGCCTTACCTCAGTGGCATGGAACTCAGGGGGCTCGTGGGCGTATGTAGGGGGAACGGACGGTTGGCTATGGAGGATGAGGGCCGCCGCTGACGGTGGTGCCGAGGTGCATCCCATCCAGGGCCGGGGCAGCAGTGACGTCACTGGGATGGATTGCCATCCCTCGGTCATGGCCTGTGTGGTCACCAGCCTAGTCGATGGCATCGGGGTCATCGATAGGGACCACAACCTGCACTGGCTGGGCGGCGTCGGGCATCCGTGGTCCGACGTTGTCTGCCCGACCACCGAGTCAGCGATTTGCGTAGCGGTCTCGCATGACAGGACCATCGCCACGGTGACACTGGACGCAGAACTCGCTGCGACGTCCGAGGTCAGCCTAGTGCAAGTCACAGGGACCGAGGGATACTTCACCGGAATCTCCCGGCAGAGCGGTGACCGCTCCCTTATCATGGTGGCACCATTCAGTCTGATAGAGCACGACCTGAGCCTCAACTCGTCCTACCCATGGTTGGAGAACTCGGACGTGGTGGAATATGACGCAGGGGTCTCGAACAGCCGGATAGTTGCGACCTGGGGGACTGACAGGGACAGCGGCTGGATCCTGACTGACAGGGGAGAGATGGTGCGCTACCACCCTCCACTCTCCAACTCGCTGGGAGGGGTGTTGGAGGTATGGGTCCTGATTGCCATCCCAGCCGTGACCATACTGGTGATACTCAGCTTCGCCCTGGGCCTCTCCCCGGGGCTACAGCAGCGGTTCACCCTAAGGTTCGGCACCGCGGAAGAGAAGCGTGTGGCACGCCGTGAGGCCCGTAGAAGGAAGGGGAGATAGCCGAGCAACGTTCATTTGCGCCGCACCGTCGCGCAGTGACGGGGAAGATGGCGTACGAGGCTCTGGACTTCTACGATATCGATTCGCTTCTGAGCGATGAGGAACGTATGGTTCGCGACATGGTTCGCGACTGGGTCGACGAGAAGGTCCTCCCAAATATTGAGGAAGCGTGTCGGGACGGTGTTTTCCCCGACGAGTGGCGAGTCGACCTCGGGGAAATGGGAATTCTCGGGGCGCCTCTGAAAGGGTACGGCTGCCCCGGGCTCTCTTACATCGCCTACGGGCTAATCTGCCAGGAGCTGGAGCGGGGTGACAGCGGCGTGCGCTCCTTCGCAAGCGTTCAGGGCTCGTTGGCGATGTACCCGATATGGGACTTCGGAAGCGAGGAGCAGAAGAACCACTATCTCCCGAGGATGACGACTGGAGAGTGGATAGGATGCTTCGGCCTGACCGAACCCGACTACGGCTCGAATCCCGGTGACATGATTACCCGCGCCGAGGACAAGGGCGACCACTACCTGCTCAACGGTGCCAAGATGTGGATAACCAACGGCACCATCGCCGACCTTGCGGTTGTCTGGGCCAAGCTAGACGGCGTGATTCGCGGCTTCATCGTCGAGAAGGGCGACCCCGGATTCACGGCTCCAGAAATGACGGGGAAGCACTCCCTCAAGGCCAGCGTGACCAGCGAGCTGGTGTTTCAGGACTGCAGGATACCCAAGGACAGGATACTGCCTAACGTAAAGGGCCTGAAGGGGCCATTCAGCTGCCTCAACAACGCCCGCTACGGGATATCTTGGGGGGCTGTCGGGGCCGCTCAGTCATGCTTCAACTCTGCTAGGGAGTACGCTCTGAGCAGGATACAGTTCGACCACCCGATAGCCTCCTTCCAACTAGTGCAGAACAAATTGGCCTGGATGCTGAGGGAGATTACGAAGGCACAGCTGCTGGCGTACCACCTCGGCCAGAAGAAGGACGACGGAACCTGGATCCCGGAGCACATCTCGCTGGCCAAGATGAACAACGTCGACATCGCGCTGGAAATCGCTCGTATGGCTCGTGACATCCACGGTGCCAACGGAATCCTCGACGAGTATCCTGTGATGCGTCACATGGCCAACCTCGAATCGGTCAAGACATACGAGGGCACGCACGACATTCACAACCTCATCCTCGGCCGGCACATCACCGGGATACAGGCATTCACAAGGGAGTCCACGGAGTAGGGTCTCGTGTTTCCCACCTACGGTGGGAATGCCGAAAATTCATAGAGGGGGCTTTAGTCGCCGAAGCACTGGTGACGAGATGACGATAGCCGTTCTGCTCAAGCAGGTCCCCGATACCACAGCCAAGATAAGTGTCTCAGGTGGCAGGGTCGACGAGTCGGCGGTGAGCAAGTGGTCGATGAGCCCCTACGATGAGTACGCGCTGGAGTCCGCGCTCCAACTGAAGGAGAGTGGCGGGGAGGATATCGTCGCAATCACATGCGGGCCGGTCAGGGCTGCGAAGATGCTGACTGATGCCGCGGCCGTAGGGGCCGACTCCTTGCTCCACGTCCTCGTGGAGGATCTAAACGCCCTAGACAGTACCCAGATTCAGGCGATACTAGCTGCCGCGGCCTCCCATTGCGGTGCCCAAGTCGTGTTCTGCGGCAAGCAGGCCGCGGACACCAATGCCGGCTCGACCGGGCCGGGGGTGGCACACCTGATGGGCGCCTCATGCGTCACCATGGTCTCCGAGGTGGCTTCCGAAGGCGGTTCCTTCATGGCCCTGCGAGCCAGCTCCGGAGGCGACCAGCGGGTCGCTGTCTCGGCTCCGTGCGTCTTCGCCTTTGACAAGGGTACTACCGAGTTGCGCAGGCCTAACGTCCGGGGCATCATGATGGCAAAGAAGAAGGTCGCTGAGACTCTGGAGGCGAGTGACTTGGGAGTCGATACGTCGACTTCGTCTGTCTCTGTCGACAGTCACTCCCCGCCACCCGAGAAGCCCCCCGGACAGAGGTTCGAGGGCGCTGATTCGGTGGCAGTCGTAGTCAGCAAGTTGCGTGACGAGGCGAATGTGATTTGAGGTGAGTAGATGGACGTCACGGTGATAGCAGAGTCTTCTGGAGACAGATTGCATCCCGTTACAGCCCAGCTCGTCGGGGCCGCCGTGAACATAGGTGGCACCCCCACAGTGCTGTGCGCCGGGGGGTTCGGTGCCGAGGATGCGGCTTCGATATCAGGGGTCGCCAAGGTAATCTCAGTCGTCGGGGACTGTTTCGGCAGCTTCGACGGCGGTGCTTGGGCCGAGGCCCTGAACTCAGTTTCCGGAGGCGATGTAATCATCGCCGCAGCGACACCGGCAGGGAGGGAGATAGCGGCCACTATGGCAGCGATGCGGGGCATCCCCATCATCCAGGATGCGACTGGACTGGCCCCCGGGATATCGGTGACACGCCCGATTTACTCGGGCAAGGCGATAGAGACCTCGACTGTGAATGCGCCATGTGCCATCACCGTACGAGCCAATGCATTCGATGCCGCAGGCGAGGGTGGTTCGGCTGAGATTAGCACGGTGAACCAGAGCGCTGACGTGGCCGTTGCCGTCAGAGAGGCCATCGCGAAGGCCAGCGAGAGACTGGACGTCGCAGAAGCCGACATCATAATCTCCGGCGGCAGGGGAATGGGTGACCCCGCGAACTTCTCCCATCTCGAGGAGGTCGCGGACATCATAGGAGCCGCGGTCGGCGCCAGTAGGGCCGCAGTCGACACCTGGGACGAGATACCTCATGGGATGCAGGTTGGGCAGACCGGGAAGACGGTCACTCCGAGCCTATACATCGCCGTCGGCATCAGTGGGGCCATACAGCATCTGGCAGGCATGAGGACGAGTAAGTACATCGTCGCCATAAACAAGGACCCGGATGCCCCCATATTCGGAGTGGCCGACTACGGGATCGTCGCCACCTGGGAGGATGCTTTGCCTGCCCTCAAGGCGGAGTTAGGAAATCTCTGATTACTTGACCTGTACTGTGATCGTCGACCTGCTCGAGGCCGCCCTGTCATCAGTTACGGTGAGGTGGAAAACGTGGACCCCTGCGGACAGCCTAACACGCACCTGCGGGGTGTCTCCGATGACCATTCCGCCACCGTCCTCCCAAGCCCATCCCACAATGCTGCCATCAGGGTCGTAGGAGCGCGTACCGTCGAGTAGGGCCGTGGCCTTGCCCTCCTCGTCGGCACCCAGCGTCACGTCCTCGCCCGCATCCGCCACCGGAGGCAGGTTGATCGCACGCGCCGATGCCGATAGGTCATCTAGCAGGTCGGCTTCGACGACAGGGTCGCCGATTTCGGCCTCGGCCTCCTCGTGCAGCGTGTCGAGGATGTCTTCGGCCTCATGGTGCGTGGAGGGCCTCTGCTCGACCTGTCTGAGCTCGTCCTCCGACAGGGCACCCGAGTGCCCCTCCGAGTCCGCGGTAACCTCCTCCTCGATCGGGAGGTCATCGTGTCTAGGTGGGGAGTCAGGGTCGATGATGACTAGAGGAGCGGGCCTACCTCCCTTCCTATCGTCACCCATGATGGCTGCCCTCTCGCCAAGGTCAAGGATGTGCTCCACGACCCCGATGTGCTCGAAGTGCCAGACCAACTCCCCCTCGGAGGTAATTCGGAAGACGTCGAACCAAGAAGCCACGAGAATGTCCTGACCCCAGTGGATTATTCTTGACACTTGGTAGTCCAATTCGGCAATCAGGCGGTGGTCTGTCTCACCGACCTCGAATGACAGGATGCTGCCGTCGAAGCAGCCTACGATGGCACCCGACTCGGTCGGCAGTAGTGCCGTGGCCTTGGATGGTAGTTCCGAGGCGTTCAACAGCCCTGCCTCTGGATGCCAGCACTCAATTCTGTTCTCGGGCCTGTCGTCGACGGTCATCCCGAGGGAGTTGCGGGCTGCTAAGAGGGTCCCGTCGGGACGGAAGGTCAGGCCCGATACGGTCTCCACGTCGTCTTCGGCTGCTGGCGAGTCATGCAGCACCGCGAGATCCGGCCCCAGCAGCAGCAATCTGCCATCCTCCAGCGCTGCCGCACACACTCCCTCGGGAGAGTACGCGAGGTGCGTGACGTGCCCGAACTCCGCTTGCGCGGCCTCGCTTCCGTCTTCGGATATGGCGACCAGTCGCCCCGAGCCGTCTGCGGCCACTACGCCGAACGACGACGAGGCCAACGCCTCGCACCCTGATGTGAGCGGGAGCTCCCACAGAGGCTGGTCGTGGAATGCGCGTACGCCTTCGATGCTGCTGCCGGTAATCAGTGAGCCGCTCAGACTAGCGACGCCAACGGCTCGGCTGCCCAGAGCGACCGAGCCAGTGACCACCCCATCGCATCCGTAGACTCGAACCTCGCCAGAGTCAAAGCCTGCGGCGAAGTTGCCATCATCGAGCATACAGGCGCATCCGGCAACCTCGTCAAGTTCGATGGACACCAGTTCGTCAATGACTCCTACCATGGTCTCCTGAGAGTTCTTCGCGACTTCATTCTGCCGCGTCCGCGTGCTCGGTGAGAGCTTCGCTCTTGGCCACATCACTGCGTGACCCTTCGACTTTCGCTAGGTACTCCTCGGTTATCCCGCCTGTCACGTACACGCCGTTGAAGCAGGAGCAGTCGAAGCTCGCCAAGCCGTCGTTACCCGCTCCGAGGCAGGCATCTACGAGGTCGGGCAGCTCCTGATAGACCAGCCAATCTGCACCGATAGCTTTCCTTATCTCGTCGATCGTCCTGCCGTGGGCGACGTATTCCTCGCGCGCCGGCATGTCAATGCCGTACACGTTAGGGTGCACTATGGGTGGTGCCGAGGAGGCGAAGTACACACTCTTGGCCCCGGCCTGCTTCGCCATCTCGACGATTCTCCTCGAGGTGTTGCCCCTGACTATGCTGTCGTCGACAATCATCACCGTCTTGCCTGCGAACTCTCCCTCTATCGTGTTGAGCTTCTTCTTCACCGAATCCTTCCTGATGGACTGGCCCGGCATGATGAATGTCCTGCCGATGTAGCGGTTCTTGACGAAGCCCTCGCGGAACGGCACCCTCATCTCGTTGGCCATCTCCATGGCGGCTATCCTGCCGCTGTCGGGAACGGGGATCACGGCGTCTATGTCATGATCGGGGCGCTCCTTGAGGGCCCTTCTAGCTAGGGCAGCTCCCATCCTCAGCCTTGCCTCGTGCACCGATATCCCGTCGAGGGTGGAGTCGGGGCGGGCGAAGTAGACGTGCTCGAAGATGCAGGGAGTGTGAATCGGCTCGGAGTGGCAGATTCTAGAGGAGAAGGAGCCGTCCATCCTCGCAATCACCGCCTCGCCGGGAGCGATGTCGCGATCCGTCTCGAACCCCAGGGCTGCGCAGGCCACGCTCTCGGATGCGAACAGGCGCTCGGTGAATCCGTCGACGTCGTTCCTACCCATGAAAAGCGGCCTGATTCCATTCGGGTCGCGGAAGGCCACCAGCCCCCACCCGGTGATCATGGTGACTACGCTGTAACTGCCCTCTGACCTCAGGTGCGTGCGCTCAACGGCGCGGAAGACATCTTCCTCGGTGAGGGCTTCCATGCCTCCCGGGCGGCCGTTCACCGAGCGCTGGATCTCGGCGGCGAACAGATTCAGCAGAGCCTCGGAGTCGGAACTGGTGTTAATCCTCCTGTGGTCGTACTCCAGCAGGCTGTTGATGATGTCAGAGGTGTTGTTCAGATTGCCGTTGTGAGCCAGACTGACCCCGAACGGTGTGTTGGTGTAGAACGGCTGGGCCTCGGCCGCTGAGTTGGAGCCGGCAGTGGGATAGCGCACGTGCCCAAGCCCCATCGACCCGGTGAGCTTGGACATGTGCTTGGCCCTGAAGACGTCCCTGACCAGCCCATTGGCCCTCCGGTGCGAGATGTTGTCGGAATCACTGGTCACTATCCCAGCGGCGTCCTGCCCTCGGTGCTGCAGAACGAGCATGCCGTCGTAGATGCAGCCTGCGACCTGGGAGTTCGGGTTCCCCAAGATCCCGATGATGCCGCACATCGGATACCGTTCGGCCCTAGCAGTGAGGGACTTAGCCCTTTCCGGCTCACTTGCGGGCGCCCATCGACCTAGAGCGCTTGTTCCACCGATACTTGCGAATTCTGGCAGTCGCCCCGTAGCCGCAGTGGGCGCAGACGCTCTTGGTCTTGTGATACGAGTGCCTGCCACAGCGCCTACAGCGGATGTGGGTGGACTTCTGCCGCTTGCCCATGCTCGGAGTTCCCTTTGACATCGCCACCACCTAGGACAGCGCGGCGACCGAAGGGGGTGTTATGAGAGTTGCCCAAGGGAAACGACTCACTCGGAGCCTGACTCGGACTCCAGCAGGGCCAACAAAGGGTCTTCCGGGCGTTTTCGCAGGGATGCCTCGAGAAGCAGGGCCGTGAGTATCAGGAAGACAAAAGGAAGTAGTTTGAGCATGGCAAATACGCCCTCGGACATGGTCATCCTGAGAGTGAGGGTGTCGACGGCGGTGCCATCGGCCCATGCTAGCAGGTAGGTGCAGGACAGCATAACCATCAGGGCGCCCAGCACCGGGATGATAGGGCGATGGTAGTGGTTCAGGGTGCCGATCATGGCAAGGACTACGAACATGGAGGTCAGCGCGGCTGAGCCCACGAAGGCCGTCGCTACAGAGTCGAGTTCAGGGCTCATCGTCCACCTCCAGATGCCTCCTGAGGACGCTTGCCACATACTTCCTCTCCTTCTCGTCCAACCCCTCAGTCTCGGGCTCCTGTGGAGTCATCCTCTCCGCCGTGCGAACACACAGGACGAAGACCGTAATGGACAGGAGGATTCCGATTAGTGAACCTCCTGCGTCGAGCGCGTCTGCGACGCTCGGGCTCGAGGTCGAGTAGTACTGGAGCCATCCCGCGGCTATCAGGGCCCAGCCGGCCAGCAGCGGAAGCGGGCGCGACCTCCAGTACAACGGGGCCCCCGACAGCACCAGGCTCAATCCGAGCAGCGCCGGAATCGCCCAGAAGGCTGTGTCCACCGCTGCAGACACCACCTCCGACTCGGGAGAGGGGGGCTCTTCGACGCGAATCAGCATTACAGCCAATCCCAGCAGCGCGACCGGGGTGCCGAAGGGATGCCTTCTGAATGCGGGGCCGGTCCTGTGCATGCTGATGCCGATGACGGCGATGCTCAGGCCGAGCCATACTTGAGTGGCCCACAGGGACATGGCCCGGTGCGTGTTGGGCCATTACATCGTATTTGCGCAATCGGCCCGTACCGGGCCTTCCTGCTACGCAGGAGTCTCGATAGAGTTCATAAACGGGTCATCGGTGGCCGCGCTGTCGCAAGGCGTGAGGTAGGGACATGGTCAAGATGCCGAGGACAGTGAAGCGCTACAGCCCCGCGGCTGGCAAGCACACCGAGCACACAGTCGAGCGTGTCAGGAAGCGACGTGCCAGCGAGCTGAAGTGGGGGCAGCGCCGCTTCCGTCGGGTTACCTCTGGATACCGCGGTTTCCCACGACCGAAGCCGTCGGGGGAGAAGCCGACCAAGCGCGTCAACCTAATCTACCGGTGCCAGGAGACCGGGAAGGCGCACTCTCCTTCCGGGAAGCGCGCTAGGAAGTTCGAGCTAGTCGACAAGTGATTGAGGTAGGATGATGGCTGGTAGGTTCCTTCGTGTTAACTGCCGGGACTGCGGTAACGAGGCCATCATCTTCGAGAGGGCGTCAACCTCAATCTCCTGCTCAATCTGCGGAGCCACGCTGGCTCGACCCGCAGGTGGCAGGGCGGACCTGACAGGCAGCGACATCATAGACGCCCTCGAGTGAAGGGGGCGTTCCAGATAAGTTCCAACGAATGGCCGGAAGAAGGCGAACTGCTGATCTGCACGGTCAGGAGCGTCAAGGAGAACGGTGCCTACCTCAACCTCGAGGGATACGAGGGCAGGACCGGTTTCGTATTCATCGGCGAGGTCGCCTCAGGCTGGGTCAAGAACATCGGGACCCACCTCAGAGAGGGTCAGCGCGTGGTCGCCAAGGCCATTCAGGTTAAGCGCGACAAGGAGCGCATCGAGCTCTCAATCAAATCCGTCTCCGAAGAGCGCAGGAGGGACACCTTGCAGTCTTGGAAGAACCGCAAGCGTGCCAGACAGATTATGCGTGTCGTGGCCGAGAGAGTCGGCTGGGACGAGGACAGGACTAACGCGGTCTGTGACGAGATGCGCGAGGTCTTCGGGACGTTATATGGGGCCCTCGAGGAGTGTGCCCTGAGCGAGACCGTCCTGAGCGAGTCCGGATTCACGGGTGATTGGATGACAGTGGTCACCGAACTGGCCGTCGAGAACATCGTTCCTCCTTACGTGGAGATTCGTGGTGAGTTCGACCTGCAGGTCTGGGGCCCTGAGGGAGTTGCTGCGATTAAAGAGGCGCTCCTGGCCGCGGAGGCCTGCGCAGAGGGACTCGAGGAGGTCACTCTGACTTGCCATTACGACGGGGCGCCTCACTACCGCGTAGATATCCGCGCTCCGGACTATCAGGCTGCCGAATCGGTGTGGGAAGCCGCGCAGGAGGCGGCCTCGCAGCGCATGGCCTCGGTCGAGGGCTCAATCTCCGCCGAACGCCTCTGACGGTACCTATCGAGCCGTAGGCTTCATTGACCCTTCCTAGCGGAAGCAGGCCGGGGATGAGATGGTACGCACCAGATTGCAGCGCTGCAGTTCTTGCGGCGAGTACGGCTTGGCTACTAGGTGCAAGGAGTGCGGAGGAGCGATGGTTGCCGTGTCCCCGATGAAATACTCGCCAGAGGACGCTCAAGGAGCGAGGCGTAGGAAGAGGCTCGATGTGGGCAGTGAGGAATGGCTAGCATCCCTTCCAACGCCCAGAGACGACGGGGGCGAGGAGGAATGAATCGAACTAGGGTTCATTGGCTCGTAGGCGAGGAGTTGCCTGAGCACGCGGCGATACTGGAAGCTGTGCCCGGAGTGGGAAATGTCGGAAAGATAGTCGTGGACTCGCTGATCGAGAAGCACCCCTCGCGAACCATAGGATGGATCCTGCACCCAGACTTCCCCCCGCACTCGACCCTTGATGGCGACGGGCTGGTATCCCCGCCTCGCATCAACATCGACTCGGTGCTCATCCCAGATGGCAGGACCGTGATCACCATAGGTGGGCCGTTGCAGCCGATGACGGCTGCAGGTCAGCACGAGGTCTCCGAAGCAATCCTCGAGATGGCCTCGGAGTCTGGCACCCCCCAATTGCTGGTGTTGGCCGGCCTAGCAGCAGGCAGCGACGACAGGGGCATCCACGTAATCTGCGCCGACGGCGAGGTCAGGAAGAACCTCGAGGCCAACGACATCCCGGTCAGCAGGGAGCATCCCGAGGCTGGCATGATAGGCATAGCCGGGCTGCTGATTTCGCTCTCCCCGCTGTACGGCGTTCCCGCAGTTGGGCTTGTGGCAGAGACCATCGGAGCCAGTGCCGACGTGCTGGCAGCAGACCGACTGGCTTCTTGGATAGGAGCGGGGCTTGACCTCTCGCTAGAACTGGATCTCGATTCGACCGAGGAGACGGCTAGGAAACTGATGGAGACGATGGAGGTCAGCGGCAGCATAGAGGAGGTTCTCAGCGCAGGCGAGTCAGAGGGTTCCAGTGACTTCTACGTCTAACCCTCAACCGCCCGACGAGACGACTATCAGCTCGAGACTAATGTCAGACTCAATCCGCGACGTATGAGGCACTATCGTTTCGCCATGAACGGCGAGGACGGTGGATGACGGGATGCCCAGCCTCTCGAGTAGTTCCAATATTGTGATTGGCCCCTCGGATTCGACTGAGAGTGTTTCTCCGTCATGATTGATCTCGATCCGCACAGCCCTTGCGTGTCGGGTCATGCTTATCTCTAATCCGCAGGTGGCCGAACCGCTGCCGAGATCGCATAGCCCGGTATTGCGGTGGATTCGAAATCCACTGTCCATTGGACGCGGGGGTTCAAATCCCTCTCTCGGCGCCACTAGAACTCAGGCACCTCGGAGGAGTCACGCAGTATCACGAGGCGTCCCCCTGGCCCGATCCTGACCTGCGGCTGCCCGTTGAACTCGCCAATCTCCCCGTTGAGAATCGCTATCTCATCGCCCCTAGTCACCCCTGCTGCAGCCAGCGGGATGAACTGCCTGAATGCAACCACTCCTGCAGACCCCGTCTGGTCCACCATCGTCACCGACCACCGAGTCACCCCTTCACCATCTGGGAATGCGTTCACCGACCACACCCTGCCGATGGCATTGACCTTGGTCTCTATGTCGACTATGGGGGCGGAGTCGGACTCGTCTGCGATTGCGACCGAGGACTTATCGTCTATATCGAGAACTACCTCGCCCTTCCAGACCGATGCCATGGCGTTCTCGATGCGGACCCTGCTGCCGTTAGCAATCGAGCGGGTGACCTGTCTCGGGGTGCCGTATCGCGAGGGTCGCACCTTGGCTCGGTCATACCCCTCCTGCAAAATGAATGAGAGTTCCACCGAGCCATCGGCCGCTAGGTTCGGACCGCGCAAGCCCGAGACATCCCCGACCACGTTCACACGGGTCACAATCTCGCCAAGCGGGGTTACCGGCCAGTTGTGGCCGAAGCGCTCTATGCTGCGCTCGAGAGGGAGTTCTAGGTCGTGTTCGCTGCCCTCACAGACGCCACGAAGCTCGCAGCGTCTGCAACGAGCGCGGGGGTCCGGGTCGATGGGAGTCTGCGAAGGGACCCCGCCCTCGTCGAAGTATCTCAGAGGTGCGGGCTCGGGCGGGCACTCGTCGATTGTTGGGTCACGAGCGTGGATTCTGCCATACAGGGCCTCAAGTTCCTCACTGAGTCCGAGCAACTCGTCCTGAGTCGGCCTCGGAACGTCCTTGACCGAACCGGTTCCAAGATACCAGATCTCGAGTGCCTCGACCTCATCAGCCCTACCGTGAGTCTCCCACCACAACCAGCAGTAGAGCCGTAATTGGTCGATGTAACTGCCCGAGCGATCTCCCCTGCCTATCGATGCCTTGAGGTCGATGATTCGAATGGCACCGGTCCAGTCGTACACCATGTCGTACTCTCCCTGGAACCACTCCTCGGGGTGTGAAGTGGTCTGCTTCCACTGACCAGCATCTGGGTCGACGAACCACGGACGCGCGACCTCCCAAGCCTCGAACCAAGTGATGTCGCCTGAGTCACGCGCCGCCGGGTGCCTCTCTATCCAGACACGTGGGAAGCCGTCTGGTGCCGGCCACTGGCCTCTCATACCACCTGCGCGCCATTCTGAGAACTTCGGCCCACCTCCGGTCTTCAAGCAAGTTTCAACCTGATCTAGGTGCATCCTGATGCCAGCCCGAACCATTTCTAGGGCTTCTTCGGGATCTGCATCTGCCACCGATCCGGAGCGGTTGGGGGACGATTCCCAGTCTGCGACTGCCGCGTCCCAGCACGAATCGAAGTGCACATCGACGCGGGACATCGCCCAAGACTCGAGGGTTTTCCTGTCGTCCGGCCACTGCTCCTCGGGAAGCTCGAGCATCGCTGGGCTTGGCCACGCCATCTGATTGTCGTAGTCTAGGGAGCCGTCATCCAACAAGGGTGATTTCATCTCATCTGGGGAGTCTGCGGAAATCATAACGGGAGAATCTCTGAGGACTCGACATACACATTCCTCGGCTGCATTGCCTCGGATTATCTGAGGTGGCAGCGGGCTCTTCAGACGCTCGATGTAGGTGTAGTACCATAGCCTATTGCAGGATTTCCAAGTGTTGACCTGCGATGCTGAGAGCCTGCGGAACGGATTGACTCCCGCGGCTTCTGGATCTCCGATTCTGACCGGCACGACTAGGCAACGAAAGTCGAGACCCTATGAACCCAACGAGGAGTGCTCACCCGATGCTTGGTCGTTGAGCCAGACAACGGTCACCTCCATCCTCTCGAAGGTCGGGGTGACCTCTACCATAGCCACTGGTGCGTCAACGTGCTCGGCTATCGTCTCGGCCACCACCAGAGGGAGTTCGATGCGATGGTTTTCGGGGTCCCACAGCATGAATCTCTGCGGCAGGCCAGTCTGCTCTGCGATTTCCCCTCTCCACGACTCTTGGTCCTCCTCCGAGGAGTAGACGGCGCCGAACATCAGGGTGGAGTCGTCAGTCAGCGTCTCGTGAGGCGCGATGGTCGCTTCGCCCCTGCGTTGGAACCTCCTCCGCAATTGCCCGGCGTCCTTGTAGACCGCCGTGCAGAACTTCAGGTGATACCCATAGGGTTCTCTCGTCTCTCCGTCAATCGGATCGGGGAGGCCGTTCGATGCGGCAATCACGCGATCTCGTAGATTTAGGGCGAGCTCTGCGGAGCCCGCGGCACCAGCGGTTATCTCGGTCGACAGGTTGAATCCGCGTAACTCCATGTTGTCGATGTTGCCCACCGTGATTTCAAGCTCGTTGAGATTGAGGAAGTCGATATCGTATCCCCTCAGGGCGTCCAGCAGCTCGAACAGTTCTGATTCCTTGTCTGGCTCGCAGGGCAGTTCGACTCCAGTCAGAATCCCCGATTCGGAGCAGGCCGCGATAGTCTCTCGGTACTCTTCGGCCGCGAGGTCGAGGAAGTGAAATCGTATCTCGTCGAGCCCGGCCTCGGCGAATTCGGAGGCCCACTCGGGACGGAACGGGATGCTGGTGTACATGTGCAGGTGGAACTGCGTGCCGAACTCGGCCTTCAGTCGCCTAATCCCCTCGAGCGTTCTCTCTCGAGCCATCAAGGGATCGCCCCCGGTGATTCCAGCACCTGTGGCACGCATTGCCCTCGCCTCCTCGATGACCTCGTCGAAACTCTCACAGCGACGCTCGTTGGCGAACATGTGGTCGATGTCGCGGCGGGTCTCTGAAAGGGGGCAGTAGTCGCAGCGCCAGTGACAGTTGCCCGTGATGAAAAGGACCAGTTTGCTACCCATCTGGCACTGAATACAGCCCTCTGCGTCGGCCTCCTCGGGAGGCTCGTGCAACTCTGGCACCTGCGGCAGACTGAGTGTGACGCTCATGACCCAGCACCTGCGGCGGTCTCAAGCAGCCAGCGGTGGAAGCCGGTGTCAGAGGATAGTTCGGGATGGAAAGTCAGGGCAAGCCTGTTTCCAGTCCTGACGCCCACAACCTCCTCACCGTGCATGGCTGCTACCGTTGCCGACTCACTGTGCGATTCGAATCGCGGTGCCCGGATGAACACGCCTGGGAAGTCGCGCCCTAGGATGGTGGCCTCGAGGGTGCTCTGGAAGGAGTCTGCCTGCCGCCCGTACGCATTACGGTCGATGTCGGCGTCCACTAGAGGGTCGCCGCCATCCCGAGGGTCGGCCAGCAGTATCGCGCCCGCGCAGGTGCCAAGCACCGGGCGAGATGAGTCCGAACGAATCCATTCGAAAAGAGCTGGAAGAAGCCTGGATGTATCGTGGTTCCCGGTAAGTCGCATTGTAGTGGACTCGCCTCCGGGCAGCACTATTGCATGAGGGTCGGCTGCCGCTAGGTCCGAGGCTTTGCGCAGTTCGTGCACCTCGATCTCGATGTCGCACTCATTTGCGGCTCGCTGTAGCGCCGCAATGTGGACGTGTCGGGCACCTTGCAGCATGACGAGGCCTATGCGGAGCACGACTGTCCGTCCGGCCACCCGAAAATGAACCCTATCGTGGGCTCCGATGGGCTGAAAGGCCCGAAGCGGGCGCGTCGGGGCGTGCAACCTGCCGGTCGTATCCACAACTTCGGCGCCGGACCAGCTGTGCTGCCTCTGGAAGTGGTTGAGGAGGTGGCAGCGGAGCTACCCAATCTGGATGAGAGCGGTTTCGGGTTGCTCGAGGTGTCCCACCGCAGCCCGACGTTCCAGAGCGTCATCGACTCGGCGGAGCAGCGAATCAGGAGGGTTCTATCTGTCCCAGAGGACTACGAGGTCCTGTTCCTACAGGGGGGCGCCTCGACGCAGTTCTACATGACTGCCCTTAATCTGATGGAAGAGGGGCAGAAGGCGGATTTCCTAGTCACAGGCGGCTGGTCCCAGAAGGCGCTCGAGGAGGCCAGCAGGGCAGGGGAGGCATCTTCGGTCTGGGACGATTCGGACAACGGCTTCAGATCGGTCCCGCAGGATGGGGACTACTCCATCCGCGAGGATGCTGCCTACGTCCACTACACCTCGAACAACACGCTGTATGGTACCCAGTTCCACCACCTCCCTGACAGCGGTGGCAAGCCGAGGGTCGTGGATGCCAGTTCGGACATATGCGGTGTCCCGTTGGACGTCTCCGCTCACGATGTCATCTACGCCGGGGCGCAGAAGAACCTCGGGCCCAGCGGCGTGACGCTGGTAATCCTCTCACCTTGGGCCCTGTCCCGGGGCATACAGGGCATACCCACCATGCTCGACTACCACACTCACGTCTCCAAGGGCTCGATGTTCAACACTCCGAACACCTTCGGGATTTTCGTTCTCGACAGAGTCTTTGCCTGGATCGAGCGTAACGGCGGACTAGAGGGCGCCATCGAGCGTAACCGCGCCAAGGCGGCCCTGCTCTACAATGAGCTCGACCGGAGCGATTTCTGGCGCCCGCACGCGCATGGAGGCTCGCGCTCGGTGATGAATGTGACATGGCGCTTATCTGACGAGGATCTCGAAGGGGCGTTCTTGGCCGAAGCCGCGGCATCGGGGCTTGGTGGACGGAAGGGGCACCGCAGCGTGGGTGGAATACGCGCCAGCATGTACAACGGATGCCCCATTGAGAGCGTCGAGGCCCTAGTTGGGTTCATGCGTGACTTTGAGTCACGTCACGGCTGAGTGATATGATGGACGCTAGAGGCGTGCTCGACCTACTCGACCTGACACTGCTCGACCACAGTGCCAGCGAGACTGCCTTGGATGCCCTGTGCGAGAGGGCAAACGAGCACCGTCCTGCGGCCGTATGCGTCTTCTCCGAGCACGTACCCTACGTCAAGGGGCGATTGGACGGCGGGATACCGGTGGCTGCCGTGGCCGCTGGCTTCCCCGTGGGTGATAGCGACCCCGCTGCTGCGTCCGATGCGATCCGCGCTGCCGTTCAGGCAGGGGCGGACGAGATCGACTGCGTCCTCGAGCCGCGCGAGGACGAGGGGTTTCCAGGGGAGTCCGAGCTGGCGATGCTGATTGCCATGCGCGAGGCCTCGGCCGGTTGTGTGCTAAAGGTCATCATCGAGACCTCCCTGCTCGACGAGCGTCGGATGCGTGCCTGCGCGCGAATGGCGCTGGCAGCGGGCGCGGACTTCGTCAAGAGTTCTACTGGCAAGCGCGGAGGGTGCAGCGACGAGGCTGCCGGAGTTCTGGCCTTCGAGGTAATGAGGCACGGGGTGACGATGGGAAGCAAACCCGGGGTCAAGCTATCCGGGGGGATTAGCACCCTCAGTGATGTTGAGCGCCTGCTGAGGCTCGTCAACTCGGAGGATCCTGCCATAAAGGGGGCGGCGAGACTGAGGATTGGCGCATCTTCGCTGCTCGACGAACTTGTTGGATGATGGTGGGCTCGGCAGGAATTGAACCTGCGATCTTCGCCGTGTGAAGGCGACGTCATAACCCCTAGACCACGAGCCCGTGGCCCGTTGCCAGCCGCGATTCGGCAATAAGCGTGATGACTCGTCTCGGGAGCACTACTCCCGCCGGAATCAAAAGTCGGCCCTAATTCGGCGTTTCATGGTGGCGGGACTAGACTTCGGGGTTCTGCGCCAGAAGGAGACTTGGCAGGCGTTCGGCGTCGGGGTCGTGCTGTTCTGCATCATAGGTTACGCCTCACTGTCTCTGTTTGGCCTCTCAGCATCGGCATATGGGGTGTCCGACGACATAGAACAGGTTCCTGACTTCGAGGTCGCGACGATGAACCGGACGGGGATAGACGATGCTGTCGCCGACGATTCCGGTATGGTCCGGCTCTCGGACCTGCGAGGGAGCGTGGTGGTCCTCGACTTCATGGCGATCGACTGCACCAACTGCCACTACGTCCAGACACACATCGACCAGAGTCTCGGGGATTGGCAGGCTCTCGACGGCCCGTACGGGGTAGTGGCACTATCAATCGGGTCCTGGTACGGCTACGAGAGTTTTGACGACATCAACGGGACCTTCGGCGACACCGGCTCTGACAAGCATATGCCGTGGCCCGTGGCCAACGGAGGGACCGACGTCGTAATCCTCGAGGATGGCAGCACAGGGGACTTGGTCGAGTATTACTCGGCCCAGGCCATCCCACTGGTGATTGTGGTCGACCACGAGGGCTATGTCGTAGCCAAGGAGAACACCGGGACTCCGCTTGATGGTTGGTCGTCATTCGACTCGGCAGTTGCTAGCGCCAATGCTGGCGAGGCGGGCGACCTGCGCTTCGGCATTGAGAAGGCCGATCGATCGCTCTCAGGGGTATTCGTAATCGGCCTGTTTTTGGGCATCCTAGTATACTTCTCGCCGTGCGCCTTCCCGGTCCTTCCGTCATACATCGCGTACTACCTCAATCTCGGGATGAGGGAGGACGAACTGCGAGAGGCGGGCAAGCTCTCTGGCAGCATGCCCAAGCCTATTGAGGTCGGCGGCTACGCTGCACTAGGTCAACTGACCTTCTTCGGTGCGGTAGGAGCTGTCATCTTCGGACTTGACGAAATCATTGACCTCTCCGGAGTTTTGCATGACATCGCGATTGCCATTGCATGGTTGCTGGTAATTCTCGGTGCCCTGATGCTTCTGGGATGGACCTCTCACCTGCTGAACTGGGTCCAAGGGGCACTGGACAGCTATCAGACCACAGAGATGGATGAGCAGTTCACACCTAGACGCAACATGTACCTGTGGGGCATAGGCTACAGTGCGGCCTCGGTCGACTGCACCGCCGCGGCGGTCTTCCCGTTCGTTGCTTGGCTCGCAGTGGTCGGAAACGGTGCCTTCGCCTTCGGGATGGCCGGACTCATCCTCTCAGTGACGTTGCTAATGATTACGGTTACAGCGCTGGTCGGGATGGGGAGGCAAGCCATGCTAGACTTCCTACGGCGGTCTACTGGGATAGTCAAGGCGACCGGTGCGTGGATGATGATGTTCGCTGGGATAGGGCTACTGGTTTACTTGACCCAGCCTGAGAAGGTTGCCGCCCTTTTCTAGCGCTCATTCGCGCTGGATGGAATCGTATGCAATCATATTGAGCAGGATCTCCCCAAAATCTCTCGAATAGGCGCAAATCCGACGAATCGATTCAGATATCCGATCCTCGAAAAGCAAGCGGGAGGCTTTTCTCCGTCCGGTCCAGAGGCCCTCTTCGTGCTCTTTTAGAGACAATTGTGCGGCTTTCAGCGAATCGCGTGCTTCTTCTATCTGATAGGAGTCATGAGTTCGCAGATTTATCATCAGAGATTTTTGCGCGTCCATCCACATAGGCAGTGCGGAAAGAGGGAATTCTTCGGACTTCAAGCGTGGCCGGGGAGTCGTCTCCAATGTTAGGCGAGCCATCTCGTGCGCGTGGTCCATCATTCGCTCCAGTGACCTTGCAAGATTGGCGTGTTCAACACCTTGCTTCCTACCCAATCCAAGCGACCTAGCAACTTGCTGTGAATCCAGCATAGAACCAACTTGCCTCTCAATCAAATAATGTAGACCATCGACTTCCCTCTCTCGTTCTTCGAAATCAGAAATCAACTCATCATCGGACCCTGTAAGGACTTCAAACGTGTCACGAACCAAGGATGATAGTAGTAGGTACATCCTGTTCAGACTTGCGTGGAGAGGGAGCTCTCCTGCATTCAGAAGGCTAATCAGATGTACACTGGTTTCCGATTGTTCTCCGATTTCAAACCCTCTCGTAGAACGGAGGAACCTGCGTATCTCGCTGCGAATTTCTCGGCTAAACTGAATTTCACTTTGAGCCGAAATCTCGCGGGCCCCTGAGAGATACGCTCCCATCAGGTGATCATACAATGCACCTTCGGGAATTCTGTCAAGATTCAGCTCGACGAGCGTCTTTATCTCCTCTGGCACATCTAGAGGAGTAAGGGAAAGTTCTCCTGTTGGCCTCCATTCAACGCGGATGCCATCCCGAGCGGAGAGATTGTTCGTCAACACCCAAGGTTTGGGCAGACTCATGGTGTATGTCGAACCGCCGGTCAGTTGCAATCTGCGGACGTCTTGTTCACCCGGCCCTATGGGCATGAATCGGCGATTCTAATTATTACTATATAGATTACGCATCTTCCCCATGAAGTACCTCTGGCAATGCGGGGAGTGCAATGGAACCAGTGATGACGCTAGTACTGATTCTCTCTCTTGCAGTATGTGCCTACATGGCCTGGAACATCGGTGCCAACGATGTTGCCAATGCGATGGGGACTTCGGTCGGCTCACGCGCACTAACTCTGAAGCAGGCTGTTATCGTAGCAGCGGTCTTCGAGTTCTGCGGTGCATTCTTCGCGGGGGATGCGGTTACTGATACAGTTCGCAAGGGAATTCTCTACATCGACGATTTCGATGCTGTATCTCCGGCCTTCGCTAACGATCTGATGTACGCATTTATCGCTGCCATGATGGCAGCTGCGGTTTGGCTAACCATAGCTACCAGACTGGGGCTTCCTGTGTCCACCACTCACAGCATCATAGGCGGGATATTAGGAGTTGGCTTAGTTCTAGAGGTACAGCATAGCACCTCACTAATCGACTGGGAAGTCGTTAGCAAGGTGGTGATGTCTTGGGTCGCGAGCCCACTAATGGGCGGCCTGCTGGCCTTCTTCACATTCTACATAGTTAGAGGAACTATACTTGAGGCCGAAGACCCGATTGCGAGATCGAAGTGGCTGGCCCCGATTCTCGCTATTCCAACATTCTTCGTCCTCGGAATCGCGCTACAGTTCAAGGCACTGAAGGGCTTCTTCGCGAGAGCGGAGAGTAACGGTTGGATAGAAAGCAAGTACGATTGGTTACCTGTCAAGGAGAATGGTAGTTGGAATCCGATGGTCGAAAACGCCTGGTTCCCGATCAACAGCATCATTCTGGCTCTGATTATTGCGACAATCGCCGCGGGTGTTCTGGCATATGTTCTGAGGAACTACGAATTCAAGGGTGAGAAGGAGGGTTTCCATGGCGTTGAGCGGATATTCGTCTGGCTGCAGGTAATCACTGCCGCATATGTTGCATTCGCACACGGAGCGAATGACCGTTCTAATGCGATTGGTCCGATGGCAGCGGTCTACCAAATCCTCTCCGATGGAGGAAAACTTGCTGCCGAGGCCCCTGTCCCCACTTGGCTAGTGCTCCTAGGGAGCATCGGTATAGCGATTGGTGTGATGACATGGGGGTGGAGAGTCATGGACACCATCGGCCACAAGATTACAGACATCACTCCGACAAGGGGTTTCGCGGCCGAGTTTGGTGCAGCGACCACTATCCTGCTCTTCTCGATGCCGTTCCTTGCGGTACCTGTCTCGACAACTCATACGCTTGTTGGCGCAGTGGTTGGTGTTGGATTAGCAGGTGGTGCCAAGAATGTGGATTTCAGAGTATTTGGGAAAATCGTAGCATCTTGGGTTGCTAGTCTACCTGCTGCCGGCTTTGGATCCGTGGTGATATACGTGGCAAGTGGGTCGGATCCAATTAATCTCCTAGTCATCATCCCCATTTCGTTCTTGATGGTAGGTTATGTGATGTGGGTAACTAGGGATAACGAGATCTTCGTTGAGGACGCACTGGCCGATGCGGGAGGTGATGCTGAGAAGGGGGCTCCCACCTACTTCGAGCTTTTCCACACTCACGCGGAGGCAGTCGAGGAGACGGTCAACCACATGTTGGATGCAGTGAACAACGCAGTAGACGGAAAGGATCCTAGCGAAGCCATAGAGGCGACTATATTGGCCGAATTGAACGCTGACAATGTGAAGAATGATTTGCGAAGGAGAGTCGGTTCAGGTAAGTGGAATCTGCTGATGAGGTCTGATGATTTCTACCACATGCTAGCTCGCCAGGATCGAATTGCCGACTATGCTCAAAATGTCGCCGAACAACTCTCATTCAGACCACTCTATGACAATGCGGAGGCCAAAACCCTACTCAAGGAAATGGCACAAGCGGTCGCTAAGACTGCGGCTACCTACGAGGATACTGTCGAAGCATTGCGTGACCTGACGCTCTCAGGATATACCAGATCTGGCCGAGAGAAGCTAGGTGATCTAATCGATCAGGTCAATCTGGCTGAGCACGAGTCTGACTTGGCAGAAAGTCGGGCGGCTGGGTTCGTGTTCAGCATCGGCGAGGACGATCCTCTGGCCGCCGTACACATGTACCGAGTCCTACAACGTCTCGACGATGTATCTAATGCATGCGAAACCGCGGCAAACGGCTTCCTGCCGATGGTTTACAACTAATCATGCCCAGTCCGCTTCATCAGCGATTCTGCTGGGGGAGTGGCGCTCTGCGAGACTTAGGGCGTACTCGAACAGTTTCCAAGCAACCATGGCGGTTACGAGCCCTGTAAATAGGTCGAACAGGTAATGCTGCTTGGTGGTCAGTATGCTCACGCACAGGAGGGCGTACTCGACCCAAAGAACGACTAGGAATGCTTTCGCCAGTGGCTTTTCGCCATGCTCGCGATTAATCCATAGAGTCATCATCCTAGCAAGCAGGTAAGAGTGGACGATGTGCAGGCTGGGCCAGGCGTTCCACGGGTTGTCGGAGAAATGGATGAATCCGAACAGAGAGGCCTCAATCCCACTTAGCGAGTCCATGTCAAGCTGGTCCCTGAGGTCAATCTCGGCAGGGAGGACGAGGAAGAAGAAGGTGCAGAAGAGGGTGATGAGAATGAGTCCCTGCATGGCCAGAATCAGTTCGGCCCTACCTCTGTCGTCCCTTGGGCTGATTGCTAGTGTGGCTGGGTAGAACAGGTACAGGGCGGCATACGGGATGATCATCCAGTTGACCACTGGTATCTGCCTGTCCAGCCAGATTTCCGGGTCCCACACAGTCTCGAGGTAGTGTGCTGCGATGTTGTTGGAAGCGAAGTAGGGGACGGCCACGAAGAGCAGGCCGAAGAAGAACATCTCGATTGGGAACCAGTATCCGCCCATCCCCTCACGGCGTGACCACGTCGAGCGCCAGAACCCCTTCCAAGGCATAACCAAGGCGTGAATCCTAGATGGGTGCGGGCCGAACACGGCCTTGGCGTGTCGGTCAGGCAAATGAATCAAGCGGATTCATCGGGCAGGGCGTAGGAGCCAGCCACAGTCACGAGGGCGGAGCCGATTACCGCCGACAGGAAGACATCTAGGTTGGCCAGACCGAATTCGTTGGTCGGCGAGAACACGTATCCAATGCCGGTCCCGATATCCTCAGTGATTGTCCCGTAGGCGATCACGGATAGCAGGCCGCAGATGGCACCCATCAGGGCGCCTTTGGCTGATACTCTGTCCCACAGGGTGAGGAGGACGGGCATCACAGTAGCGGCCGCGAGCAGGTCGGCGAACAGGAATATCTTGAACACACTAAGCGCATCGAGCGTGAATCCGGCGATTGTGGGCCCGGTGGCCAGGTAGATCGCGATGGGTATCAGGCCGATCGTGAGGTAGCGTGCATTCTGCAGTCCCAATGAGCCGTCGCTGAGGTCTCGCGAGACCGAAGCCACCACGGCATTCTGAAGGGTATCGACGCTGGAACATACTAGTGCCACGGCAAGTACGATGAATGCAGCGACGAAGAGAGTTCCTGCATCCTCTATCAGGTAGAAAAATGCCGCGGATGGATCTTCCACCGCACCCTGTCCAGCGACCACGGTGCCAAGGACGCCCATCACGAGGACGAGCGGTAGCACCATTCCCGCAGCGAGCCATGCACCCTTGGTCAGGGCCTCATCGGACTCGGATGCCCAAGCCCGCTGCCAATTGCCCTGCGAGAACATCTCTGCTGCGGTGATTGCTACAATCAGAGCTAATCCGGATTCAAACGAATCCATGTGCGACATCGAGCCAATGCTCCAGGAATCTTCGGGATTGTATGCCTTGGCATCGGCAATCAGGCCATCGATGTCTCCTCCAAACAGCACAAGCAGCAAAGCTACCACTAGGAACATGATGGTCCATGCTTGCAC
>ERZ724561.18-NODE-18-length-33040-cov-5.219852_pt1 | contig 33040 bp, 31 predicted proteins | sample MGYA00375855_ERZ724561 | MGnify/ENA primary metagenome ERZ724561 (study PRJEB28725, sample SAMN03264854) | marine sediment metagenome | biome: marine pelagic biome; feature: marine oligotrophic desert; material: ocean water | place: Pacific Ocean:North Pacific... | reverse complement strand
ATCTACACCTTCACAGCCAGTGTCTTCATGCTCATCGGCATCCTCGTGATGTACTTCCACACCGAAGCCATCGCCGGCCTGGGGAGCCTGTCTGGGCATCACTTCGACCTAGTCGCAATGACAGCACAGGAGAACCTGATCCCGAGCGAGGGACTCAGGCATTTCGTCTGGATCCTCCTGCTCATCGGGTTCGCTACCAAGATGCCAAGCGTGCCGGTCCACACATGGCTTCCCGACGCCCACGTCCAAGCCCCGACCGCCGGCTCGATGCTGCTGGCTGGGGTGATGCTGAAGATGGGAGCATACGGGTTCCTCAGAATCTCGGTCACGGTGTTTCCCGAGTCTACCTTGGTGTTCGTGCCGCTGCTAATAGTGCTCGGCATGGTCAGTCTGGTCTACGGGGCGTGGGTGTGCATGGGGCAGACCAACCTCAAGAGGATGGTCGCGTACTCTTCGGTCTCCCACATGGGCCTAATCTTCCTCGGCATCGCGACCATGCAGCCACTGGGAATCGCAGGCGCCCTGTTCATGATGTTCGCTCACGGAATAATCAGTCCGCTTCTCTTCGCAGTCGCAGGGGCGTTCAAGCACCACTACCACACCCTCGAGATTGGTTCCATGCGCGGCATCGCGCACCACAGCCCCTGGCTGGCCGCCCACATGATGCTGGGTTGGATGGCCAGCCTCGGACTGCCTCTGCTAGCCGGTTTCGTCGCCGAGATCACTATCCTGATTGCATTCTGGATGACCTACGGTTGGCTCGTGCTGCTACCTGCGCTGACGCTCATCATCACCGCTGTCTACTACCTGAACTCGATGCAGAGGACTATCTTCGAGTCCAACGACCCGGAGAAGGGAATCCTCCCCGAGTCCTTGCAGGGGGAGGAGCCCAGTGACCTGAGTTGGCACGAGAACGCCGGGATGCTCACCCTAGCGGCATTGACCGCGCTGTTCGGCATAATGCCATTCATCTTCTGGGACATGATGTCTGACTGGAGCTCCGGATTCGTCGTCGATACCATGATCGAGGCGATGCAGGCTCAGGAGTGGTTCCCATGAGTTCGATGTTCAGCGATTTGGGTCTGCACGAAGCCATTCTGCTGCTACCAGAGATTACGATGCTATCCGGAATAGTCGCTCTGATTCTGATTCCTAATCTGGGAGATGCGACCATGCGGATCCCTCTGACCCGAATCAGGGTGCCTGTGCTAATCGGAGGTACAAGGTTCGATTTCACCAGCAACCCGAGGCTGCCCAACCATGTCACCAATGCTGTACTCTTCCTGGCCTTCTTCTACGCGGCCCTGCTGCTCAACCCGACGAATCTGTCCGAGTACTCGCTGGAGGGGGGATCGGGAATCGGCAACCTGCTCGTCGTCGATGAGTTCAGCAGGGTGTTCACGCTGCTGTTCACATCCGCCTTGCTACTCGCCTCGATGGCGACCGCCACAAGGATGCCCGCTATGCACGACGCGACCATCCCGCAGGAATCAGATTCCCCTGAGACGGCCGATTCCAAGGTGATGGCCCTAATCGACAACCGCCGTCAGGTGGATTTCCACATCCTCCTGCTCACCACGGGACTCGGCATGAGCCTGATGGCGATGGCCAACAACCTGTTCATGCTGTTCGTCTGCCTCGAGTTGGCCTCGCTTTCGTCGTACATCCTGGTGGCGTTCCACAAGGAGGTGGACGTAGGCGGGGAGGCCGGAATGAAGTACTTCATCGTCGGCTCAGTCGTCTCGGCAGTAGGAATCTACGGGATGTCGCTCCTGTACCTCTGGAATGGCAATCTCGACATGGCCGACCTCGCAGCTTCCTGGTCGGCAATGGAGGGCATCGACCCGCTTGCTGGCATAGGGGTCGGATTGATGATAGTCGCCTTCGCCTTCAAGGTCGGAGCCGCACCGTTCCACCTAGCCGTCCCAGACGCCTACTCCGGCTCCTCATCCCCGATTGCCGGCGTGCTGGCCACGGCATCCAAGGCAATGGGCTTCGTAGCCCTGATCAGATTGCTCGTGATTGTCACGATGCCATCCTCAGGACAGGCGGTGTGGATGCTGGCCATAGCCCTGATCGCAGTTGTGACGATGACTTGGGGCAACCTGGCTGCCCTCACGAGCGACAACCCGAAGCGCATCCTCGCTTACTCCAGTGTCGCCCACGCGGGCTACATGCTGGCGGCCATGGCTGCCATAGGGTCAGGCCTAGCCGACGCGTCAACCACATCGATGATACTCACAGCGGTGGTGTTCCACCTGCTCGTACTCGTCCTGTTCAAGCTTGGGGCCTTCCTCGTCCTCTCCATGCTCGAGGCCGAGGGCCGGGGGCATAGGATGGAAGATCTGCACGGCCTAGCGGTGAGGGACCCCGCCATCGCGGTATCGATGTTCGTCTTCATGCTCTCTCTGGCTGGGGTCCCACCGCTCTCGGGATTCCTCTCCAAGCTGCTGATGATCAATGGGATAGTCAGTGTATCAGCAGGCACCGGACCCGCATCAGCGACCAGTGTACTCTCATGGGCCCAAGGGGTTGATCCCGTGTTCTGGCTGGCAATCGCGATCGTACTCAACAGCGCACTGTCTCTCTTCTACTACCTAAGGATAGGATTGGTGATGTTCTTCGAGACCCCCGAGTCGGACTCGCCCCTAAAATCGTCCCCATCACTTGAATGGCCACTCTCTCTGAGGTCGGTAATCATGATTTGCGCAACCCTCACGCTGCTGTTCGGGATAGGTCCGATGAGTGAGTCCTTGCTAGATTTGGTCTCGTCAGCGGTGGACTCCTTGTTGAGCAGTTGAATTCCCATCCTCAACTTCACATAGGGGCCGCTCGACGCAGCCCCATGGCCCGTAGGGAGGAGAAGGTCGATGCTGAGTTGCTAGCGCGACTCGAGTCCGGCGGCGACCGCATTCGCGTCCCCCTCCCCAACCGCAAGGTGAACGAGATGTTCGCGATCGCAGACCAGATACTCGGTGGACGCCGCGTCAGGGCGGTCTGCGAGGACGGCGAGAGCCGACTGGCGCGCATTCCGGGCAAGATGCGTCGTCGCCAGTGGGTGCGCGAGGGTGACCTGATTGTGGTGCAGCCTTGGGACTTCCAGGACGAGAAGGCAAATGTCTGCATGCGCTACACCAAGACCCAGTCACTCTACCTATCTAGAAAGGGAGTTCTCCCTGAGATAGTAGACCTGTTCGGAATGGTTGACCTTGGAGATGAGGATGACACCGACATCGAGGCCGCGTCGGCAGAGACGCAGCCCGAGACCGAAGCCGAGGCACAGGACCCAGAGGAGGAGGCCACCGAGCCCGAATCCGAGACCCCCGCAGCCGAGGATCCTGAGGATGACATAGACTCGTTCTTCGGGTGAGATAATGTCCGACGAGATGGATGAACTTCCAGACCTCGACGCCCTGATGAGAGCGGAGAGGAAGCACGACTGGATGTCGGAGCCGCGCTTCAAGCGAATGTTCGACGATATCGAGGACGGCCTGCAGGGCGTCCTCGGCAAGGGGAGGTACGAATGGGTAGACAGGCGCGTCTTCGATCAGGTCTTCGACCGCTCGACGCTGCTGGCCATCCACAAGCTGATGCAGAAGGGGGGGATCGAGACCATCGACTACCCGATTGCCAGGGGCAAGGAGGCGCATGTGTTCCACGCTACCACCAATCACGGCCCCGTGGCGGTGAAGATATTCCACACCACCAATGCGGTATTCAAGGGCTTGGCGAAATACATCGACGGCGATCCCAGATTCTCGGGGCTGTCACGCAGGCATCGAGAACTGGTCAACATCTGGGTGCGCAAGGAGCTGCGCAACCTCAAGCGCATGCGCAGGCACGGACTTCGGGTCCCCGAGCCTATTGACAGCCTGAAGAACATCTTAGTGATGCAGTACATCGGGGAAGAAAACGGAGCCGCCCCACGACTCAAGGACATCACCGTCGATGACCCTTACGGGGTCTTTGAGGAACTGCTCGAGTTCGCGGCAATCAACTGGCAGACCTGTGAGCTCGTGCACGCGGACTTCAGCGAGTATAACATCCTCTGGAAGGATGGCGAGCCTTGGGTCATAGATGTCGGCCAGAGCGTGACCCGGCAGCACCCCAGTTCCGAGGAGTTCCTAGTCAGGGATGTAACTAGGCTAGTGGAATGGATTAATCGTCAGGGCCATAGCGTCGACCTCGCAGAGAGCCTCGCCAGAGTGCTTGACGACCCGGTCCCCTCTCTGCCCTCGCTTGCGGGCGGAGATTAAAGCAGGGCGGCGGGTCGGCCGCTGTCGTGGAGCACCTGGCACGCATCCCGCAAGACCGCATTGCGGTGCTGATAGGCAAGGGTGGCGAGACCCGCCGAATGCTGGAGGAGGCTTGTGGTGCTAGCCTCGAGATAGACTCGAAGAGCGGCGACGTGATGGCCGACTGGGAGGAGGACGGAGTGGACCCCGTGATCCGGATGAAGATGCCCGATGTCATAGTGGCAATCGGCAGGGGTCTGGCTCCGAAGAGAGCCGTCCAGCTGATACAGGATGAGGTCTTCCTGAGGATGTACGACATCCGTGAGTGGGTCGGCAGGCAGCCGAACCAGACCCGAAGGATGAGGAGCAGGTTGATTGGTAGGAACGGCCGCATCCGCAGTCTGATTGAGGAGATCTCGCGCTGCGAGATGGCAATCTACGGTTCCTCTGTCCTAGTAATCGGAGACGAGGACGGGCTGGATCTGGCCGCCCCTGCGATAGAGGGGATTCTACGGGGCTCGGAGCACAGCACCGTTTTGCACGGGCTCGAGCAGGACCGCAAGCGACAGAGGCTACGCTCGCGCAGGCTCGAGAGCCACGAGGAGCGCAGGTCCGACGAGGGTTCGACGTTCGAAACTCTAGTCCCGGGACTCGCAGAGGCCCGCAGGCGCAGGGAACGCCGCCACCGGAGCTCACAGGTTGATCCGGACGACGAGGAACAGGTCAGCGGCATGCTGGAACTGGGGGACGACGAGGAAGTTGTCTACGAGGAAGAGTGACCTGCACCGCCATGCATAAGCGTGAAACTCCTCACGGAGCGTCGTGATGAATCCGCTCGATGAGTTGTACGACTACGAGGAGTGGGCTACCAAGGCCTTGCTTCTGGTCACAGGACTGCTCTTCGCGGGAATGGCGCTTAATCTGCTTAACGTGGACAACCCGCTCACCGACTTCCTGTACGAGTATTACCTCGACCCAGTGCTCAGCGAGTCCAGCGGCGATGCGGGCTACAACGTGGCCAACACCCTGACCTACGCCATCGTGTTGGCTCTATTCGCAGTCGCTCTCTCCGCATGGCTCCGCCGTCTAGGGCTAGACCACAGTGATGCGATGATATTGGCACTGCTCCCCTACGTATTCTGGGCCGTACTGGGCGAGGTCGTCGAGGACGCCAGCATGTTCGACGACTCCCTCGCACCATACTTCGTCAGCCCGGGAATCCACTTCCAGACCGCGGCATGGGTGGTCATTGCAGGGGCCTTCGGGTATCGGATAGCCAACGACGAGTCCGCATCGGGTGACGAGGCTCTGTCTAGGGTCGACGGCGCTGCGACCATTCTCATCCTAACCCAGATAGTAATCTACTACTCTTCCATCCAAGCCGGCACGGTCGCTTCCTCCGAAGGGTTCGACAACACCGCCATGCTGGTCTGCCTACTCGTGGCCCTGCTTCTTCCCACTTTGATGTCGGACAAGCATCTGGAGGGATTCACGCTGATTCAGCGCTGCGTCTTCCTAGTCGGACTCGGGGGGTCAATCGCCTTCCTAGGGCCACTCCTATCCTTCGGCATCAGTAACCCCGATCAAGTCACCCTATGGCCACTGGCGGTGGTAATCGGCGCACCTGCAGTGCTCGCTTACCATATGCACCAGACGGGCCTGCCGGCAGCCGAGGAGCTGGCCGAGCACGGTTTCGTTGCCGGCATCCTGCCGCCGGGGATGACAGAGGATGAGTACAATGATCTGAAATCCGCTGACAAGGATCTCATCGAGAGCCTCAGGAACAAGGCGGTGATGGCCTCTCCAGTAGTCTTCCTCGCGGTCGCAGGGCAGTTGCTGGACGGACTCGCTACTGGAATCGGCATCGAGGCCTTCGGGTATTACGAGAAGCACGTATTCTCGGCGAAGATTATCGAGTTCTTCGGTAGTGCGTACGGGTTCTCCGTGGTCAAATTGGCTCTCGGCGGGCTGATTTGGCTCATCTTCGCCTGGGTCAACTTCGAGCACAGGCAGCAGCATTTCAGACTCCTCCTCGGGATGGCAATGCTGACTGTTGGTATGGCACCGGGGCTGAGGGATGTCGGACGGCTAGCAATCGGCGTCTAAATTCGACATCTACGATGTCGAGCCCATTCAATTGAAGGCTCGCTGGCTGTCTGGGGGGGATGAGAGGCATGGACAGGCTGACCACCCGCATCGACCGAGGGAGCGAGGACTTCGAGTCCCGCTCGGCTACCAATCTGGCTCTGGTCGAGGCTCTCAGGGCCAGATTGGATATCGCCAAGGAGGGCGGTGGCGGAAAGTATGTCCAGAGGCACCGAGAGCGCGGCAAGAGCCTACCGAGAGAGAGGATAGCGGAGATATGTGACGCCGCGACACCGTTCCTCGAGCTCTCGACGCTGGCCGCGAATGACCTGTACGACAGCCGGGCGCATTCAGCAGGGATCGTCACCGGCATAGGGGTGGTGCATGGCAAGGAGTGCGTGTTCGTGGCCAACGACGCCACTGTGAAGGGCGGCTCCTACTATCCGATGACGGTGAAGAAGCATGTGAGGGCGCAGGAGATCGCCGAGGAGAACAACCTGCCCTGCATCTATCTCGTTGACTCAGGAGGGGCATTCCTCCCCATGCAGGACGAGGTCTTCCCGGACAAGCTTCACTTCGGGCGGATATTCCGAAACCAGGCCATCCTGTCGAGCAAGGGCATCCCGCAGGTCGCGGCGGTGCTCGGCTCGTGCACAGCGGGAGGGGCCTACATCCCGGCGATGTCCGACGAATCAATTATCGTCAAGGGCAATGGCACGATTTTCCTAGCCGGACCCCCTCTGGTCAAGTCAGCCACGGGAGAGGAGGTATCGGCCGAGGATCTCGGCGGGGCGGACTTGCACACCCGGGAGTCAGGGGTGGCCGATCACTTCGCAGAAGACGAGCCTGAGGCCTTGAGGATGGTGCGCAACGTGATTGAGAACCTGAATGTGGAGCCCAAGCACAGGCTCGATTCCTCACAGCCCGAGGAGCCTGCCCACGACTCTCAGGATCTGATTGGAATCATACCAGCCGACAACAGGACCCCCTACGACGTCAGGGAGGTGATAGCGAGGGTGGTGGACGGCTCACGCTTCCACGAGTTCAAGCAGCGCTATGGGAACACGCTGGTCTGCGGCTTCGCGAGGATACACGGCTACCCGGTGGGCATAGTGGCCAACAACGGCATCCTGTTCTCCGAGTCGGCGCTCAAGGGCGCACACTTCGTCGAACTCTGCGGGCAGCGCGGAATTCCACTGGTCTTCCTGCAGAACATCTCCGGGTTCATGGTCGGCCGTGACGCCGAAGCTGGTGGCATCGCCAAGGACGGTGCCAAGTTAGTCACTGCCGTTTCCTGCGTGCCCGTACCCAAGTTCACGGTAATAATCGGAGGCTCCCACGGAGCCGGCAACTACGGCATGTGCGGGCGCGCCTACGACCCACGCTTCCTGTTCATGTGGCCCAACGCGAGGATATCCGTGATGGGAGGTGAGCAGGCAGCCAGCGTGCTATCGACTGTTGGTAACGCGGACCCCGACGAGATCCGCGAGAAGTACGAGAGCGAGAGCAACCCATACTACTCGACGGCTCGGCTATGGGACGACGGAGTCATTGACCCACGTGACACCCGCGATGTTCTGGGGCTGTGCATCTCGGCCAGTCTCAATGCCCCCATGCCAGACCAGGACTACGGCGTCTTCAGGATGTGATGATATGAGGATGAGTGATGTCAGGCCGGCAACGGAACTCTGCTCCTTAGCCATCGATGGCTCCGTCGCCACATTGACTCTTGACAGAAGCGACGTGTACAACGCCCTGAACGTTCAACTGATCAGCGAGATCATCGATGTTTTGGATTGGACCTCGCACCGCTCTGTAGGCAGAAACGGCTCGCTGCGCGACCATGACGGGGCCGAGTACCTCAGGGCACTGGTCGTTCGTAGTGCTGGAAGGCACTTCTGCGCAGGCGCTGACATCAACATGATGCGCGATGCCGGAGTGAAGAGCCCGGATGAGAACCGAACCGACTCTGAACGTCTCGACCGCCTGTTCAACAGCCTCTGGTCGCACCCCTGCTTCACCATAACAGCGGTTCAAGGCGTGGCTCTGGGAGGCGGCGCCGGAATCATCGCCTGCTCTGACCACGCCATCGCCCTAGATAGCTCCCGGATTGCCCTGTCCGAGGCGAAGCTGGGGATACTTCCAGCGGTCATCGGGCCCTACGTCTACCGTCGTGTGGGCAGTGCCCAGTTTCGACGTCTGGCCATGCTAGCAGGGCGCTTCGACGGCCACGAGGCGTTGAACATCGGCATGGTGGACCAGGTCTCGACCTCATTGGAGGAAACCGATCGGATGATTGACGAGGCCATAGCGACGGTCATGAGCACCGGCCCGATGGCAGTCACGGAGGCCAAGAGCCTGACAGAGACCTTCGACAACTGGCGTGGTACGGACGAGGACCTGCGTCGATGGACCTTGGACAAGACCAGTGAGATGAGAGGCTCTCCGGAGGGTCAAGAGGGACTGTCTGCGTTCCTCGATCGCCGACCACCTGCCTGGTCACCGGAGGATCAGGACGGTTGAGCATGACGGTTGGGCCATTCGAAAGCGCCCCCCGACCCTTCTCTAGGGTGATGGTGGCCAATCGCGGTGAGATTGCCGTACGCATCCTGAAGGCAGCCCGAGAGGCCGGCCTAGGCAGCGTAGCGGTGTTCTCCGACGCTGATGCAAGCTCGTTGCATGTCGAGGTCGCGGACGAGGCCGTCCACATCCCCGGCGAATCTCTCGCCGAGACCTATCTGAACTCGGAGGCGTTGATCTCCGCTGCACTCAGCAGTGGAGCCGACGCCATCCATCCGGGCTACGGCTTTCTGTCTGAGAGGAGCGACTTCGCCGTTGCCGTTGTCGAGGCGGGATTGGTCTGGATTGGACCTCCGGCCGAGGCCATCTCGACGATGGGCGACAAAATCTCCGCTCGGGTCCGGATGATTGAGTCAGGCGTGCAGGTGATTCCGGGCGAGGAACTGACCGTACCAGATGGAGCGGATCATCTCGGTGTCCTAGCCTCCTGCGCCGCCCGCGTCGGCTACCCACTCCTGCTGAAGGCCAGCGCCGGTGGAGGGGGCAAGGGGATGAGAGAGGTGCGCGAGCCCAAGCTGCTCAGGACCGAGTACGAGGCCGCGTCGCGCGAGGCCTCAGCAGCCTTCGGTGACGGCACCATCTACGTTGAGCACCTGCTCACCGGGGCGAGGCACGTCGAGGTACAGATTCTAGCGGACTCACATGGCAGTTGCATACACCTCAACGAGAGGGACTGCTCCTTGCAGCGCAGACACCAGAAGGTCCTCGAGGAGGCTCCTTCGCCCGCTGTCGACTCTGAACTCCGGCAGGCCATGGGCGCCGCAGCCGTCAAGGCCGCGCAGGCGGTCGGGTACGAGGGGGCGGGAACGGTCGAGTTCCTGCTGTCCTCCAGCGACGATTTCTACTTCCTCGAGATGAACACCCGACTGCAGGTCGAGCACCCGGTCACCGAGATGACCACGGGTATCGATCTGGTCCTCAAGCAGTTCGAGGTAGCTGCTGGGCTTCCGCTCGGAATCGTCCAGGATGACATCGGTATCAGCGGACATGCGATCGAGGCGCGCGTGTATGCCGAGGACGCAGCACGAGGATTCCTGCCCTGCGTGGGTAGACTATCTACATGGAAGATCCCGCAGGGCCCCGGAATCAGGGTCGATTCGGGGGTCAGGCAGGGCGACACGGTCACGATAGACTTCGATCCGATGCTCGCCAAGCTGATTGTGCACGCACCCTCGCGCCCAGCAGCCTTGAGGAGGCTCGATACCGCCCTATCCGATCTCATAGCTCTCGGCGTCACGACCAACATTGACTTCCTGCGAGATGTCGCTGCTCACCACGCCTTCGCCAGTGGCAGTGTGACGACTGACTTTCTGGATTCCTCCGATGTCTCGGCGCTCTCAATGCCCGAGGCGGACCCCGCGGTCCTAGTTGCCGTTGCCTGCGCCTCCCAGAGGCTCGGTCTCGAACGCGCCGCGTCCGCAGGCGACCTCGAGGCATCAGATGAGCACACGGGGCACTCAGGCGATCCGTTCAGGACCCTGACTAGGTCGTTCCCTTGAGGTGAAACATGGAGTGGAGCGTAGTAGAGGGAACCGGGCGATACACTGTGGGTGTGTCGGATTCCGACGGACTCCTGAGCGTATCATCTATGCAGCTCGACGGCTCGTCAGTCAACCCTCCAGACATCAGCATCTCGCGAGCCGACCAGACTGGCCAACTCAAGGTGGAGATCTCCGGTGCCTCCCATCTCGCGCACGTCGCCAAGGTGGGGGACGACTGGTGGATACACATGGATGGGCGAACCCACGTGGTTCGAATGCATGAGTCAGGAAGCTCCGAGGCGGAGTCAGTCCAAGGCGGAATGTCCGCGCCGATGCCTGGCACGATTCTCGAGATACTCGTCAAACAGGGACAGAGGGTCCGCGAGGGACAGACACTGCTGGTGATGGAGGCGATGAAGATGGAGCATCGGATTCAGGCCCCCAGAGCTGGTGAGGTCACTAGACTCCACTATTCCGTGGGAGATCGGGTGGACATGGGTACGACTCTAGTTGAGATTGGCGATTGAGGCCGGGTCTGGGTTAATATCGAGCCCCAAGGTCGGCTGTACATGGAAGCCACTACGGTAATCATGGCCACCCTAATGGGAATCAGCCTCGCAGCCGCATCCGGGTTCAGGGTGTTCCTACCGCCGTTCCTGCTCTCTCTGGCTGCCCGTCTCGACATCGTGTGGTTCCTCGAACTGGACCTCGTGGGCACACAATTCGAGTTCTTCACCTCCACTCTGGCAATAGTGGTATTGGGAATAGCCACTGTAGCCGAGTTCGCAGGCTTCTACGCTCCTTGGATTGACAACGCCCTCGACTCGATAGCAACTCCTGCTTCCATCCTCGCTGGAATAGCGATGACGGCGATAGTTCTCGAGGGGACCGATCCCATCATTCAATGGGCCATCGCTATCGTCGCCGGAGGCGGCGTGGCTGCCACCATCCAGTCTGCCACAGTTGCGACTCGTGGCCTGAGTTCGACCTTCACCTTTGGATTAGGCAATTCGGCCGTCGCCACGGGGGAGAACGTGGCCAGCGTGGCACTGACGCTGATTGCCATCCTGATTCCATTCATCTCGGCATTTGTCGTGATACTGCTAGTGGCTCTGCTAGTCAGGATTAAGCGTCGGAGCGAAGCGGCGAATCAGAGAAGCGGCTCTAGCACTTCTTGACCGCCCATGTAAGATCTCAGGACATCGGGCACGCTGACTCGACCGTCTTCCATCTGGTTCTGCTCCATTATTGCAACTAAGGCCCTGCTGGTCGCTATCGCTGTCGAGTTCAGCGTGTGCACCGCCTCGTTGCCCTCAGTGGTCCTGTACCTCATACGCAGGCGGTTGGCTTGGTAGTCCGTGCAGTTCGAGCACGATACGACCTCCTTGTAGCCACCTGCTCCAGGGAGCCACGCCTCGAGGTCGTACTTCCTAGCCGCCACCGTGCCCATGTCCCCGGTGCAGATGTTCACCACCCGGTAGTGCAGACCCAGGCTGTCCCACATGTCCACGGCGTTGCCCAACAGCTCCTCATGATGGTCCCACGAATTGTCCGGGTCACAGATTACGATTTGCTCAACTTTGGTGAACTGGTGCACCCTCCAGATGCCGCGGTCGGAAAGCCCGTGAGCACCGACCTCGCGACGGAAGCAGGCCGAAACTCCGACCAACTTGATTGGCAGTTCGCTGGGCTCGATGATCTCATCCATGCGCATCGCGGTTAGTGGGTGCTCGCTGGTCGCAATCAGGTAGTATTTGTCAGGCTCAATCCCATACATCACCGTCTCGAAGTCCGCTAGGTCTGTGACGCCCTCGTAGGCCTCACGATTCATCATCAGCGGCGGCTGCACGAGCGTGTATCCCCTGCTCATCAGAAAATCAGCACCATACTGCTGCAGGGCCATCTCAAGCCTCGCAAGGTCGCCTTGCAGGAAGTAGAAGCGACTGCCGGCGACCTTCGCCCCGCGCGACTGGTCGACCCATCCGTTCATCTCAATCAGGTCGTTGTGGTTGCGCGGCTCGAAGCCCAGCTCGGCCTTCTCGCCGTGCATGCTGTGGAGGGTGTTCTTCTGGTCGTCCTCGCCGATTGGGACATCAACGTGCAGGATGTTGGGTATGCTCATCCTCAGGGAGTCCCTCCGAACTAGGCAATCGTCGGAGAGCTCGGCCAGTTCGTCTATCCTCGCGCCGATGTCGGCGACCTCCGCCATTATTGCCTCAGCAGCCGCAGAGTTCCCCGACTTTTTGGCCTCGGCTATACCCCTGGCCGCCTCGTTCCTAGCCTTCCGGAGCTGGTCGGCGTCGTATCTGGCCTTGCGCCATTGCTCGTCCAGACTGATGACCTCGTCAATCGCATCATGCGGCAGGCCGCGCCTGTCATGGTCGGCCCTGATGACGTCAGCGTGTTCTCTGAACATGTTGATGTCGAGCATTGCGACCAGCCCTCAGGGCTGGTCAGCGACCCTTCAATCAATCGGCCGTTGAGCTCACAGGAACGAGATGTCCTGCCACAGGGCCGCCGGGCCGACCGCGATGACCCCCGATACAAGGTAGCCCAGGATGCTGCCTCCATTGAGCAGCGGCAGACCTGCTTGGGCCTCTCCCCTAGCGACTTGCGTCATCAGCGCCACGTAGCCTGCCAGCCCGCCCGCTAGGGTACCCAGTCCGACGACCAGCGGGCCTGCGTGCATTGTTCCGAATATAGTACCGATCTCAGGGCCTACCTCAGGCAGCCAAGAGACAGCAGATATGACCAGCATACCCGGGAAGATTACATCGCCCAGCCCCATGAACAGCGCATCCCTGCTCCCCTCCTTCGGTTTGATGTGAGGGACAGGGTCGTCCCAGTCAGCGTCCTCGGGAGCCTCGCTGCGCATCACGCTGTCCTCCTCCTCGATGAAGGAGTAGCCCTTCTCCTTAGGCGCTACCAGAAGCACCGGGAGCTTGTTCTTGATCATCGTGTCAGCCAGTTCCAGCATGTGCTTGCTGCTGTTGACCGCCCAGTGGTCATAGACCGCGGCGGCTAACATGAAAACGATGATGAGGACCGGGACGAAAGAGACCCCTAACAGCGTGATTACTCCCGCGCCGACGAGCACCCCGACGGTGTTCACCACGTACCACTCGGGGTAGAGGTGGAGCAGAATCATCAACGCGGTGCAGATTAACATGGTGCTGCCGACGACGAGATTGACCGATGCGACCCCAATCAACCAGAAGACCAGCGCGGAATAGGGCTGCACGGCGTAGAACAGGCTGAACCACAGGGCGACCATCACTATCAGTTTGATTACGTAGTCCAATCCCTTGCGAGCCAGCCAGATGATCAGCGCCGTGAAGATTAGGATGAACAGCATCTCCATGGCGACGTAGCCCCCCTTGGAAGCCCCCTCAGTCCCGAATGCCCTGACCTCGTCCACGTTGTAGATCGGCTGGATGCTAAGTCCCAGCAGGATGGTGCCGACGAACATCCCTCCCATGCTCAGCATTGAGGCCCACTGCTGCTGCATCACCTCAAGAACACCCGCTTCCTCACCCTGTGCCATGCTCCCACGAACTTCAAGGGCCATATCACCTTGACCCGTTCGCGCCCGGGCGACTGTTGGGAGCGGGGAATCCGAATGAGCGTCCGAGATTGGCTCGACGAGCGGTTGTTAATGGGAGTAAAACTGGGCTTGGAAAACTGTGCAACACTTCTTTCCAGACTGGGTAATCCGCATCTCGACTTCCCTTCAATTCATGTCGCTGGCAGTAACGGAAAGGGATCCGCATGCGTCCAACTGTCTGCGGCTGCTTGTGCCAACGGGCTCACCACTGGACTGTTCACCTCACCGCATCTGGTGACCGTCGAGGAGAGGATTAGAATCGACGGCAGACCAATCTCGCCCGAGGCGTTCGACAGACTGCTTGGCTCCGTGATGCAGGCTGCCCGGACGGAGCCGGAGTGCACCCCTACTTACTTTGAGACCACCTTCCTAGTAGCCATGCTTGCCTTCAGCGAGGCGGGAGTCGAGCGAGGCATCATCGAGACAGGGATGGGGGGAAGGCTCGATGCCACCCGCCTAGTGGGCGCCGACTTGTGCATCCTTACGACTGTCTCCAAGGAACACAGCGAGTATCTAGGCGAAACTCTGGTCGAAATCGCCGCCGAGAAGGCGGCAATACACCGCCCCGGAGTGCCTCTGATAGCGCTGCAGCACGACGACTTTCACGTCAGAGAGCTCATCGAGCGCAAAGTGGGCCGGGACCTATTTTGGCTGCCTTGGCCGGCAACCGGCTCGACGTGGTCGGGGCATTCCGCCGTGGTCGCGGCTGCTGGCTCGCATCTCGGGTGGCAGGCCAGCGCAGTAGACTGCGTTTGGCCCGGGCGATCACCCGGATACGGTAAGAATTGGGTCGACGGCGTTACGACGCGCCTGAGCGTCGCGCACAATGCAGAGAGCCTAGCCAACGACCTCGCCGAGGTGACCAGTCCAAGCGTGGTGCTGTTGGGCATGAGCCGGAAGGCCGACCTGAAGGCCACGCTAGAACCGGTGGTTTCAGCGTTTAGCGAGGAGAGTATGTTCCCGAGAGTCGTCCTGACCGAGCCGAAGAGCGGCAGGAATCCGGCCGTCAGCGTCAATGAGCTGTCAGAGATGATGAGGAGCATGGGCGTGAGTCAGTCGACAACTATCGAGAGGGCACCTGAGAGGGCCTTCGAGATGGCAGGTGGGGAGGCGAGGGAAATCGACGCAGAACTACTCGTAATCGGGAGCGTCTACCTCGTCGGGGACTTGTTGGAATATGTGGTGGAGAGGAACGGATTGGAACTCTGGGACGAGTTGATGGCCCACTAAGAACCCAAGTACGATGACTTGCTGAGATGCTCGCATCGCATGTCCGAGGGTGAAGACGACAAGGTCGAGGTAAAGGTGGTAGTGGAGTCCAAGGACTCTACATCCAAAGTAATCCTGATCTCTCTCACTCTGGTGCTCTTGGGTATTCTGATTGCCGTGGTCAGTTCAGGAGGTGTCGAGGAGCTGCTGCCCAAGAGGGGCGATGACGGAGGCGGCAACTGCGGCGACGGCATCGACAATGACAATGGAGGCAAGGCCGATGCCGAGGACCCCGACTGCTATTCAAATCCGAAACTCTGGGAGGGATACGACCCAAGCCTGACCGAGGACCAGCCGGACAACGACGTTTAGGAGATGTGAGGATGAGTGAGAAGTGGGACAAGAGATTCCTCAATCTGGCAGCCCACATATCGGCTTGGAGCAAGGACCCGTCCACCAAGGTCGGATGCGTCGTGGTGGGTGAGGACAGGGAGATTCGCTCTACCGGGTTCAACGGCTTCCCGCGAGGCATCGAGGACGATCCGGAAAAACTCGCCGACCGAGAGCAGAAGTACCCGTTGATATGCCACGCCGAGGAGAACGCCATCATGCATGCAGCGAGGACGGGAGTCTCGCTGAAGGGTAACACCGCCTACGTCACCTGGCCACCGTGCTCTCGCTGCACGCGTTCGCTCATCCAGGCCGGCGTCTCAGAAGTCGTCTACCCAGCGGACATCGAGGTCCCAGAGCGCTGGCAGGATGACTTCGGGATCGCCACGGGGATGATGCGAGAGGCGGGAATCATCGTCAGGCAGGCCTAGGCGAGACTTTCGAGCAAATCCTCGAGGTCGCTGTGCAGTTCATCAATCGGACCGTCGTTGAACAGGACCAGATTCGCCATCTCGGCCGTCGCTACTAGTGCTTGCCCAGCATCGTCAAGAGCGACCTCCTCGGCCTCCTCGTGCGAGATGAATGTGGCCCTGTCAACGGGGTCGCCGGGACGACCCCGGTCCTGAGAGCGCTGCCAACGAGAATCGGCCCCTGCTCGAACCTCAATCAGGACGAAGTCGCCCCGCGTCCTCAGGGCCTGCACCTCTCCGGGAGTCCGTATCGAGTCTATCACCGCGTCATCGCCCGACAGCTCGTCCAGCAGCATCTCGGCGAGGATGCCAGGGCCACCGCGTCGCCTAAGCTCGCGCCCTCCCTCAATCAGTGACTCCCGACTCTCCTCCTTCCCCTGCTCCGATAGCCACCCCCTAATCGAGTCCGAGCATGACACGGTCCGGACCCCTCTGCTGGCGAACCATTGCACCACGGTGGTCTTACCGGATGCGTTCCTGCCAGTCAGTCCCACCAGCACGACCTCCCGTCAGGTCCGATGCGCATAGGGATTGCCATCACGAACTAGGGATGTGCGGGAACCTCGTCGGACCAATGCGACATCTTGTTGAGGGTGATGGTGACGTTGGTAATCTCGCCATCCTCCCAGTAGTCGACTGCGATAAAGGTCGGCCTGTCACCGACCTCCTCCCAGCATCCCAGTGCCCGCTCCAGGAGGGTGTCGTAGTCATTCACCTGCCCTGCTCTGACCGGGTCAGCGAACCCGTAGATGCTGGAGAGCCAGTTGTTCAGGTGCCAGACCGGCTGCACCCCATCACCCCTACCGATCCTGCACGACATCTCGCTCTGCTCCTGCTCGCCGTACGGAGTGTCCCAGCTGTGGGTCCAGGCATGGTGCAACCAGGGGTACCTCTCGTCGTACTGGTAGTCCCAGTAGACCACGAGGTCGGTGCCGTTCAGAACCATGTCACCGATGCTTGGCCAAGGCTGCCCGGGCTGGTGCACGAAGACCCTATCGAGTATGCCGGTCTGGTTGAACAGCACTTCGAGATGCTCACCCGGGACGTAGTTCTCGAGAAGCAGGCTGACCACGTCGCCGCTGCTGTTGTTCATCAGCGACCCCAGTTGCCGCAGCCACGCGTAGGCGTCGACCTCAGAGTAGATGCAGGGGTGCAAGAAGGTCGAGTCCGGGTCGCCGTGGCAGAACCTGACGTCCTCGACATCAGTGTCCTCCTTGGACAGGTGATGAGTGTCGAGCATGTAGGCGCGGATTCCCCCTTCCCACTGCGCCTCCAGGGCAGTGTAGTGGTTCATTGCCATCCAAACTCCGTCCTCTATGGTCGCGTACGAGTTGTGGGTCTCCGGGAAGGTGAAGTTGTCGTAGTTGCGTAGGCAGTACTCGGCCATGCCATGGCAGACGATTCCGTCACTGCCGTTCAATGGGTCCAGCCCGCGTTCCTCCTCCCAGCCGTTCGGGAGCCCGTCCTCATCGTCATCCGCCGATGGGTCTAGTGCCTCTGGCCCATCGGGACTCAGGCATCCCGGGCCTATCATGCTGCATAGCAGCATCAGTCCCACCCAGAGCCCCCTCATCGGGGTGAACCGGTGCCATTCACTCATGAAGCAATCGGATTCGCCCTAGAGAGGCTAGACATAGCGCTTCGGAGTGCGAACTTCTCGTCGGAAGGCACTAATCGCAAGAGCGTGACCCCGCGGCGAGGGAGATGGCGCGACAAGGCACTGCCAGACGGGGGCCGTTCGGCCGTTGGTGGGACAGTCGCAGCGACCAGCACTTCCAGATTATCGCATACTCGACCATCATCTCGGTCGCCTGCCTAGTCTGGGGCTTCGTCTTCCTGTTCGTACTCGGCGGCTACAGTGACCCGGAGGTCGAGCACCTGGTGCCGTGGAGTTGGCTAGCCTTCGTCGGCGGTCTGGTAGTGGCGTTCTTCGCAGCGCCGGAGTTCTTCGTTTACTGGGGTCAGCGACAGATCCTCGAGGACATCCTGCTCCTCGACTCTCGTCCCGAGATACTACGTCGCCACAAGGAGGCCGAGGATGCCGCGGACATGCTTGGAAAGTCGTACCAAGCACGACTAATGGGTCTGTACAAGGCGCACAACGTCAACATCGGTAAGAGGTACAAGGTCGAGCCCGTCTCTCCTCTCTCCCCCCTCCTCCCGACACGGGATGATGAGCCCGTAGCAGGGACCCATTCTGGTCACTCATGGTGGGAAACCAACGACTCGACTCTCGCCAACGTCTTGCCGGGATTGCATGCTCTGAGGCGGCAATCCGTCAATCGAGGGCTGATTGCCTTCTCAACCACAGCGGTTCTGCTACTAGCATCGAACTCCGTGCTGGGGATGTTCACCAGCTCCAGCGGCGAGCGCGACCACACGCTCGACCTGACTGCATCGATATACGAGTTCGGACGAGTCTACGAGCCATCTCCGCACTTCGATGTCATCAGCATCTTGTTCATCGGCCTGTTCGTCGGGTTGCTGACCTCCACACGGCCACGCCCCGGGCCTGAGGACGAGGAGGAGTGAGATGTCATCGGGAATAGCCAGGGAAGCCATGCTGGCCCTCGGCCTAGTGGTACTATTGCTAGGTTCAATGTGGGTTGCTACCGGCTCCTTCCCCCCGATGGTAGTCGTCGAGTCCGGCTCGATGATGCATGAGGAGGAAGGCTCGCTGGGAGCCATCGACCCGGGCGATCTGGTTCTGGTGATGGATCCGGACAGGGTCGATATCGTGACCTTCGTAGAGGCCACCGACGCTGATGACGACCACTTCGGTCACCAGTCTCACGGAATGCCAGGGGATGTCATCATCTATCGGAAGAACGGAGGTTCGGACACCCCGGTAATCCACAGGGCCATGCTCAAGGCGGTGGCCAACTCATCGGGCGGATGGGACGTCCCTGGGACCACTCTGCGCAATGTGGGCAGCATCACATGGACACTCGACTACCAGTGCCCCTACCACGGTGGGACCTACGACTTGGAGATAGAAGGCTGGGTGCCGGCTCACGAGGGCTATCTGACGACCGGAGACAACGAGGACAGCAACGGCTGCGACGTCGACCAGATAGTCGCCACGGGGGGCGACCCTAGGAGCGGCCTGAAGGACGAGAGCGGGAATCCCGTTCTGGCCGTCAAGGACGAGTGGGTAGTCGGCGTGGCTTCCACGGAGATTCCTTGGCTGGGTGCTGCAAAACTGGCCTTCTCAGGGACGGCTCACCAAGTCACCGACACCACATGGAGAAGCCTCGCCATGGTCATCGCGATTATCATCTCCGTGCCTTACCTAGTCGAACTGGTTACTGAGAGGCGCAACGCCTCCTCCGAGGAGGAGTAGTCACACCAGCCGCGGCAGCATGATGGGAAGAACCACGATGAAGAGAATCAGGAAGTTCCCCATCCTACTGATGCGCTCTGCCATCAGTTCCACTCGCATAGGGTGAATCCCGCTGGTTAGCCTGCTCAGTATGGAGTGAACCCCGTCCTTCACTATGTGCCCGCCATCGAACGGCACCATCGGGATAAGGTTCGCGAAGCCAAGCAGGAAGTTGATCCATACCAGCCAGAACAGGAAGTCGAACAGTATCAGCATTCCAGCGGTGCCAAGCGCCGAGGCAATGGCACCATCACTCGCCTCTAGCATCGCGCGTTCCTCGAGCAGCATCGTCTGACCGTCGTGTTGTATCGGGACGCCTATCATAGCCAGCGGCGCCACCGCGGCGCCCAGAGCGCTCTGCGACACGGCATACTCTCCACTCAGTATGCTCGAGTAGTAATCTACCGAGGACGAGCTGGAGCGCAGGCCACTCACGCCGAGAAACGCATCACCGTTCTCGACCCCCATCTCGACCAACAGACCCTCGGTCTCCTCCACGCAGGCCGAATCGCCTCCGCACAGCCCGACGTAGTACTCGTATCGGTCTCCGAGAGTCACCGTGATTTCGCGCTCCGACCTATCGCCGTTCGAGTCCGGATGGGAGACCACCGTGAAGACGATCTCCTCCCCCGAAGACAACACCCCCATCTGCTCTGAGAACTCGTTGTTTCCGGGCACCTCGGCCCCGTCTATGTGGGTGATGATCTCATACGGGAGCAGACCTGCCTCCTCGGCGCCCTCGTCTGCGATGATTCCAGTGGCGTACACCCCCGGGTTGCTCGCAACCAGTCCCGAGGCAGCCGCTGAGAGCACAATCAGTGCGACGTAGGTGGCGATGATGTTAATCGAAGGGCCAGCTGCATACAGACGGATTCTCTCCCTCCTAGGTGCCCGAACCATCTCGTGCGTCTGTGGCTCCGCGAAGGCCCCGATCGGAATTGGCCCGGCTAGTAAGAGTCCGAAGCTGCGCACCTTCATACCGTGCGCGCGCGCTTGAATACCGTGGCTGTACTCGTGAATCACCAATGCGAAGATGAGGGCGAGAACCGGCCACCAGAACGGCACGAAACTGGTCACGCCTGGGATTAGCAGCAAATCGCTTGCTGGCAGGTATTCCTCAGGCGGAGCCATTGCCGTACTAATCGCGCTGAGAACGAGTAGGGTGACTACCCCAAGCATGGCCAACAGACACAGCCAGATTGAGAACTCCCCGAACGCTCTCCAGAATGCCCTCGTGCTTGAGATTCGCTCCAAGAACCTCTGCCCACGAGTGGTCCTCACCATCAGCACAATCCCGAGCATTCTCGACACCCCGTACCGGTCTAGGTGACCTCCGTCCTCAAGGTGCAGGAGCCCGATGTACCAGAGTCCTGTGATTACCACTGCCCACACTGGCGTGCCGATGAAGTACAGCAGGTAGAGCATAAGCAGCGGGAGCCAGTAGCTCCTTCTGCTCTCGCCCTCTTCCATACTCTAGGGGCTGCATTTTCCCTCTTCAACCTGCGTCTGCCGCAGTAACCACCTTGAGACAGTGCGCCTTGCGATGTGCATGACAGGTCCCTCCAAGGAAGATGAGAGGGGCCTGAACAGGCGAATCGACTCTCTCAGGCGCGAACGCGACAGCGTCAGGAGACTGCTTGAGCAGGCATCGATGGACGGGGTCAGGGAGAGCGTGAAGCGACTGAACAAGAGACTCGACAGGCTGGACTCCGAGCTATCTGGAGAGAATGGCAACTAGTTGGTGAACTCGGGGAGCGACTCGAGCCTCTGAACGCTTGTCCCAGCGTCTATCGAGCGCGCTCCGTCGGAGCGGCACACCAATGCTAGGAAGCGATGCAGGGGCATGCCCTGGGACCAGTCCAGATGCGGTGTGCCATTACGAGTCAAGGGCAGCTTCGGAATACTTCTGGAGAGGTGTCGGAGCTTGCCGGTCAACGATTCCACTTCAACGCGCATGATGCGCCAACTGTCGCCCCTGACCCCCTTGAGGCGGTAGGCGTAGAGCGGGAGCAGACCACACCTCTCCCCTGTCGAACGCAGTGCTTCGTACTGGGCCATAGTCCTCCCGGATAGGTACTGCTTGGGGGACTTTGACGACTTGACCTCGATGGGGAAGCACATGTCACCACGCAGAACCAGCAGGTCACCGGTCCCCTCGGAGCCACTGCCCGGGGCTCTGACCACTAGGAATGGACGCTGCACCACCTGCATGGCACGGGCACGCTCGATCTCGCTGCACGATTTGATTATCGCGCGTACGCCATTCAATTCGCCCGCGAGCACAGCGCGCAACTCGCGCTCGTAAACGCCACCCACGCCGCTATCGCGTTCTCAGGGTTCTTGAGAACATTGGTCGAGTCTCACTCGAACTTGCCCTTTCGGTATTCGCGAGTCCTGTCGACCCCTGGAAATCGATCCTCGCTCTCGCGGTAGACTGTCTTCATGTTGGTCAAGAAGTTGTTCTCGTCCGTGACAATCAGGACCATGTCGACCCCGGGGTCGTCCTCCCCGTCCATCCACTGGAGGACAATCTCCATCGTCATTCGCGCTCCCTCTCTGTGAGGATAGGCGAAGACATCCATTCCGAGAGGAGGGGTGACCAAGGTCTCGCGCGGCTCGAGTTTCTCGACGGCCTCGAACAGTGCATCGTACGACTTCTTCAGCAGCTCTCGCCTGAAGTTGTCCTGGGTAGGCCTCCTGCAGTCGGGGCCGACGACGTGAACCAGGTGCTTGGCAGGGAGGTTGAACGGGGGCGTTGTGACCGCTTCACCCACTCCGCACGGCTGCAGGTTTGATTTTCGGCGCTCCCTAGCAATCCCGGCGCAGAACTCCCTGAGTTCGGGCCCCGCGGCCTGTTGCAACTTCTCGTCGAGCCCCTCGCGCCCAGCCAGTCTGTTGTTGGCCGGGACGACCATGACATCACCCTCCACGCGAGCCAGATTGCCGAATACGACACGTACCTGACCATGCTGGCACTCGCGAACGATAACCACCTCTGCCATAGGCCCACAAGGTGGGGCCATAGGATATCTATTCATCGGGCATCGCCACCAACCCAATGGAGTAGGCAACCTTGATTCGCGATGGCTTACTTGGTTCGGACATGTCAGTCGGATACGTGCTGATCAACGTCGAGCCGGGCTCGGAGTCGAGCGTGTGCGACGCAGCCACCAGCTTAGGATGCGTCACCGACGCCAACCTACTCTTCGGCGACTACGATCTGATCGTCAAGGTCGAGGGCGACGACATGGGCGACATTGCCCGAAATGTTGTCGAATCCATCCGATCTATTCCCGGAGTGGTCAATACCAAGACCTTAGCCTGCGCCGAAATGTAAGATTTCGACCCCCTTGGGATTTGGTAAAACCCTTGAATTGAGGCGCAGTATAGCGTTTCTCCGCCCATAACTTCATTATCTCTCCTGAAAGCGCGCGGAGCGGAGGAATTGCTTCATGTCTGGAAAGAAATACTTCGTACTGATGGAAGGCGGTAGCGACACCACGCAGGTGTTCGTTAGCAAGCAGCCACGCGGTGCAGCCCTCAAGGCGGCCACGCGCGGACACACCGACATAGAGCTGAGGGAGCGCGGGACCAACAAGGTCCACTGCTTCTCTGGCTGGACTGAGATGGTGAACAAGCCCAAGAATGGGCCTGCATGGCTACCGGCTAGAATCAAGAAGGCGAACGTCAAGAAGAGTGGAACAAAGCGCATCTAGGCGCTTTGGCACTCTCTTGGTCGCCGGTACGGATTCTACCCCACCTGAGAGCGGAGCCTCTACCCCGTCCCGAATCAGTCCGAGCGGAACTTGCGCGTTAGCATGACGAGCGGGTCGTAGAACTCGGTCACGACCCTCTCCTTGAGGGGGATGATCGCGTTGTCCGTGATGTTGATTCCCGCTGGACATACCTCAGTGCAGCACTTGGTGATGTTGCAGTAGCCGATGCCGAAGTCATCCTTGATCTCAGGAATCCTGCTCTCCTTGTCCAGTGGGTGCATCTCAAGCCCGGCCAGACGCACGAAGAAGCGTGGTCCGGCGAAATCGTCGAACATCTGATGCTCGCGAAGCACGTGGCAGGTATTGACGCATAGCATGCACTCTATGCACGAGCGGAACTCCTGCAGCCGGTCAGCCTCCTCTTGGCGGAACTCCCAGTCGGACTCCTCTGGGCCGCTGATTGGAGTGATCCTGCGATCCATATCATAGGCCCACGAGGCGTCGGTCACCAGATCCTTGGTCAAGGGGAAGGCCTGCATCGGCTTGACGAGGACCGGCTCTCCGTCCGGAGTCTCCTCGAGGACGTCCTCCATTCTGGTCATACACATCAACTTCGGCTTGCCGTTGACCTCAGCGCTGCATGAGCCGCACTTGCCCGCCTTGCAGTTCCAGCGGCATGACAGGTCCGGGGCCTGCTCGGCCTGGATCCTGTGGATGACGTCGAGCACTACCATCCCCTCGTCGAGGGTGACGGTGTAGTCGATCATCTGGCCGAACGGCTCACCGTCGGCATCGGGCTCACCCCTGAAGACCCTGAACGTCACCTCGTCCATCAGGACCCCCCCTCATGCAGGTCGTCCGCGTCCAGCAGCGACTTTAACTCCTCAGCAATCTCGGGATACGATGAGTAGGCGATGTCCATGGAACCATCATCACCCATTGAGATGACGCTGTTCACCTTGCCCCAGTGCGAGTGGTCGGTTTCCGGGAAGTCGTCTCTGGTGTGAGCACCCCGGCTTTCCTCTCTCCTCAGTGCTGCCAGAGCGCACATTCGACTGACGTCGATCATCGCCGAAAGCTCCAGCGCCTGATGCCAGCCCGGGTTGTACGTCCTGCCCCCTCCGGGTGAGGTGATGTTAGCCCGTCTCTCTAATTTGTCCAAGTCTGAAAGCGACTCCAGGAGCAGATCCCTGGTCCTGATGATTCCGGCCTTGTCCTGCATCATCTCGCGTAGGTCGCTGACCACCTTCGCCGGGTTCTCCCCTCCCTCGCGGCTCAGCGGAGCCAGCGTCTCGGTGACGACTTCGTCGATTTCCGCTTGGTCTATGCCCGCGAAGTACCCCATCTGCTTGGACGCTTCCGCGGCCTGCTCGCCAGCGATTCTGCCGAACACGATTAGGTCAGACAGCGAGTTGCCGCCAAGGCGGTTGGCTCCGTGCAGTCCCGTGGCGACTTCGCCGGCCGCGTACAGTCCCGGCACCGACGTCTCCTGAGTGTAGGGGTCGACCTTCACCCCGCCCATCACGTAGTGAGCGGTCGGGCCGACCTCCATCGGCTGCTTGGTGATGTCCACGGCGGCGAGCTCCTTGAACTGGTGGTACATCCCTGGAAGCTTCTTCCTGACCTCGTCCTCGTCCCTCCAGGATATGTCGAGGTAGGCGCCGCCGTGCTCGGAGGCTCTGCCCGCCCCCCGCTCGCTGTTGATCGCCTTGGCTACGACGTCTCGAGTCAGGAGTTCTGGAGGCCGGCGCTTGGTGGCGAGCTGACCCGAGATTACCTCGTCGACCCACGCCAGTGCCTCCTCCTCGGTGTCGGCGAACTCGTCCGCGTACATCTCGGGAACGTAGTCGAACATGAAACGGTCACCCTCGGAGTTGCGCAGCACTCCGCCTTCCCCCCGCACTCCCTCGGTGACGAGGATACCCTTTACCGAGGGTGGCCAAATCATCCCCGTCGGGTGGAACTGGACGAACTCCATGTCACCCATCTTGGCTCCTGCCCAGTATGCGATGGCATGACCCTCGCCGGTGTACTCCCACGAGCCCGAGCAGACCTCCCAGCAGCGCGTTATGCCTCCCGTCGCCAGTACCACCGTCTTGGCCTTGAATACGTGCAGCGTTCCGTCGTTACGGTCGTATGCGAAGCATCCGGAGATGCGCCCGTCGGTCTTGAACAGCCTGCGCACAGTGAACTCCATGAACACGTCCATACCCATGTGGACACCCTTCTGCTGCAGGGTACGAATCAACTCGAGGCCTGTGGCATCGCCGATGTGGGCCAGCCTCGGGTAGGTGTGGCCGCCGAAGTTGCGCTGGCTGGTCAATCCCTTCGGCGTCCGGTCGAAGACGGCGCCCCACTGCTCGAGCTCACGAATCCTGTCTGGCGACTGCTGCGCATGAATCTGGGCCATCCGCCAGTCCCCGAGGTACTTGCCACCCTTCATCGTGTCACGGAAGTGGGTCTGCCACGAGTCGCGGTGGTCCTTGTTAGCGAGCGCCGCGGCCGCACCACCCTCGGCCATCACGGTATGCGCCTTGCCCAGCATAGACTTGCAAATCATCGCGACGCTCACCCCGGCAGCGCTGGCCTCGATGGCGGCGCGCAGCCCGGCGCCACCGGCGCCGATGACGACGACATCGTGCTCGTGTGTCAACACCTCATCCATCACAAGCCACCCCACAGCACGATGTCAGTCAGCCAGCCCATGGTACAGGCGTAGATGTAGAGGTCAGCGAACATGACGATGAACAGGGAGTAGAGCGCCCATTCCTTGTGGTACTCGTTGAACCACGTCGAGAACCTCCACATCCGGTACCTCAGCGTCGGTCGCGAGTTCTCGGTCCAAAGGTCTGAGCCCCCTCCCACCAGATGTCGGAAGGCATGGCATCCGAAGGTGTAGCCAGAGAGGGCAATGACGTTGGCAGCGAGAACCAGCGAGCCCACCGAGACGCCGTACGAGTGGGCGTGGCTTGCAACGTCGTGGAAGTTGACTGACAACCAGACGTCGTAGGACAGTATCGGCAGGTAGGCGATAGCCGCGTACAGGAAATAGCGATGCAGGTTCTGGACCAGCAGCAGACCAGTCTCCCCGCTGTACTCGTTCCAAGGCTTAGAGACGGCGCATCCGGTGGGCTGCTGCATGAAGGCGCGATAGTACGCCTTGCGGTAGTAGTAACACGTCCCCCTGAAGCCAGCGGGGAAGATCAGGATGAACATCGCCGGCGACATCCAAGCCAGAGCCAAGGGCACCATCGACCCGAGCTCGTTCTCACCAGGCAGTACTAGGGGGCTGAACAGCGGGCTGAGAACGTGGCTGCCCTCGCTCTCGATAGCCATCGTCTGGGTACCAGCGCTCCTGCCGAAATCCTCGAAGATCCAGAAGTCGGCTTCCATGAAGCCGCGCCAGGTGGCGTACACGATCATGATCCCGAGATAAGCGGCCATCGCCGTCGGCCCTTTCCACCAGTCATCGACACGGTCCGTGGCGCCGAGCCCCTTCTTCATCGGGAGCGGGAGTTTGACGCCCTGACTCATGTGCATCCCTGATGTCCGCAGCGCGCGGTCCTAGTCCCATAAGGGATTGCATGAGTCCCTTTGGGACTCAACCATCGGTGCAAGGTTCAAGACACTCATCCCCAATAGCCAATCATGATCGGGGAGGACATCGAGACTTCGATCTGCCTCAACTGCGGCCACATGCCTGGCGCGTGGCTGCCCGGGCTGCCCTGCCCGAGGTGCGGCGAACCTCTGCTCTAGGCCAGACCAGCGTAATCAGCGTCGGCTTCCTCGATGTGAACCTCGTCGACGTCCATCTGGGCCAGTTGCAACTTGCCCGAGAGCTCGTCGTTGACGGCATGCCAGTACGAGTACGCCTCGATGACCCAAATCCCAGACTCGCGGGTGCCGTTGCCGCTGCCCTTTACACCGCCGAACGGCAGGTGAGCCTCAGCCCCGGTGGTGGAGTTATTGATCCCAGTCATCCCGGCCTTGATACCGGTCTTGAATCGGTATGCCTCGAGCCGGTCGTTGGTGTAGCAGGCGCTCGACAGCCCGTATGGAGAGGCATTGGCGAGGTGTAGTGCGTGGTCGAAGTCCCTGGCCTTGACCACTGTGACGACCGGTCCGAAGATCTCCTCGTGGAAGCACTCCATGTCCTCGGTCACATCAGCGTAGACGTGCGGCCACATGTAGGCGCCCTCGGAAGCGTCACCTAGGAAGTTGGTCGGCTTGTTGTCGTTGGTGATCATGCCTTCTCCCCATAGCTTCGTGGCACCGCTGGACTCGCACATGCCGAGGTCCCTCAGGAAATCCTTTGCGTACCTCTCGGAGAGCATCGGGCCATACAGAACGTCAGCGTAACGCATCGAATCACCGATACTCGTCGACTCAACCTTTGCCATGAACTTCGACATGAACTCGTCGTAGACGTCCTCGTGGATGATAAGATTGCCAAGGCTCGTGCAACGCTGTCCAGCGGTCCCGAAGCCGGCCCAATATGCCCCTTCTACGGCGTTGTCCAGATTAGCCGAGGGCATCACCACGAGTGGATTCTTGCCACCCAGTTCGAGCGAGCACGAGACTAGGTTGCGACCGCAGATCTCGCCGATCATCTTGCCGACCGGTGTTGAGCCGGTGAAGCTGATTTTGTTTACAAGCCCCTCGTCGACCGCGTCGACGAGGTGTTGACCGGCCCCGCTGCCCTTGCCGTGGATGAGGTTGATGACGCCATCAGGCAGGCCAGCCTCGTGCATAATCCGTGTCAGCATGAACGAGAGCAGCGGCGAGTCCTGAGGCGACTTCCAGACACAGGTGTTGCCACACATGATGGCCGGTATCATCTTCCAGAAAGGTACTGCTGCGGGGAAGTTGCAGGCGTTGATGATGCCGCAGACGCCTAGCGGTCTGCGGTAGGTGAAGAGCTCCTTGTCAGGCAGCTCCGAGTTGACTGTCTGACCGTACAGCCTGCGTCCCTCCGACTGGAAGAACAGGCAGGTATCGATTGCCTCCTGAACTTCGCCCCCGGACTCTTTCAGGGTCTTGCCGATCTCCCGGCTCTCCAGCCTTACTATGTCATCCTTGTACTCCATCAGGAGCCGGCCCATGTTGCCGATTATCTGCCCGCGTGTGGGCGCGGGGGTCGCCGCCCACCCCGGGAACGCGGTCCGAGCGGAGTGCAGCGCTGCGTGCACGTCCTCTTTGGTCGAGAGAGGAAACTCGCCCACACAGTCGTCGAGCCAAGCGGGGTTCCGGCTCTCGTAGGTGGCGCCGTCCTTCGCCTCGGTCAGCTGCCCGTTCACGATGTTGTACCCCCGGATCTTCGGGCTCCCGTTCGGATTCTCGCCCTCCATCACTTCGAAACCTGTCTCGAGCACATGGGTCATGGCCCACGCGAATCACCCTTACGCCATGAATCCTACTCATCCGCCCCCTTCGTTCCGATAACCGTTCCAGCCTCCGGGACACCTCGATGTTGGTAGGTTTAACTAGCCTCACAACCGAAGAGTGCCTGCTAGGGGCGTGCCGTTGTGTCAGAAGACTCGTCTGAATCACTAACACTCAGGGTGGCCAAGGCCATCCCGAGCGACGTCGGTCACGGGCGCGCACGGGTTCCATTTGACAACGAGCTTAACCTCAAGCCAGGCGACATCGTCGAAATCACCGGCGAGTCCCGCACGGCCGCCATCGTCTGGCGCTGCCGTCCCGAGGACGCTAACCTAGGCGTTATCAGAATCGACGGGATCATCAGGAAGAACGCCGGGGTGAGCCTCGGTGACAGGGTCAGCATCACCAAGGTCGAGACTCAGCCCTGCCAGCGTCTAGTGCTCAGCCCGGTGATGGCTAAGCAGCAGAAGGTCCGCTTCGGACCAGGCATCGAGGGCTTCGCTCGGCGAGGCCTGAACAAGCGCCCGGTGGTGGCCGGCGACCGCATATTCATCCCCGGCATGACGCTATTCGCCGAGGCTCTGCCATTCGCAATAGTTTCGACCAACCCGAAAGGCATCGTTCAGGTCCTGCCCGACACTGAGATTGTAATCAAGGAGGAGCCAATTGACGAAGAGGAGTCGGGACAGGTTCAGACCATCTCCTACGAGGACATAGGCGGCTTGGGAGACCAACTCCGGAACATCCGGGAGATGATTGAGCTGCCACTGAAGCACCCAATCCTCTTCAGACGACTGGGCATCGACCCGCCTAAGGGCGTGCTTCTGCATGGCCCTCCTGGGACTGGAAAGACCCTGCTCGCGAAGGCGGTCGCATCCGAGACCAACGCCCACTTCACATCGATTAACGGCCCTGAGATCATCAGCAAGTACTACGGCGAGAGCGAGAAGCAGCTCAGGGAGATATTCGACGAGGCCGCCGCCAATGCCCCAGCCATCATCTTCATCGACGAGCTCGACAGCATCGCCCCGAAGCGTGAGGATGTCACCGGCGAGGTGGAGCGCAGGGTCGTGGCTCAGCTACTGACTCTGCTCGATGGAATGCAGGGCCGCGACAATGTGGTCGTCATCGGCGCCACCAACCGCCGCGACGCCATCGACCCCGCTCTGCGGCGCCCCGGTCGCTTCGACCGCGAACTTGAGATTAGCGTCCCGGATAAAAACGGACGCGCCGAGATTATCAACATCCACACGCGTGGCATGCCCATCAGCGATGACTTCGAGATCGAGTGGCTGCTGGATAACTCCTATGGCTTCGTCGGAGCTGACATCTCGGCGCTCGTCCGCGAGTCCGCGATGAAGGCTCTGCGCCGCTACCTGCCCGAGATCGACCTCGACGAGGAGCAGATCCCTCCCGAGGTGCTGGAGAAGATGGAGGTGAGGATGTCCGACTTCCGTCAGGCCATCAAGGAGATTGAGCCGAGCGCGCTGCGCGAGATTTACCTCGAGGTACCCGAGGTCTCATGGGACCAGGTCGGCGGGCTGGAGGAGGTCAAGGAGAGGCTGAAGGAGAGCATCGAGTGGCCCCTAACCAAGCCCGAGATGTTCGAGCACTTCGGAATCAACCCGCCTAGGGGAATCGTGCTATTCGGGGCACCCGGAACTGGCAAGACCCTGATAGCCAAGGCAATCGCCAACGAGGCCAAGGCCAATTTCATCACCATCAAGGGCCCAGAGTTGATTTCAAAGTGGGTCGGCGAGTCCGAGAAGGCGGTCCGAGAGGTCTTCAAGAAGGCCAAGCAGTCAAGCCCCTCTATCGTGTTCCTCGATGAGTTCGAGAGCATAGCCGGAATGCGTCGGTCCAGTGACGGCTCGGGCTCCGACGTGATGAACCGCGTCGTCAACCAGCTGCTCAGCAGTATGGACGGCGTGGAGGGCATGGAGGGAGTCATCGTCGTGGCTGCCACGAACCGTCCCGAGATGATCGACCCTGCGCTGTTGCGCAGCGGCAGGTTCGAGCGGGTGCTGCACATCCCGCCGCCGGATACCGCATCGATTAAGGAGATTCTAAAGATTCACACTGCGGACATGCCTCTAGGCCGATTCAAACTGTACGATCTGGCTTCGAGCCTGCAGAACTACACCGGTGCAGACATCGAGGCGATATGCAGGGAGGCCGCGCTCATCGCAATGAGAGCCGAGCGTAAGACCGTCTCGAAGAAGCACTTCGAGGAGGCAATCGGGCGCGTGCGCCCGACGGTGACCGATGAGATGATGCAGTACTACGGTCGCATGGAGTCCATGCTGACGAGCGGTCTGGAGTCCGTGCGGCGTCGCCCTGACGGTCTCTCAGGCATCGAATCGGTATGAGGTGGAAGAATGCCGACGACCTTCGGCCGTGAGATCCTGGGGCGCGAGGTTTTGGACGAATCAGGGGACCGCCTAGGTCACATGGCGGATTTTCGACTGGACACCGATACCGGCAGCATCGTCTCCCTGCTGGTTTCGATTGAGCCGGATATCGACCCCACTATGCTGCCATGGCCCACGGTCGACGGACTCATCTCGGTGCCCGTTGAGGAAGTGGCTAACGTTGGGGCGAGCGTGCAACTGGCGCGCTGACACTGATGCACGACCCGTTCATCTCCGCATAATGGTCTTAAGACGAAGTTCGGGCTCGTCAGCCGTTCCTACGGAACGGAGGCTCTCAGCGTGGCGGATTGGCGGGATACTGTGAACTTCCTCAAGACTCGTCGCGCCCGCCGCGGCTCGCTCATTTTTGCGTTCTGGGCACTGCTTCTAATCCTAGTCTCCACGGTGGCTATGACCTACATCGTCCCGGGTCAGACCCACCAGTCGGCATACGGCGACGACTGGAACGACCTAGGGGCATTCAGGGCCGACATAAACGACATGGGCATCGAGACCACGGCGCTCGTATCCAGCCCTCTGTTGCTCAGTGAGATCGACCACCCGGAGGAGGCGATATTCATCGTATCCGGGGTGGAGCGCGACACCATCTCCCTTCCTCGCTTCACCGGCGACGAGAGCGTGATTGAGTTCTCCGAGGGCGAGGGGTACACCACCTCGGAGATATTGGCTATCGAAGCCTTCGTCGCCAATGGCGGCACAGTTCTGCTGATGGACGACTTCGGTTACTCCAGCAACCTCGCCGACCAGTTCGGACTGCAGTACTCCGGGCACAGGCTGTACGACGAGGGCTCCTACGCTGCCGAGCTCGGTGCCGACTACATTTGGCTCAACACCGGATCGGCGTTCAACTTCACCACCAACTCTGGGTCTCTGGCCAACATACACCCCTGCCTGAAGGACCTCGATAACGATGGCGTCATCGACATCCTAGACCCCGAGCCCCTCGACCCTGCCATCTCCGCCTTCGTGACCGTGGCCGACGCCGGCCTGTGCGCGCACAGGTACTCGAGCGACGGCTGGGACTTCTCCGAGAACTACCACTTGCTCACCAACTCCCCCTCCGCCTTCGAGAAGGCCACCTCGTACAACCCGGTGGAGAACCGCTACGCCATAGCCAAGTCGACCCTCGACTCCTACCTCGATACCAACGACGACGGCAACCTGACCGTGGGCTTCGAGTCGCTCGGAATCGAGGGTGACGAGCAGGGCCCGTTCGCAGTCTACGTCAGGCACTGCGAGGACAGGCTCTGCATAGACCCCGACTCAGGCAGGGTGCACTTCGTCGCCGACGGCTCGATTCTAATCAACTCGCTGTACGATCCCGAATCGATGGGCTTCTTCGCCGCCGGCGGCGGCTCCACCCAGTCGATATCCATCCCAGACACCGACAATCGCAAGTGGGCCCTCGACATCATTGCCGAGGCCCTGCTGGTCAACCCCAATTCCACTCAGGCCGGTTCGAACGCCATCGTCATCTTCGACGAGAGCCGCCACCAGCAGCCCACCCTGTTTGGAGACACCTACAACCTGCTGTACTACCTACTAATCTACTTCACCAACGATTGGATGGCTATGCTGCTACTCTTCCTGACGCTGTTCATTGTCCTCGAAGCGGTCCTGATTCGTAAGGAGGATCCGGAGGACTGGCGACACGTCTTCCGCATCATCTACTACGGTTTCGGAGACGCGAGGCGATACGAGTACTACCAGCGGCCCGAAAAGATCCGGCAGGTGTTGCTCTCACGAGTCAGGAACCTGAACACGCTGTCACGCGAGGAGTTCGACGCGCTGCCCGCAGTGGAGCTGCAACGCATGATTGAGGACCCCGTGCTGGTGAACTTCATCTTCGAGGACAGGCGCTACAAGACGGATGAGTTGGTTGGCATAATTAAACGGGTCAAGGAGTGGGGAAGGACCGATTCGGAGGCTGAGGCATAGATGTGGACACGCAAGGCTTCCCTGATGGTGACCAGCGGCATCAGCCTGATTCTGATTGGGATGATGATATCCAACTTCCAGTTGATGATAGTCGGCCTGACCTTCATCTCGTTCCTCGCCATCAACGGCTGGGTAT
>ERZ724561.17-NODE-17-length-35785-cov-4.958691_pt1 | contig 35785 bp, 28 predicted proteins | sample MGYA00375855_ERZ724561 | MGnify/ENA primary metagenome ERZ724561 (study PRJEB28725, sample SAMN03264854) | marine sediment metagenome | biome: marine pelagic biome; feature: marine oligotrophic desert; material: ocean water | place: Pacific Ocean:North Pacific... | reverse complement strand
CCGGCACCACTGTCGCCGCCAAGCAGCGTATGGCTCATCAGAACAAGCAAGGACAAGCACAAGCACAAGGACCAGGACAAGGACAAGGACAAGGACAAGGACCAGGACAAGGACAGGGACAAGGACAAGAACAAGGACAAGGCCAAGGGCGAGGGCAAGGACAAGGACAAGGACAAGGACACATACAAGGACACGGACCCGGATAAGAACAAAGGCACAGGTAAGGGCATGGAGAAAGGACAAGGACATGGACGAAAACAATGGCCCTCCGGGGCCGGAGGAGGGGGAGAATGCTCGATGTCGAAGACTGGTTCCGGGGTGCCCTTAGCCTCCTCATCGAGGTTGGGAAGGGTCGAGCCGAGGCTCGGATCCACGGTCCATAGTGCGCCCTCGGCGGCCATCACAGGCTGGTCCTCGGTGGGTGGGACCGATGTGTCTGGCTTGGCCTCGGTGACGAAGGCCGGCTCGGGGTCTGGACTGAGGGGTGGCCTGATTGGTGCAGGCGTGAGCTGTGGTCGGTTCTCAGCCACGGTGATTGGGGTCTTATCGGGGCCCTTAGGCAGGGCCGCGCTGACCCTCTGCGACCTGTCGGCCAGACCACTGAGTCCTCCGGCACGGTGATGCTGTGGCACCGGCCCGGTCGCTTCTTCCGCGACGACGAAGGAGTCGAGTGTCTCTTGACCTTGCTGTGGTGCTGGGGCCGACGGCTCGGACTCGTCTTCCCATATCTCCTCTGGATTCGGGATTTCCTCGTCCCAATCAAACTCCTCGGACTCTTCCACGGGCTCCGGTTCGTCCTCCCAAAGGTCCTCTGGCTCGGTGTCCCAGTCCTCTTCGTCATCCTCTGCCTCTGGCTCGGGGGTCTGCTCCGGCTCGGTTCTGGGCTCAGGGGCCTCTTCGGGCGGGTCGTCCGTCTCCTCGACAATCCTCTGCCACCCGACCAGCCTCTCAAGGGTCCCCTCCGAGCCGACGCCCCTCCTCTCGTCCACTAGGTCCCTGCACGTGCGAACGACCGCCCGGGGATTGCCCCCGGTGTTGTCATAGATGGCAGACAGCAGATCGGAGTTGACTATCCAACGCTCGCGCGCCTTCCTGCGCATGAGGTTGTCCACTAGTCGCTGTATCTGACTCTCTGATAGCCCCTCGAGGTTCTCGGAGGGATCGAACGCCTCAAGCACCTCCTCATCGAGTGAGGCGAGTTGCCCGGGTGTCAGCGTCACGATGATCAAGGCCCTCAGACTCTGCAACACAGGCGACATTCGCGCCAAGAAGTCGTTCATCGGCACTGTATCTGGGTAATCGAGGGCTATCAGGGGAAGTGGTCCGGTGCCTTGTTCGAGGGTGTCAATCAGCCTCTCGCACATCTGCTCGGTCGAGGCTGGAACGTCGAAACTCCCCGTTAGCCCGACTGCGATTTCGCTGATAATCGAGATTACTGGCTCGTCCTGAGGCCATATCTTGCCGACGAACCTCTTGTTGACCTGTGATGAGAGTGCATTCACTAGAGAGGTCCTACCGCTGCCTCCCTCTCCTACCAAGAGGATCATCCTAGGAGATTCCGAGATGATGTGTTCCCTGATTCGGGTCATCAGCGAATCGCGTCCCACCAAATCCTGAGCGCGTGCGGACTCAATCGGCCTGTGATCGAATGGGTTGCCCCTTAGTGGAGGTAGGTCCAGTAGCGAGACTGCCTCTCCAATCATTGCCCGAGCAGCGATTTCTATCATTCTTAATATTCACGCATCCTCACGCTTCCTAGAGGCCGATTTAACGCGTTCTGGCGAATTTCCGAAGCGTACTAGGCAGGGTGCTTCCGCTCAGTAAATCGAATGTGATTCCTAGGCGTTAACGCTTCACTAACGCTTTATTGATGCGTTAATGACCCGTTAATGGCCGGATTAACGCGTTCTTCCTGCACGCTCTGCATGACCTTCGCCCGGATTCAGGTGAATATCGAAGCCACTCGCAAACAGTTAGAAGCCAATTCCACCGGGCTTCAACCGATACGGATGCCAGTCGACAGTAGCCGACTAGAGGGATTCTACAAGCTCTCGGTTTCAGAGCGAAGGGTGATGCTGGCTAGCATAGCCGGACTCACCCCCGAACAGGTCGAGGCGTGGGCGTCCTCGGGAGAACTCTCGGAGGATTCGGCCGATCGGATGATAGAGAATGTGATTGGGACCTACTCGCTTCCAATAGGTGTCGCTACCAACTTCATCATCGATGGTGAGCACTACCTGATTCCCTTCGTGCTCGAGGAGCCTAGCGTGGTTGCTGCGGCCAGCAACATGGCGAAGCGGTGCCACTCCAAGGGAGGATTCATGTCCGACAACGACGATCCAGTGATGATTGGGCAGATTCAAGTGGTGGGTTGTGAGGACCCGGAAGCCGCTAGGGCGTCAATTCTGCAGAATAGTGCAGAGCTGATGGAATCATGCAACTCCGTGGACCCAATTCTTGTCAAGTTCGGCGGTGGCTGCAGGGACATCCAGGCCAGAATCATCGAAACCGAATCCGGCCCGATGGTGATAGTACACATCCTCGTGGACTGCAGAGACGCCATGGGCGCCAACGCTGTCAACACCATGGCCGAGACAATCGCACCGAAAGTAGAGGGATTGACCGGCGGGACCGTGATACTGCGAATAATCAGCAATCTGGCTGTGCACAGGCTCGCTAGGGTGAGTGCGGTTTTCACTCCTGAGGAGATGTCCGACAAGGGCGATGCTACCCAAGGCTCCGAGGTGATTGACGGGGTGCTGCAGGCCTATCACTTCGCCAAGGCCGACCCGTTCCGCGCAACCACTCACAACAAGGGAATCATGAATGCAATCTCCCCCATAGCAATCGCATGTGGACAGGACTGGCGAGCAGTAGAGTCGGGTGCCCACAGCTACGCTGCCCACGAGAGGGTCTATGGCTCGCTTACTCACTGGGAGAAGGATGATGGTGGCAATCTGGTGGGATCGATCGAACTGCCGATGGCCGTGGGCCTCGTCGGAGGAGCTGTGAGGGTCCACCCTGCGGCCCAAGCCAATGTGGCCCTGCTCGGAATCACTTCCGCCGACGACCTCGCCAAGGTGATGGCAGCGGCTGGACTGGCCCAGAACCTAGGGGCTCTGAAGGCACTGGCCACAGTGGGAATCCAAGCCGGCCACATGAAACTGCACGTCAGGAACATGGCCGTGACCGCAGGTGCTGAGGGACCCGAGGTGGACATCGTTGCAGCCCGTATGCGAGAGAGGGACGGCAGAATCACCCAGAAAGCAGTCGAAGAAGAGCTTGAGAGGCTGAGAGCGGAGTAACCTACTCCTCGGCTTCCAAGGGCTCTTCGGATGTTTCGGAGTCATCGGAGAACTCGTTGATGGTGAGTTGCTCCTCCGGAGCTAGGGAAGCAGCCAACTGGGCACTCGTGAGCCCCATCTTCGAGGCTTCCTCTCTGAACCAAGTCCTGACTTTCCGGTACTCCACTTCTGGGCATCCGAAGTACTCGGCGAACCTCCGAGTGGTGGTCAGCCGGCGGGTCAGGCCGTCTCTCCTGCGATCAATCAGTCCCATCTTGGCGAGGTCCCGCACGTGGTCGTAAGCCCTCTGCCCGAGCATGTCAACCAACTGCGACTGGGCCATAGGCTGGTGATATGCGATCAGCGCGGCAGCCGGCAGCAGCCTCTGCGGGATGTCGGCTCGGAATGACTCGGGCAGATGCGGAGATAGGCTGGGCCGGACCTCGAATATCCAGCGGCCGGCGACGTCGGCGAGTTGGAGGGCAGAATCACGGCGCCGGCGTATGGTGGCCTGGAGGTCGCGCAGGGCCGACTGGACCTCTCCCTGTGGCCTCTCTAGAAGCTCGGAGAGCTCTTCGACCGACATAGAGCGGCCTGCCCCGAAGAGTATCGCCTCAAGCACCGTGGAAAGGCTGGGGTCAGACATCCTTGACTGCCTCCATGGTCATCGTTTTGGGGTGGAGCTTTTCGGAGAGTAACGAGAAGTCATCCTCCTTGGTCCACAGGTCCTTGAGGGTAATCTTTCCATTGCGCCCCTTCTCCTGCTTCAGGTCGACGTAGCCTCTGTTTGTCAGGAACAGAGCGGAAACCAAGGCCGTGACTTGCGCCTCGGCCTCTGCTTCCTCCTTGTCAATGCCGGACTCCATTGACTTCGACGAGATGTCGTGCACCAGATCCTGCAAAACGATGGGTTTTCCGGCTCCCTTAGAACGGACCTTGAGCGATTCCCAAGTTCGCTGCAGATCTCCCTCGAGGTCTTCCACATGGAGGCTGCCGCTAAATCTCTCCCTAGCACGGGCGTTGGCTTCACGGCGCTCCTTGGCTATCTCTTCGCGCAGCCGCTGCTCGGCTGCGAGTCTACCTGCGTCCTGAAGCCCCAGCAGAAGCTCGCCGAGGGTGACTGGACGACTCTCGTCGCGGTGGATTCTGCCTTCGAACATCTGCGGCAGGGCCTCGTCGGCAGCACCGGTCAGGACTCCCACGGAGAAGTTGTAGTCGGCATCGTCGAACTCGGACTCCCAGCCGCCATCGAATTCCCACACATCCTCCTCCTCGAAGTCAAAGGCGCGCTCCTGCCTCTCCAGCAAGGTGGATGCCTGGCCTCGTAGGATGCACCAGGTCATCCTGACCAGCCTGCCGCAGGTCGGCAGGTCGATGTTCTCGGACTCCTTTATCCTCTCATTGAACATGACGAGGAAGGAGCTGAGGTCGACATCCCAAGGGTCTAGATCGCTGGACTGGAAGAGCTGCAGTACCAAAGCCACCGAGCGGTCGAACGGGTCGATAAGGAACTGGTGCTCGGCCTGCTCGAGGGTGGCCAGCTCGACGAGCCTGTCTAGGTACCTACTGGTCTCGAGGTCGGTTTCGCCACCGAGCATAGTCTCGACGATGTCGTCACGCAGCGCCTTGCCGTCGAACACCGCCATCATTCAGCCTCCTTCTGCCCGACCTCGGAGTCGACCTCGTCTTCTTCTGATTCTTCGAGGACCTGTTCAATCTCCTCACGCTCGCCCATGTCCTCGGTCCAGTCCTCGGTGCGATCGCGCAATGACTCGATGGTTCCTCCTTCCGCCTCGACCTCATCTTCCACCTCACCGGTTTCGATTTCCGCCCCGGCTCGCTCGGCTAGCCCGCCTAGGCTCTTCGGAGTGCCTAGGGGCTCAGGGGTCCGTGGCATGTCTCTGGGTTCAGGCAGTTCGGGCATAGCCTGTCGATCTGCCTTGGTCTGAGTCTGGGCCTTCCGCTCGGCCTCGAACTTCTCGCCCATCTCAATGGCGGCCGCCCTGTCGAAGTCAGTGATGAGTCGGCTACGGCCATCACCAGCGTGGGTGACGCCGACGTGGTGGTCGGCTAGGGTCAGACTGATCTTGCGCAGGGTCACCATGAGGAACTGTGCTTGTTGGCTGCGTATTCTGCATAGCGTGGCAATGCGCTCGGCGTTGAATGGGTCAAGATTCTGGTCGACCTCGTCGAGGTAGTAGAACGGGCTCGGCTCGTAATCTTGGATCGAGAAGATTAGGGCCAGCGCGGCCATCGACTTCTCGCCGCCGGAAAGCTGGTTTCGGCGGGTGTTCTTGCTCTTACCCGGAGGTACGCAGTCCATTTCCAAGCCCCCATCGAAGGGATTCCTGAGGTTCTCCATGCGCAGTTTACCGCTCCCCCCTGGCTGCAGTACCTCGTAGACCCTCGAGAAGTTCTTGTTGACGTGATCGAACACGGTCATCAGCCTAGTCTTGCGCTCACTCTCCAACTGATCCACCAGCGAAACTAGCTGCTCGCGCCGGCTGCGCAGCAGCTTGCCGTCCTCGACCAGCCCGTCGATGCGCTCGGCCGTGCTGTCGTACTGCTCTATGGCTAGCATGTTCACATTGCCGAGATGACCGAGGCGGCGCTCGAGCCCCTGCACGCTCTTCTCCGCCTCGGCCACGGTCGGCAGCTGCGCCTCGGCTGTCGGAATCGGGATTCCCGCTTCCCCCAACTCGGCTGCGATTTCGTCGACAGTCTCGCGCTTCTGCTGGATTTGTACATTCAGGTCCTCTATGCGGGCCGCTAAGGTCTCCCTCTTCTGCGACATGGTCTCGACCGAGGCTCTCAGGCTCGCTCTCTCGTCGACTATCTCGTCCCTCCTGTCCTTGAGGGCCTGCTGCTCCTCGTCGAACTGGGAGGCCTGTACCCTGAGGTCCTCGAGGTTGTCGTTGGCCTCTGCAATCGCCTTCTCCAAATCGGAGATTCGCGACTCCGCGGTTGATATGGCCTCGAGCTTCTTGTCGATCTGTCTCTGTATCTCCACGACTCGCCCGGATAGAATCTGCAAGCGCTCATTACTGCTGGAGATCGCAGATTCCGAAGCCAGCTTGGTGCGTTCTGCCTCGGTCATCTGCCTCTCGGCCTCCCTAAGCTTCTGCGATAGATGGTCTGGAGCGTGGTCCTGGAGGGCCTGGGCGGCTGCGGCCCTGGCGGCGGCTGCGGACTCGTAATCCCCGCTGGCCTCGTCGGCGTCGGCCCTTACGGTGGCCTGCGCCTCCTCGCAGCGCTCGAACTCCCGAGTAGCTGCGACGACCTTATTGCGGGTCTCGTCGACGTTCTTCTGGGCCCGCTCGATATCAGCTTTCCAGTTGCGTAGCCTGACTGAGTGGTCGTCCCCGTCGAGGCCGTGTATGCTGTCGCGTAGGCTCTGCTGGTTGGCTCGCAGTTCCCTGAGAGCGGCCTCGACGGTTGAGTAGAGGAGGTTTGCCTCCTCGACGGCTGTCTCCAACCTGTCGAGGCTGGATGAGACCGAGCCGCCACCGAAGGCGTTGCGAGTCGATGTTGCCGCGGAACCTCCGGTCATGGCGCCTGAGCTTTCGATGACGGACCCGTCTAGGGTCACGAGTCGTACACCACCCATGTTGCGCCGGGCGACTTCCATGGTCTCCACGACTAGGGTGTTACGTCCTGCGTACCTCACGGCGGTCTCAATCTCTGAGTCGTAGTCCAGCAGGTCGTGGGCGAAGCCGATGACCCCGGGATTGTTTGCGACGATCAGGGAGCGACCCCCGGGGCGGCTGGTGGACAGCTTGTTGAGGGGTAGGAAAGTGGCCCTACCGCCTCCGTTCTGCCTGAGCCATGCTATGCACTTGGCCGCGACGTCGTCGTCGGTGACCACGATGCTCCTCAGTCCCGCCCCTAGGGCGTTCGCGAGCGCTTCTTCGTGAGCTGGGTCCTTCGGAGCTGTGAGTTCGCCCAGCGAGCCGAGGATACCTTTCACGTCACCACTCTGGCGGAGCTTGGTGAGCGCTGCTAGGGTAACTGCTGACCCAGGTGTTCCAGAGCGGCCCTCCTGACGGGCTCGGGCCTTGTTCAACTCCCTCTCGGCGTCTCTGACCCTGAGCTCCGAGCGATCCCTGTCGCCGACCAGCTCAGCCTCCTGCTTCTGCAGCCTTCGCAGCTCTTCGGCAAGCGAGCCGCGGTCCTTCTCGGGTTGGTCTCCCTGTAGATCCTCGCCGACCAGTTCGAGGTCGTCGCGGACCATGGTGGCCTCCTCGAACTCGCCCTCTAGGTCGGCCAGCTTGCTTGAGGCGATCTGAGCCTTCTGGTCTGCGAGATCGGCCTTCAGGCTGGCCTCTGCGTGAGTGGTTTGTGCCTCGTCCACGGCTTCCGAGGTCCGGCCTAGGATTCGCTTGAGGTCCCTACCGGCCTTGTCACCTGACTCGATTGCGTCCCTGGCTTCGAGCTCCTCGGCTGATGCGCTCTTGAGTGTCGCCTTCGCATCCTCCAGTGCTTGGCTGGCGTTGTCGAGGACGCCCTGCACGTCCTCGTGCGCGGATTGTGCCCCCTGCAGCTCAGTACGGAAAACCTCGGCCTCCTCCTCGGCCTCCTCAATGATGCTACGCTGGTCGCCGATTCTGTCTCCGCCTGTCTCGATGTCGATCTGGTACTGGCGAATCTGCTCGAACAGCCCCCGGGCCTCCCCGCTTGTGATTTCGTTGATGTCGGAGTCGACCTTGACCAGTTCCTCGTCAAGCGCCAAGACTCCCTTCTTGCCATCGGTAATCTTCTCTCCTATATCGTCAATCTCCCCTAGGTAGCGCGAGCGCTCCTCGCCCAGCAGCCGCACCTCGTCGGAGCGGTTCCTGTGCCTCGACTGGTGCAGCGATACCCTAGCGGTGTCAAGTTCGTCCTTGAGCTGCTTAAACTTGAGGGCCTGCTCGCGCTCCTTGCCGAGGTCCTTGAGCCGCTTCTTCTGCTCGATCTCGAACAGGTCGATTGTCTCGATGTTGGACTCGACGTGCTTGCGCTGGGTGCCGGCCCGGCGAATCTCGTCGTCGTAGGCAGTGACTCCTGCGACCTCCTCGAGGACACCTCTCCTCTTGTGAGGGGTCATCGTGGCGAGCGTGGTGACATCGCCCTGCTTCACGATGTTGTAGCCGCCAGCCCGGAGACCGGCCTCGGCTAGGACTCTGCGCATCTCGGTGGCCGAGGAGGGTTCGTCGTTGATCCGGTACGATGAGATCGGGTCTCCCTTCCTACCCAACTTGACCGTTCTGGTGAATCGCACCTCGTCGGTCTCGACCCTCAGCCTCCTCCGGCTGCCGACATCAGGCGTGTTGTCGAATACAAGACTGGCTGACATGTGCTTGGCCGGCCTGCCCCGCTTGCCGCCGTTGAAGATCAGCTGAGTGACGTTGGCCGCCCTGAGGGACTTGGTAGACTTCGGTCCGAGGACGAACTCCAGAGCGTCCAAGGTGTTCGACTTGCCCGAGCCATTTGGTCCGGTTATCGCCGTGAAACCCTCTTCGAGGGGAATGGTGACTTCGCCTCCGAACGATTTGAAATTTTCGAGTTCCATTCGAAGTAGATGCATCCCCTCACCCATTCGCCGAGCGAAAAATCGCCGACGACATTCGCGCCCTCCCCTCCTGTCTGCTAATGAATGTTGAGGCTTCCATAGGCGCAGCACAACGATTACGAATGGGGCGAAAAATCGCCGGGGAATCACTCCAGACTGGACGAGATGTGAATACCCCGAACCAGTGCATGGAGCATTTCATTCCTCGGGGTTGCAACGCCCAGAGACTCCCCCAGAGAGACCACCGCCCCACACAGCTCATCGATCTCGGTCTGTCGTCCCGCCATCACGTCCTGGAGCATCGAGCAGCGGTTCTGCGCAGTCGCCCCTGCCACCTTACGCAGGGTGCCTTCCAAATCGAGTTCGGAGAGGTCTGCGCCACTGGCCTCTGCGACCATCGCTGCCTCCAGCATGGCGGAGTGTGCCTGCTCCCACAGCTCGGACACCTCCAGCAGCGCTCCGTTCCTGACCCCGGCGATGGCGCAGACCGGGTTGATTGCCACGTTGAGGAGTATCTTGACCCAGATGGTGCGTTGGATGTCCGCGCTCCACTCCGGACCCAGATTCGCCTCGTGGAGCTTGGTCATCAGAGCAGCTGCAGTACCCTCGGCGTCGGCGCCGTCGAGCCTGCCCACTCTGATGTTGCCTCGGCCGACCCAGTGAGTCCCATCCTCGCCTCGCCATGCTCCATGGGTAGTAGTCCCGCCGAGCACCCTCTCCTTGCCCAGCCTGTTTGCGAGTATCTCGGCGTGACCCATGCCGTTCTGCAGGCTGGCGGCGACTCCGTCCTCGCTCAGCAACTCCTCCACTATCTGAGCGAGTATCGGCGTCGAGTTCGCCTTGCCGCAGACGAGGGCGGCGGCGCACGAGCCACGGAGTCCTGCGGGCAGTGGGCCCGCTTCGCTGTCCACCGTGACAAAGCGCTCGGGAGGGATTACCTCTATGGATCCCTCCGGCGTATGCAGGACCAGTCCGGCTTGAGACAGCATCCTCGAACTCTCGCCACGAGCGACAGCCACCAGTTCTGCGTCAGTGTCCGAGAGGGCGCCTAGGAGCACCCCCCCGATTGAGCCGATGCCGAGGATGGCTATCTGCATCATGCCTCCCCCCAAGAACGAGCCGCGAAGTGCAGGGTGATGCCGTCCTCGTCAGCCGTGACCCATGCTGCCCACAAAGCAGGCGGGTCCCCATGAACGGAAGCATTGGCTGTGACTGAGGACATCGCGGGCACTTCGGCCGGCGCCCAAGACTTCCAGTTGTCCCACGCGACCGCATCCCCGGTCCAATCCAAGGAGATTGGTATCGACGCGTTCTCGCGGTTCACAATGCTGAACTCGCCACCAGGCATCCTAGATTCGAGTGTCCCCGGGTCGACCATGACATCCGGACCTTCGACTACCTTGTATGAGGCGAACATAGTGGTGCCCTCGCACAGAGCCAGCCAGCCCGAAGGCGGGAACCTCAGGGTAGCATTGCCCGTCTGCCCAGCTGGGACGAGAATCGCTGAGCGGTCAGAGAGGTCCCTCTGCCAGTCGCCGGTCGCGTTGACCTCTGCGATTGCCTCGGAGGACGGGCAGAACGCCGAGCCGGAGTCACCTCGGGCGATGACGTACTCGGAGCCCTTTTCGAACCACTCGGGGATCAGCCACTCGCTCTCAGAGATCTGGATCTTCGGCTGAGTGCCCTCGATCGGCATGAACAGTACGTCATTGGTCAGGTTCTCTCTGGACACCACGATAGAGGGGCCTATCCTCAGGAACTGCTCGTCCTGCAGCGACAGGGAGTGTATCGCACCATCGTGACCGCGCATGCATAGTTTGTGCAGGTCTGGACCCAGCGAGGTCTCGTCCTCGAACGACCAGAACGGGTCGTTGTTGGACAGGTTGACGTGGTCGTCCTTGACTACTAGGAAATCTACGCAAATCCTTGGGGTGCTCGTGTCCTCGACCAATACCCAGAGAGGGTCTATCGGCGTGGTCGTCCCGGTCGGCTGGAACACGATTGCGTGCTCGGTCACGTGATTAGCCACATCGACTAGGACAACCAGCCTGAAAGTCTGCTCAGTGGCCTCCATTTGTTCCCTAGACAGGCTAATCGACACGTTGCCCGGAGAGGCCTGGGTGATGTCGTCGAAACGACACGTTTCTCTCTCGTCGAAGCATTCCGAATCAATCTTCCAATCCCCGAACGGAGCTCCTTCGACACGCATCTGCAACCAGCCGGAGACCGGCATAACTCCGGCTGGTTCTAGCACCAGCTCGACTGAGGCTTGCCCATCCTCGAAGGCCACGAACTCCGGCCACGATTCAGTCGACAGGCCAGTGTCCCATTCCTCCATCTCGTAGCTGGGCTCAAGTCCTGGGTAACCCAGCAGGAGGATCGCCAGGGTCAGCGATGCGATCTGCCGCATAGGGATCTCGTCGAGTCCCGCGTACTCGTCGACGACGTATGGCGAGGGCATCTGCTCGGGGCTGAACCTGCGCCACGCGGCTATTGCCACCAGAAGCAGCCATGGCCAGTAGTCGGTGCTCATGAAGACTAGTAGGGTGAAGCCGAGTGTGACAATGAAGATTGACGTCTGGTTGCTTCCCTCCTCCATGTCCTCCGGACCGATAAGAGCGTGCAGTATCCGGTCCCCAGGAAATCCGGGGACCGGCAATAGCAGAGCCCAACCGGCCAGAGAGAGGGCGATGCCGGCCAGTCCGGTCGGGTGTATCCACTGCAGCTTCAGTGCTACGTCCGAAGGCAGCATCAATGTGCTGAGTATGTCCACCAAGAAGTTGGTGTCGACGACTATCGGAGCCGTCTCAAACGCAGGTGGCTGCTCAGGGGTCATGCCTAGTCCCAGTATGGTCAGGATGGAGCCACTGACGAACATCACCGTCGGTGTGGTCAGCTCAATCAGCCCGAGGGCGCGTCGGTTAGGTATCGGGTGCAGGTCGGGCCTCAACTGGCCAATCGCCGAGATTAGGCTGAACGGCCATTCCGCTGACATCACCGGGAAGGCGAGCGGAATCAGGTGACTCGATTCGACTTCCAATGCTTCCGAGACAAAGATGCGGGTGTAGCTCGCGAGGAGCACGGAGCCGACCACGGGGAGGGCGAAGAAGACGAAGGCGGTCTGCAGGGCCGCCGTTTCCAGGACAGCTAAAGAGGGGTCAAGATGGGTAACCCATAGGGCTCCTGCCATGGTCACGAATCCAGTTACTAAGGCCCATACTAGGGCCTGTTGCCAAGCCGGCATCACCATCATCTGGGCCGGCAGGCCGCCAACGCTGAGCAGAGGTGGGTCCCCCTCATCCAGCACCGCAATCAGGCTGAGGTTCTTGAGGTGCCTGTTCAACGAGCGGAGGCAGGCACTGGGGCTTCTGCCGTCCCGGCCGTTGACCTCCCATGAGTGCTCGGCTAAACCCTGACTTCCGAGGATGAAGTACCTGGAGCAGATTACCTCGAGCAGTTCGTGCTCGCCCCACGTCTCGGTGTCGAGTAGATGGGTTTCGGCCTCGGTCAGGTTGACTCCTCCCGATATTGGGCCGGGGAGGTGGGTTTTGACCCCTCGCACGTACGCACGGCGAACGGAGTTCGCCGTTTCACTTGTTCTTGAAGCGCTTCAGGCGGAACGTCTCCTCGCGTTCCATCTCCTCTAGGCGGAGCTGGATGAAGTTCCGTGCCTCCTCCATCTGAGGGATTACGACGTACTCCAGCGCGTTGACTCGACGCTTGGTGGCCTCGATCTCTACGAGGAGCCGTTTCAGCGTCGCTTCCATCTCGGCGGCCTTGACGATCTTCTCGACCAGATTGGAGTATGCGTCGGATGCCTCGTCAATGTACGCCGAGCCACCTATCAGTCCCGTCCCCCTCTCATCTATCGAGGTGGTCAGGTTGGTGCCGACCACGCTAGGGACCACCACTCCCATGATGTTGCGTCGCGTGACCGTGACCTCCGGGTGGCGGGATATGGCTATGGCGGCGCTCTTGACGGCCAATCCGCCCTCGATGGCACTGGCCAGACTGATTGACTGAACGGCCTCGCGGTAGGTTCCGACCAGTGCCTCGCGGGCCTCTATCATCTCCGACAGCAGTGTCCTGAACTCGTGGAACAGCCCGTCTCGCTTCATCTTGAGAAGGTTGTAGCCGTTCTGGGTCTGCTTGATGCGCCGCTTGAGGTTGATTAGTTCGGACCTCGTTGGCTTGATATCAAGAGCCATGTTCTACCTCCTAAGTGCCCTCTGGCTGTTTCACGACTTGCTCTCAGTGGGGTGGTACTTGTCTATCCACTTCTGATCCAGTCTGACCAGATACTTCGTGTCGATGTTGGTGAGCAGGTCCCACGCTAGGTCGAGAGTGCCCTCTGATATCGAGCGGTCCTCGTCTCGGCTCTGCCTGAGGAACTGGTCCTCGAATATGTCCGCGAACTTCAGCAGCTGTAGATCTCGCTCGTTGAGCGCGTCCTCTCCGACGATTGCCACCAATCCTCTGAGTTCCCTGCCCCCTGCATAGGCGGCATAGAGTTGGTCGGAGACTGACTTGTGGTCCTCTCGTGTCTTGCCCTCGCCGATTCCCGCGTTCATCAGCCTTGACAGGGACGGCAGTACGTTAATCGGGGGGTATATCCCCTTCTGATGCAGCTCTCTGGAAATCACGATTTGCCCCTCGGTGATGTATCCAGATAGGTCAGGGATCGGATGCGTGATGTCGTCTCCTGGCATAGTAAGAATAGGGAACTGGGTGATGCTTCCCTTCTTGCCCTTGACCATACCTGCCCTCTCGTACAGCATCGCCAGATCGGTGTACATGTATCCGGGGTACCCACGCCTTCCGGGGACTTCCTCACGGGCAGCCCCAATCTGACGCAGGGATTCGCAGTAGTTGGTCATGTCAGTGTAGATAACAAGCACGTGGTAATCGTGCTCGAACGCCAAGTACTCGGCAGCTGTCAGGGCCAGTCTCGGAGTGATTAGGCGCTCGACGGCGGGGTCGTCCGCTAGGTTGACGAACAGCGCGGCGTTCTCCAGTGCGCCCGTCCTCTCTAAATCGTGTACGAAGAAGTTGTACTCCTCGGCTGTGATCCCCATTGCACAGAAGACGACGACGAAGTCGTCGTCGCTGCCGACCAGCTTAGCTTGTCTCGCGATTTGTAAGGCTATGTCGTTGTGGGGCAGGCCAGATGCCGAGAAGATTGGCAGCTTCTGCCCGCGCACAAGACTCGTGCAGGCGTCGATTGCCGAGATTCCAGTCTGGATGAACTGCTCCGGGCTCTCGCGGCTATAGGGGTTGATGGCGGCGCCGATGATGTCCGCCATGTCCTCAGCAACGATCTCAGGTCCGCCGTCCCTTGGCTTCCCTGCACCGTCTAGGATACGTCCGATTAGTCCCTTGCTGACAGGGAGCTTGAAGACGTCCCCGAGGAACTTGACCCCGGTCTGCCTGTCTACGGACGCGGTTCCCTCGAAGACCTGTACGATGACTTGGTCATCGCTGGTATCGAGCACCTGTCCGTTCTTCATCGACCCATCGGAGAGTCGCAACTGCACAATCTCGCCGTAGGATACGGGCTCCGTCTTCTCGAGGAAGACCAATGGCCCTTTGACATCAGTAATTGTTCTGTATTCCTTTCCGCTCATTCATGGCACCCCCTTAGTTGTCCTCCATAGTCCCAGCAATCTGCTTAGACATCTCACCGATCAATTTCCCAATGCGCTCAGCATAGCCCTCCTCGAATCGACCTCTCATCAGGTCGGTACGTGCAGGGACGTTGACAACGTCCTCCAGACCGGCTCCGCCGGCCATCGCCTTCTCGGATTCCTCTTGGAAGGTCAGGATGGCCTTGGCCATCTCATACTGTAGGTCCAACTGACTGAACGTGTCGACATCGTGGAATGCGTTCTGCTGCAGGAAGAACTCGCGAATCATCCGTGCGACCTCTAGGGTAAGCTGTTGGTCCATAGGGAGTGCGTCGGAGCCGACCAGTTGCACAATCTCCTGAAGCTCGGCCTCGACTTGCAGCAGGCTGCTGATTTTCGTTCTGACCTCAGGGAAGTCGCTAGCGATGTTGTCCCGGTACCACTGGTCCAGCGCCTGCGGATATAGGCTGTAGGAACTCAGCCAGTTGATTGCGGGGAAGTGTCGCTGCCTCGCCAGAGGCGCATCAAGGCCCCAGAACACCTTGACGATTCTCAAGGTACCTTGGCTGACCGGTTCCGAGATATCCCCTCCTGGAGGGGAAACAGCACCGATGACCGAGACCGAACCGTCGCCTCCGCCCAGAGTCTGGACTCGTCCTGCGCGCTCGTAGAACTCGGCCAGTCGGCTTGACAAATAGGCAGGGTATCCCTCTTCTCCCGGCATCTCCTCGAGACGGGAGGAGATCTCTCGCATGGCCTCGGCCCACCTGCTGGTGGAGTCGGCCATGAGGGCGACATCGTATCCCATGTCCCTGAAGTACTCGGCGATTGTAATGCCGGTGTACACGGATGCCTCACGCGCGGCGACCGGCATGTTGGAGGTGTTTGCTATCATCGTGGTCCTGTTCATCAGCGGTTTGCCAGTGTTGGGATCCATCAGATGAGGGAACTCTGTGAGGACTTCTGTCATCTCGTTGCCACGCTCACCGCAGCCGATGTAGACAACAATCTGAGCGTCCGACCACCTAGCCAGCTGCTGTTGGGTCACTGTCTTCCCAGCACCGAACGGTCCGGGAATGCCAGCGGTTCCGCCCTTGGCCAGTGGAAACAGGAAGTCTAGAATCCTCTGGCCGGTTACCAACGGCACGTCCGGGGCGTTCTTCTGGATGAACGGGCGCGGGGTCCTGACCGGCCACTCCTGCATCATCGCAACCTCGGTGCCGTCTTCGAGAGTGCACACCGTGGTCGTGATGTCGAACTCGCCGGACTCGATGCTGGCAATCTTGCCAGCAGGCCCAGGGGGGACCATGATTCTGTGCTCGACAGTCTCGGTCTCTTGGACGAATCCGATTATGGAGCCGCCCGAGACCTCGTCACCGACCGAGGCGGTGGCGTTGAACTCCCACTTCTTCGTGAGGTCAAGGCCATCAGCATCGACACCACGCGTGATGAACACGCCCATGGTCTCCTCGAGGTCTTCCAGAGGCCGCTGTATCCCGTCGTAAATCTGGGTCAGCAGACCGGGGCCCAACTTCACGGACAAGGTCTGACCTGTCCTGACCACCGGCTCGCCCGGCCTGACGCCCGAGGTCTCCTCATAGACCTGGATGACCGACTGATCACCGTGCAACTCAATCACTTCTCCCATCAGTCCCTCGTCGCCGACTCGTACCACTTCGTACATTCTCGGCGAGATGCCGACGGCCGTGACGACCGGTCCTGAGATTCTGTAAATCAATCCATTTTCTTCACTCATTTCTTCACTTCCTTATCCTTGTATTCGAGGAATCTACTTCCAAAGGTCGACGCCGAGCGCCGACTTGATGGACTCACGGAGGGTATTGTCCTCCTCTGTCCCTATGCCCAACACTGTGGGCGAAATGCTGTCGGACATTCGCTGTCTGAGCTTGTCCGGCATACGCGCGAGGTCGGCTGAATCGACTACGATGATACCGACCTCCTTCTCATCGAGCAACGAACTGAGAGTGTCGCGCATCTCCTCGTCGCCGTGTGGGTTGTGCAGGCGCATTATGCCCGCTAGCTGGAATCCAAGGGTGAATTCGGTAGTGCCCACTATCGCTATCTCCATCTCATCACCTCAGAACGCCATGTGCGCTTCGATTACCTCGTCGGAGAGTCCGACCGCCTTGCCGCGCACCAGCAGGCGGAGGTTCTGGACTTCGAGCACCTTGCTCTCGAGGTAGTAGATTAGTGGGAAGGCCGACAGGGGATTCAGATGGCTCATCCTCCTCAGATCGGTTCTCCTCTCGGATGCAAGGTAGCTGACCACAGGGTCTAGGCCGCCGTGCTCGTGCGACTCCTTCAGGGCGTCCTCAAGCTCGGCGGTCTCCATGCTGGTCCTGCGCAGGACCTCCATCAGGGCGTCCTCCGAATCCGCCTGTGCAGCACTTCGCAGCAGACTTCCCTTGAGGGACCTGCCTCCTTCCAGCATCAGGCCTGCGCGCTGCTCTGCGGGCAGTTTCTGACGCAGAGCTCGTAGCAGGTTCACGATGTTGCGATGGTCGATCTCAGAGCGCAGGTATCCCAGTAGGAGGCTGTGGCTCTGACCACTGGTCCTGAGCGCTGAGATCGCCTCGTGGTAGTAATGGCGGTCCAGCGCGTCCTCGTACTCCTGTAGCGTCGCGTCGGAGTCGATATCAGAAACGGCAGATCCCCAAGGTGTTCCGCCCATTGCCGTGGCCGCGTCATGCAGGGTCTCGCTCTGGCGGGCAATTTCGAGCCAGTCCACGTTGAGGTCGTTCTCGTCGGGCAGCACCGAATTGGCCAGGCTCTCGACAGAGGCCCCTCCATTGACGGCACGGAGTACCGCCTTGGCGTTGCTGTATGAGAAGCGGAGGGCGAAGACCGAGACTATCCTCTTCAGTCGGCCTTGGCAGAAGCCCATCACCTCTGTTAGTTCACGATCCAGATTGTGACTCAGGGCCGCCTCGACGAGGTCCGCCCCGCTGAGGCGGGCCGAGTAGATGTCGAGTTCCCTGCGATAGTCGAGCTCCCCTATGCTGGCGGCGATGGTGTCTGGGCCGCTCTTCATCAGTTGGCGGAGTCTGGTCTCGTCGAGCAGCTTGGCCTTTCTGGCCTTGCTGCGGGCCGAGGCGTTAGCCCAATTGCCCTTGCCGACTGCTATCTCCGCCATGCTCTAACTCACTCTCCAAAAAGTATGCTGCTGACTTCACCGAGGCTCGCGTCCCAAGCGTCGCGTAACCTGCCCTCGAAGCGGTAGTCCATCAGGACCGAGCCGTCCGCACTCTCGAGTACGAAGCCGCCGAGGCCGTCGATGTCCTCCCCCATCTGGAAGTCGTCCGAGTTGCCGGACAGGGCTTCGCGATCCACCGAGACCGGGCGGAGGACCATGCCCTCGCCGGCTTCCTCAGCTGCCTTCCCCAACAAGGAGTCCAGTATGTCTCCCCTGCCCTTAAGATTAGCAGAGCCAACCTGAGATACAACTTCCTCCCATGCCGCGTCGAGCTCCGCCCTGCGCGCCACGAGGAGTCGTTTCTGATTCCTCTGGCGAGCGGCAGCGATGCTTTCGACGGCGACCTGGTCGCTCATTCTCTCGGCCTGTCCGATGGCCGCTTCGCGGTACTCTTTGACCGATGCCTTGGTCTCGCCGCTGATGCGCTTGGCCTCGGCCTTCGCGTCGTCGGCGATCTTCTTGGCCTCGGCCTTGGCCATAGACTCAATCTCGCTTGCAAGTTTGTCCAATGACATATGTGAATCTCCAATATCTGCCTAGTCCCAAACGACCTACAGTAGGTAGATCGAAAGGAAACCGAACAGAACAATAGTCTCAGGCAGTACGGTGAACAGAAGTGCCAAACCGAACTTACTGTCGTCCTCGGCAATCATGCCAACAGCGGCTGCGCCGATTGGTCCTTGCGCAAGACCGGTTCCTATCCCACAACCAGCCAGCGCAATACCTGCGCCGAGCTTGGCCATGGTGTCCTTCTCGTTTACTGCATCCGCTTCCTGAGCAGTTGCGACACCGGCGACCAAGGTCGCGATGAACACAGCCATCAGCAGGCGATATACCATTCTCATTCTCTTGTTTTCCATGTTTTTTCCTCCGTATTTTTCTCACTTTGTGAGTGTCATTCGACCTCTACCTTGTTCGGCTTGAAACCGAACGCCTCGAAGGGCAGGCCGCTCCCCTCGTAGAACTGCATCATCCACTCGACGAAATGCAAACGCACTGTGTGGATATTTGGACTGAATACGCCCAGCACCAAGGCGAAGAGTTGTACTAAAAGCCAGCCGACGAACATAATCGGCAGAAGGACAATGTCCATCGTCGATGCATGGCCGAGGTCGGAAAGCGTGTGCGCCATGCCCTCGTAGATCATTTCGTTCCCAGTCGCCGCGATTTTCACGCCCACTACCCCGACTGCGAACAACCTGACGTAGGAGACTACTTTTGGTAGCATTCCTAACGACTCTAAGACCCCAAGAGGGATCCCTATTACGCCCATCTTCTCATAGTGTGCAAGCAGTACCATGACCATCACTACACCCACTCCTGTGATAGCTGCTCCAGGCATCAGTAACTCAGATGCTGAATCCACTAGGAATGCATATGCGAAAATGAAGCCGCCAATCAAGACAGTCATCCACGAGCCTTTCTCGAACAGTGCGTCGACGAATCCGTGGGTCTTGTAGATGTCTCGGAAGCCCAGAACGAGTCCGAGGAAAACATGGATGACGCCCATGTAGATGGTGATGAGTATGAGGTTCTCGAGGTTGGATGTGACCCTGTGGAAGGGGTAGGCGAAGACGACGTTTAGCGGACCCTCCCAGACCCAGTAGAACTCGCCGCCGTTCGGATAGAGGTTGGTCATCCAAGCCACCCACCAAGGTGAGTGTCCAGAGTCCCAGTGATAGTGGGCGTGCGTTCCGTCGGGCAGGTACGCGGCCTCACACTGCGCCACTCCGATGATGTGGTCGATGTCGCAGTGCCCGTGCGGCAGGAACTCGAAACCGGCGAACTCGCCGTAGATGTAACCGAATATCACTGTGGACAGGCCTATTGTGAACAGGAACCCACCGACGTTTTTCATCATCGGATTGATCGGGAAGCGTCTCCAGATGAACCAGGCCATGCCCATCACTGCGAGGCCGTAGGCCATGTCACCGAGTATCAGGCCGAAGAACAGTGGGTAGGTCAGGAACATGAAGAAGGTGGGGTCGATCTTGCCGTAGGCCGGTCGCCCCATCACATCGGTCAGCATCTCGAATGGTTTGCTGTAGTTGCGAGGCGAGAACGCGATGGGAGGGAGTTCGGACGGGTCCTCGTCATGGTGGTGGCTGCTGTGTGCGGGTGGGGTGAACCTCTCGATGCTGACGTGGGTGCACACACCGGAAAGCGCGGCCTCGACCTCGGATTCGGTCTCCGAACGGACCCATCCGTCCAGCACGAAGGCGTGGTCACTCACTGCCACTCTCACCGGGGCGGTGGCGATCTCGAGGTCCCTCTCCAGAAGTTCCATGCCGCCGAACAGCATGCCACCGTTCGACTCGGACCAATCAGACAGTTCGGACTCGAGTTTCTCCGTCCTTCCATCAATCTCGGACTTTCTCCCCTCCAGTTTGAGTATCCTATCTGATGGCAGGCCCTCTGATTCCGGCACCGAGATGGCCTGGAAGTCCTCGACCGCCAGCATCTCCTGGACGGATTGGGAGTCCTCGTTGCGGCAGAACACGGCCACCACTGACGACTTACCGGCATCGCTGCTCATGTGGATGGCCGAATCACCCAGTCCGGCGAGGGCCGGTCTGGCCTTGGCCAGCGAAGAGACGGTGCCGATGAACGCGGTCAGGTTGCTGTAGCCCCCCATCAGGTCGAGTTCGAGGCTGAGGGGTGCCAGCATCTTCAGCACCTCCAGTTCCTCGTCAATCTGCGAGGACTCGGTGCGAAGAGAGTCCAGTTCGTCAAAGAGTTGTAAAGCCGATTCTACGAGCTCGTCAATCGGCCCTGAGAGCGTCCTGCGGACTTCCGGAGCAGCAAGCAACTGCTTCTGGTCCTCTGCCTGCATGTTCGCAGCCGCGCCCCGCATCTTGGTGAGTCGTCTGCTAATCTCCTCGGACTTGTCCGACGGGGTTCCCATGGACAGGCCCTCTTCGGTGCTGCTGTAGTCGTTGATGTGTACCAGCGACAGGCCTGCAATCACGTCTATCGCCGTCTTGAGCTGGTCCCGTGTGCCAGCGGCAACCAACCGGGACATGTCCTCGGTGGTTAGCTGGCTCATGTTGCACCTCGTTCTGTCGCCTCAGGCTTCGCGGAATGCGGAGAGCACCGCGTCGGCAGCCGACTTCCTGTTTTTCTTGCCGTTCGCTGCGACCTCCTCCAATTGGGCATCGCCCTCTGCTGCGACCTTGGCTGCCTCCTTGGCCGAGGAGGCGCGAGCCTCGCTAATCATCGAAGCCGCGTCGTCATCGGCGCTCTGCCGGCCTGAAGCGGATGTCTCGGCCGCCTTTACCCGGGCGTTTGAGATGGTCTCTGATGCCTTGGCCTCGGCCTCGTTGCGGATCCTCTCCGCCTCGCTCTCTGTTTCCTTGATAGTGCGGAGTACTTCTGCTCGTCCCATTGTGTCACCTTCGGTGACACGCGCGAATGTCGAACAGTATATCACTTTGACCTTCTCATTCCTTCGTCTTGCTGGAGCATTTCAGCGGGATTCAACCAAATACAGGAGGCTGGAGGGGAACGCGTGGATACCGAGCGAATCGGTGCAGAGGATTGGCGCGAACTCCAGCGCAACCTCGAGGAAAGCATTCCGATTTACGACAGGGTCAACGGATTCGCCACCCTGGGACAGGTTTCCAAGTGGCGCAGGATGGTTAGGGACAGGCTCCCTCGCGGCGAAAGCGTCCTCGAGGTCGGATGCGGGCCGGGGAGCTTCGCGGAGGATGTTGTGGGAGGGGACCTAGTGTGCCTCGACCCGATTCCGGAGATGCTCAGGGTCGCCAAGGCCCGAGTAGACCCCAAGAGAGCTGCTAGGGGTGACTCGGTCGTTGAGTTCGTCGAGGGGGTGGCCGAAGAATTGCCATTCGAGGACGCCTCGTTCGACGCTGTGTGCTCGCTGTTCTCGTTCAGGGACTGGTACGACAAGCGGGCGGGCCTCGCGGAGGTCCTCAGGGTACTAAGGCCAGGAGGAACTGTGGTGATTGTCGACCCAGCCAAGATGAATCGTCTGCATGGCGTTCTAGGTTGGCTCTGGATGAGGCTCTGGGTCGGCGCGTACGCCAGACTGCTATTCAGGAGGTCTGATCACCCCTGGAAGTGGCTAGCTAAAACCTACCAAAGCTTCGGGACAACGCGCGACTACGTCAGGATGCTCGAGGAGGTTGGCTTCGTCGACGTCCGTGCCAAGGTGGTGTTCCCTGGGATGGCCACGATTTGGCAGGCCTCCTCGCCCTAGAAGAGTAGCGAGCGGCACGTCACAGCCCTCCAGATGAATGGCTTGGTCAGCCTGTTGAAGGCGAGGTTTAGCAGCCAGTCGGGAGAGCGGAACAGCAGGCTACCGAGCCTGAACGCACGCTTCGAGTTGCGCATCACCCTTCCCATCTGCGACTCCCACCTGATCTCGTACTCGCCGAGCGGGGTGCCGTCGCGCAGGTGCTCTGCGACGACCTGCCCGGCGATTCGCCCGCCGATCATCGCGATGGTGATTCCAGCTCCGTTCGAGGGCAGGACCATGCCGGCAGCGTCGCCGACGAGAAGGTGGTTGCCCTTGACGAAGGATGCTATCGTACCCGACATCGGCAACGAGCCTGCTCCGCTGAACTCCACCCTCCCCTCATACCTCGAGAAGAACTTCTCCGAGTAGTCGTTCAGGCTCTTGCCGCGAGCCAGGGCGGTCTGGATGCCCAGACCGATGTTGGCGCCGCCCTGCTTGGGGAACTTCCAGGCGTACCCACCGGGGGCCACTGAGCCGAAGTGAAGCTCAAGGGCCTCATCGAAGTCCCCAGACATGAGCACGAACTTGACGGGGATGACGAGGGACTCCGTCTGCCATTCGGACTTGCGCAGGGGGTCGTTGTGACCGCCGGCCCCGATGATTACCTTCGCTGTGTACTCCGAGCCGTCTCTGAGGCGTACCGTCTCGCTCTCGACGCTCTCGACCCTGCTGCTGACTAGGTAATGGGCACCGCTTGACTCAGCCAGTTCGACCAGTGCCTCGTCGTGCGCGACGCGATCCAGCACCACGCCCTCGAAGTCGTAGCGCAGTGGCCTTCCCGAAGGTGGCACCAGCCTCATCTCGCTGGTGCGCATGGAGATTGCTGACTCCGGGGTCCTCAGAAGATCGTCAATTTCGGGCACGTCCGGGCACAGTCTGCGCATCTCTTCGTTGCTCGGTACCAGCTCACCGCACTGCAGCGGCGAGCCTATAGGATCCCTGCCGTCAATCACCAGCACATCAGCGCCGCCCTCGGCGATGTAACGAGCAGTGGTGCTCCCTGCCGGGCCTCCTCCTATCACTATGGCGTCCCAGTCTGTGCGGGTAGGTTGCATGGGCTCAGTTCCGGCGCGACCGGGACATCCTTACTAGCTCAAACAGCAGGTCGCGTCCCTCGCTCGCGGGCAGAGCCTCGAGGGCGTCCTTCGCGCGCTGGAGGTGGTTGTCGATGAGTTGCCTGACGTATCCCATGGAGCCGGCCGAATCGAGCAGTTCGATCAGTTCCTCCCAGCGCTCGTCGCTGAAGTTTTGGAGCACGTCGGACAGGTGCTCGCGCTCTGCGCCGTGCAGGATGGTCAGCGCGTGGATGATTGGGAGGGTCATCTTGCCGTCGTGGACGTCGGTGCCTCTCGGCTTGCCCATCGAAGGGTCGCCGGTCAGGTCCAACAGGTCATCGACCATCTGGAACGCCCTTCCGAACTCCATTCCGAACTCTTCCAATGCATCGACGATGTGCTCGGGGGCCTCCGCCAACACCGCGGCACCCCAGCAGCCTGAGGAGATTGGGAAGGCGGTCTTGCCATCGACTATGGCGTAGTAGTCCTCGGGAGTCGTAGCGAGGTTGCCGATGTGTTCGAGCTGCTTCAGCTCACTTGTGGCTATGCGCCCGCAAGCCTCGGCGATGCGCTCGACAACCCGGTCGTCATGACGACCCCCGAGGCCGAAGCCCAGTGCGAACAGGTAGTCCCCCGCTATGATGGCCTCAGGCAGGCCGACTGAGGTGTGCAGGGTGGGCTTGCCTCGACGCAACTTGGACTGGTCGTATATGTCGTCGTGGACGAGGGTCGCCGTGTGGATTATCTCAGAGGCCATTGCGAGGTTCATGACCTTGGATGTGTCCTCGCCGCCAGCGGCCTCGAAGGCCAGGGTAGCCATTACGGGTCTGTACCTCTTACCCCCAGCGAGAAGTATGTCGCCTGCCAGCCTCATCGCCGGCGCGCCCGGGCCGGTCATGCTCTGCTGCACGAACTCCTCGAGCGCTTCCTCGACGACGTTTCTACGTCTATCCATCTCGGCCTTGAAGGAATGCATCGAGACCATTTAATTCGTTCATCCTTGACAGGGGTCGCCTTATGAACAAGTGTGTTCGCCGACCTGCTGGGCACGTTGCGTGCCCCCTCCCCAGAGGTGGACGAAGATGGACGAACTCACACTCGCTACCATCGACTCACCAGACTGCCGAGTTTCGGAGCACATCGCCATACTGATGGCCTCCGGAGACGCCCCGGAAATCGACATAGAGAGTCGCGTAGTGGACGGCTTCTCCGAGGCCCTAGAACTGCTAGAGGAAGGTGAGCTGGACATGGTGGCATTGCCTGCCACGATGCTCCACGGGAAGCAGGCCGAAATGCTGGCAGCCGGCTGCGAGGTGGTCGGAGCGAGGGCCCCGAGACGCCCGAACCTGATTCTGGTTTCCGAGAACAAGATCACCTACCAACCCAAATCGGCCTTCATACTGGCGGAGCACAAGAACGTGCGCAGGCAGTTGCGGCGGGCTCGCAGGGGCCTCAGGGTGCTCGGGCCCGTGGCCTACGCCGCCATATCGGAGCTTGACGGCCCCCCTAGCGACCCTCTGCCCTTGACCGAGTGGATGGAGGACCTGAGGCAGAACGGTGAGATAGACGGCTACATCACCTCAAGAGCGATCTACGACGAGTTGGAGATTGGTGGTCGCAGACATGCGCTGCTGCCCGACCCCAAAGATCGAGGCGGTGCCCACTTCCTGCCCCTGCCATACGCCGATCTGGTCATCCTGATGGCCAGAAGGAGGTTTCCCAACAGCATAACGGAACAAATCGCGGAACCGGAGGGTAACACCTCGTGGTGGGTTCAGGATCAGTTGATATCCGGTCTGAGCGAGGAGATGCTGGAGCGTACTGCCGTGCTGGTCAGGCACCGCCACGTACGCTCCCTGATGAAACAGGCTGAGGAGCACAAGGACATCGCCTTGGAGCAGTCCTGCCATGATACTGAGGGAGAGGTGCTGGATGACGACGTACACGTTGAAATCCGACTGGAAGTGGTCTCCAAGGACGGACACAGGTCGCTTGGCCTCGACCGTCTCATCAGCCATGCCGAATACCAGTACGCCACCATCTCGATGCTGCGTGACTGGGAGGTGCTGGTTCGCGAGGCGTCCAGGCCGGTGCCTAAGGACTTCTACACCGACATCGAGGCCCCGGTCTACATCGACCTCGAGGAGTAGCGGCCGGGCGAGATTCATCCCAAACTGACTTCCCGGCACCTGCGGTGCTGCGTAAGCGATATGACCGTTGGTGGCGGGAGAGGGTAGGAGGGTTCTGCGTTGGATGTGGATAGAGTGCTACTCGATGCCCTGTTCAGAGGGCGTCTCGTGGAACTGCGGGAGAGGGCCGAAGAGGCTGGTCTGAGCAAGAGTGGTTCGGTCGAGGTTCTACGGGCCAGACTGATCCAAAATCAAGTGCTAGGTGATGTCGACCTCTCTTGGGACAGCATCCAATCGATGTCGCACAAGGATATTGGCGGCGTGCTGAAGCTGTTCGGAGTCAAGTCATCTGGTTCCCACAAGGAGAGGCGTCAGAGGCTGTGGCTGCACCTCAACTTCGACTCACGCCGACTCACCGTCGAGCGTCTGGCGGAAATGGAGCGTGACGAGCTCCACGAGCTGTGCCAGCGGCTTGAGCTCCCGCTGACCGGCAACCGGACGGTGCTGATGGGGCACGTTGCTGGGGTCCTGACAAGTCAGGCCAACGGATGGGGGAGAATCAAGCGGAGCCTGTGGAGGTCAGGGCTGCCCGAAGTCTTCGAGGTGGAGGCGGTCGCCGCTGAGGACGACTCGGAGATGGTCGAAGCGGAGCAGGACGATGCGGTGGTCGACCTCGAGCCTGAGTTCGAAGTACCTTCTCCCAACGCGGTGCTCGAGGACGCTGGCGACGCGCTGATTCACGAGCTCGACAAGGTCGAGCCCTCGGTGCAGGGCGACCTGCTGACGATCCAAGCCCGGGTCGAGGACCTTGAGAGGATGATTGGGACTATCCTCAGGGGGCACGGAGGGAGGTGGGGCAACGAGGAGGAGGCGTTGCTCATCCGGCTAGCGGAGCGCCGGGGTTGGCCCCTAGAGCGGGATGAGGTTCGCAGCAGGGTGATTAGCGTGGCCACCAACATAGCTGAAATCAAGGGCGCTGAAATCGGTGATGGCCCCAAGCAGAGGGTCGATTCGGTGGAGGCGCTCGACAGGGTCAGAGAGAGGATGCGGTACGCCGAGACGCTAATCTCGGAGTCGAACGAGGAGTAGTCACTCCGGCACCAGTTGGAAGAAGCCAAATCGGGGCTCCATGACCTCGCCCTGGTCGCGAGCATGGTCAATCGCGTCCTCCGCGGACTCCCGCGAGTGGCCAGCGTGAACGAGTGCGGTGACCAGGTCGTTGTACTCGACGCCCTCGCCGGCATCCCGTGAGCGTACGGTCTCGATGATCATGTCAATCGCGTCGCCCGGCTCGGGAGTGGGCTGTTCGCCCGCCGCCTCGGGCTGGGTCGCCTCATCCAGTGTGGGGGCGGCAGGCTGGGGTGGCTCGTCCAAGCTGGTCCTGCCGGTCGCCATGGAGAGCGCCTGTAGGATGCCTACCCGGTAGCCCTCTGGGTCGAAGTCGCCGTAGTGCCCGCGAGCCAGCACGATACCTTCGACTAGGTCATGAGGGACTCCCGCGGCCTCGAGTGCTGCAGGGTTCAGGTCCGCCTCGAGCGAGGTGGAGTGGGCGTCGATGCGTCGCAAGGTGGCCTCAGCCGTCTCGACTAGCCAGTTCGTGTAGCACTCCCTGTCTATCTCTGTGAACTCCTCGGCGCGTAGAGAGGTGAACATGCCGCCGTCCTCGGTCTCGAACCACCTCGCCTTGCCCACGAGGGCCAAAAGGAAGCGATCGCCGTTCTCGAATCGTGCCATCAGCTCCTCGAAATCGGGATGCAACTCCGGCTGGAAGGAAGCCACGTTGAACAGATGACTGCCAGTGGGATCTCTGATGTAACCAGTGTAGTTCGGGCCGCTGTCACCCTCCCGGCGCTCCATGCGGTCGATGACCCCACAGACCAGCGCTCGATTGATCTTCGCGCCGATTTTCGTGATGACGAAGGACGGGTCGTACTCTCCGGAGCCCTCCTCGGTCAGGGAGGCCTCCTTGTACTCCTGAGCGAACAGCCTTATGGCGCTCTGGCGGGAGATTCGACGTGCCGACTCCTGAATCACAGGACCACCCCCCAGCGCTGCATCACGTCATTGGCCGCGTCAGCAGCGGTTGTCTGAATCTGTTCGGTCTCGTCGGCGAGCAGCATGGCGCCCTGGTCGTCCACTATCGAGCGCCCCTTGATGCTGAAGCGCTGCGCTAAAACACGCTGACGGAGAGAGGCCACAAAGCCATCGCGACCGTCTCTGGCAATCTCCTCCTTGACGGATTCCTGATTTACCCCGAGGAACGCCTCGGAGGCATCCTTGGACATCAGCAGCGATGCATTGGACACCCCGTCGTCGATTACGAACCTGAGTCTGAGATCCTCCTCTCCGCGCTGCGGGCCGTGTTCCATGCAGGAGCCGTCCCTGAGGACGCGCCTGCATTCGGGGCAGCGCTCGACTATACCAGAATCCGGACGTACCGCGACAACCGTACCGCTGGTGCGTATCCCCCGGCGCGAACCGCCGCTCACCATGGAGGTGAGGTCGACATCGACCCAATGCTGCTCGGGGTCTATCGATTCCCAAGGGGCGTCGGATAGGTTCGAGATCTGTGCGGCGTCGTCGACGACCAAGTCAGGCGAGCCTTGCCATTCCTGCACCCTCGCTCCGGTCAGGTGGAGGAAGTCGCCGGGCTCAGGGTCGACCTCGCACCACGCGGTCAGGCGGCAGCGGCCGCTGGGATCGATGACGTCCCCGCTGCGGACCACCCGCTCGGTGCCGTCCTCAGAAGAGAATGAGCGTTGAACCCACGACTCCACCTGCACGGTGACCTCTATGTCACGCATGCCGTTGCGCAGGTCCGAAATGGCGACCTTGTTGGCTTGGGAGAGGTCCTCCATGCTAGCGAACGCGGTGTCGTGATAGACCTCTATCCTCGTGCGGTCGCCGATGTTGATCTCAGGGGTCTCTCTGAACTTCCTGACCGATGCGCCGTCAATCTTGAGCAGGGTTCCAGGCTCGTGCTCCAAGGGGACCCAAGACAGGAAGCCTATGCTGCCGCTGGAGTCGCCGAGCCTGCCTCGGACCACGTCTAGCTCCCCGCTCCCATCGCGCTTGACGATGACGTCGGGCTTGGCCGAGATTAATCGAGCGACGATGTTGATGTAGCCCTCGTTCGCAGAGGCGGTTGCTATGTCGACGGGGTCGCTACTGACCTGCGTCGCCGGGGTGCCGCCCTCCCTCAACACTGTTACGCGTGTCGTACGATTGATGTTCAGCGAGCGCTTGTCGTTCCACTCGTTCACCGAGGCGCCCTCGAGTCGGACCACCGATCCGGGAGCCAGATTCTCGGCCTGCTCGCCCCAGTCCTTGAAGTCCCAGCGCTCGCGATTGTCGCTGCCCTCCCATGGATTGTCCTCGATCCAGCCAAAGGCCACCTGACGCTCTTCGCCGCGGACCATCTGGATACGGGGAGTGTAGGTAATCACCGCGACCTCGATGGTGACGTTGCGGTCGTCGGCCCCGAGCTCGGAAAAGCGGTCGACCTTCATCTCCGCCCTCGAGGGGGCCGATATCTTGGTCTGCTCCATGCCAGCAGCGGCCTGGAACTTCCTGACCACCGAGCGCAAGGCGTCCTCGGGAGGGATGAGGAACTCCTCCTCATAGCGCCGGAACTCCTGAACGATCTCTCCCTCGTCCGCGTCCGGACACTCCTGTTTGACTATCTTTACCTGCGTTGCGTACCTTCCGTCTTCCGTCATTTGCTCACCTACATCAGCGAATGAGGTCTGAGCCTACATAAACCACTGATGCGGTAGCCTCCGGGGAGGTCTCTGGCAGCGATGTTGGGGCAACGTTCGTTCGTGCGTGTTGGGGTAGACTCAGCACATCATCACCTCTGGGACCTCGCGTTTGACTCGGCGGTCTTTGAAGATGTGCATCACAGGGCTTCTGCTGGCGGTGGCTGCGTTTATTCACGGAGCCCCTCTGTCGGATGACGATGGAGTCGGGCGAGATGTGCAGGTTCGGGGTGCTGACTGCCTCCGATAGAGCGAGCTCTGGCGACTACGAGGACCTCAGCGGACCAGCCATAGAGCGGTTCCTCAGCGAGGCGGTCACGTCACCCTGGGAGGTGGTGCGCTGTCTGGTGCCCGACGAGCAGGCCCTAATCGAAGCGTCGCTAGAGGAGTTAGTTGACGGCGAGGGCTGTTCGGTCGTGGTGACCACTGGCGGTACGGGGCCGGCGCCTCGTGATGTGACGCCGGAGGCCACCGAGGCGGTGTGCGAGCGCATGCTACCCGGGTTCGGCGAGCAGATGAGGGCGGTCTCACTGCGTCACGTCCCGACTGCGGTGCTGTCGAGACAGACCGCAGGCATACGCGGCTCCTGCCTGATTCTCAACCTGCCAGGCTCCCCGCGCTCGATTCGTGAGATTCTTGACGAGGTGTTCGCCGCCGTCCCATACTGCGTCGACCTCATCGGAGGTCCCTACATCACCACGAATCCTACGGTCGTGGACGCGTTTCGACCGCCACACGCCCGACGCGAATGATTCATGCCGGGCTCACCGCTCGCCGGGCCATGGCGAAGCCGAAGTCGGGCGCGGTTGACAGCGGAAGGGACGATGGCGAGATGAGAGAGGTAGAGGTCGCTCTCGACTTCACACCCAACGCCCTCGCCTCACTGGTCTACCGGCAGGGTGACACCATAGTACTGGCCTGCGCCACCAAGGCCGATAGGCTTCCTCGTTGGTTCCCACGGGACTCGGGGCGCGGCTGGGTCCATGCCGAGTACGCGCTGCTCCCAGGCTCGACCAACAGTAGGTTCCGACGCGAGCGCAACGGTGCAAAGGGCAGGACCCAAGAGATCGAGAGGCTTGTTGCCCGCTCGTTGCGCGGTGCGGTGGACCTCGACGAGCTCGGACCTATCGCCCTGACTGTCGACTGCGACGTGCTGAACGCCGACGGCGGCACCAGATGTGCCTCCGTCACGGCCGCATCACTGGCTCTGAGGCTCGCCGTCCGACGCCTCATAGCCTCCGGGGAGTGTCTGCCCAAGGACAGGCGCCTCAGCAGTGAGGACGTCAAGAAGGGGGTAGAGGCGCCCAAACTGAGCGAGGACGAGAAATCGGCTCACGAACTCGCGGTGATGCCAAACGACGTTGCTGCCCTGAGCGTGGGGATGGTCGCCGGAGATGTCAAGACGGATCTAGACTACATCCTTGACAGCAATGCTGACGTTGACATGAACGTGGTGATGACCAGTGACGGGGGCTTCGTAGAGGTGCAAGGGACCGGTGAGGAGGCGACCTACACCCGCGAGGAGCTCGATGCCATGATTGAGGCTGCCACAATCGGAATCTCCGAGCTCCACGCCTTCCAGGACAGCGTACTCGCAGAAGCGAGTTGATGGTGGGACTGGCCGGACTTGAACCAGCGGCCTCCGCATCTTCAGTGCGGCGCTCTCCCAGCTGAGCTACAGTCCCGTAGCACCCTCGCCACTGTGGTTGCGACTTCAAGCCTTCCGAGCCGGTTCCGACTAGAATACGTCGTCCTTGTCCTTGTCTTCATCGAAGGACATCATCTTGCCTGGGGCCTTCTTCTTGGCAGCCTTCGCTGCTGGCTTCTTCTTGCTCTTCGGAGCCTCCTCGGCTTCTTCGCTGTCACCCTTGCGTGACTCGGCGACCTCCTTCTCCAGCATCTCCAGTTCCTCGGGCGACATACCGGCCTCGATGGCCAGCTTGATTCGCCTCTCGTCGCGAGCTTGAATCTCCAGCAGCCTCTGCCTAGCCTTGTCGTAGTGCTGTAGCATGTACATGGCGTCGTGCTCGAGCAGGGGTGAGTCCGAGATGATGGTGATGTCGAGCCAGTCGCCCTCCTCAGCCAGGAACTCGGCGAACGGCTCGAACTTGAGGTCGGACTTCTTGATCTGGGTGTAGTGGAGCGCGTTACCCATCCTGTGCTCGATACCGGCGAAGTGGCAGTAGAACTTCTTGCCGCCGTACTTCTTACGAACCTGTTCGAACAGCTCGGAGTAGTCCTCACTGGTCCTCATCCTGCCGTGCCCACGCGCGTGGATATGGGCGATGTTGAGCACTGGTACCGTTCCTTCCACGTGGTTGCAGACATCGATGACCTCCTCCACGGTGCCCCAGAGGTCCTGCCGCCCTGAGGTCTCGATGCCGACGAGGGACGGTTTCGCATCGTGTACCCATGGGAAGGCGGCATAGTCCTCCTCCTCCGATTCATCCCCCCATATCTGTTCGACCCTATCGACCACGCCAGCGAAGATGTTGGCGACCTGCTCGTTGGCCTCGGGCCCCGGTTCGTACTCGCCATACGGGCCGACGTGGTAGACCAGATGCCTAGCGTTGACTATCTTACCAGCCTGCATGCTGGCCTCCATCTTGGTCAGGGTGCGGTTGCGCTCTCTCCGGGATCCGAGCAACTCCGCGTAGTAGGGCCCATGGAGGTTCATCTCCAGGTCCGACTTCCACGACAGAATCCCAGCCTGCCAGTACTGGTCGAAGTTCTTCGGCTGCACCGTCCGGACCGTCTGAATCTCCATAGCATCCAGCCCGAGAGTGGTGATGTCGTCCATTCCCTCGACTATCGTGCGTCCCTTACAGGACAGTGGAACACCAGCTGGACCTAGTCTCAATGACACGCTCTCGCCCCCCGAGGGTCGGGGCGAACGGGTCCCCCTTCAAAAGGGGTCTCTGCCAACGGTGTCAAACTGGGGTTGAATCCGCCATTCCCGCCGCGTGGACCGCTCTTTCCACACCCTCGCTGCCAGGGCCCGCAGCGGGTAGCTCGCAGATGAAGGCGGCCAGCCAGCCGTACGGACCTAGAGAAGGGTCTGCTGGTGCTCTGACCGAGCCGAGGGCGTGCTCCACCAGCGCCCCGCTGCCACCCACGGTGCACACGTGGGGAACCAGTCCACGCTGACGAACCTGCTGCAGAAGCTCCGCCTCCCCAACTCCCTCCAGACGTGAGATGAGGTCGAGCGCCTCTGGGTCGATGAAGAGGACGTGGACCTGTCTGATGCGCTCAATGACCGCTCCCCAGCACTCAGCTAACCTAGAGAGGTCTTCAGGAAGGTCGGCGACCATCACAGTGCGCGATCCCTCGCGCTCGCCGAAGGTCATGCCCGCGCCCCATGCGTAGCGAGCGGACTCGCCCTCGAGGGCTGTCGAGGCCGAGGTCACCAGCCAGTGTGATCCCTCTAGGGCTGCGCTCCAGTCAATCGAGCCGTGGTCCATGCTGGAGAAGTCCTCGCCCTCGGAGCTTGTCACCAGATTGGTCGAGGCTCCGAGGGCAGTGGCTGCGGTGAGCACACTGGACTGGGGATCGTCGCGCTCCGGTCTGCCAAAGGCGACAATCCTGACATCGCTGGCTGGCATGCTCCCTGCTGGCGCTCAGCGGTGATGAGCCTTGCCTAATCGGTCTTCCAGCGCAGCAGGGCGATAGCCCCGCCGAAGCCGAGCAACTGCTGGCCCGAATCGTGGTCGATGGAGGCTTGGATGAGGCTGCCTCCCGAGGACTCCACGGTCGAGGCTATCCCCGTCCAGCGCTCACGTAACTCGCTGTCCTCGCTGCGCAGCATGGAGGCCTCAATCACCAGAGTCTCAACCGCTCCCTGCTTGGCCGCGTCCGCTATCTCGGCCGGGCCGTACGAGACCGCTCCGCCCGTGGAGATTCGCTTCAGGCCCTCCTCGATTGCGCGAACCTGCTGGACGAGGGCGTACTCGCCCAATAACGAGTCAGCGAGACCCTCTGCGAGAACCTCGTTCGCCGCAGCCCGACCTCCTATGGAGGTCGCGGTGTTGAGAATCTGGTTCTGGGCACCCTGGCCCTTGAGGTGGGACTCGAACTGCTCGCGGGCCATTCCCGGCCCACAAAGCACCAGTGGCATCTGGTCTTTGAAGACAAGTCGCGTCTCCTTGGCGACGCGCTCGAAGAAGCCTCGGCGCACGCTCGTCGAGTCGTCCGCCTTCTTGCCTCCTCCGCGCATGGAGAACTGCGAGACGTCGCGGATACCGTGGGCTGCGACCTCGAAGATGGTAATCTCGTCGGACTCAACCACCACAAGTCCACACTTGGCTCGACGGGCGGCTGAGAGGGACTCCCTCAGAAGCGATGTGTCGGCCCGCGAGAGTCCGCCCTCACGGGTCAGTTCAATCTCTGATCCGGGACTGATTAGGTGAGTGTGGTGGCTGCCGATGTCGATCTTGGCCTCGGTGATGATGCCGTGTATGCGTAGGTTGTCGGTGAACGGCTGGAATGCGGTCTCCTGGACCTCGAGGACTATCCACATCGGCTTGCGCTCGGCGCTCTTCGCCCTGCTGTCAGACTGTGTCCCGGTCGTTGAGTCCCTGCGGTGGGAGAGCATGCCTACTCGCGAGCCGGGGCTGCACAGCTGAGCGGTCGCCCACAGGTCGTCCTCATCCTCAAGCCGCAACCGGACTCCCTCGTCCAAGCGCTTGATTCTGCGCACGGTATCACAACCTCATCTGAAGGCGCCTGTCAGCCTGCCTTCGTCGTCCATGTCCATGTCGAGGGCGGCCGGTCTTGTAGGTAGCCCGGGCATGGTCATCATCGAGCCGCATACTGCGACGACGAAACCAGCGCCGGCGTTGACACGAATCTCCCGGAGGGGGAGGGTGAATCCGGTGGGAGAGCCGAGGACCTTCGGCTCGTGGCTGAATGAGTACTGAGTCTTGGCCATGCAGACTGGCAGAGACCCCATGCCCCATTCGTCGAGGGTCTTGAGGGATGCCTGGGCCTTGTCGCTGAAGTCGACCGTCTGGGCTCCGTAAATGTTGGTAGCCACTCTCAGGATGGTCTCCTCGATTGGCATGCCGTGCTCCACGATAGGAGTGTATGGCCGGCCTGCCTCATCGTGCTTCGCGCAGGCCGCGACCACAGCGTCGGCCAGCTCGGCTGCCCCTTCTCCTCCCTTAGCGAAGGCCTCGTTGAGGACGACCTGCTTGGCGCCGGCCTTGACGGCCTCGTCCCTGATGGCCTCAATCTCTGCCTCGGTGTCGTGCTCGAAGCGGTTTATCGAAACGATGACCGGGATGCTCGTCTCGGCTAGGTTCCGGACGTGGCGGCGCAGGTTGCTGGCCGCGCCAGCCCTAGTTGCCTCGACGTTCTCGGTCTCCAGCTCCTCGGGAGTGGGTCTCCTGCCGCCGCCGGAAGCAAAGCCTCCTCCATGCATCTTCATCGCTCGCACGGTGGCATTGAGAATCAGGCAGTCAGGCGCCCTGTCGGCTGCTGGCGCCTTGATGTGGAGCGCCTTCTCAGCGCCCATCTCGGCGCCGAAGCCCGCCTCCGTGACCACATAGTCCGCGCACGAGAGGGCGATCTCGTCGGCGATTATCGAAGAGTTACCGTGTGCGATGTTGGCGAACGGACCGCAGTGGATGAAGACGGGGTTACCCTCGAGAGTCTGAACGAGGTTGGGCATCAGGGCCTCCCTGAGTAGGAGGCACATCGCTCCGGCAGCACCGAGCTCGTCGGCTGTGACGGGGTTGCCCGAGTTCGACTTGGCGATGACGATGCGCCCGAGGCGCTCGCGCAGGTCGGCGTAGTCCTTCGACAGGGCAAGGATAGCCATCACCTCGCTTGCCGCGGTGATGTCGAAGCGGTCGGTGCGGACGACCCCGTTGAACTTGCCACCTAGGCCGATGGTGACCTGCCTGAGGCTGCGGTCGTTCATGTCGATGGTACGGGGCCAGTAGATGCGGTTCAGGTCGATGTCGAGCTCGTTGCCGCGGTGAAGGTGGTTGTCGATGATAGCGGAGCACAGGTTGTGGGCTGAGGTGACCGCGTGCAGGTCACCGGTGAAATGCAGGTTGATCTGTTCCATCGGCAGGACCTGCGAGTAGCCGCCGCCGGCCGCACCACCCTTGATTCCGAAGACTGGTCCCATCGAGGGTTCCCTAATCACGCAGCACGCGTTGTGCCCGCGCGCGTTGAGGCCCTGGTTCAGGCCGATGGTGGTCACCGTCTTGCCCTCTCCGAAGGCGGTCGGGCTTACGCTGGTGACCAGAATCAGGTATCCTGACTTGCCGTTGCGCTTGGCCTTGATGGTCTCCCAGTTGACCTTGGCTATGTGCGGGCCATGCAGAATCAGGTCACTGCGAGCCAACCCGAGTTGTTCAGCCACTCCCTCAATGGGGCGCATCGTGGCATTTCGGGCGATATCGAGGTCGCTGTCCATCACTCGCGGCGAGGACCCACCTCTCTTGAAACCTTCATTTCGGAGAATTCGGAGCGGCCCATAGGGATTCCATGCCGGACTACTGGGGCATCGCAGGCTATCCCATCTCGCATTCACTCACGCCGAGGCTGTTCGCCGCGGTCGGTGAACACCTAGGTATGAATGGTGCGCAGCAGGTTTTCCTAGAGGTGAATGGCATCGATGAATTCGAGGATAGGATAGCGGAAATAGAGGGTGATCTCTGGTTGTCCTGCACAGCCCCCCTCAAACACTCTCCACAGGACAGGCTCGGGGTCAGCGGACCCAAAGGGGTGAACGCGGTCAACCAGCTCAAGAGAGTCGGAGGCGAGTGGTCGGGGACCAGTACTGACGGGGTTGGCTTCGTGGCCGCATGCCGGCATATCGGAGTCGAACCCTCGGAAACTGTTCTGCGTATCCGCGGAGGCGGTTCGGCGGCTCGTGCCATCGCAGCGGCCTGGTCCGCAGAGGGG
>ERZ724561.15-NODE-15-length-36816-cov-4.076590_pt1 | contig 36816 bp, 25 predicted proteins | sample MGYA00375855_ERZ724561 | MGnify/ENA primary metagenome ERZ724561 (study PRJEB28725, sample SAMN03264854) | marine sediment metagenome | biome: marine pelagic biome; feature: marine oligotrophic desert; material: ocean water | place: Pacific Ocean:North Pacific... | reverse complement strand
CTCTCCCTCTCGGCTTCGAGGAGCCACCCGAGCCCGAGCCTGACATCGAGCCTGAGTATACAGGGTCCTTGCAGGATTCACTCTCCGCTCTGGAAGATGCCGTGGAAGACGTCACTGACGAAGTCGTCGATGTCGCTGAAGAAGTCGTGGGTGAACTCGCTATCGGCTCCGTCAGCAGTGCTCTGGACTCAGCGATAGAGGGGGCGGCCGATATCTCCAGCGAGATTTCCGATTCCGCTAGGGAGATTGCCCAAGCACTTTCCAAGCCAGTCGTAGCGGCGGCGACCCATCCCCACCTGAGGTCTGCTGCCGAGGTGGACGCAATTCCAGGCGACAAACTCCACGCGACTCTGAGCGAGGTCGAGGAATCGACACTGAATCCAGATGGCTCGGTCAGGAGGCAGTCGATAGAGGGCGAGTTGATACTGAGGAACTCCAGCAAGAAGCACAGAGCATGGGACATCGAGGTACTACTCTCCTCCACCGACTCCACTGACATCGGGGGGCGCTCAATCTCCGTTCGAGAGCTCGAAGCCACAGAGGAGACGGTAATCCCGTATTCGGCGAGCGGACCGAGGATGCTCGTCCTCAAGGAGTCCATCGACACCAACCCAGAGAGGGATCAGGAGAACAGTCTGTCTCTGGTCTACTCGTCGGAACCTCAGGGGGTCGATATGGAGATTGAGGTCCAGAACGCCTCCGAGGTGCCACTGCTCGAGGTGGCGGTTAGCAGGAGCTTCCCGGACAACTTCGACATCCCCGAGGGCCAGGAGTACAGCGTCGATGGATCATCCATATCTTGGGACATAGGGAGACTCAATGTGGGCGAGAGTAGGACCCTAGCGCTCTCGCCGATGGTCACGACCGAAGGTATCGAGATGATATCCGCGGGAGTGTCATCCGCCGAGTACTCGGCCGAGGCCGCGGTCTCTAGGGCGGGCTTCGAACGCGTGTCCGGCTCGACCCTACACATGATGAGAGTGGACAAGATCGAGGACGACCGCCCCGGCATCTGGCACTGCAAATCGGTGTTCGAGAACCGCTCGTCCTTCGTGGTCACCCTCTCGGGAGTCACTGTGTGGCTGTCTGGCAGGGATGACCCCATCTTGGAGGTGTCTGACCTCAGGCAGGACGTGCCGCCCGAAGGCAGCTGGAGCTCGATGGAGAAGAGAGTCGAGGCGGACACGCCCAGTTTCACGCACGAGTTTAGATCATCCATCCTGCCTAGGGTCTCGATTACCTCGAGCGGCTCGATGGACCTCAAGGAGCAGAATCTAATTGTGCTCGATGCCAATCTGCTCAAGCAGTACGACAAATCGAGAATCAAGTCCTTCGTCTCCTCGGATTTGGAGGCCACGATATCGATCGAGAACACGGGCTCGGCGACAATCAACGTGATGAGGCTGCTGGACGACGTTCCTGGAGTCTTCAGACCTCCCACCGAGTCAGATGTGAGCATCGAGATAGAGGGGACTGACCTCAACGAGGACCAGTACCTGATTGAGGTCATCGATGGGATTCAACTCGAGGAGAGCCTAGTGTCGCCGGACAGCGACGGGAACAGCCTGAGAATAACGGTGGGGACGTCTGCTCCACTCGGTCTGCAGCCCGGAAAGACGATGGTTCTGCGTTACCCTCTGCACGCTCCCGACCCGTCTCCCGAAAACGAGCTGCTGGCAGCGCCAATCAGGGCCGATTTCGGCTCGGAGAAGTTCGGACCTGTCGCAACTAGGGCTGTAGCAAGGCCACCGCAACTGAGGGTGGTGCATCGCCGCCGTAATATCAGCACCGGCAAAGAAGTCTTCCCGGCAGGTAGCGCAGGTAGGTACGAGGTCCTACTCATGTTCGTTAACAACTCCGACAGCGCACTGGACGAATTGGCACTGCACGATGTAGTCCCGGGCACGTTCTCCATCGAGAAGTCGACGGTGCGCTCGTCGGTGGACGGCGAGCGCGATACCAAGATGGACAAGGAGTCGGCCCCAGAGGGCACCCATGTCGAGTGGAGGATAGGGAGGATCGAGAAGGGCGAGAGGATAGAGGTGACCTACGTAATTCAGGGTGACCCCGAGTCGGAGTACAAGGTCTCCGACGCTCAGGACTTTCACGGTGCCACCTTCGGTGACGAGGTGGACGATGAGCCCAACGTCCCCGAATGGATCGAGGAGCAGAAGTCGCCAGAGCCCGAGACCATCCTGGAGCCCGAGCCCGAGCCCGAGCCGGAGCCCGAGCCGGAGCCGGAGCCCGAGCCGGAGCCCGAGCCCGATCCGGAGCCCGAGCCAGAGCCCGAGGGCGAGGTATGCCCGATATGCGGTTCCGAGGCCGAGATTGGTGCCTCGGTTTGCGTCGTCTGTAGTTACTCGTTTTAATTCGAATCGATTTGGACGCCTATGGCGTCCACCGAAGCGTTCTTGCTACTCGGTCGGAACGAGGGCCCATGGCTTCCGGAGGTGGCGACCCGCAGGCCGAGGCTATGTCATCGTTGATGATGCCCATGCTGGTCATGATGCTGGTCATGATGGCGATGATGCTGAATGATGGAATCCGAATCTTCCTCGCTGACGGGGCTGGCTACTTCATCGAGCCTGTGCTGCCCTTTCACAAACTCTACTTCGTGCCCACTGTCTTCATCGTCGGCTCCGGCATCATGGTTGTCAACACCATCATCCGATCCATCTTCATGGACCCATTGAAACAAGCTCACGTCAGTCATCGTCAGGGTCAGATTAGGAAGCAGGTGCAGCAGGCGCAGATGGCCCGTGACACCGCTCGCGCTGAGAAGATGCAGAAGCTGCAGATGGAAATGGCGCCCGAGCAGATGGCGATGCAGGCGGCGATGATGAGGCCGATGATGTTCACCATAGTCTTCATCATCGGAATTTTCAGCTGGATGTCCAGCGAGGTCGAGACGTTCAGGGTGTCGTACGTCAGCCTGCCTTGGTCGCCGATGTGGTCTCTGGACGAGCGGGTTCTGTGGATTCTGCCTGCTTGGATTGCCACGTACATCACGATGAGTGCCCCATTGGGGAGGATCATTGATCGCCACATCAAAATCCGCCGCTACAGGAACCACCCGCTAGTACTCGCTGGCGACACCATTCCCGAGCCTCTTCTACACCTCCTGAACGAGCAGAAGACTAAGCGGAGAGACGATTCGAGGATTCGCAGAGCCCAGCGAAAGAGGGACGGACCTCGAAAGACGGGTGGGCAGGTGACAGCGCCCACTCAGGGGAGGAGGGGCAACGTGCCACTCGCCCCGCCCAAGTCGGGGACCACCTGCCCCTCATGTGATTCGGACTCGGTCTCGAGGGCATCTAGGGGGATGTTGAGGTGCGATGTGTGTCGCGACGAATGGAGGTGAGCGGATGCTGAGGTTGACCGTCAGCGGCCCTCCCGGGAGCGGCACCTCGACGCTGGTCGGGAAGCTCTGCGAGGACCGTGGCTGGTCCTCGGTCAACGGCGGTGACATCTTCAGGGAGCAGGCATCCAACCGAGGACTCAGCGTCGCCGAGTTCAGCGCCTTGTGCAAGCAGGACCTAGATGTCGACCGTTCCCTCGACGACATCCTGAAGCAGGTGATGAACGATCCAGATGGCTCAGAGGTCGTCGAGAGCAGGCTGTGCGGTTGGTGGGCAGAGGAGCTCGGTCTGAGATGTCTCAGGGTCTGGGTCTCCGTGTCCGAGGAGGAGAGGGCAAGTAGGATCCAGAACCGCGAGGGTGGCGACTACCGGACCTGCTTGGAGATATCCAGACAGCGCCAGAGTGATGATATGGAGAGATACCTCAAGCTCTATGGCATAGATCTCGACGACATGAGCCCATACAACCTTGTGGTCGATGCTGACGAGCTGGATGCCGATGGCGTCTTCGGAGTCGTCAGCGCTGCGTTGGGGTGAGGACTGATGGGCGGCAGCGACTTCTGGGAGTTGTCCGAGGCATCGACGAACCCCGGATTCGGCTGCAGCCCCAGCGAACGCTCCTTGGATCAGCTGCTCTCCGCTGGCGTGGTCCTCGTGGACAAGCCCAGGGGGCCGACCAGCCACCAGTTGGCGGCTTGGGCCAGAGAGTCGCTGGGAATCACTAGGCTCGGTCACGGAGGCACTCTCGATCCGTTCGCTACGGGACTGCTGACGCTACTGTGCGGCAAAGCCACCCGTCTGACTGACATCGTCCTCAAGGGAGACAAGAGATACGTCGGGGTGATGAGGTTCGGAAGGGACGTCTCCGACGAAGAGCTCGAGGCAACGCTATCGAGCCTCAATGGCGTGATTTACAACGTCCCGCCGCTGGAGTCAGCAGTCAAGGTGCAGGTTCGGACCCGCACTATCCACTCGCTCAGGATGCTGGAATCGGACACTAACTCCCGCATCGCGGCCTTCGAGGCATCGTGCAGCGCTGGGACCTACATCAGGACACTCGCTAAGGACATCGGACTGATGCTGGGGACCGTATGCGAGCTGACCGAGCTGCATCGCGACAGGACAGGGCCATTCGACCAGACGATGGCCTGCACCATGCAACAGCTCACCGATGCGTCCTTCCTGCACCGAGAGCATGGCGATGACAGCGCCCTATTGAGAATAATTGCACCCATCGAGGCACTTCTCACGGGTCTGCCTTCCATCATCGTCAAGGACGGCGCTGCTGCAGCGCTCTCGCACGGCGCACCATTGGCAAGGCCCGGTGTAGTCAGGGCGCAGAAGGGAGTATCCGAGGGCTCCACCGTCCTGGTCAAGAGCCTCAAAGACGAAGCAGTATCGGTAGCGAGGCTGTCGGTGGACTCCGATTCTCTACCGGGGATGATGACCGGCGAAGTCGCGGTTTCACGCGCTGTAATCATGGAGCCGGGGACATACCCGCAGAGCTGGTCCAAGGAGTGATGGCTCAGGCCATCTCATGCTCTTCGTAGACCCACTCTTCCGTCTCTAGACGAATCTTCAGCTTCATCATCTCATTCACACACCACCGGCTCGGACACTGTGAGGCACCCTTGCGCGGCATCCCCGTTCCGAATCGTGCTTGGTATAACCATTCCCTGAGAATCGCTGATTATCGGCCAGAACGGGGGTCTTGAAGGTGTAAACCGTCGCGCTGGGCTACTTCTTCCGATTGAAGGGTTTACTCACCCTGCTGGGGCCGAAGTGCAGTGCCGTGAGCGATATGAGCACCACCCCGACGCAGATCATAAGGATCGCCGGCCCCCTGTCTATCGAGTCTATGATTCCACCATCTTCATCTTCGTTCTCTGAGACATCCAGCACTACAGTTCGGTCGTTGTTGCTCTCCGATATCTCGGTTATCGACCCCGTCCCGTCTGCGGTCACCTCGATGGTCAGGGTGTCACCGACCCTCGCCACCTGCGCGTCGCAGACGACCGAACCTAACCCACCGGACTCGATGTGATCTATCATCACAGAACCGACTAAGACTCCGTCGACCCTGCACTTTACGTCCACTGCATCGGCACCGCCCCGCCCCTCGTTCCTGATGTAGGCGTGTATCTCGATGACATCCCCGTCGGCCACCTCGGTCACGCTGACACCGTCCCTGCGCACGTCGATGGTCTCGACTAGCAGATCCGGTTTCGCGGTGACCACGACATCGAAGTCCTGGTAAACCTCATTCGTGCCGTCGCTGACCGTGACCCTGACGGAATGCGTCCCGGCCTCGACGGGGGTCAGAACCATGTCGTCAGCAGTGTCGAAGGTGACCCACGACCTGCTGCTTGAAAGTGACAGTGATTCGGTGTCCGGGTCGGATATGTCCAGATCAATCACCATCGTTTGCCCCAGCTCGACGTAGACCACTAGTGGAAGTCCATCTAGGACAGGCGGGTCCTCCACCGCAGTGACCGTCGCCGTCATCGAGTCTGACCAGGAGTTCCCGAGGGCATCGCTGACGACCACCTCGATGGTCACCTCTCCCCAGGAGTCCCGTGCCGGTTGTATCCTGACGTACTGGTCGACCACGCTGGCCTCCACGACTCCCGGGTCTGAGCTCGTCGCACTGAGGACGAGGTCCTCGGGCGAGGTTAGGTCGTCACTGCACCTCACGTCCATGGGCAGGTGGACACCAGCATCGTCCTCGTTGAATGACATGTCCTCGAGCGCCAGGCATTCAGGATCATAGTCCCAATGCACCGAATAGCCACCGGTGATGGACATGGACTGGATGTGCACCACAGTGGACTCCGCGGTCCCGTCCGACGACCACTGGAACCTAGAAGCGACTCCGACCGTCATCTCCCCTCCTCTCTCGGGCAGAGCGTGCCCCACTGGGACATCGACCGAGAAGGCACCGTGTTGGATTGGTATACTGGCCACAAGGCTGCTGCCCACTGCGATTCTGATGTAACTGGTCTCTGCCAACCCTTCGAGCGAGCCCGAGACGTGCCCATGGGCCACCAGATGCGGGTCGTTGATGTCGATACGGGCGCCCGATACGCACCCGTCTTCAATCTCAACCCTGACGTGCTGCGACGACTCGGGGCTTGCCAGGGCATCCCCTGACTCAATCTGCGTGTAATCCCCGTCAGCGTCATCCAGCAGTACCCAGATGGTGTGATTGCCGGTGCCGAAGACGTGGATTCTGCCCAGCTGCTGAAGCGGAGGGACCTCGACGTCGAAGGACCACTCTCCCACAGCAGGCCCATCCGGAGCGAGTCCGCAGGACTCCTGTGACAGTCCGGTGATGGTTCCGTCGAACGGGCCGATGTCCAACACCGGTGAATCCACATCGGTCACCGTGTTGATGGCCTTCACGGTTTCAAACGAATACCAAGGCTGGTGGTACTTCACACGCAGGCCGACCGCATCCACCCTAACCTCGGAGTCGTCACTGGTCCCCGTCGATACGTAATCGATGGTGAACTGGGTGCCTTCCAGCGAGGTCCAGTCAGTGAGCGCCAGCCCGTCAAGGGAAAGCACCATCGGGTTTGTCATCCTGTAAATCGGCCCGAAGGTCCTAGCGTAGGTCACGACTAGTTTGTCCGAGCCGTGGTTCTGTAGGATGACCCTGACCGAGTCCTGGTTCAGGACGTCGGGGACGGAGAAATGCAGGACCAATGAGACGTTGGCCAACTGCATCCCGTGCAGTCCACTGAAGTCGTAACCTGACATCGTGATGTTTGGCCCCTTGGACCAAGTGTAGTACGAGTCCGGCTCCCCTAGGGTCGCATTCGAGTTGGTCACGCTGTAAGTCGCCCAGGAGATGGTTTGCTGGAAGTTGTCAGGCCTGTTGTGGGTGAGGGACAGTTCACCATCGGCCACCATGCCCTCGGAGTGCTCCGCCGGATTACTGGAGAAACCGGCGGTGCTGGAAATCTGCCACGATTCCGGCTCGGAGAAGTCACCGGCCTCTATGAGCCCGACCTCCTCGGCACCAATCACGGTGTCGGCCGTGGCTGATGGCACCAAAGGTGCCAAGGCAGCCATGAGCAGGATGACGAGAACCACTCCCAAACGACTACTCATTGCACGCCAGCGGGAGAGAGCAGGGCTTCAATCCGTTGGTCTCAGGTTCACCTAGTCCGGGGTATAACGGTTGATAAACAGGCATTGAGTCCATGTTGCCACACGGCTGTGATGGTGTAGCGGTTAGCACGGTGGGTTGTGGTCCCGCCGGCCCGGGTTCGAGTCCCGGTCACGGCCCCACTCAGATGCCATCGCCGTTGAGGCGGGCGTCCTCGATGTCGTGCCCCATCCTGTCTATTTTGGTCGTCAGGTACTCGATGTTCTGGTCCCCCACTCCGACCACTAGGGGCATCCTCTCGACTATGTTGGCTCCATTGCCAGCCAGCTGCAGCACCTTGTCGGGGTTGTTGGTCAGTAGGCAGACGCTCTCGATGCCTATGGCAGCGAGTATCTCCGAGGCAATCCCGTAGTCCCTGGCATCAGCGGGATGCCCGAGCATCAGGTTCGCATCCAACGTGTCAGCACCCTGGTCCTGCAGGTTGTAGGCCTGTATCTTGGCGTGCAGACCTATCCCACGACCCTCCTGCCTGAGGTACACGATGCATCCCCATCCGACATCTTGGACCTGCATCATCGCGGCAGCCAGCTGGGCGCCGCAGTCGCACCTCAGGCTGCTGAAGGCGTCTCCCGTCAGGCATTCGGAATGCACCCTAACGAGTACGGGGTCCGGTCCACTCATGTCGCCTAGGGTCAGCGCCACGTGGTCCAGACCCGTGCTGGCTTCGTGGAATACCCTGATGCGAAAGTCTCCGTATGAGGTTGGGAGTCTGGCGTCAGCAGGGACGTCCACGAGCTCGTTGACGCTATATCCGTCGGGCACGCCCCATCGAGAGGAACGTCCCCTTTGAACAATATCCCAGCAGCCTATCGCTTCTGGATGCGGAACAGGTACTCTCCCGCGTCCTCGCTCACGCCCAGCAGGGCCAGCCCCATACGGTCGCACAGCGCCGGTATGTCGTGCAACGTCTCCGGGTCGTCGCAAAGCACCTCGAAGAGCGTGCCGGGATTGGCCTCCTCCACCGCTCTGCGAGTCTCGTGCACCGGAACCGGGCAGAGGAATCCAAGCAGATCGAGGGATACCGTGCCCTCGTCGTCCATCATCCCACCTAAGCATCCACTATCTCTGGGGTGAGGGACCGGCCGTTGAACTCCCGGGCTTTGATGACGTCGATGACGTAGGCCACCTTCTCGACGTGAATCTCGACCTCGGTCTCGTCATCTCCCTGCGAGATCTCGCCGATTACTATGTCTGCGACTCTAGCCTGTTTGGCAATCCACTCAGCGAGCTCGAGCTTACTCGAGTCAGACTTGCCCACCGACAGCCTCAGCGTAACCATGCCGAAGGCATCGGACACCTCGTCCCAGTCGTCCCTCCTGCCTATGGGGTCCCTGTCGACCCCGTCCGGCAGGGGCGGTGCGCCCACTACTGGTATCGATAGGTTCCAGGTGGAAGATATTTTCTCGATTAGCGGCTGGTCCTCGCGCGTCACGAAGCTCCAGGCATACCCCTTCCTGCCCATTCTGCCGGTTCTACCGATACGGTGCACGTATGACTCGGTGTCATCTGGGAGGTCGTAGTTCACGACGTGGGTGATTCCATCCACATCAAGCCCACGAGCAGCTACGTCTGTTGCCACTACGATGGACTCTCGACCCTCCTTGAAGGACTCGATTATCCTCTCCCTCTTACCTTGGGGTAGGTCGCCGTGAAGCCCGATTGCACTGATCCTGAACTTACCCAGCCTCTCGGAGAGGATCTCCACCATCCGCTTGGTGTTGGAGAACACGAGCATCTGGTCGTCGTCCCCCATCGTGCAGATGATGCGACCTAGGGCCCAGAGCTTGTTCGCCCTCCCAACGTGAATCGCAAACTGCTCTATCTCGGGTATCTCGACCTCCATGTCCTCGCTCATCACGTGGACTGATTCAGACATGAACTCGTCAGCCGCGTCCAGCACCTCCTGAGGAAACGTCGCACTGAACATCAGGGTCTGCTCCCTGTTGGGGGTCTGTTCGAATATCCAGAGCACGTCGGGGAAGAACCCCATGTCGAGCATACGGTCGGCCTCATCGAGGCAGAACAGGTTGATTCCTCCCAAATCGAGGTGCCCACGCTTGGTCATGTCGATGACCCTACCAGGGGTCCCCACTACTATGTCGGCCCCCTGATTGAGCCTCTTGGCCTGCTTTTCTAGGTCGGTGCCGCCGTATACTGTCTGAATCGACAGGCCCTTGCCTCCCTGGAGCGATTCCATTTCCTCGGCGACCTGCACGGCCAGCTCCCTGGTCGGGCAGAGCACGATTGCCTGAGGCGTCCCCTTGGGAGAGCACCTCTCGAGGATAGGAATGCCGAATGCCCCAGTCTTGCCCGACCCCGTCCGGGCCTGGCCCACCACATCCAATCCCTGCCTGGCTAGGGGGATGGCCTCCCGCTGAATCTCTGTAGGCTCGCTCCAGCCGTTAGCTTGGACAGCACTCGCGATGTGCTCTTGCAGGTCCCAAGACGAGAAGTCAACCCTAGCCGCATTCATGGTATCGCCTCAGAAGGTTTCCGAATCGCGGATCTCCTTCTGCAGCTCGCCCATCCAGTACTTGCGGCAGTTCTCCTTCGTGAGAAACTGGTCCTTGCTCGAAAAACTGTGATTGAAGTGACCCTTGTCGGCAGTCGCCCACTGGTCCTTCCTTCGCTTGTGGAACTTCTGTAGGACGTGCTGCCTCATGTACTGCCTGAACTTGATTGACTTGCTGCGGTTGATACCCTTTGGCGTGACGCCGTCCCATAGCCTCTCGAATCGATCGAGCTTGTCATCGAAATCCTCGCTCATGCTCGCTCCTCGGTGTGCGGCCGACCTGACCGCTGTTTATCATGTTCACCCTTGCCCAGTGGATCACCGCTACGCGGTGCATCGACTTCATCGATCAGTGGCTCGACCCTGTCCACCGGGGCCAGGAAGCGATTCTTCTCGTCCTCGGTCCCGTCGATCTCAACATCTCTAGAGAGGGAGCCCAGCTTCTTCCTAAGGTCCGAGCGAGTCTCTTGTCTGAGCAACTCGGAGGCAGCCTCTCTCAGGGCCCCACCACTCATGATGATTGGCAAGTGATCGATGCACGCCTTGCGCAGATTGTAGTCCCTGCTCCTAGCCCCATCGACCACCATCTTGTTGACGCGGGGACTCTGCATGTCCAACTTCTTTAGGGCCCTGATGACCGACTTCCTGACTCCAGCGTCCTCATCTAGCATCGCCGCTTCGATGAATATGGTCGCGATGGCAGGCTCGTTGTTGGCGAGGGTCACGAGGGTGCCCGAGGCGTTCCTCCGGACTTGGGCGTCCTCATCCTCCAGCGTCCACCCTATCAGGTCCCACCCGGTGGCCCCAGCGTTCGAGGCGATTGTGCGCAGGATTCTCGAGCCTCGCCTGCGCAGGTCGGCATCCTCCTCGCGAATTAACTCGTCTAGGTGAAGGCAACCTGCCTCCGGCCAGCTCTGCGCTGTCAGGCGTAGTGCCTCGAAGGCGTTGCCCCTGCGGTCCCGGCTCTGGTTACGCAACTCCCTACGTAGAATCTCCTCGCAGCCGGAAGGGAATACCGGAGCAGCCTTCAGAAGGCAGTCCCGAGCAGCCCGCTCCACCTCGGCGTCCTCGTCGAGCAGCCTGTCCGAGAGGCACTGCAGCAGGCCGTCGTGCCGCTTGATGGCGAACACCGGCAGTATCCTCAGTGCAGCTGTCCTGATGCCGGCATCGTCGTCGTCCAGTGCCTCGAGCAGCACTCCGTGTGCATCATCAACCTGACTCTGCATCACTCGGTGCAGGGCTTGGATGGCATCCACTCTTCTAGCGAATCCTCCACCCAGTTCGCGAGTGAGCTGCAAGCCATCCGAGTCGCCACGCGCCAAGGGCAGGATTTCGTGTACCGGAATCATCTGCCACGCCCCAGCGGGCGGAAGCATCGCTCGGATGTCGACGTCGGTATTTGGCCTGCTGCTGCTAATCGTCTTCCACGTCCGCGGATCGCGTGCGACGTAATCCCTTGCCATGCCGACTCGGCCCGCGCATATCGCCGTCCCTCTTGAATGAAGTGCTTGCATGCTCGGTGCGAGCGAGGCAAGCATCAAGCGTCTCCCCTCGCTCAGCACTGCGAGCGACATGGTCGATGAGTATCGGTCGGAGGTATGCCATCTCCTGCACATCAGCCTAGAGGGACTGTCGGGAGGGGTGACGACGAGCGGCGAATTGTCGCGTATATGGTCGTTGGAGCTCCAGTGGTTCACTCCCCAGGAGGCCAATGAGATAGTGACTGTGCTCATTGAGAGGGGCTGGCTGACGGAGTCGGATGGCAGGATATCTCCTCCTATCGGGGTCGACCTGTCACGGCCACCGTTGGGCTGGCGTCCTTCGCGCCGCAGGCTGCTGGAAATCCCCGTGCTGAGCGAGTCTCCTATGACTCCCACAGTCCGGGAGCCCGTGACGGAAGCCCCAGACAAGCCCAAGCCCATGCCGAGGATCTCCGACCCGACTCCGAGCAACCTCCCCCCAGACCGTGCCGAGGGCTCCATACCGGGCTTGATAGCGATGATATCGGACAGTTCGGCCCTCGCAAACAAGGAAGTCATGCGTAGGGCGCAGAGAAAGCGTCGAGCGTTGGGTCCGGTAACTCTGTGGATGGCTCTGGCCCTAGTGGCAAGGGAGCAGGGCGTGGACATGCACGACGTGGCCTCAGCCATCGAGACGGATTACGCGTAGTCGCTCGAGGTACGGAACTCGGCGGCAAGCAAGCCGGGCAGGACGAGCAGCGCCATCACCAGCGAGAACAGCACCGAGATCGAACTCACTATGCCGAAGTCCTGGATGACTGGTATGGGCGAGAGCAGCAGCACCATGAATCCGCAAATTGTAGTCCCGGAGGACAGCAGGAGGGCAGTACCGGTGGTCGAGTACATGTCACGCATCGCCTCCCAAGTCCCCATTCCCGACGCCCTGTTCGCCTCTATCCGCCTCCAGACATGGATTGAGTAGTCGATTCCCAGTCCGATGGTCAGCGCGGTAATCATGATTGTCAGCACGTTCCAGTTTATCCCGAGCATCGCCATCGCGCCGACGACCCAAGCCCCGGCGAGTCCGACGGGCAGAATCACCACCAGAGACTGTCCGAGCCTCCTAGTCAGCAGCACTAGGACAAGCATCGATACGAACAGGCTGATTGCCGTCGATTCTACCTGAGATATCACTAGTCCTGAAAGCACGTTGTTGAGCACCACCACGTCCCCCGTGATGTACACCTCGCCACCGACCAAGCCATCATCCTCCAACAGCTGCGCCTGCTTCGCGAATACCTCGGCCACCTCCTGAGCCTCTTCGCTGGTCCGGACCAGCACGTCAACTCGCATTTTGAGGAACCTAATCGACTGGCCGTCCTCGTTCAGTGCCACGTGCATAGCCGTCCTCTCGGCCCAAGTGTGCCCTCTCAACGGGTCGCCCATCGAGTCGTTGCCCAGGAGCGACGCCACGGCCGCCGTCAGGTCCCCCTCCTCGAATCCGTCTGCTACCCCCAACTGGCCGCTGAAGATCCCGACGTGAAACGCCTCGCCCATCGCAGGGTCGTTCTCTATGGCGTCCCTGAGGATTGGATAGAGTCCATCGTACGAGGGACGTTGGGTGCCGGAGTCGGTGGGGTTGACGACTTCCGGGAGCCCCGAGATCCTGCCATCGAAGAACTCCAACCCCTTCATCAGATCCCTCTCCCCGGTGAGCCCATCCTCATCGGAAGCAGGCTCAACCAGTATGACGACGGACTTCCAGGCCGCAGCATCGTAGGAGTCGTAGATGTCGTTCCTGACCTCCATGACCTCCATGCCCTCCTCCGAGAGGAAATCGGTCAATTCGAAACTGGTGTCGAGCTCCCTTATCGCCACTAGCACCGAACCCATCGTAATCATCGCGACGACCAACAGCACCCTAGCCGTATTTCTCCTCTGAAAACTCGTCGCGAGGCCGGCCGATCTATCCATCCTGAGGCCTCTGTGACGCATCTCCCCGGCACTCTTCTCGACCACCACGTGGACGGCCCCGACGGTGATGGTGCTTGCAGCGAAGGCCGAGACGACGCCTAGGGCCAGCGTGAATCCGAAGGTCCTCAGTGGCGGGAGCTCCGATGACATGTTGGCCAGGAACGCGAAGACTGTGGTGACCACGGCGAGCGATAGGGCGAGCCGCAGCACTGAGAACGCCTCTACCCATGCTCTGGCCGCCCTGACCGAGCGTTTCTTAGCGAACTCATAGCCTCGTTGCAGGTGTATCGAGTAGTCTATGCCCAATCCAAGCACGACCGGGGCCACGGCGACCTCGAGGATCGACATTCGCATGCCCAACATGGTCACGATCCCATAGGTCCACACCAATGAGGCGGACAGCCCAAGGAGGGGCGCTGCGACCATCATGAAGGAGCGGAATGCGATTGCCATGAGTGCCACCACCACCATCACGGCGATGAGCAGCAGCCAGACTAGGTTGTCCATCGTGGACTCGTTGATGTCGTGGCTGATTAGATCGTCAGAGATTACCCCGTAACTGAGTGAGGAACCCTGTCCGAGGGGATGCTTGTCGGTCAGCATACCCCTGATGGCAGAGGCCTTCTCGCGCCTCTCGTCATCGCTAATCTCTCCGCTAATCTCGATTACCCACATGGTGCTCGAGGCGAACGGAGTCGGGTCTCCCTCGCCGCTGTCCAACCACTCGCAGACCGCAGCGTAGTCCAAATCCATGTGCAGCATCGCAGATGCGGCGAACGAGGCCGAGGCGATGGCTTGCTCGTTTCCTATCGCGTCGGAGCACCTCTCGCCTTCGGTGACAGCATCCAGCGGGCCCTCCCAATCGGTGAAGTCGTCGAGACTACGGCCCTGCTCGTCCCTCTCATCGAGAGCGCTCTCAAGCATCCCAGCGGCGTTGATATGAGCAACGACGAATCCCCGGTTTGCTTGCGAGAACCCCTCTATCCTGTCGAGGTCGTCGGACAGCTGTTGCAGGGCTGCGACCTCCAGGACGTTACAAGGGACATCTTCGCACGAGTTGGTTCCGTCAGCACCCAGGTTCAGCGGCTCTACGTTGATGTAGATCAGATGTGGGGATGCCTGCATGACCTCGTCTATCCTGTCTTCGGCCGCATCCGACTCGGTCTCGGGGGCGAAGGAGGCGATGTCGGTGGTGAATCCGGGGAACTCCAGCAGCACCTGTGCCATGGCAGCGGTGAAGACGACGCTCAGCACCACTATGGCTAGAGCGGATTTCTCAAACGCCCTCACCAAGGACTCAGGGACCGAGCCCCCATTCTCCATGCCGCGGCCAAAACCACCCCATGTATAACTTAGGCTCTGATTGGACCCCACAGGGTCCAACAAGGATATGAAAGCCCTCAAAAGGGAGGGTCCGGTCGGGCGCCTGTCATGCCTATCAAGGTCCTGATGAACGAGGGTCGCGAACTAAGGCTGCGAATGACCGGGGAGAGTCACACAACCCTGCAGCTGTTCCGATCTAGACTCAACGGCAGCAAGGACGTCGAGTACTCCAACTACTTCCAGAACCACCCCGACCTCGACGAACCCGAACTGTACCTCAGGACAGTCAAGGGCAAGAGCGCTGAGAAGGTTTTCAAGAGCCTTTGCTCCGGTATCTCGAAGGATTTCTCCAAGCTCAAGCTATGAGGCGGTGAGGGTTTGTCCGCAAGCTCTGTGGAGGAGCATCTAGGGCTCGCTGCGTGGTCAGCTGACGGAGATGGGATTGGTGGCTTGCTCAAGGTCAGGATAGAGGACTTCAGAGTAGAGGAGGTCGCCAGCACCCCAGCACTCGACCCAAAGGGGAGGTTCACCGCCATCCGAGTCACCCTGAACAACTGGGAGACCAACCGGTATCTCAGTCGACTGGCCAAGGCCTGTGGGATCTCTCGCAAGAGGGTGTTCTCCTCCGGAATGAAGGATAAACGGGCAGTGACCACGCAGACTCTGGTGGTCGATGCCCCGCAATCTAAGGTGGAACGCGTCGAGATACCTGATACGTCAATTGAGGTCCTAGGCAGGACCCATCAGAAGATAGGGATGAGCGACCACGACGGCAACAGGTTCACGATTACCGTCAGAGGGTGCTGCGACTCCGACGGTAGCCCGATCGACGGCAAGGAGGCCATGCGCAGGGTCAGGGAGCTGCTGTCGGGCATGTCGGAGAGGTTGGGGGCTGACGCCTTCCCGAACTGGATCGGCCCGCAGAGGTTCGGGGCCACTAGGCCAGTCACTCCCGAAGTCGGCAGGGCCGTCATTGAGGGAGATTTTGAGAGGGCCTGCGACCTGTATCTGGGCATGCCCGGGGCCAACTCCGCCGATGACGTTGCAGCATTCAGGGAGATGTGGAGAGAGACGCAGGACCCCAAGAGGTGCTTGGAGGTGATACCCAGGCACCTAGGGTACGAGAGGGGGATTCTGGAGGGCCTGACGAAGAGGCCCGACGACTGGCTCGCAGCCTACAAGAGCCTGCCTCCATCACTACAACTTCTGACCATACACTCCCTGCAGTCGCTGACCTTCAATCACGCCCTCTCAGGACGTCTAGCGAGGGGTCTGTCGCTGGTGGAGCCCGCTTTGGGTGACTTGGTGGCCCCGATGCAGTCCAACGGACGCATCGACGTATCCAAGATGGCTGAAGTCAGCGAGTCAAATCTCCAGAGGTGCCGACGCAACTGTAGATTGGGCAGGCTGGCCGTCACCGGCCCTCTGCCCGGCAGCAGCTCGGCCATGGCCCAGGGTGAGCCCGGTGAGATTGAGCGCCAGGCGCTTGAGGACACGGACCTCGAGGATGCCGACTGGCACGTACCCAGGATTCCGCGCCTGACCTCATCGGGCACGCGCAGACCGCTCGCAGTCCCGTTCCGCTCGTTCTCGGTGGAGGAGGCTCCCGAGCTCCCCGAGGGATCAGTCTCCGAGAGGTGGGATGCGGGCCCGAGTGAGGGAGGCTTGTGGCATCCCGACGGAGCCAGCCTGCGGATGAGGTTCGAGCTTCCGCCCGGCACCTATGCGACGGTCCTCATGAGAGAACTGATGAAGTCCCCTCTGGACCACTATTGATCAGAGCCGACCCATCTCAAGGGCCTCTATCTGACCGACTAGTGGGTCGACGCCCCGGACCTTGTCCTCGAAGCCGTCAACGATGCCCTCACCCTCACCTAGCACCGCCTGGACCTCAATGAACATCATGCCGAAGGCGAGGGGCTTAATCTCAACCGCCTGAACCTCCTCAAAGCCATCTATGTGACCGGCTATACCATCGTAGTCTGGGGCTCCCTCGTCCGGCTGATCGATGGTGACCTTGTACTTCACGACTACATGCCCCATTTTCCTCGCCTCCTCATGGCCCTTGGAATCCGCATTCGGTGCAGATGTACTCTACTGCCTGGACTCTGCACTGCTCGCTTCGTCCAATCGAGTGGCCGCACTCGGGACAGGGGAACGCAGTGCTCTTTCTGTCGACCAGTGGGAGTCCCGACGAGGTACAGATGTCTGCTTTACGTGGCATCGATGTTCACCAGTGACGCGCCGAACTGCACCCCCCTTTTAGCGTTGACCGAGGTCAGAGGTCGCAACAACCTTGCAGTCGGCTGATTAGGGCCTGAGGACATTTCAAATCAGACTGCCGCCCTCGTTCCATTGATAGCATGAGCGAGGAGGAGTTGATTCTGACGGGTGAGCAATCGGACCTGAGCCAGTACGTGACTGACGAGGGTGGGATCTGGAGCCTCAGGCAGCTTGAGAAGGTGAGGTCTTGGAACGACATCGAGTACGCTCCAGGTCTATCGGGGAAGAACACACCCTCGACGGGCCTGTCGATGAATCGCGCGTACATCCCTCCCGGAGGGGTCGCCAAGGCGCACATCCACGTAGACTTCGATGTGATGGTCTATCTCCTGCAGGGCAGCGTCCGCCACGAGTATGGGCCCGGTTGCAGGAAGTCCGTCGTTCACAGCGCCGGCGATATGTTCTACATCGAGCCGGACCTTCCTCACGAGGTGTTCAACTGCTCCGATTCCGAATGGGTGCATGCCGTGGTATCGCGCTCGGATGCTTCGGAGTGGCAGAACATAGAGCCATACGATAGAGATTCAGAGTGATTACTCTTCTTCCCTCTTGGCAATACGTCTGAAACCCACCTTCGCCTTCGAATCGTCCACATCTTGCTCAATGACGACCCCGAGCTCGGACAGATGCTCCTGCAACTGCTCCATGGCACTCTTGCCACGCCCTCTAGTGCGAGGTTGGGGCAACCTGTTCTGGCATATCAGATAGGTCTCCGAGGAGGCGCTGCGACTGGCTGTGGGAGAGTATCTCTGCACATTGGAGAAGCGATCTGCAGCAGCGTTTACCAGACCCTCTATGCCAGTGCCTTGGAAGATCTTGGTGACGAACCCTCCTCCCGGCGGGATGAATCCCATCGCCGCATCGAGGACCAGAGTCGAGAGCTCCAGCGAGATTGTCTGGTCAGTGTCGTACCGACCGGTCAGGTTCGGTGAGATATCGCTGACTACCACGTTCAGCTCACGCTCCCCTAAAATCTCACGTATCCGCGTTATGGTACCCTCCTCCGTGATGTCACCGATGATGATGCTGGCGCCCTCGACGGGGGACGTGGCCAACAGGTCCACTCCGATTACCAAGCCCTCATTTCCAACCTCCTCGGCAGCCACTTGGGCCCACCCTCCCGGGTGGCAGCCGACGTCGAGCACTGCATCGCCCGGGCGGATGATACCGAAGCGCTCCTGAATCTGCTTGAGCTTGTACGCTGAGCGCGTGCGGTATCCCTTCGAGCGCGCTATCCTCCTCCAGGCGTCGCGCCTGTTGTCCTGGTACCAGCGCTTGCTCATGCGCAGTCCCCGGGCCACGGAGTTATGAAATCGCTCGCGTGCTCACAGACCTATCTCGCCTATCAGCGCCCTCGCAGTGTCCCTGATGGCCTGCTCCGACTTCATTCGGGGGGCGAATCCGGTGGAAAACAGCGACTCGACATCCAAAGAGGTCTTGGGGACGTCCCCCGCCCAGCCGCGGTCGCCACCCGTGTATTCGATGGAGACTCCCTCAAACCCGCTCTCCTCGACCACTATCTCGGCGATTCTGCTAACCGAACAGGTGTCTCCGGTCCCTAGATTGAACAGGTTGACCTCATCGTCGACGGCATCGACTAGGTGCAGCATGGCGCCGACGCAATCCTCGGCCGACATGTACGACTTCTCCTGCCTGCCGTCACCGAGGACCTCCAGACGAGAGGGATCGTCCTTGAGCTTGTGCACGAAGTCGTAGATGACGCCATGAGTCCCTCTAGGTCCGACGATGTTGGCGAACCTGTGGACCCAGGACTTGGCGCCGAAGGTCCCGCACCAGGCCGTAATCAGCGCCTCCGAGGCCAGTTTGGACGCCCCATACAGGGAGATCGGCAGTATCGGGCCGTAGGTCTCCGGGGTGGGCATCTGGGAGGCCTCCCCATAAACCGCCGAGGACGATGAGAACGAAATCCTACTCACGCCCTCGAGCCGCATCGACTCGAGGACGTTGTAGGTCGCAATTGTACCCTGCCTGAGGTCTGTGTCGGTGACCGAGGTCCCAAGTCTGATGTCGGGGTTAGCGGCCATGTGGTGGACGGTTTCCACCGCCGCCATTGCAGACCTCACCGAATCGATGTCCAGCAGATCCCCCCTGACTACCTCGACCACCTCCGAGCCGGAGTGGTGGGAGAGAAACTCCTCACGACCGCTGCTGAAGTTGTCGAGCACGCGGACGCGCTTCCCCTTACTCACCAATGAGTCTACTAGGTGGGAACCGATGAACCCGGCCCCTCCTGTCACAAGTTCCATGGCCGCGCGACCCTAGTGTCAGCCTTGAGTCCATCGGGTCTGCGTCGCTAGCACTCAGGCCCACATGCCACTCTGCTTGCGCCCACGCACTAGGTGTGCGACGACGAGGAATCCGATTAGGGACAGGTGGGCGATGGTACAGTAGGGACAGATGTGGGGCGCGCCCTCCACCTGGGTCAGCTCGACGAACACTAGGAAGATGACGAAGGGCACGCCAGCCAGCCCGGCCAGCAGAGAGTAGGTAGTGAAAGAGTCCGCCCACTTCGCATGCATGTCCATCCGTAGGGAGAGGAAGAGGAAGAACAGCAGACTGAACGACAGCAGTCCGGTTATCCCCCAGGGGATGCCGAAGAGGTTGTTCCAGTCCGGGTCGCCAATCACGGAGCCGCACTGTACCAAGCCCTCGGATGCGCACATGGTGGTGTCACCCGAGTCAAGGATCGAGTTGTGGATGGCGTAGGTCCAGCCCGAGGACAACAGGCCGACGACCGAGAAAGCCAGTCCCGAGTCAAGCATCGTCATCGTGCCGGCCTCGCCCTCCCTTGACCTAGCCCGGACGGCTAGGGCCGTGGCGATGGCCAGTCCAGCGAGGAAGGCCATCAACGGGACATCCACGGCCATCAGGCACCACCCACCAGTCGCTGTATGGCCGTTTCGATGCCCTCCCCGTCGTTCTCGTGCTGCAGCGGGTTCCATGCCACAATCCCGTCCGGCTGAAGCAGTGCGGTGAACGGGGTCCCCGGAATCTCCCAGTCACCGGTGGTCTTCTCGTTCAGGTCGTCGACGTAGACCCAGGGATGAGGATCCCCCGGCCTGTCGGCGCAGTCGGAATTAGTCTTGCAGCCGTCGTACGGAGTCTTATCCCGGAACGCCTCGATCTCCTCCCGGTTGCTCTCGTGCCCCTGGATTCCCAGCTCGACGACGACGGTGACGAAGGTCACCTCATCGCCCCATTGTGAATGCAATTGACTCATCAGCTCGCCCTCGCTCCAGCAGTAGGGGCAGTCGGTGTCGATGTACTGGACCACTATCCAATCACCGTCCCCCTCGGGCTCCCAGCTCTTGTTGAACAGGTCGGATAGACGAAAGTTCACCCAGGCTCCCCCACTATAGGACTGGGCCGAGAAGTCGGGCGCCAACTCACCCTCGGAGGGGCCTACCTTGACCACCGGCGCAAGAAGCATCACCGCCATCAGTATCATGCTGGTCAGCGCGAAGGTAACTAGGGCTGCCGTAAGCCTGACTTCGTCATCCCTCCCCTTGGGCCCAGCCGTACGCCTTCTCCTTGCCATCGATTGAACGCGAGACACTCATCCCTTTCAGCCATTCGATTTACTGTCTGAACAGCCGTTCCACGATGAGTCGATGCGAACGCTTCATTTGGCTCCCGTGGAGGCCCCATGCCGTGGCCCCAGCCGATTCGGAGGACAAGTACTCCATCACAGATGGAGTGGACCGCGACGACGAGGCCGCTTTCTGGGGACGCTTCTTCGATAGGCTCAAGCCCGTCAAGGAGGTCTTAGACGGCGCTCGCAAGGGCTTCGCCGGAAGTTTCGTCGGCGAAGGCCTCGACACAATGGCCCAATTGGTCGACGACGCTGGCGATGCCGCTGATGCAACCGCTCGGAGGACGGCAGAGCTGACCTACTCATCGATACTGAGGAGCCCGGCCAGTATAGTCGTCCTGCTGCTCCTACTGACCGCCGTCATAGGCAGGGACGCCATGGAGTTCGAGCACCAAATCAATGGGGACGTCGAAATCTACCTGCCCGACGGAGCCGACTCGACCATCTTGCTGCAGCAGGTCAGGGAGCAGTGGTCGACTGACATCTTCATCCTGTACGTGCAGACGGACAATGCAGCCTCTGGCGGTGAGCATGGTACTGAGAACATCACCAGCATGGAGATACTCAAGCAGATGTCCTGGATAGAGGGTGACGATCAGAATCGAGGTATAGGTGGCTACCAGTCCGGTCTCGACTACAACAAAGAGGACAGGGGGTCGATAGACGGTGTCGTCTGGGTCCTGTCTCCCGCGCAAATAATCAAGGAGGCGAACTCGTCCACCTATCGCTTCAACTGCGCTATGGAGAAGTACGGCCTTCCCATTAGTGATGGCCAGAACTGTGCAGTTGCCGGCCTGAACCCGTACTATGGATATGAGATTCCGGATGAACAGCAGAGGATAGACCGACTCGTAGAGGATGCCGAGCCCCTACTCTCCAACTTCGTTCGCGACACCAACAACGACGGCATCTGGGACACAGGGGTCATCATCATGGGGCTGAAGTTCGACATGACCGAGACCGACATCACGGCTCGTCCGGACCCGAAGGGCGTCACCGAGGAGAACCCGGGGGGGATACTGAGGGACCACAAGGCCTTCATAATCCACTCCGAGCAACTAATCTACGAGGAGTCCAACCCCTCCGTCTGCGAACTTTGCCACAGGGTCTACGACAATCCCACCACTACGATGGACGAGTTCACCTCGACCTCCAACCGCAAGGCTATCACCATCACCGGGCTCACCCCGGTCGTCCATGACATCTCCGATGCGATATACCTCCAGCTAGTAGACAGGATGCTACCCATCAGTATAGTACTGGTCTGCCTCGCGATGCTGCTCCTGCACCGGAGCCCGAAGGTCATAGTGATCTGCGGGGCACCCATCTTGATGAGCCTGGCCATCACCTTCGGCATCACCGTCATCGCCGACATCATGCTGACGCCGATGATAATCTCCGTGGGGCCAATACTGGTGGGCCTCGGTGTTGACTACGCCCTACACCTGACGAACAGGATAGAGGAGAACAGGGTCGAACTGATTGAGGAACGCCTCGAGATGGCATGGTCGGCCCAGAGGGATGGCTTCCAGACAGAGGACGTCGACCCATGGGACCCGCATATCAGCCTAACAGCCACTGTAAGGGCGGTGATGACGACCGGTCACGCCATATTCCTCTCCGCGCTCACCACCCTAGTCGGATTCAGCGTGCTCAGATGGCCCAGCTTGGTCCCAATCGAGCCCATGAGGACGGTGGGGACCACGCTCCTAATCGGGATTTCTACTACTTTCGTGCTGTCGATGCTGATGGTCCCAGCTCTGGTGCAGCTCCTGAGGTACAGGAAGACGAGATCGAAGTCATTCGACAATCTGTGGCAAAAGGTCGGGGAGATTCCGATCAAGGCCACTGTTCTGGTAATACTGGTTACCATCTTCTTCACAGCCTGGGGGGGCTACATACTGAAGGAAGAGTTAGGCAAGGGGATAACCGGCGCGTCAGACGAGGTCCCCCCCGGCCTCGAGTCCTACGAGACCCTGAGGGAGTACAGCTACGTGTTCGACGGCGGGCAGACGAACATGTTCATCGTCGATGCCACCCAGAGGGGGGACCAGAACGGAACCGCACCGATACGGGACCTGCCCATACTGGATGCCATCGAGATTATGCAGGTCGACAAGATCGACCAAGTGGCCAATACCACTACTGTCAGTCTTGTGACCATCCTGAAATCGATACACGTCGATGTCGAGATCGGTGATCTTGAGATTTACGATCGCAGCCTGTGGGAGCTCCTGCACGACGAGTGCTGGGACGAGGCTACCAACCCATTGCGCCCGGACTGCTGGGCCTATGCGGCGACCAGCCGCGAGGACATGGTGAACGTGGCCTTCGACACGCTCTCACCTGAGGTCCGCTCGATGCTGATGAACGCCGAGCAGGGGACAGGCGAGACCAAGACGCTGGTGTACGTCAACCAGCCCTACCTGAATCTGGCAGACGCGAGTTCCCTGAGGGATGCGATTGACGGCTTCCTGACGGGCCAGGGGTGTGAGTCAGCCTGGGAATGCCAAGGACTGGCGGTCCAACAAGTGTTCAACTCGTTGCTGACCGGTGGCCTGCCGGTCTCGATAGACGTCAACGACGGGGTGCACGAGGCTCAGTCCGAGACCACCGTGGCCACCATGCTCATTCTGCTAATCGTGATGGCATTCCTGTTCCGCTCTCCCCGGTGGGCCTTCTTCACCATGATTGCAGTGGGGGTCGTGGTGGTATGGCAGCCGCTGCTGATGCGCAGCGGCGGTGTCAACGTCAACTTCTTCACCGCGATGGTGGGGACGATAGTATTCGGCATAGGGGTGGATGATTCCATCCACATCGTGGATCGAATCAAAGACGAGGGGGAGACGCCCGCTGGCATTGTCAAGTCGGTGGCTAGGACTGGGCAGACCATCTTCGAGACCACCACCACGACCTGTGCAGGTCTCGCTGCGGGGCTTTTCGTAGCCATACCTGGGCTGCAAAACTTCTTCGTTCTGATGATGCTACTACTCATCTTGGCCCTGCTGACTAGCTCGATACTGCTGCCAGCCATGATAGTCGCCTACCACGAGTTCGGCCATAGAATCGCTCGCGGCGAGTCGTGGCTGGACTACGAGCAAAGCGGAGTCATCTCGTCCGAGGCGGTTCTAGACGCAGTCATCGAATAGCGCACGCTATGTCTAGGGTGGCGAGGGTGCAGGGAGTAAGCCCCTTTCTGTTCACCTTTCGGCTGGTTGCATTCAACTATGCGTCCTACCCGGTCCTGTCGATGCCTTGCGGACCTGCTTGGACTTGCTCCGGCGGGGTTGCTCGTTCCAGCCGCGTTCAGGAAACCTCCCCCTTGCGGGTTCACAGTGCGCCTGGCGCGGTTCGTTTCTGTTGCAGAGCCGGCCCTCCCGGACCTCCGACTTGCGTCGGACCACCTGCATCGCGGAGAGGGGACTTTCCTCAGTGTCGTACACTGTCAGCGACCCTCCTGCTCCCTCACACTCATGGACGCAGGGGCCTCGCATGAACCCCTCGGTCGGCAAATGCCTGCGTTTGGACCATGTTCACGCTCGGAAACGATGATGCGCGACACACTCCCAGCAGGTATCGTGGACGAGGTCGAGGCACTCAAGCGCGAGGCCGGAATCGCTGCCTGTTCCTTCGTCAAAGGCGGCATGACGCTGGGACTCGGGACCGGCTCCACGGTCCGCTACACGGTGCTGGAGCTGGGGCGCATGATCGCCGAGGAAGGCCTCGATGTGGTAGGAGTCTCGACAAGCGAGGCGACCAGAGAACTCGCCGAAGGCCTCGGAATCCCTCTACTGGAACTTGGGGATGCGGGGCGAATCGACCTGACGATAGACGGCGCGGACGAGTTCGACCCCGATTTCCAGCTAATCAAGGGCGGTGGCGGGGCCCTGACTCGGGAGAAGAGGGTGGCTGCCGCATCCGAGGCCATGGTCGTGGTGGCGGATGACCGCAAGCAGGTACCTGTCCTCGGTCGATTCCCCCTGCCTCTCGAAGTGGGGGCCGCCGACGTGAGTGCCGTCAGTGAGGAACTGTCCTCAATCTGCCCCGGGCAGGTGAGCCTGCGAGGGGGCAGGGACCCCTACGTGACCGACAACGGCGGCCATATCCTAGACTGCGAGTTCGGCCCTACAATCTCGGAACCGCTCGACCTCGAACACAGGATTCTCTCAGTCGAAGGTGTCGTCGAGGTGGGGCTGTTCGTCGGCATGTGCGACGCGGTAGTGATGTCGACCCCGTCAGAAGTACTCACGATGGTGAAGCGAGGCGGAAGGCTGGGTTGAGAAGCCACTCCGTCGCGGTTATAGAGTGGCGTCAATTCGCATCACTGGGTCTGTAGCTTAGTCAGGTAGAGCGACGGGCTCTTAACCCGTCGGCCGCGGGTTCGAATCCCGTCAGACCCGCCATCCAAGACCCTCTCGGAATCGAGGTTTCTTAACCGATGAGCGTGCCAGTGCGCGGCAAGGGGTGAGCCAATGGGCAAACAGCACTGGGTCGGCGAGGTGAGGGCCGGGAGCCACGACGGGTCCGAGGTCGAGCTGAAGGGCTGGATTCACAGGTCACGTGGCTCGAACAAGATATGGTTCCTCGTGCTTCGAGATTCGACGGGTGTGGTGCAGTGCGTGGTTAAGCGTGAAGACGTCGGTGACGACGCGTTCGAGAGCCTCAGCACCGCGCTCATAGAGTCAAGTGTAATTATCCGCGGAACTGTCGAGACAACTGACAGGGAGCACAGGCACGAGGTCCTTGTCAGCTCCGGTGAGATCGTAGGCCCAGTCAATCCCGAGCGCCCGTTCCCAATCACTGAGTCAGCCATGTCGGAGGCAGATGGGGGGCAGACCGAGTTCTTGCTCGACAATCGTCACCTGTACCTGCGCACCGGCCGGATGACCACCATGATGAAGTTGCGTTCCACCGTCTTCGGAGCGATACACTCCTACTTCAGGGACCGCGAGTTCATCGAGTACCAGGCCCCTAACTTCGTCGCCGGGGCCGTCGAGGGCGGCAGCACCCTGTTCGAAGTGCCTTACTTCGACCGCAAGGCGTACCTCACGCAATCATGGCAGCTCTACGCCGAGGCCGCCATGCCCGCGCTGGAGCGCCTGTACACCATGGCACCCTCGTTCCGGGCCGAGAAGAGTCGTACCAGAAGGCATCTGACGGAGTTCTGGCACGCCGAGATGGAGGTGGCTTGGGCCAGCAACGCCGAAATCATGGAGTACGGCGAAGGAGTGGTCAGGCACATCTCCAAGACCCTGCTCGACGAGAGGTCGGACGAGCTGTCCGAGCTCGGCCGGGATCTGGACACTGTGGCATCGTACGCCGACAGCGAGTATCCACGCATGAGGTACGACGAGGCCATCGAAACTCTTCAGGGTAAAGGGGTCGAGGTGGAGTGGGGTCAGGACCTCGACTACTCTAAGGAGAAGGTCCTGACTTCGGACTTTGAGGTGCCGCACTTCCTGACTCACTACCCTAGGGTGGCCAAGCCGTTCTACCACCGCCCCGACCCGGACGACGCGAACTACGTGCTCTGCCACGACCTGCTCGCACCCGAGGGCTACGGAGAGATCATCGGAGGTGGCGAGCGCACCTGGTCCGAGTCCGAAATCCTCGACAGGATAGATGAGGAGGGCACCCCTCGCGAGCCATACGAGTTCTACATCGACATCAGACGCTACGGTGGCGTGCCTCACGGCGGCTTCGGACTCGGTGTCGACAGGGTCTGCGCATGGCTGTCAGGTGCAGACCACATCCGCGAGGTCATTCCGTTCCCGAGAGACAGCAGAAGGGTCACGCCGTAGGCGTGCCCCGGCGAATCACTCATACGAAGGTGACGCCCAGCCCGTGCCATGGCAGAGGGTTGGCGTGACCTCGACCTCGCAAATCCGACCGAGGAGCATGCGATGCTGCGTGACATGGTCCGCAGCTTCGTCAGCGACGAGGTCGAGCCCCAGGCGCTTGAGCACGATCGCGATGAGAGATTCAACACCGAGTTGTTCCGTAGGCTCGGCGAGCAGGGCATCCTCGGGATATCAGTCCCGCCCGAGTATGGTGGAGGGGGGATGGATGCCACGGCCGTGGCCATCATCAACGAGGAAATTTCCTATTCCGACCCCGGGCTATGCCTGGCATACCTCGCTCATGACCAACTCATCGCCAACAACCTCGCTCACAACGGTAGCGACGATCAGAAACAACGGATACTACCCAAGCTGTGCAGCGGCGAGTGGATCGGCTGCATGGCGATGAGCGAGCCTGGATATGGTACTGACGTATTGGGCATGCAGACCAGCGCGGAGCAGCGCGAGGATGGCTCGTGGGTCATCAACGGCCGGAAGATGTGGATCACCAACGGAACCATCGATGAAGAGGGCACGCCGGCCGACGTGGTTTGGCTTTACGCCCGCACCGGCACTGACACCAAGGGACGGGCCGAGGTCACTACCTTCATCGTCGAGAGAGGAATGCCCGGGTACTCGGTGGGCCAGAAGATCGATGACAAGCTGGGGGTGAGGGCCAGCAACACCGCCGAGCTGGTGTTCGACGACTGCGTGGTCCCGGCCGACAACGTCGTGGGCAAGCCTGGCGAGTCGATGATTCACATGATGAGAAACCTCGAGCTCGAGAGGCTCGGCCTCGCAGCGATGGGTGTGGGGATAGCGAGGCGATGCCTGTCTGCGATGAACAGGTACGCCAGCGAGAGGGAGGCTTTCGGCAAGCAAATCCGCGAGTTCGGCCAAATCCAGCGCCACATAGGCGAGTCATGGGCCGAATACAGGGCGATGCGAGCCTACGTCTACGAGACCGCCCGCAGGATCGACCTGTCCAAGGCAGGCAACAGGCTGGACTCCGACGGGGTCAAGTTGTTCGGAACATCAGCGGCCAAGAACATCGCAGACAGGGCCATCCAAGTGATGGGCGGCTACGGCTACGTCGGCGAGTACACGGTGGAGAGGCTGTGGAGGGACGCCAAGCTTCTGGAGATTGGCGGCGGCACCCTCGAGGGCCACCAGAAGAACATCACCAGGGACCTAGCTGAAGACTCTAGCGCGATTGACGACTAGTGGTAGTCCCGGGAGGATTCGAACCTCCGTCACCGGGACCAAAACCCGGTATGATGGACCACTACACCACGGGACTCCGAGCCGATGCTGACGAACCCCTGCTATTGATTTGACGGGACATCCAGCCGACACTATCAAAGGTTCTCGGAGTGCCCTTCAAGCATGCGTCAGCGTACAGCGTCCGCCCTGATGTTGCTGTTGCTGTTGTCATCACTCTCGGTCGGCATGGCCTCAGCTGACTTCTCACAAGTCCGTATTCCCAGCATCGTAGATGCTGATGATGCTGGCAACAGCGAGTATAGTCAAGACTTCCAGAGCAGTTCTCCATGGGTCGAATCGAGTCTATGGGAACGAGTTGATTCCGGCGCAGACCAAGTCAGAGTGACGGCCATTACTCGCTCTTTGGGCACGCTCAATCAGTGGCAGCACGACAACGGCGCAATAGAGGGGCAAAAGCCGGCCAAGGGCGGAGAGTCCCTGGTTGCCATCGACCCAATCGACGGACAGGTCGACCACAGGACTTTCTGGATGGATGCTGGCATCTTCCACAAGTTGACAGGAATCTCCGGTATCATCGCCATATTGGACGCCGAGAAGGCACCCGAACCATATGACACGATGCCTTTCGAATCCCCTCCTGGATTCGAGCCCGAGTCGGTGCGCAGCGGTGAGATACATGGCGCCAACGACGCCTGGGAGAGGGGCTACGCAGGAGAGGGTATGATAGTGGCCATAGCGGATACGGGGGTGGACTTCGGGCATCCCGACCTGAATGGCACCCAAGCGAGAGTGACCGACCCTAAGTCGCCGTACGAAGGCTGGCCGCTGATGTTCGACCACAATAGCATGTACTACTGGCTGGTTTACGGCGATGCCTATCCCTCGAGGGGGACCTGGTACGCCGACACTTCGCAGACCGACTACGACAACAACACCGACGGACTGCTCGACGAGTCCGGATACAACATCACCGGCGTCAACGCCTCGCTTTCCGGTGCCTACCACCTTGGTGAGCACCCCGATTGGAGACTGATCGACAAGGCGGGTGGCGACGTCCCGATACTGGTGGTCGACGACAGGGTCTCGGGACTCTACGAGACAGTATATCCTGACATCAACCGTGACGACGACTTCTCTAACGACGTGCCGATGCGACCAGGAGAGGAGACGGCTGGCCTCGACACCGACGGCGACGGTCTCTGGGATATCTCTGGAGGCCTTGTGTACTGGGTTGCCGACGGGACCAACGGGGTGCCGTACACCGACACCTACGCGGCACGCCATGGCTATGCCAACCGGATACCCGGAGCGGGCAACCTGACTCTGTTCATGATAGAGTCCGGCAGCCACGGGACGCTGTGCGCCAGTGCGGTGGCCGCTCAGGGGATCGTCAGCGACGGCAAGGTCCTCGGGATGGCGCCCAACGCCACGATATCGTCGATTGGCAACCACTACTCCGGAGGGCATGCCCTCGACGGCTGGCGCTTCATCGCCGAGGGCTACGACGGCATCACAATCACTCAGGGCGACCAGCCTCACATCGGTTCGTTCTCGTTCGGCTACTCGTCGATTGACGAGGCCGGCGCTGACGGCTACTCTCTCTACCTCGACTGGCTCACACGCGTCTACAATGACAACGCATCATACTCCGTCGCGATAGGTAACGGTGGGCACGGCTTCGGCACCGCGAAGGTTCCCGGAGCCGCTCACGGCATCTTCTCAGTAGGTGCGTTCAGCAGCCGCTCCAGTGATTCATGGGGCCAGAACGCCCCATGGTCCAACCGCGGCCCCAACGTGGTAGGCAGGATGGACCCGGACATTGTCTCAGTGGGGTGGTCAGCCACTGGCGACATCCCACTGAACCAGAGGAGCAACGCGAACTCCGCGTGGGGCACATGGGGTGGGACCAGTCTAGCGACTCCGATAGCCGCTGGTCTGATGGCCCTCGTTGCACAGGCCTGGCAGCACAACCTCGGATATCATCCCGGCTCACAGGAGTTCAGGGACTTCGTACTCTCGACCTCGGATGACAGGGGGTACGAACCGTTCGTCCAAGGCGGTGGCTGGTTCAACGCGTCAAGGGCGACGGCGACCCTCGACGGTGCCAACGGCACTTGGTGGGCAAGTCCAGCACAGTGGAATAGCGGTACCTTCCAAGGTAGCCACAGGGACGCCAACATCAACCTGATGCGTCCCGGGCAGACCCAGGACGTAGCTCTCGGGTTCGAAAACTACGGAGATACGGACGTCATGCTGAGGTTCACCCCCACAGCGTTCGAACCTCTGGAGCACACAGTGCTGGTGTGGGAGAGCCTAGGCAACGGCAGCGAGGGCGGAGCCAACGACACCTGGGACGGCCACCAAGGCGATCGGCCGGACCTACTAATCCCACTGCACATCTCTAACGGCACCGAATACAGGCTACCGGTCGACACCTTGCAACTGAGGGCGAGGGCGACCATCGAGTACTCGGCTTTCGACGGGAACCAGGACAGGAGCTCCGAGGAGCGGGTATTCCTGCAGGTATACCGATGGAGCGACGACGACGAAGACGGCATCTACGTTGAGGACTTCGACAACGACTCGATGGTGGACTCCGACGACTGGACCGAATCGGGAGAGCTCGAAGAGGTGACCTACTGGTGGAGCAACGGACCAAATGCCGAGGTCAGGGTCGGGCTACCCTTCGAGGATGCTAGGGACGGCCTCTTCCTCGGAATCTGGAACCACAATGGGCACCTCTCAGACGACCCAGTCAGGATTGAGGTGGACTGGACCGCCTTTGGCAGCACGGGCGACGATTGGATAACTCTGCCATCCACCACCGTGATTCCCGCGAACGATTCAGCCTCTACCCAGATGACGGTATCCGTACCCACTGATGCACAGTCAGGCCTGCACCAGCACGGCGTGTTCATCGAGTCGTTCGAGCTCGACCAAGACGGGAACCTGACCACGACGGTTCCGCAGAGGAACTGGACACTCCCGGTCGTCACCAACGTCCCCTGGAACGGCCCCTTCTCCCTCGATGCTAGGCCACTAGACGGCAACGTATCGAACCAGACCCTGTACGACGAGGCCTGGATCAGCGGGGCCACTAGGTGGAACTGGAGGGCAGAGAGCGGCGACTGGCGCTTCCTCTCTGTCGAGTGGCCCGAGGAGTGGGACACTGGAGGCACGGCCATACTCGACGTCGACTGGGACGACAACCCCTACACCGATGTCGACGTGCTCTGGCTCTCCGAGATGCCACACGGGTACTCTGAGGACGACCCGGGGGCATACGGCGACTCGACCTTCTTCATCGAGTCGCGCTCCACCAACAACCACGCGGGCAGCGGCTCGCACAATTGGGGTACTTACACTGGAACCTCACGGGAGATGTTCGCGGTCCCGGCCGAGCAGGGGGTCCACCAGATGGTGCTCCACACCGCTTTGCACGGAGTTCCTACCAACGACAACGCACTCAACATCTCCGTGGGCTACATCGCTGCCGAGGAGTCCGGCTTCGAGCGTGTGGTCACGGATTGGGCCGAGGGCAGCGGGGTGGATGCGGTCCACGTGGTGTCCACCGTGCCACTGAGCGTCGACTCCGTGTCGGCCTTCGGATGGAGCCAACCAGCACACTTCGACAACGAGACCGCCTTCCAAGACGTCTCCAGCGACAAGATGACGGCCTCATGGTGGCACAACATGACAGTGGAGAACTCCACTGAGTTCAACATCAAGATGAACGCCCACGATGACGCGGATCTAGACCTGTTCCTGTTCCGTGACTCGAACGGCGATGGCTCCTTCTCTTCAGGAGAGGAGATCGCGCGCTCGTGGTCCGGCTCCTCGGCCGAGTCGATTCGCATAACTGACCCCGAGGACGGCTACTACTCCGTCGCAGTGCACGGCTACTCGGTGCCTAGCGGAACGGTCCAGTTCTGGATCGACATCGAGGTCGTGGGCGGGGACGACCTAGTAATCACGGACCAGTTCTCACTCACCCCGGTGGAGATCGACTCGATATGGCCGAATGGCAGCGACACCCTAGCAGGACAGGTCCCGGCTTCGGCGCTGCAGGTAAACCTGGAGTTCGACAGGCCAGAGACAGCAGGAGTCTGGATGGGCTTCATCGACATCACCGTCGAGGGCGACATCAGTCTGCGTCTGCCATACACCTACGAGTTGGTGGAGCTAGACCCCGAGGTCAGCTTCGAGGTACCAGCTAACCTAACCCAGACGAACTCCGTTGTCCCAGTGCGTCTGCACGCCCTCGACACCGGCATTGGCTTCCGCCTCGACGACCTCGACTGGGAAGCGGCCGACCAAGGCACGAGCGTCCCGGACGCCGACCTGGTCGAGGCCATTGACACTCTCGACGCGCACCACAACCTGACCGAGATTTGGAACAGCGGCAATCACTTCGCGATGCCCGAGAACGTCAGCTTCAGGGAGGTCTGGGTTAACGCCACCCTGCCCACTGTCGAGCAGTGGCATGACTACCGAGCCGTCCTGACTGACATCTCGAACAACTCCGCCGAGGCATACCTGTCTGTGGCCTACGACGTGACAGCGCCAGCTCTGGTTCTTTCGAACATCCCGTGGATAACCAACGAGGGCAACCTCACGTTCACTGTCCAGAGCGAGCCGGGGGCGAGCTTGCTGCACTCGGGCAACCCGGTCCAGCTGGACGAGGGAGGTAACGCCGTCGTGACCATAGGGCTGACCGAGTCCGAGGCCAGGTCGAGTGAGGACACGGCATTCTACCACGTGCACGGGAGCAGCGTGTTCGACCTATTGGTCATCGATGCCGCTGGCAACTCGCTGACTAGGGAATACACGGTGGTGTACGACCCGAATGCGCCTGCGGCTGAGTTGCTCGGCGCCACAGACCAGGCGGGGTACCAGTACTCACCCTCTCAGATCTCGACTCCGGTTAACATGAGTGAGGGCACGCTCACAGCATCCATCCCGGTCGACATCCGCGACTGGTGTCTGAGGATCTCCGCGCTTAACTCGCTGCACCAGTCCGAGCAGTGCGAGTCAGAGCAGATGATACCGCAGGCGGTGCTCGAGGACGAACCCGGGCAGACTAGCGTCACAGCCCAGTACCAAATCGACACGACGGAGCTGCCCGATGGGGACTATCTAATCTCTCTCGAAATGACTGACTGGGCCAACAACACGGCCACGCAGGAGTGGCCGTTGGCCCTCGACCGCACTGTGCCGATTGTCGAGTGGGAGATTAGCCCGGGTACTGAGGGGGCGTTCTTCGACCACAGGCAAGGCCTCTCGTGGCTCTCCAGCGAGGAGGTGCACGTGCGCTTCACCATCGACGGCGTCCTCGTCAGCGAGCGTACCGCCACGACCAGTGGAGAGCTGTTCGAGCTGAACCGCACCGGGATGCACGAGGTCTGCATGGAGGCAGTCGACCTCACGGAGCCCCAGGAAAACGACAACAGATTCGTGGAGTGCCGGAGCATGCTGCTGGACGCTTCGATATACAGCACGCACGTGACAGCCGGCTGGGACGGCGGCCTGATGGCGGTGGACCAAGTCGAAGCGATCTTGCAGAGGGGCCCGGACCAGGAGATATGGTGGAACAGGCACGGCTCGGAAGATCGATACTTGATCGAACCGGGTGCGAGCGTGGTCGTCATCACGTTCGACCTAGTCGAGGGCGAGAACCAGTTCCTCGTGGAGATTCACGCCCTAGACCACGTTGACGAGTACACGCTTTCCATAGTCAGGGACACTACCCCGCCGGTGCTGAGTTTCTCCGAGGTAACCAATCGCACCACCTCCCTAGCCACCACCCGCGTAGTAAGCGGCATCTGCGAGCGGGGCGCGACGGTGATGCTGTGGACCGAGGTCGAGTCAGTCGAGCTCGTCTGCGACCAGAGCGAGCAGTTCGAGGTCCACATAGCCATACCCGAATCTCCGGGCACCCATGTCATCGACGGACTCACGGTGGATGCTGCGAACAACCAGCACACCCACTCGATAGAGGTGGTGGGGCAGGAGTGGATCGACTGGGCCATCGAGGATGCGCGCAACTCGGGTCCGATGCTGTGGTGGTTCTCCCTCTCTGCGATAGCCATCCTGTTGGCCATCGCGGTCCCCACCAGGGTGCTGCGCAGGCGCCGCGCGCGCAGGGAGATGATTGAGAAGCAAGGTCCAGACCTCGATACCATCATCTCCGAGATCGAGGAGTCCGGCGAGCCGATTACAGCCGGATTGGACGACGAACAGGCTGAGTAAGGCTCATGCCCCTCCGCACACACGACAGCGCGTGGAGATTAGCAGCATAGCCGTGCTGGGCGCCGGACAAATGGGCAACGGCATCGCTCAGGTTGCGGCCTGCGCGGGCTATGAGGTGACTATGATAGACATCGAGCAGCGCTTCGTCGACCACGGCATGGCCTCAATCGAGTCGTCTCTGGCCAAACTAGTGTCCAAGGACAGGATGGACGAGGAAGACGCGAAAGCCGCGCTCTCACGCGTGCGCGCCTGCACCGATAGGGGTGAGGCAGGGGACAGCGACCTGGTGGTCGAGGCCATCCCTGAGATACCCGAGCTGAAGTTCTCCGCGTTCTCAGAGTTGGATGATATCTGCAAGCCCGAGACCATACTCGCCAGCAACACCTCCAGCATCAGCATCGACGATATAGCGGCATCTACCAACAGGCCCGACAGGGTCATTGGGATGCATTTCATGAACCCGGTCCCGATAATGAAACTGGTCGAGATCATCAACGGCTCGCAGACCTCGCCAGAGGTCAACGCGGCAGTGGTCGAGGCCGCCGAGAGGATGGGCAAGACGGCACTGTCCTGCAACGACTCGCCGGGCTTCGTCAGCAACAGAATCCTGTGTCCGATGCTCAATGAGGCAATCCTGACTCTGCAGGAGGGGGTGGCCGAGCCAGAGGCGATCGACGGCATCATGAGGCTCGGCATGAACCACCCTATCGGACCGCTCGCACTGGCTGACCTGATAGGCCTCGACACCGTGTTGCACATCATGAACGTCCTGCACGAGGGATTGGGCGACGACAAGTACGCACCAGCCCCGCTGCTGGCCGAGATGGTAGAACATGGAAAACTAGGGCGAAAGAGCGGCCAGGGATTCTACTCTTACCAATGATTCGACCCATAGGTAAGGTGCATTTTTCACACCAACATTCAGTGCCAAAGTTCAAGCCTACTCGCATGGCCCTTAGGCCATGACCAGCCGAAGCGCTGCGAGAGCATTGGTCGCACTACTTGCTGTCTCCTGCCTGTCCGGACTGGTGGTGGCGAACGATGCCGGTACCGGTGGCGACGCTGGCAGCTCCATCTCAACTGCAGCATGGCTGCCCGCTGCAAATGCCACCTACTACGGCAACCTGACCGCGAGCAACGACACCAATGACTACTATGGAGTCAACATGTCAAGCGACACCGGCATTGCGGTCGGTCTGACATCCCCTTCCGGAGCCGATTTCGACCTGATGCTGTACACCTCATCCGGGAGCACGATAGACTCAAGTTACTCGATTTCGAGTTACGACAGTGTATCCTCGAACGGGACCAACGTCAGTGGCACAACTGTTTACATCAACGTCGACCAGTGGTCCGGCTCGGGTCAGTACACCCTGCAGATCTGGATATTCACAGTCACCCCGCCGCCGACCCAGAACGACGCAAACACCGGTGGCGATGCTGGCGACACATACTCTTCTCCGACGGCCCTAAGTGGTACGAATGCGACATACTACGGCTACGTCGACGATAGTACCGACGAGTTCGACTACTACAGCATCCCTGTACCATCCTACCACCGTATCAACGCGAGCGTATCCTGGAACACATCCAGTACCACCCTCCACCTCCACCTGTACGACGAGAACGGATACTACCTTCCAGGCGGACAGGGCTTCAACAGCACCTCTCCTAACACAGTCACAAGCGGCAATTCCTCAGTTGGTGGGACAAATGTAACTCTGATGGTTAGGGCATGGGTTGGTGATGACGACTACACACTAACCCTCGTGTTCGACAACATTTCCTCCGCCCCCACCTACAACCAGAACGACTCGGGAACAGGCGGTGATGCCTCCGACGACTACAACAATCCCACTGGAATTGTCACCAACATAGGCCAGAACGACTTCACCGGTTGGGCTTCCAACGCGGACGACCCAGTCGACGAGTACTCGGTGGACGTCCCTGCTGATTATGGCATATCTGTCAGTGTCTCCTTCAATACAGGAGAGGCCAACTTCGACATAGCACTGGCCTTGATGCCGAATCCAGCGAGCAACATCATCGATACATCCGCGACATTCAGCAGCCCTGAGGCAGTCACATCCAACGGTACCTACGTCGGAGGGGAAACAGTCCTGATTGAGATATACGCCTACTCGGGCGAGGGCGAGTACTACATGACCATCTGGATATTCACCCTCGATGCAGACGGCGACGGCTTCTACGACGAGGACGAAATCACTTGCGGATCCGACCCGAATGACGCGGCTAGCGTACCTCAGGACACCGATGCGGACGGCATCTGCGACGTCATGGACGACGACGACGACGGCGACGGCTATGACGACGCCAACGACTCCTTCCCACTCGACAACAGTGAATGGGAGGATACCGACAACGACGGCATAGGTGACAACTCGGACGATGACGATGACGGCGACAGCTGGACCGACTCGGACGAGTACCAGTGCGGGACCGACCCACTGGACTACAACAGCCAGCCTACTGACACCGATGCCGATGGGACATGTGACGTCGTAGACGAGGACGATGACGGCGATGGATATCCCGACAACTCCGACGCATTCCCTCTGGATGCGTCTGAATGGCTGGACACGGATGGCGACGGTATCGGCGACAACGCCGACATCGACGATGATGGGGACGGCTTCAGCGACGCCATCGAGGCCACCTGCGGTTCCGACCCACTGGACGCCAATTCGCTGCCTCCCGACACTGACCAGGACGGCTCCTGCAACGCCGTTGACGGCGATGCCGACAACGATGGCTACGCGGACGTAACTGATGCCTTCCCTCTGGATG
>ERZ724561.14-NODE-14-length-37182-cov-4.606531_pt1 | contig 37182 bp, 38 predicted proteins | sample MGYA00375855_ERZ724561 | MGnify/ENA primary metagenome ERZ724561 (study PRJEB28725, sample SAMN03264854) | marine sediment metagenome | biome: marine pelagic biome; feature: marine oligotrophic desert; material: ocean water | place: Pacific Ocean:North Pacific... | reverse complement strand
CTGCCAACAACCAAGTGTTTCCAGTCTACAGTCAGGTGGTCTAGCCAACTGAGCTAAGCGCGGCCATACCAGTCGAGTGACCTTCCACTTATCTCGCTTTCCGGAGACCCTCCGATAATCGCCCCGGTCGGCCTGCAATACCCCTCAACGGTTAAGAAGGCTGAGAAGCGCACTTCGTGAAGTAGGCAGCAATGCCAGGGATGCACTGGGGTACGATGAATGGTTGAGGCGCCGGCATCAGCGATTGACCAGATACCCGACGGTAGAATTCCGACTGCGCTCACCGACCGAGAGCTCGAGTCGTACGGACCTCCTGACCCCCGAATCCTAGTCTGTGGGTGCGGAGGCTCTGGCAACAACACGATGAATCGAATCACCCACATCGGCGTCGAGGGAGCGGTCACTGTCGCAATCAACACCGACAAGCAGCACCTCGACCACACTAGGGCGATGCAGAAGCTGCTGGTCGGCAGGCACATCACCCGTGGACTAGGTGCTGGAGGAGATCCGGTAACCGGACGGCGTTGCGCCGAGGCCGGCAGAGACGTCATCACGAAGATCGTTGGTGGGGCCGACCTAGTGTTCGTCACCGCCGGCCTGGGTGGTGGCACGGGAACCGGAATCGCCCCAATCGTGGCCGAGGAGGCCAAGCGCTCGGGTGCTCTCGTCGTCGCTGTCGTGACGACTCCGTTCTCGGTCGAGCGCAGGCAACGGATGCAGCGGGCGCTCGAGGGGCTGGAGCTGCTCAGGAATGCTGCCGACGCGGTTCTGGTTCTGGACAACAACAGGCTGCTCCACTTCGTCCCGAACCTGCCTCTCGACGAGGCCTTCAGCATCATGGACCAACTCATCGCTGAGATAGTGAAGGGAGTGGTCGAGACCATCACCCTGCCGAGCCTGATCAACCTCGACTTCGCAGACGTCCGTGCAATCATGAAGGGAGGGGGCGTGACGATGATGCTCTACGGCGAGAGCGACCAAGGCCCAGAGGAGGTCGTCCACGAGTCACTCAACCACCCGCTACTCGACATCGAGATAGACGGGGCGACAGGTGCTCTCATCCACGTGACCGGTGGTCCGTACATGACGCTCGAGCAGGCCAACCAGGTCTGTGATCTGATGACGGCAAGACTCTCTCCAGATGCCAACGTAATCTTCGGGGCGAGGCAGGATCCCGCCTTTGGAGACACAATCAAGGTGATGTCAATTATCACCGGAGTGGCCAACAGCCGGCTCGAAAGCGAGATGATGAGCGCAGATATGCTCGGAGAGGCTCTCAATATCTCGAGGAAGGCTCGCAGTACCCCGGAAGGCGGATTCCATCGCTTCGATTGAGGTTGAACCAGAACGGAGTAAGTCTCAAACAGGGGCGATAAGGGGCCAAATCATGCAGATGCAGCGTGCTGCAAGTGGCTTCGGACTCGCTCTGTTGCTAGTCCTGTCAACTGTGGCCGCGCCCGCGAGCGCGCAGGATGTAGTCGAAGATCCCAAACAACCCTCGGTCGACAACCCCCACATGCACATTTGGGGAGACAGTGGTCTGAACAACTGCTGGACCCACTTCGACATGAATGACTCGTCTGGTTCAGCCAGTGAGGGATACGGTGAGGAGACATTTGGCCAAGGTCAGCAGGTCGAGGTCGAATTCAGCTGTCAGATGCAAGAGAATCTCAAGCAGGACTTGTACCTAGATGCCAACGGTACAATCACGCTTGAATTCGTCGTCGCCGTCTATTCAGCCGACGGCTGTGACGATAGCCAAGAGTGCACTCCACTTACTTTCACACTGATGAAGGGGCCCACAGAGATAGCAAAGCAGGAGTTTCCAAACATCAACAAAGATGGGGGTGATGAGGTCATCCAGTGGAATCTGAATACAAACGAAACCATGGCACGTTGGAACAAGAGCATTGAGGAGCCTGAGATTCATGTCCAGTTCTCATGGCCTGGATACAACGGAATTGAATGCATTGTGTTCAATTGCGATGGAGAGTTCAGATTCTACTACTCGAACAACGAGAACAACGACACCGTCGAGGTCAACTTCCCTGTTGTCAACCAGACCATCCCCGGAGAAGGTGGTGATGGTGATGGTGATGGGATTGGTGGGGCTGTCTCTGACGCTCTGCCGGGATTCGGTCTGGTAGCAGGCATCGGTGCATTGGCGCTGGCTGCAGTCGGTGCCAGCAGGTTCTCTCGCGAAGAGTGATGCCGTGTTCGACTGGGTCTCGGCCATCGTAGCCTCGATGTTCGGAACCGGTGAGACCATCGATGAGATTCTCGAAGAGGAGTGATCACAGGTCGCCCACGGCGACATCGGACTCCTCTCCGCTCTCGAGCTCCTTGATTCGCACATTCCCCGCTGCCCACTCCTCGGGCATCACCATCACGAGCCTCTGAGCACCGGTGCGCTCGGCATGGCGGAAAGCCCACTTCATGCGCTTGTCCTCGAGAACCAAATCGACTGTTCGCCCGCTCGCCCTGAGCTTGGTCGCCACGGACATCGCTGCCCCTCGCAGGTCCTCGTTGATTGCAATCACGATGTCCTCGTTGCCCGAAGCCAGCTCTGGGACCAATCCCTTGTCCATCAGCAGCTCCATGATTACCATGTCACCGAATCCGAAGCCGGTGGCAGGCATGTCGTTGCCGCCGAGGCTTGAGAGGAGTCGGTCGTAGCGCCCACCGCCGCAGATGGCGCGGAGCTGTCCTGCGCGGTCGTGTGCCTCGAAGACGGGGCCGGTGTAGTAGGCGAGCCCGCGAACCACCGAGGCGTCGAAGGCGACCCAGTCTGCGATGCCATATGCATCGATGAGATCGAACAACGCTGCGAGTTCCGAGACGGCTGCGCTGTCGCCACCGAGTGCGGCTGCGAGGGAATCCAGATCGTCAACCCCCAGTGTAGACTGGATTGTGGCGACCGCATCCTCCCCGAGCCCCTGCTCGGCCAGTTGCGCTGCCACCACATCGTCGGGCAGTTTGTCCATCTTGTCGACGATTATGCAGGTGGCGGCGAAGGCGTCACCTGAGATGCCGAGCGAGCCGAGCACCTCCTCCAGCACCTTACGGCTGCTGATCCTAATCACTAGGTCGTCTGCTGTCAGCCCCACTCCTTCGAAGAAGTTCACTAGGACGGAGAGAAGTTCCACGTCGGCCTCTAGCGCGTCGCTGCCCCAGATGTCGACATTCCACTGGTAGTGCTCGCGCCCGCGCCCGCGTTGCGTACGCTCGTACCTCCAGCACTGTGGGATTGAGAACCACTTGATTGGCGTCGGGAGGGCACCCGCCCTAGCCATCACCATGCGCGCGAGGGATGGGGTCATCTCGGGGCGAAGGGCGACCTTGCGTTCGCCCTTGTCCTCGAAGTTGTAGAGTTGCTGTGTTATGTCCTCGCCCTGCTTGCGGGTGTACAGTTCCTCGTGCTCCAGTACCGGTGCGTCGTACTCCTCGAATCCGTGACTGCGGGCGGCGCTGCGGAAGTTGTCGAACAGCCAGCTGCGTATCCGCATGTCCTCGGGATAGAAGTCCCTAGTGCCTCGTACGCCTTGGGTCACGGTCGCGCCACGAACAAGCCCACTTCAAGACCTACGCCGCTCTTTGTACTGCTCAAGGCGTTCTTTACGTGAGATTCGCCCGTCCGAGAGAGGGAAGGCGAATATGCGCAGTGCGAGGAAAGCGAAGAAGCCGAAGGCGGCTGTGTTTGCGGCCCATGTGTAGATGTGATTGTAGCCGAGGGTGTCGCTGAAGTAGGCTATCGAGGCAGTTGAGATGGCCCACAGAACGGTATAGATAGCGAGCATCACAGTGAGGCTTTTGGTGTAACCAGTTGGTGATTCAAAGGTTAGCCAACGATGTAGGAAGTGAGCCTGCCAAGAACTCACGAAGTAGGCGATAGCCCAAGCGGCGGCTGCTGGGAATCGTTCGGAGAGATCCATCCCGTGAAGCCAGTAGTAGAGTGCCGCGAAAATTGCGACGTTGATGCAACCAACCGCGCAATATGTAGCGTACTCGCGTAGCAGTTTGCCCCACGGGTAGTCCTCGCTCACAAGCATTCTATGCACCCGTCCACTCGGCAAGCACCCTCGCTATCTCGACAGGTACGTCCTCAGCCAGAAGCCCTGGCCCGGTGCTCTGTGCCGCTCTGGCACCGGCCTCTCGAAGCAACGCGCAGCCGAGCCTTGCCGCTGGCCAAGCCGCCATACCCTGAGCCAGTAGTCCTCCTATCGTGCCTGCCAGCAAATCTCCTGTGCCTCCAACTGCCATTCGGGAGTGTCCCCCCGAAGCGCGGCATGATCTCCCCTCGGGAGCAGTCAACAGATCCTCTGGTCCGGTGACCACTATGGTTGCAGCCTCTCCGCTGCATCCCTCGAGGGCGTCCGCGGGGGATGACTCGCCCAGCCAGCGCTCGGCCTCCTTGGCATGAGGAGTGGCAACCCCAGTGAGGCCGTCCGGCCATGCCCCGTTCGGCAGAGCTCCGATTGCGTCGGCATCGACCACCACTGGTATGTCGTTGTCAGAGGCCTTACTGAGGATCTTCGTCACCGCGTCAGTCGTGGCATCATCACGACCCAAGCCGGGGCCGATGACCAATGCCTGGGCCCCGCGAGGCCCAAAGGCCTCGGAGATTCGAGAGAGTGAGGAATCAGTCAGCATGCCTTCGTCAGGCAGAATCTCGGGAATCAGCGTGGCAGGCCACTCTGCTCTGGCAGCGGCCGCGCTTGGCATCGCGACGTGTACGAGGTCGCAGCCGCTGCGCGCGGCCGCTATGCCTGCGAGCATCGGGGCACCGTGGTAGGGCCCTCCTCCGATGACCCATAGCCGGCCGCGATCACCCTTGCGAGCATTCGCTTCTAGGGGCGGGTACCTACTCGCATCTCCGGGTCCGCAGTCCTCGACCTCGGCGGGCCATGGTAGTGGAGCCACTGATACTTCCCCGGCATCGGGTGAGGTCAACCCCTGCTTCATACTATGGAAGGTCAGAGTGGCGTCAGCTGGCAGCACATCCGGACCACCAAGTCCGGTAGGAATGTCGCAAGCAAGCACGGGGGCAACAAGCCCGATAGCCCACGCAGCGACTTCCGCGATTGGGGGCCGGAGGTTCTTCCCGGGTGCTGCTCCGGCTCCCAGTAGGCAATCAACCACGAGTGAGTGCTTCTCGATAGGGGCGTCGGGCCAGACTCGTACCTCCTCCGCGGACGCGCGCGCGCCGCGCGCGATGTCGCCGCGTGATTCGGGATGGCTGGCCAGCACCGTGGTCTGGATGCTCCACTCGCGAAGATAGCGGGCGGAGACGAATCCATCCCCCCCGTTATTGCCCGGGCCGCACAGAATCACAATTGGTCCGTCAGCCATCTCCCGAGCAGTGACTGCGAGCGCCATTCCAGCAGCGTCCATCAGAGAGGGTTCTGCTATGCCTAGCGCGTTCGCGTTGCCATCCAGCACCGACACCTCGGGCCAGCGCATCTCCCAGCAGGCCGGCTCACGCATGGCCCTACTCACACGAGTTCCGCTTCAACGGTTGTCATCGTGTGGCTGCGGGTCTCACCATACTCGTCGACGAATGAATCAGGGAGTTCGTCACCAGCCTGAACGACGAACGGATCATCACCGCCCGGCAGCATGTCGATGGGTGCTTCCGCGCCCTCGGGCACGTTACGATACACCGGGCGCGGCTCCAGCTCGAAGTCCCGCGAGAGCACGTACAGAGGCCATGGGGAATCGGAGGTGGGCACCATCCGGTTGACGAGAACGTACTTGTTGAGCGAGACGAAGATGAACGCGGTGACCCCCCAGAACAGCAGGATGATTGAGATGCCGTGTGGGTTGGTAGGATTCCAAGGATCATGCACGTTTGTCAGCAGATCACCGAAGTAGGACAGCATCAGGACGGCAAACATCGCAGGGAACCCGATGTACATGATGGCGTCCCACCAGCGTCCAATCCACCAGTCGTTGTCACCGGTGTTAACGAAGTCGTCGCGGAAGGCGGAGACGCCGTTCTCGACGTAGTCGCCGACATCGAACCCATCCACATCGTTGTCATTCTGCCACGACTTGTAGCGGCTCCAGCCGTACTTCCAGATGCTGTATGCGATGAACAGTCCGCTGAACATCAGGCCGTATCCCCAGATGTGGTCCTGGACCTCTAGGAACTGCGGGAAGGCTACCCCTGTCGAGTCATCGACAAGAATCCACAGCCCCGCGCTTGGCAGACCGAACAGGAAGATGGCCGCGCTGGTGAACCCGACTGCCTGCGAGCGGTCGACCCCGTGATCGACGAAGTTGCGTACGCAGAGCTCCACGGTCGAGATCATCGAGGTGAGGGCGGCGAATGACAAGGCGAGGAAGAAGACCGCCACCATCAGAAGTTGGATGGCAGGACCTCCTGGGGCCTGTGAGAAAACCTCGGGCAGAACGAGGAAGGTGATCGCAGAACTACCTCCTCCAACAGCGCTCAGAGGGTCATCTACCACCGCGAAGACCGCCATCATCACAGTCAGTCCTGCTATAATCGAGATGCTGTTGTTGGCTAGGCACATAGTCGCCGCGTTGAGGGTGGTGTCCTCGTCCTTGCGCATGTATACCGAGTAAGTAATCGCCATTCCCATACCTGCCGAGCACGACCAAGCCGACTGCGACAGGCCGTTAATCCAGGTCTCCGGCTCCATTAGATACTCAGGCTGAATGCTGAACATGAAAACGAAGCCATCCAGCGTCCCGTCCTCGAAGTCCATCACGAAAGCGAGGAAAAGTGCAGTGAATAAGAGAACGAAAAGTGACGTCATGAGGTAGACGTTTGCCTTCTCGATTGCCTTGGCACCCTTCCATATCGCTGCCATCGTGATTAGGATCGCAAGAACTTGGAAGATGATGACTTGCTCTGGTGCTTGTAGAAAGTTGTTCCAAACTTCGGTGGTATCGACCCCTTCGCTCAAACCTCCTCGAATTGCGGTCTGGAAGTAGTTCAGGCACCAACCGGTAACCACAGCGTAGTAGAATCCGATTGCTGTCGAAATCCAAGCCGTCCAAAGTCCCATCCAAGCGAACTTCGGACCGGCAAAGATTCGGAAGGTCCCAACCGTCCCGGTCCTGCTTCGCTTGCCTAGTGCGAACTCGGCGATAATGAGGGGGACGGACCACAGGAACAGGAAGATGAGCCAGGGGACTAGGAAAGACCCGCCGCCGTTGGCCCCTACCATCCTCGGGAAGCGCCAGATGTTCCCGGTCCCAATGGCTGCTCCGATGGTTGCGAAAATCAGCCCCAACCGTCCGCTGAACTGATCAGAAGAGGGTTCTGACTGTGGATTCATGGAGCATCCTCCGGCAGTCCGATGACACCGCGTTCGTCATCGAACATCGCTCGGAGGGTCAACCCGAGCCCTCCCCACACAAAGCTCGCTATCACTAGGAACATCAGTACGGCAAGGACAGACGATCCGAACGAGGCGCGGTACGGAATCGCCAACTCGTAGTAGTTCCCTCCCTCATCGACAGTCGGATAGGTGAAGGGGAAGGCACCGTTGGTCGTCCCTAACATCGCCTTGTACTGGATCTTGCCAACCGATGTATCTGGAAGTGGGATATGGCTCTCGAGAGTCGTCCCATTGGAGCCATCGAGCAGTGCGCACTGTTCATCGAGCTCCATGAACGGTGACATACTCCACGCCACATCTACCCACTCGGTGGGGCCGAAGTCATTCTGCTGTCTATTCGGCTCTACGAAGCGCCACATAAGATGGGTGCGGTTGACATCCGGTGTGAATGGGAATGCTTTATCGAGACACATGCCGATAGGAATGTCGCCATTCGATGGTACCGTGACGTTGGCGGGGTCGGCGAGCCATTGTCTGGCCGTGGTGTTCTCGATGCCGACGATGGCGCGGTAGCGCGGGTCGTCGGCAATCTCGGTCATGTAGAACGGAATCCCAAGGTTGCGTACCGCGATGTGGGCGATGTCCTCAGGTAACTCGTGGAAGGCGTTACCAATCTCGATGGTGTAGCAGTAGGACTCGTGGACGCCGTAGTGCCAGTCGCAGAAGTCACCGGTTGTGGGGTAGAGCTCTGACGACTGCATCGGAGCGTAATCGGTCATCTGGCCCATGACGTTGCCATGGTAGACTAGGTATTCATCGTCGGGAGTGTAGCAGTTGGTGCAGTGACCCCATGGCCAGAGGACTAGTTCGGAGAACGAGTGCCAGGTCAGTGTGACCTTGAAGTCGGAAGCACCGTCGCCGTCGTCATCATTCATCTCAGTCATGTCTTGTATGAACTTAGTCTCCGGCTCGCTGTTTCCACCCATCCAGTCCTCATCCACCTGACCATCGGCATCATCGTCCTTGCCGTCGACATGGTCCTCGTTGACCAGCCCGTCGTCGTCGTTGTCCTCGTAGTTCACCGGACCGTTGTAGACGTCGTTATTCGCCCCATCCGCGTAGCACATCCCTGGAAAAAGAGGGCCCGTGGCGCCCAGAGGGGCCCCCCACTCGAACTGGTAGTTGCGATTCAGATCAACCCCGTCACAGCCCTCGTCGACCTCCTCGTCGACATCCGGAATCGGAGTGACGCCGGTCACCGTGTTGTCGCGTAGGTTCTTCCTCCAGCCGCTGCGGTAGCAGTTTTCCCAGGCTGTCTCACCGCAGTATTCCTCTCTGTCGTAGCGGTTTCCATCGGTGTTTAGCATAGGGATTAGGTAGATCTCGCGGGTATTGACCAAATCTGTGATGAATTGCTCGGAGAAGTCCTCGTCAACCCCCAAGTCACCGGGTCCGCATGGGGTGCCGTCGCCATTGCTATCCTGATTGGTCGCGTTCAGCAGCAAGCAGTCGCCATCGTTGTCGATACCGTCCCAACCGTCCTCGTCGACTAGGCCATCACCGTCATTGTCGATACCTGCCTTACCGTAGTAGTAAGCGATAGTCTCGAGGAAGAACATCGGCACCTCGTAAGACATCCACTCACGAGCGTGGTGGTTCCCGACTAGCATGACATCTGGGCGATCAGCGTAATTGCCGTCGTCGTCGTTGAAGTCGTTGTAATCGCCGCCCTGAACGTTCCCAGTAATCTTCATCCATGGGCTCGAGTGCTTGTAGAACCATCCCTCATAGTCCTCGGAGGTCATCTCGTCGCCACGGGCGTTAACACCGCCGAGAAGGCCTTCGTGGTACTGCAGGAAGTCAGGGTAGTACGCAGCTAGGGTCTGCATCCTCTGCTTCATCGAGAAGTAGTCATGGTACTCACGGAACTGGAGTTGTTCGAAATTGCCATGCGGGCCCCAGGGGAAGATTTGGAACGCGTACTCCTCTGACCAGATGTCTTCGGGGGCGTAGCCAGGGTCGGCGTCCTGGGCCCCGACTGGGGCCAGAAGCGCGGTCGGGGCCACCAAGGAAAGCAGCAGAGGGAGTAGCATCGCTGTCATCGGAATTCGGCGTGCCCGCGCTTCTGCTTGCACGGCTTGAGGTGTGCCTTGAGACGCCATCTGAACACCTCTGCGACAATAGTGGCGGTATTCAATCCCTCGGAGAAGCGGTCCATAGGACCGGCGTTGCCTTTTTGAGGGGGGCGTCCTCGGCCGCACCATGGACTGGCTGGATGATTTGATGGCTGGAGAAGCCACTGTCGGTGATTTCTCGACAGGGACCCTGAGCGTGGTAATCGCCTGTGCAGCGCTCAGCATGGCAGCTGGGATCCTCTGCAGAAGGATAGTCTTCCCCCGCCTCATGGACGTGTTCTCGAAAATCGACAGGATAGACAGCAAGGACTTGTTCGCACCCAAGTCACTCAGGTGGATGGTCGTCTTCTTGGCTATGTGGTTCTCACTGGACTGGCTCTCGGCCACGGACGAGATGGGGGAGTACGTCAACGCGGCACCGGTCTGGGATGCATATCTGATAGATGTCATCGAACAGATTGCATGGGCGGGCTTCGTACTACTCGTCCTCCTGACTGCGTACAGGCTAGTCGACTACCTAGACGCCTTCATCGTAGTCGAGGGAGACGATATGGCGGCCCGACGCTCGTTGGCCAGCGTCGCTGAGTCGATTGGTAGGCTAGCTGTCGTCGTGCTCGCATTCTTCGTTATTGCCGGCCTAATTGGAGTCAATCTCAACGGCCTGATTGCTGGTCTGGGAATCACCGGGCTTGCTCTGGCTCTGGCGGCTCGGGACTCAGTGGCGAACGTCTTCGGCGCCATCTCGATAATCGTGGACCAACCCTTCAACGTCGGTGACTGGATTATCGTCGAGGATGTCGAGGGCGAGGTCATCAACATCGGACTGAGGACGACCATGCTGAGGACTGGGGCCGATACCATGGTCACCATCCCGAACTCAAACATCACCAACTCGCCGGTAGAGAACTTCAGCCACCGCAGGTTCCGCAGGATTCGTCCGAGCTTCGAGTTCGAGGAGAACAGCGGCGCTGATTCCCTGCGCAAGTTCTGCGACACCCTGTGCGAGCAGGTGCTGGCCGACCCCAGATCAATGAAGCCCGATGATTCATGGGTTCGCGTCACGCAGACGCTGCCTTCGAAGGTCACGGTGTCTAGCAACTTCTACTGCGCGTCCTCGGGAAGGACCCAGAGGGAGTTCACCGAGGACATACTGATGATGGCCCGATCTAAGGGTAACGAGTGTGGACTGGTATTCCACGAGCCGAGGCTGAGGGCCCAGAAGTAGGGTGCGGACATGCCCAGACTCATACTGGTCCGCCACGGGCAGTCCGTCTGGAATGCCTCAAACCGCTTCACGGGCTGGACAGACGTCGACCTCTCCGACCAAGGCGTCGAGGAGGCAGAGGAGGCCGGGCGTGAGTTGTCAGCAATCAGGATCGACGTGGTCCACACCAGCGACCTCGTTCGGGCGCAGAGGACCGCAGAGATCATCATGCGGCATAACGAAGCCTCGGATGGTGTGCCTACGAAATACGACTGGCGGCTCAACGAACGCCACTACGGCGCTCTGCAGGGTCTGAACAAGGCCGAGACGGCTGAGAAGCACGGGGCCGAACAGGTCCACGTCTGGCGCCGCTCTTTTGACGTGGCTCCTCCAGAAGGAGAGAGTCTGGAGATGACTGCGGAGAGGACGATACCATACTTCATCGAGGAGATAGTCCCGGAACTGGCCGACGGCAAGAGCGTGCTTGTCTCTGCCCACGGCAACTCTCTGCGCTCGATTGTCATGCACATCGAGAGCATAAGTCCCGAAGACATCGTCTCGCTCGAGATACCGACGGGCGAGCCGATTCACTACAACTACGAAGAGGGAATTATCTCCCGAGTTGGGTGAAGGGCCTCTCAGGAGGCGGGGACATTCGCTTGTACACCCCGTGCAGCCAATAACTTAGGGCTATGCAAGCCAATGGAATCGGGATATCCACCATCGATGGTGGGAAGGTGTTGTACAGGGAGACAATACCGAAGAACGCGGCCATTACCGAAAGCGCCCCGAAAGTGCGATTGCTGAACATCCGCTTCTGGTAAGCCTTGACGTAGGCCAGTGTGGTCACCGCCGGCTCAGGGGCACCTGACTGGTTTGATGTGGCTTCGAGTACGTCGAGTAGGCACTGTTCATACTCCCAGATTGCCATCCCACCACTATGTGAGTAGAATGCCTCGTCGGAGGCCCATTCAGCCGGAGCTGTTGACTTCCAGCCCTCGATGAGGGCTAGACGCAGAGGAGTCAACTCCAGAGTGGTAGTCGAAGAGTGGTGAATCCTCGACAGGTCGTGTATCAGACTCGCGAGGTCGCGCATTGCTGGGAACTCACAGGTGTGGGTTCGCAGGGCATCCGCCAGCCTCGGCCTCCCTATCCTCAAGGAATCGTCTGAGACGTCTGAGAGCCTGACGTCACCCAGACTGAGGGTGCATGGCTGATTCTTAGAGTACTTGACGCGCCAGAGGAAGGTCGAGTGGAGGGTCTGCTCCAGCCATTCAGTCCTAGCGTTCCATCGAGAGGGGTCTGGAGGGGTCGTCCTAGCCAACATAGCTCTTGCGTGATAGTGTCCCAAGACCTCCCCGACCTTGCGTAGCTCATCCCGGGCGGCCTCCATATCATCCACCTCGATGGCGCTTGCGACATCGATTGCGGAATTGCCATGAGAGGTTTCCTTGGGCCTGACCACGATGAGATCGGTGCCTTCCCACGAGTATCCGCCCGAAGGCACGCGTGAGCCCTCTGGTGCCGATTTCGCACGCGCCCTGAGCCTGCCGTCCGAACTCCATGGTAGGAACTCTGCGCTCCACTCGGATTCGGCTGACAGTTCGACAGTCAGGCCCCTATCGGTCGGTGTAACTGAAATCGACAATATCGAGTTGGGTTCGGGGACCTCTCCCCAGGGCTCCAGATTCTCGACGAGGGCTGCCCAGTCAGCCGGTTCCGTCAGCTCTTGCGGTTCCAGCATCCTAGCAACCATCCCGAATCTTGCGAACATTACGGCATCGAATCCCGGTGGGGCATCGGAATCAGACTCGACCTCGGTCATCGCGGCCGGTCTCCAAGGCCTCTGCGACTCTCCCACGGCGCATCCCCAGCACCACGAGGTGGTGGTCGGCTTCATTGAATCGGTCGGCGAAGCCTTGAATCAGACCCCCCTCAGCGGTGGCCATGGGAGATGCCGTCTCTGACATCCCGCTGGCCGTGGATATGGACGGCACGCTGATTCTCTCGGACATGAGTAGGATTAGTTTCTCCCGGGTCATCGCCAGGCGTCCATGGGTGCTTCCGGGCCTGATTCTGAAGGAGCTCACGGGCAGGAGGGCCCAGTGGAAGCGGGATCTCGCTGAGCGATTGGTATTCGATCCCGCAGAACTGGACTACCACGAGGCCTTTCTGGACTGGATTACGGGGGAGAGCGCGCGGGGGAGGACGCTAGTGCTAGCAACGGCATCCGACCGCATAGTGGCGGAGAGGGTGGCGGCCCACGTAGGGCTGTTCTCCGATGTGATGGCGTCTGATGTTACCTACAACCTGCGAGGCAGGCGTAAGGCGGAGGCACTCGTCTCTAGGTTCGGCGAGGGCGGGTTCGGATACGCAGGCAACAGCCACCACGATCTTACGGTATGGGAGCGAGCCGGTCAAGTCGTAGTCGTCAACCCCGAGAAGGGGCTCTTGGACAAGCTCGATGACGGTGCTGACATCGTCTTCGAGTAGTTCCTTGGCAAGGCGACGCCCTTTAGCGCAGTGATGATTTGGTTGGAGCATGGGACGCGTGCGCAAGTCGCTTGGGCGTCGTATCGATGGCTTGGCCAAGTGGCTTCTCAAGTTCAGGGTCGTCTCAGCCCCTGCTAGGGTTGTTGCCAACTCCAGCTACGCATGGAGCTTCATCTCAAGGACCGACAGAATCCGGGCGAACAGGCTGCGTGACCGGTTGATACAGGGCGAGCTTCCCGAGCATGTCTCGATTATCATGGACGGTAATCGGAGGTTCGCCTGGAGCAGTAACTTGGAGCGTGACTTGGGCCACCACCAAGGCAAGGAGAAGCTCAAGGAGGTGATGGACTGGGTCCTCGACCTCGGGATTCCGTACTTCACCGTGTACGCGCTCTCCACCGAGAACATGCGCGAGCGGTCTGAGGATGAGCTGGGATCGCTCTACGACCTGTACGTGGCCGGCCTCGACGAAATCGCGGAAGACCCGCGGATACACTCACGAGGGGTCAGGGTTCAGGCCGTGGGTCGCTTGGATAGTCTGCCTTCAAGGGTGCGAGAGGCCATTGACAGGGCTCAGAGCCGGACCGCTAGCCATTCCAACTTCCTGTTCACGGTGTGCTTGGCATACGGAGGCAGGGAGGAGATCGTGGACGCGGTGCGCGAGGTCGCAGCAGAGCACGCTAGCGGAGATCTCGCACTTGAATCGATAGACTCGGCGCAAATATCGAGCAAGATGTACACTGCCGATTTGCCCGACCCCGACCTCGTCATCCGAACCAGCGGCGAGGAACGAATCTCGAACTTCCTGCTCTGGCAGATAGCCTACTCGGAACTGCACTTCACCGACGTCCACTGGCCCTCGTTCAGCAAGAACGACCTCTACGAAGCCATCGATTCGTACCAGAACAGGGGGCGTCGCTATGGAGAGTGATGCGTGTGATGCGTGCGGGAGCGACGGCTACAGGAACCCCGCTGTCGCAGTGGATGCCGTGGCCCTCAGGGAAGGCGAGTCAGGCACCGAGGCGTTGCTGATTAGAAGGGGCGGTGAGCCGGAGGTCTGGCAGGGCAGATGGGCATTCCCCGGTGGCTTTGTCGACTATGGCGAGGATCCCGAACACGCGGTCCTGCGCGAGCTAGAGGAGGAGACCGGGGTCGATGGCTTCGACCCGGTGGCCCTCGCGATCCACGGCGACCCCGACAGGGATCCGAGGAAGCATATCATAGCGCTGTTCTACCTAGTTGACGTGGACCCGGAAGCAGTGCCGCGAGGCGGTGATGATGCATCCGATGCTGCTTGGGTGCCCATAGTCGGTCTAACAGCCGAACAAGTGGCTGGAAGCCACATCGGCATCATCGAGATGCTGCGTGAGTAAGCATATCACCCATGGGCCCGTGCGATAGGTATGGATCGCAAACTGAAAATCGACACCGGCGGAGGAGTATTCGGGCCTTACAGCCCAGGAATCAGCGTGAAGGACCACATTTGGCTTTCAGGCCAAGTGGATGTCTCCGTTGAAGGCATAGAGGCGCAGACACGTGGTACTCTCGTCAAGATCGACGACCTGCTGGCGGCCGCCAACAGCTCCAAGGCGGACCTCGTCAAGGTCACCGTCCTACTGCATGACATAGGGTACTACGCGACCGTCAACGAAATCTACTCCGAATGGCTAGGGGACAATATGCCTCCTGCCAGAGCGGCCTATGGTGTCGCTGACCTTCCTGGAGGGGCACTCATCGAGATTGTATGCGAGGCTTTTCGCGGTTGTGGTCGGGCATGAATCACGACATCATCCTGAAGCGCTTCGAGGAGCCTGACGAGTTGCGGGAGTTCGAGAAGGGTAAGTTCGAGGTCATCCACTTCGATGGGATGACGATTGGTCGCGCCACCTACGAACCTAGCTGGAAGTGGTCTGTGGATGTCTCGCCGCTGTCTGGGACCGACTTCTGCGAGGTCGAGCACCTCGGGATGGTGCTCGAGGGGCATGCGACCTGCGCGTTCAAGGACGGAGAAGTGTACACCCTAGGACCGGGGGACCTGTTCTACATCGGCCCCGAGCCGCACGACAGCTGGGTGGTAGGAGATGAAAAATACGTCTCACTGCACTTCCAAGGAGCCGACAAGTACGCCGATTGAGGCGCTGTCCCGAATCGGGAATGCTTAGGAGTGTCTGCATCTGGCCCGGGCCGTGAGCGTGTTCAAGGCGTACGACATCAGGGGCATCGCGGGCAGCGAGTTGACGCCCGAGTTCGCGAATACTCTAGGCAAGGCCGTGGCCACTCACCTAGACGCCACGGCAGTGGCCGTAGCTAGGGACATCAGGGATTCCGGGGAGGAGCTTCACGCCGCCTTCGTTGAGGGTTTGGTCAGCACCGGGGCGGACGTTCTCGATCTGGGGGTCACCACAACGGGGGTCCTCTATCGCGCCACGGTCGACCTGCCGGTGCAGGCGGCGGTGGCAATCACCGCCAGCCACAACCCGCCCGAGTACAACGGATTCAAGATCTGCCACGGCAAACTACCGGTGGCCGGAGACGAGCTACAGGAGCTCAGGGGAGCCTTCGAGGCAGGCGAGTTTCGCGAGGGTGAGGGTACTCGCCTCGAGGTCGCTGGCTTCGAGGACCACTACATCCACACGATAGTCGAGAACGCTGGCAGCCCTGCTAGGCCGGTCCGAGTCGCCGTGGACTGCGGCAACGCGGTCCCGGGACCTCTCGCGATACGCCTGATGGAGGCCCTCGGGGTCGATGTCGTTCCGCTACACTGCGATTGGGACAGTAGTTTCCCCAACCACCCTCCGGACCCGACCAGGCCGAGCAACATGGCCGACTTGGCAGCGACCGTGGTCGACAACGGTTGCGAGTTCGGCATCGGGATGGACGGTGACGGGGACAGGATTGGCGTGGTCGACGAAGCAGGGCGCTTCATCCACCCTGACAGGCTGATGGCGATTCTCGCAAGGGACGTGTTGTCCAACCTGCCCGAGAATGCGACTGAGGACGAGCGGGCGGTCTACTTCGATGTCAAGTGCAGCATGGCGCTGGAGGAGGCGATAGCCGATTCGGGTGGCGTGCCGCGGATGGTGAGGACGGGGCACTCGTTCATGAAGCGAGAGCTGCGGGACAACCCCCAGGCCCCGATGGCCGGTGAGATGTCGGGACACTTCTTCCTACACGACCGCTGGCCGGGCTTCGACGACTCGCTGTACAACTCCGCGCGCCTGCTTGAGATAATCGGGCGCGACCCCGCTCCCAATGAGGGCGGCCCGACCTTCTCCGAGCGCTTCTCCTTCCTGCCTGACTATCCCTCAACCGGTGAGGCCAAGATTCCACTGCCCGGTGAGCGCGAAGAGGTCATGGCGGCCGTGCAAGAAGCCTTCTCAGACATGGAGTGCTCCACGGTGGATGGCATCAGGGTGCGTTACGACGATGGTTGGTACCTATGCCGACCGAGCAACACCGAGGCCATCCTAGTTATGCGCGCGGAGGGTCGGACCGAGGCTGCGCTGGAGAGCATCCTAGCGGACGTCAACGCCCGCATCGGGCACATGACGGATCTCAGTGCGCTGCGCTGACTATTCCATCTGTTCAGATATGCCCGCGGATAGTAATGGTATTGCGACAAGTACCGCGCAAAGACCATTGGCAGCGAGTGTCCCTGCCATACCATCGGCGACGGGCAATTCCATTGCGACGTTCATGATTAAGTTCATGATTACGCCTAAGGCAAGCAGACCCAATGCGATGTGAATACCCTTCTTCTGGTATCGAATCATGAGTATGCCGGCATAAACACCCACACAGGATAATGCAAGCATAAGGACGCCAACCACGGTTACCATGATGCCAGCCTCTGCTGCATCGGGACCGACTTCGTCTGCAAAACTTGCAAGCAGGGCACCCCCCATTACAACAGCTAGAGAACCCAGAACTGCGAGCACTTGGAAAAGAGAGTAGATGGCCCCGATGATAACAGGGACAGCAGACCTCTTGACGTACTGAACTTCGGGCTGGCCATACGCTCCCGTATCAGTAGCGGGGTCGGCATTCGGTGTTCCTGACAATGTGCTTCCTTCCGGGGCTGCGCCCTCGTTGGTCTCTTCCATGGAGTCGTGTCGACCGTGGGGTAACTTAGGCTTGCCTACGGCACCGATTCTCTTATGCGATTGTCTCAGGTGGTCGCATTGACGCCACTGTAGCTTAGTTGGTAGAGCACCTGATTCGTAATCAGGAGGTCGGGAGTTCAAGTCTCCCCAGTGGCTCACTCGGCCGCTTCCATCCCCAATGCGCCAAGCAGCGGCCTGAACTTGTCGTTGGAGCGTGCCAGAGCATCAATCACAGGCATCGAATCGCCCGAGAGCATCCCCAGTGCCGATCCTCCCCCTGTGCTATTGTGACTTACCTCACCCGCCATCCCACGCTGGTTCACCAGTGCACTGGTGTGTCCGCCGCCGACGATTGTCACTCCCGTGGCCTCCGCACACATGTTGAGAATCTCGATTGTTCCGAAGGCGAACTCGGGCAATTCGAAGTATGAGGCTGGACCATTCCAGAGCACGCACTTGGCATCGGTAATCAGTGGACGCATCTCCATCAGCGTCTGGAGCCCTATGTCATAGATGGGGTGTTGGGTAGGCAGTTCGTCCAACTCCAGCGCCTGACGCTGCCCTTCTACCTCGACGGCAAGGTCGCGAGGCAGGAACAGTAGTTCCGGATACTCCCCCACTAGCCTCTCGGCCATCTCCCAAGTGTACTCGAAATCCTCCCCCATGGTGCCGCGAATGAGTTCCTTGTTGGCGCTGCCGATGTCGAGGCCGTTGGCCCAGAGCATCAGGTTGCCAACTACTCCGACCATGACTATGGTGTCGACGACCCCGCGTTCGATTAGATTGAGTGCGACTCTCAGGGAGTCGTCGCACTTCGCCCCACCTAGGATTGCCACGTACGGCCTCGGGGGGTCGCTCACGGCGAGGCTCAGTGCCCTGATTTCGTTGTTCATCAGCCGACCCGCGATGCAGGGTATCTCCTCGGCGAAACCGGTAAGAGTCGGGGAGTTGCGATGCGATGCCCCGAAGGCATCGGTGACGTAGGCATCGGCCAAAGCGGAAAGTCTGGTGACAATCTCCGAGTTCGCCTCCTCATCCTCGCTCACCTTCTCAGGACCATACTCATCGGGGTGCATCCTGACGTTGTCAAGAAATACCTTCTCGCCCGGATGCAGTGCTTCGATAGCCTCGAATACCTCGTCCCCGCAGACGTCGGGGACGAATCTGATGGGCTGCCCTAGCAACCGAGCCAGCCGGTCGCAGTGCCCCGACATATCGGTGAAGTCTTCCTTGCCTGGTCTCGACTGATGTCCCATTATGACGACCCGTGCGTCTGACAGTTCCCTGAGGGTGTCCAGTGTCGAGCGCAGCCTGCTGTCATCGAGGAACGCTCCTGTAGACGGATCTAGGGGCGAGTTGACATCCGTCCTGTACAGCACTGTCCGTCCCGCGAGGCGGACGTCGTCCAGCGACAGGACGGTAGTCACGTTTGGCGGCACCAGCGGCCCCTCTATGGCCATTTTGGGTGCAGAACACACTCTACGTGTTCCCACAATGCCTTTCGTGGGTGGCTCTGGAAGCGGGAGCATGAGTTGGGATGCCGAGCGTATTTCCGGTCCAGACGGCGAGGATTGGAGGGTTCCCGTTCCAGAGTTGGAGGCGCGGCAGACCAGACTGTCGAGCGCACTGGCCGAGGCAGGCACTGAATCGGTGCTAATCGACGATCCGGTCGAGCTCTACTGGCTCACTGGCGGCAGGCAAAGCTCGTTGCTGCTGATTGGCGCCGAGGGCTCAGGAATCTCAAACACACAGTGGGTCCGTCGCTCTGTGGTGCGGGCTCGCTATGAAGCCGGGGGCGATGGCTCGCCGCACTCGATAGAGACGCAAAGCAGGATGAGTGAGTTCGAGGGTAACCTCGTTGCAGTGGGATGTACCCAAGCCCCCGGGATGCTGGGTGGCAAGGTCCCGAATTCTAGGTGGTCCTTCCTTTCATCGAAGATGGGTGGACTCGGGGGTGAGAGCGAGGACTGCACCGGGATGCTGTACGCACTTAGGGAGACCAAGTCCGAGTGGGAGCTGGAGATGCACCGTGAGAGTGGGAGAATCAATCGGATGATGTTCGAGGTCGTCCGTGACCAAGGTGGCCTCGGGCAGACTGAGATAGGAATGGCCGCGGCGGCCGACGAGGTGAGCAGGGCCGCGGGGTTCGGCGGGCGTATCCGGATGAGGACATGGCCGATGGACTGCGACAGGGTGGTCATCGCTGCAGGGCGCTCGGGCGCCGTGCCCTCCTACTTCGACTCGGGCGTCGCCGGGCTTGGCGCCAGCCCTATCTCATCCCTAGGCGCTGGCTTCGCTAGGGTCGCACAGGGCGAGCCGGTCCTCGTGGACATAGTCCACGTCCACCGCGGCTACGTCTCGGACTGTACACGAATCTTCAGCGCCGGGCGACTCTCTGACGAGTGGATGCAGAGACTCGATGACATGTCGGAGGTATCTGACTTCGTCATTGACGGTCTCGGAAGGGGCGTAGACTGCTCTGCAGTGTGGAACGAGGGTAGTGAGATGGTCTCGGATATGGGGTACGCCGGGCACCTGATGGGGATGCCTCCGGACCAAGCTAGGTTCCTCGGTCATTCCGTGGGCCTCGAGCTAGACGAGACGCCGGTGGTGGCGAACGGCTTCGACCGGCCCCTCCCCATGGGAGGGACCATGGCAATAGAGCCCAAGGTAATCTATCCCGAAGGAGCCATAGGAACCGAGGACACCTGGATGCGTGGCGCGGATGGGATGGAGTGCCTGACGATGGGTGAGTCCTTCCCGATGCTGACGGAGTGGTAGGATGAGGAAGCCCATCGTAACGGTGTTCGGGTCCAACGATCTCAGCGGGGTCCCTGAGGTCGAGGCGTTGTGCGAGGATCTAGGCAGGGCTATCGTGGATCTGGGATGCAGGGTGGCCTGCGGCGGCCTCGGGGGTTCGATGACCGCCGTATGCAGGGGCGCCCAGAGCAGCCAGTCTTACCAGAGCGGCGATACCATCGGCATCCTGCCAATGGAGGATGCCGACTTGGCGAACCCGCACGTCGACGTGGTGATTCCGACCGGACTGGGGCTGTTCAGGAACATGCTGGTGGCTCGCGCCGGGGACGCTTGCATAGCGGTCAGAGGCGGTTCGGGCACGCTTTCGGAGGTCGCCTTCGCGTGGCAGATAAACAAGCCAGTCGCCAGCCTGTCCAGCACCGGGGGATGGGCCACCGAACTCGCAGGCAGCAGGCTCGATCACAGAAGAGAGGGAGAGGAGGTCACTGACCTGCCCGACGTCGAGGCAGCCAAGTTGTGGATCACGGAGGTGCTCAGGCTATGACCAAGGCCAGGAGGACTGCGCAGATGAGGCTCGCCCGAGTGCTGCGGGACCGCAATGAGCCGCACGGTAGACCAATCACGGACGAGTCGATACTGAAGGGAGTGGAGGTGAATGACTCGGGAATAGTGGAATTGTGGGTCAAGCCCCCGCACCCTCACTGTCCGTGCTGTCTGGACGACCTAATCAGGCTCAGGGAAGAGATCGCCTCCCAGAGAGGGGTTCTCGGCTGTCATGTGGAAGTGGTCGGCATCCCCCATGCGGAACGATGGACCGCCGCGGTCAACGAGTGAGTACCGGGGGCAATACTCATTCCTCGGAGTCGTTAGACGAGCGTGACTTTCTCTCCTCCACCTCGCGCAGCTTGGCGGTGAATCTTCCCGATATCCACCAGACTGCGATTACGATAGCGGCGATATCGAAGACCAGAACAACGAGAAACTCGGTATCGGTCCAATCCACCATTCAGGCACCTACAGGGGAGGTATCAGGTCGATCTCGCATGAGCCTACCGGGCGGATGCAGCATGTGAGCGTGCCGCCAGCGGCCACCAACTCCTCATCAAGCCCGGGGGGGAGCTCCTCGGGCAGATCCACCTCGCCGCTGATTAGCCTGACTAGACAGGTCCCGCAATTACCCGAGGTGCAGTTGGTTGGGATATCGACTCCAGCTAGCTCCGCGATTTCGACTATCGGGGCATCGGGAATCACCCTAGCCGTACCCAAGGGCTTGGAGCCCCTGAAGAACCGGATTACCGGAGTCTCGACGGTCATGGACCTGCCTCAGTTTCGCGTCAAGCCGTTTTTTTCCGGTCTTCCCAGCGAGTCCATCTTCCCGTCTGCTTGTTGAAGACTAGGCCGGCCTTCTTCATCCACTTGTTGAACTTCGTGGCTCCCGCGCCGGTGGCGATGATGAACTCCTCCCTGTGCTCCTGGGCCTGAATGTAGCCCTTCGCAGCGATGGTCTGGTCGATCCAGTCGTCGATGCTCATCAGCACTCCGGAGAGCTTGCTTGACTCCACGGCCGCCTCGAGTTCGTCGGCCGATGCGCCGGTGGACTCGAGGTCGCGAATCATCACCTCGGTGACCGATGAGGGGGCTTTCTTCTTCGGCTGGCGCGATACCGGCAGCCGGGGCTTCTTCTTCGGGTCAATCTTGATTCTCGAGCCATTAGCCAGTCGGTCCTCGACAATCTGGGCCATCGGCGCCCTGAACTCCTCCTCGCACTCCCAGCAGACCAGTGAAAAATCGGTCAAGTCCTCAATCACGTTGCTGCCGAGAGGGTCGATTTCCTCGCCGCAGGAGGGGCAGGCGTGCAGACATATCCTAGGTGCAATCTTCCTGCGGAAGTCGACAATGTCCTGAGGCGTGCCGACCAGTTCGAGCATCTCGTGGTCCCTCGCTGCCTCTAGTCCTCTGGTCTCGAGCTGGTCACGCAGCTTGGAGCGCTGCTCGTCCTTGGACTCGTCATCGAAGGTGTTCTCCAGCTTGACGATTAGCTCGATTGTCTTGCCCAACCTGTTCATCACTAGCTTCTTGTTGCGGAAGGCCTCGACCTTGGCTATCCTGAGCTGTTCCTTCTTCTCGAGCAGTTCCGCGTGCAGGTCCTTCTGCTCTCGCTTGAAGCGCTGCTCCTCAATCTTGTCGACTTTCTTCTTCCCGCGGTCAGAAAGGACCTCGGCGAGGAACCTCTGCTGGCTTGAGTCGCGCGGGCCCGATCGCACGGCGTCGAGCACGGATTCGGCGACCTTCTTCTTGAGGCCGTAGTTGTTGACGAGGGTGTTGACGTCGAACTTCTTCAGATCGCCCACCTTGACGCCGCTGTCGGAGAGTATGTGAGCCGTGTTCTCGTCTATTCCGCGCCTCAGCAGAGCGAGATAGGTGTCCTTCTTCGCCATGAGTATCAATCCCAGCCCAGGCCCGTCCGCGACCCGCTGCTCTGACCTGCGGAGCCGTGGGCCCTCTATCAAGGCGCTGTCAAAACCCTCGCAAAACGGGTCATTCGGACGAAATTGCCCCTACTATAGCGACCCAGTGGGAGGTCTTCAGATTCTCGGGCCTGAGATCCATCCAGTCCTCTGGAAGGGGCTCGGGAGCGGAGTGCTGGATACTCCCGACGGCCTCTGCCCAGCGCTTCTTGTGCCAACCCCGGACGCGGCTGAGCCGGCTGGGTGGCTTGGAAAGCAGGGTCCGCATCTTGCGTCGCCTGTTGGCGAAGCAGTGCTGAGTGATAATCCGGAACAACCTCCGGTCCAGCCCCAGAGACCTGTCCGTCGGACTCAGACGGACCAGTCGGGAGCTGACCCGTGGAGAGGGGGCGAATGAGTGTGGGGCCACCTTAGAATCCAGTTCGACGTCGAAATCCATCCAAACCGACAACGCCAACGGACTCGGGGCGGAATTGTCCCTAGCAATGGTCATTCTCTCGGCGAACTCGCTCTGCAGAAGGAGGACCACGGATTCGATTGGGTGCTGCGCGTGATGGCGTTGGATGCGCTCTATGGCAGGGCTGGATATCTGATAGGGTAGGTTCGCGACCACGTGGGTGGCATCATCGGGCCATTCTACCTGCAAGGCGTCGGCATGATGGACCTCAAGTCGCCCTTTTGTATCCCCGAAGACGCGATGCAAATGGGCCACCGCTTCCTCGTCGATCTCGAAGGCGGACACCGAAGCCCCGGTTCTGAGCAGAGAGAGTGTAAGCGAACCCGGGCCGGGGCCGATCTCGATGACGTGGGAATCCTCTCCCAGAGGGCTCTCGGAGGAGGCCAGCGAGATTGATCTGGAAATCACCGAGTCGTCAATCAGGAAGTGTTGACCGAGTTCCTTACTGGGCCTTATCCGGTCCCTTAGGAGGTCCACTAGGAGCCTCGTGTCCAAATCGTCCATGACCCCACCACGATTAGATCTCGGAGCGGACCAAGATGTCTAGCAGTCGGGGTTTCTGGGCATCGTCCTCCATCTCCTTGACGTAGCGTTCCGCCAGCAGTCTAGCAGAGTCTATTCCACACGCCTCATCCACCGCAGCGAAGTCGTTCCATCCGGCAATCCCCCTGAGTTGGACCATCTGTAGTGCCTTCGAGTTCCCGATGCCGGGGAGCAATTGGAATGCGTGGTACTTCAGAGACATCGGGCCGGCGCTGTTGTAGAACCCCAGATGTTTCTCCGGACCTTCGGAGATGATTCCAAGCAGGGTCTCTGTGAGTTCGTTGACAGCGGCTGCCGATAGATCCCGGTGCTTAATCTCGGACAGCGGCCCTACGGACTCCGAATCGGCTGCCAACCTAGAGCCGTTGGACGGCTCGGCAGGCACGTTCACCCGAGAGCGGACCAGATGCATCGACGGCTCGGTGACGCCATGGATCTCCTGACCCATCGGCCGCCTGTCCTGCAACTCCAGAACCCGGATGTGAGTCTCGGAATCATACGGGCCGGGCTCCTCATCCTCAGGCTCGTCAGGACCTCCCAACTGCATATCTCTCGGGTCGTTCAGAGCGGTTACCCCCCTTGAATGGAATCGTTAGCAGAAAGGAGTCGAAATCGGCATCACAGAGCGTGCTGTCGGATGACGGTGATGAGTTCCTCTATCTCCGGGGTGTCCATCGCGATTCTCTTGCTGGCGATTATGACCCTGACGTCCGCAACCGCCATCGGGCAGAGTTCGGCTAGCTTGGCGGAAATCTCGGGGTGCGGTGCGAGCTTCTCATTCTCCATCAGTGCATCCCTGAGGGCCTTGAAGACCTCAGAGTCGGTCTTGGTGCCACCGCGGTTCTCGCTAGCTGCCCACTGGGCGTGACCGAGTGCCATGAGCTGCTCGTAGGAGAGTTCGCCCCGGCGCTCGTTGGCCTGCTCGAGCAGGTCGCGGACGGTCGCGAAGTCGACGTACTCTCTATCGGACATTCGAATCACTACTCCACTGGCCTCAGGTGCTCTGGCCGCGCCACCACAGTTTTCTTCATGTCGCCGTCCGAGACCGAGACGACGTAGGCACGACCCTGGACACCGGCGATTGTTCCGGTCTTGCCTTGGAACCGGCGGTGTGGCATGCCCTTCTGCTGGGCCCCGTCGAGCACGATAGCGACGCGGTCCCCCTCAGCGTAGGGATGCATCACGCGGTTGATGAAAACGCGACTTCGCTCGACTTTCTTCTTCTTCAGGATACTGCGTGTGCCCTGACGTCCGCCGTGTGCTCTCTTAGCCATGGAATCACCATTCGACCGTAGGTCGTGGGAGCGTTCGACCTGCCGATTCTTCTTAAGGGCTCGGATGGCACATTGGACTCAGTCGGCGTGAATCTCCTCGACGTCGAGCCAAATCACCTCACATCCCCTATCGAGCACGCCGCTGACTGAGGGCACCGTTCTACCCTCGTCGGAGTGGACGAGTTCCTTGATGTACGTCCCTGCCTCGCATCGCAGGGTCATCTGGACCTCGTCTTCATCCACCTCTAGGTCGCTAATCGACACAATCCTCCTCTTCCTCGTCTTGGCGGCTCTGCGGTGCGAGACGCGCTTCGGGGTCTCCTGCTTGAGCTCGACTCCGGAGAGTCCGGAGATTGCCTCCTGCACGGTCTCCTCGGAAGGGATGTCGTCGACCCTGAATCGGATCGTGTAGCTCTTGTCCGAACGGGTCTCCTTGACCCTTCCGATACGCTTCCTGTCAGACCATTCGAGCTGGCCGACCTCAACCAAGCCCCTCGAGCTCTCGTTGACTGCTGCCACCAGTTCCGCCAGATCCGTCTTGCGGAGCAGCGGATTCTTGACCTCGAGGACGAACGGTCGCCCTGAGCCGAGGCATCTGACATCGATATCTTCCCTGCCCATACCATGGAACGACGTGTCCTCGGCCTGCAGGGCGGCTCTTATCGGCTCGCCAATCAGGTCCTGAACCGAGTCCGGGTACTGCAGCCCTGTGCCCTGGCAGGACTCGCAGCCATTGTCCCTGCCCCTACAGGCGCGGCACGGCCATCTGGTCTGGGGGATCTCGCGGCTGAGTTTTCGATATCTTCCATAGAGGAAGACGGGTCTGACATCGATGTCGACCCTGAGGGTCAGGCCGTCGACCAGAATCATCAGGTCGGGCTTCTCCTTAACGAACGAAGTGTCCGGCATGTGCTCGGCCAGCTGCTCCTGTATGGCATCGACGAAGGCCGCCTTCAGCGGCCTCGAAGCAGGCGCTCCGTTCCTGCTGCGTATTCTGTCCTCGTCCTGTAGTAGGTCCTTGGGCAGATGGATTCCGAACTGCATGGTGGAGTGCTCTATACCTCTGGTCGACTCGAACACCCTGCTGACGATGTTATCGACATCGACGAAAAGATCTTCGCAAAGAGGGCACAGCTCTGGTGCCCCGAACTTGGCTAGCTCGGGGTCCCTAGCGTGGGCGTCATCGCGAATCTCCCTTCCGCCCTCGCCCCCGCGCGCCTTGGTCCTGCGGCCAGCGACTCTGTGCAGACAGTGGTCGCAGGTCCCCATCTTGATGATGTGTGCGACCCCTAGGGGCGCGGGGCACGGTGGGGCGTCCCAATCTATCGATGCGCCGTTAATCTCGAGGTCGTCTCCATCGAACCACTCCTCTCCCTCTGCCTCATCGGCCTCCTCGGCTTCGGTGACGGCCTCGGCTTCGGCGTATCCGGCACTGGCGTAGAGTTGCCACTCATCCTTCTCGTCGAGTTCCTGCTCGTCTGCCTCAGGGCCATCCCAATTCATTGGATCACCACCGAAAACACGGGGCTACCCGAGTCTTCGATGGACTCGCGACCAAAGAGTCGCCTTTGACTCCTTCGGACTAGATCTTGGGCATTAAATGGCCGAGCCGAGCTCTTCTGCGACGCTCCTCAGATGTCGGAAAGAGTGGATTCCGCTTGAGCACCCTGAGGGCCAGTCGAACCTGATGCCATAGCGGCCCACGGGCTCGGCGCGCGGCTTCTCAACCCTGAGCCGCGCTACCTCCTCCTCGAACTCAAGCAATCTATGCTCGTTCTCCTGCCTTGGCTTGCATTTGGCACACTGGCAGCGACATCGTATCGAGAGGTAGCTGAGCTTGAACGCGGCCCCGTCTGCGAATCGCAGCACGCAGTCCTCGTCACCACGCTCCAGATCGGTCAGAATGTCGGCTGACACGGTGGCACCACCATCATTGGGGATTTAACGATGGCCTCTTCAATTCGTCGAACCAAGGATCCATGCCGTTCCAGTCTGGATCTATGCCCATTTCCGCACAGATCATCTTACTGGTGATTCTGCTACTCTCGAAGATGGTGGGCAGTCCGCTTCCCGGATGGGTACCCCCTCCTACCAGATAGAGGCCTTGTGTCTCCTCGAAGTGGTTCTGGGGCCTTCTCCACAGCATCTGGTCAAGACCGTGGGCGAGACTGAATACCGCTCCCTTGTAGATGTCGCTCGAACTCCAGTCATCAGGCGTGACGATGGTCTCGGAGACAATGTGCTCAGCCACCCCATGGAATCCCATTTTCTCCATCTGGGAAATCACTATGTCCCTGTATTCGTGTTTGATGGAGTCCCAATCTATCGAACTGTGCGCATGGGTTATCGGGACCAGCACATACAGCGTCGAGCACCCCTCAGGAGCCAGCGATGGGTCCGTGACACAGGCGTTCTGAACGTAAATCGAGGGGTCCTCCCAAGTGACTCTGTGCTCGCTGATGTCCCTTAGATTACCCTCGTAGTCTGCAGAAGCATAGATCTGGTGATGAGGGGTGTCGTACTGGTGTTCCACACCCAGGTAAAGCATGAATGTCGAGCATGAGTAGGACTTCTCCTCGATCTTCCTGTCTGACCACTTCCTCCTCAGACTGCTCGGCACCATTTTCCTCATCCCGGTAGCGAAGTCCGCGTTCATCACGATGCGGTCAGCTCGGTAAGTCGTCTTAGAGGACTTGACTCCGGTTGCTCTCCTGCCTTCGAACAGGATCTGCTCCACAGGCTCGGAGAGCCTGATCTCGACACCCATCCCCTCGGCAATCCGTGCCATCTTCTGCGTAATCGACCCCATTCCCCCCTCAGGGTGGAAAATACCGTACTCGTACTCCAAGTAGGCCAGTATCGTGAACAGACTGGGTGCATGGAATGGGCTCATCCCCAGGTACTTCGTCTGGAATGACATTGCGAGCTGTATCCTCTCGTCCTTGAAGGACTTGGACAAGTCTGAGGCGACTGACCTCCAAGGACGTAGCACGCGCGATATCCTCAGGGCGCGTTTGCTGATGAGATCTGACGGGCCCTTCCAAGGGGTGTTAAGGCACTTCTTCGAAAGGCGCAGCTTCCTGCGATTGTCTGCGACGTACCTACGGAAGCCCTTGGCATCATCGGGCCCCGAGAGCCTCTCAATCTGGGAAACCATGCTGTCGATGTCGGTAGTGGCATCGATGTGCCCGCCCTGTCCGAAGATTAGCCTGTAACTGGGGTCGAGGCGAATCAGAGCAAGCTCCTCATGCACATCGAGATCAATCGCTTGGAATATCTCCTCCGCTATTTCTGGGTAATGGAAAAACGTCGGACCCCTGTCGAACGTGAACCCGTCCTTCTCAATCAATCTGGTCCGGCCCCCTACCGCATCCGACTTCTCGAGGACGAGTACCTTGAGGCCCGCTTTTGCCAGTAGCAACGAGCAGCAGAGTCCGCCCGGACCGGCACCCACTACTACCGCGTCGTACTCCATGCTAATACCAGAGTAAGTTGCTTCAATTGATTTCCTAAACCGGGGTTCGGAATCCCATGGCTCGAACAATACACCAACCGGCCCAGCTTTCGAAGATAGCGAACCCTCCGCCTCCGATTGCCCCCAGTGGGATCAACCAAACCAATCCTAGGTCAACGCCTGTCACGTAGAAGGTGGGCGCCAGTACCAGCCCGGCCACTACACCCGTCATCCCTAATCTCAGGCGAGCAGCCCTGCCTCTCGCATCAATATTACATTCCAATAGCGCCATAATTACTCCTCATTCGAAAGATTCGTGTTGATCTGCTGAAGGATATCCCTAATCTCGACTAGAACGTCGTTGGAGTCATCCGAAGGTGCTGACTGTTGAGGGGCGGAGACCAATGAGTCTCTTTGCTGGAGAACGAGGTCGCGGAACTGATCGGAGTTTTTCACCCCGGTGAGGATGAATGGTGCAGCACCAGCTGTCTCAAACTGCATCCTGACAACTCCGAAGGCGTTCAGGATTGGGCCCTCGTGAATAGATACATCGGTGAGTTTGTCCAGAGGAATGTTTTGCTGTTTCTTGAATAGCCACCCCATGCGCATGTTGATTGAACGGTCAGTTAGGGCTCCACTCATGTGCTCATACTGCTTCCTATGAACAATCCACCCAAACGGAAGCCAGATTGGCATTAGTATAATTCCAACCACTGTAGAGAGAAGGCCTAAATTCGCCATCATCCACCAGTAAACGATAATCTTCCTATCAAATTCTACGGCCATTATATGGCCTCTGTCGGCGTACCCCGGTTCCATCATGATGGTTCGAAATTACATCCTGACAAGAACCTAATGGAACTCAAGAGTGTTCTGAGAGCAGTGATTTGCGATGCAGCAGACCCAGAACTGCCGGAGTCAGAATCATGCTCGCAATCAGCGACAGCCCAATCATGATGGCGCAGAACAGGCCGAAGGTGGAGAAGAATCCCATCTTGGACTGGTTGATAACCATGAATCCGGCGATGTCCGATACGGCGGATCCGAAGAGGGCGAGGCCCGAGGCGCTGCCCACGGCTGCCAGCGAGACATGTGGCGTCGCTCCCTTCTCACGCTCCTCGCGATAGCGCTCGATGAGGTGTATGACGTAGTCTATGCCAACGCCGAGGGACATCGCTGCGATGGCCACGGTAACCATGTTGAGTCCGTATCCGGCCAACTCGACCATGGCATACAGCCAGATTATCACGACGAAGATGGGACCGGTGGTTACTGCTGCGACGAAGAAGGGAGCGGTCCCCCAGAGTATGGATAGGACAAGTGCGAGGGCTGAGAAGAAGGCCAGGTATGTCGTTCCGAGCATCAGGTAGGTGATCATCCCCGTCACTGCTACAGTCGCCCCCACCCTTCGAGCGAAGGCGGCGCGGTCCTGCATCCCCTCCTGCCACCGCTGCCTCGCGGAGGTCTCCTCGCGGAAGCCCCACCACAGGGTGATGGTGCACAGAACCACACCTAGTAGCAGCGTGCCTTGCATCTCGTCCTGCATCGAGTCGGCGGCGACGAACCTGATGACTGGCTCACCGGTGGGTATCGCCCATGTCACAGGGTACTCAAGATCAGCCGACAAGATGTCGCCCTGCACCCTCATCGAATTCCGAGACAGTTCCTGCAGCGGGGCCATGTCGTCCTCCAACTGTGTTAGAGCAGGCTCGACTAGGGCGAACTGCTCGGGGCTGGATATCCCGAACCGGATTGATGCTCGGGGGTATCCTGGGGTCTCGCCCGAGACCGTCAGCCACGGGCTCTCGTAGTCAATCTCCCCCTCTGCTTGGATGTACTCAGCGACCAGCGAGGGCGCCATCGGGGGGTATCCCCCACTCTCTGGGACCCCGCGAGTCAGCGCAAAGCCGTAGAGGAAAACGAGGCATTCCCTGTCACCTAGGGAGGGCAGGCCGAGGAGGTCCTTGTCGCAGCCCAACCCACCATCCTCGGCAGATGGGTCCCACCCTGCTGCGACGAAGGGGGTGTTGTTCCAAGCCATGGCCGCCTTGGTGAGGGCGAGAATGTTGTCGATTGCGATGATCTCGACCTCCCCCGTGGGAAGGCGGGTTAGTTGGTCCGAGTCATCGGGTCCGTGCGAGTTGGCGTTGTTGCGCAGCTCCCCGATGGCGGCTACCACCTTTGGATTTGCCATATCTCCCTCGAGCAGGATGTAGCCCGGTTCGCCTTCGTCGCTGAAGCGCTCGTTCACTAGGGCTATTCCCACCGCGAGGTCGGACTCGCTCTCGATGAAGTCCTCGACCTGAAAGTCCCCCTCTAGCGAGAGCATCATCGGCACCGCCATCGCGGTGATTAGGATGGCCAGTGCGGCCACGACTGGGGCGTGTCTGGCTGAATTCGTGGTGACTGCAGCCAACCACGGCTTGGGCACCATGTGGATGATCCCATCCTCCTCGTCCTGCAACTTGCCCCTCGATTCCAACCACAGGTCGAAGTCGTAGCGCACCAGGGGGACCCAGAGGCCGGTGAGGACGAAGGCGCAGAACACCCCGAGGCCGGCCTCTATGCCGAATGAGCGCAGGGCAGCAATGTTGGAGGTCATGTTGGCCATGAAAGCGACGATAGTCGTCGTGGATGTGAGCAGGATGGCCCGACCGACTCTGCTCACGGAGGTTCGGGCCGCCTGCTCGGGGCTGGCCCCCTCCCTCCTCTCCTCCTTGTACCTGTGTAGGGCGTGCAGACTGTCGTCTATGCCAAGGGCTAGGACTAGGATTGGCAGGAGGTTGGAGAACTGCGAGCGGAATATCACCTCCGTCCCGAATCTCTGGCCCAGAATAATCGCCCACCCGATGAGTCCCTGCATCCACATCAGCGCCAGCGCCAGACCGACTAAGACAATGGCAACATCAGACACCCTCCTCAGACTGAACCACAGCAGAACCGAGACCACCAGCGCCATGATTCCAATCAGATAGGCGCTGGAAAGCAACTCCCGGTTTATCTCGACGTTGACGCCCTCTGCGAACATCAGGGTGACGACCATGTCATCCGAGGACCTCAGGTCTTCCTCGAGCGCCAGATAGAGCCATTCCATGGAGCAGAGTTCCTCGCCGAGCTGAGCCCTCTGGCGGCACTCTTCCACCGAGTTGTGGATTGGCTTGGTCTCGACTGTGACACCATCCCACTCGTATCCAGATGATGAGTCCGAACTCGAATTCAACCACGAGAACGACCAGCCGTTGCTCTGCATGGCCTCCCTGTCGAAGTTGATGAGTAGCCAGGCGGATGAAGCAGACCAGCGCCCGGGGCCCCACTCATCGGCGGAGATGGTCCCGTCAGCGAGCAGTTGGTGGCCATAGGGGCCGATTACCGGGCTTGATGGGTCGGGGGTGAACCCGCGGTCCTTGGAAAGCAGTCTGAGGAAGGCGCCATAGCTGTGATTTGCCATCCTGTGCGCGGCTAGGTCGATGTGCGCCTGTGTGAGGTTCTCGTCATCGAAGGTCAGGCACTCCAGCACGCCGCAGTCGACCCAGTCGGTGGACGGCGGCGTCATCATCAGCGTGTCCGGGTCGACTCTCGGGCTGGTCAGTGACGACTCCCCCGACATGAATGACCTGAAGTCGGTGGCGAGGTCGAGTATGCCGACAACCGGCTCGCCGGTAATCTGGGAGGCGAAAGAGAGGTAGAACTCGGAGACCTCGTGTTGCCTCAGGAATTCGGCCTTGACGTCGATCTCTCTGAGCACGGTGAGGTTGAGTACCCCTCCCTCGGGGTCACTGACGCCCCCTCCGTGGCCGTTGTAACCGGAAATCATAGTGACGTCGGAGTTCGGCTGACCGAAGTACGCCGGATCGCGAATGAATATCCCGAAGGCCTCTATCCCTCCGGCTGACGAGAACTCTTCCATCAGGACCTCGTTCGCGTCGAGTTCGGGCGACTCCAAGTCGTAGGACTCTATGTCTATCGGGCTCAGTGTTGCTGAGATTCCCGGAAGCATCAGCATGGACAGTAGGATGATGGCGACGTGTACCTGCCTGCGCCTCGGGACGAGGAAGTCTGCGACATGGGCGAAGTCGCGCATGTTGAGAGCCGTGGAAGACGGGTATTTGACAGATTTCGTGTGGCTCACAGCCCACTGTCCCTGAGGTTCTCCAGCGCCCTTCGCTGGGATTCGCTCAGTTTCTCGGGCTCGGCCAGCGTGAACTCGATGTCGAGTGGGCCGCCGGAGTGGCCGTGACCTTGCAGCCTCCTGCGATCTCCGATGCGGGTTCCCTCGGGGACGTCAATCTGCACCCTCTTGCCAGCCGGTGTCGAGATTCGGACCTTGCCTCCAAGCAGCAGGGTCGTGACCGGGACTGAAACCTCCTGCACCAGCCTGCCGTCCTCCCAGCGTCGCCCCTCTTGGGCATCCAGCCTCAGAGTAATCAGCAGGTCCCCCGGCTCTCCCTCGGGGTGCTCGTGGCCCATTCCCTTGAGCCGGAGCTGATGACCGTGATCCGCATTGGGAGGGACCTTCACGGTGAGTGTGCTGCCCTTGGTCTGGACTCCCGTACCGCTGCACGGCGCGCAGCGTCGTGACCTTCCGAAGCTGGAGCCTTTGCACTTCTCGCAGCGCCTCATTCTGCGGTGACTGAATCTCACCTCCGTACCCTGAGAGGCCTGCTCGAGGGTGATGTCTAGTCCTGCCTCGATGTCCGCTCCCCTAGTTGACTGCGAAGGCTCGGTAGCAGGAGACTGAGTCTGCCCGCCGAAGCCCTGCGAGAACCTCGCGTCGACGCCGCCGGGCGCTCCCCTGCCACCCATGAACTGCGAGATGATGTCACCGAGGTCGACTCCTCCGAAGCCCCCTCCGAACGGGTTGCCCTGGAAGCCGCCGCCACCGAACATGTCCTCCATGCGGCGACGCTGGTCGTGCTCCCTCCTTGCCTCGGCCGAGCCGACCGCCTCGTAGGCAGCCTGGATCGCCTTGAATCGCTCTTCGGCCGCCGCATCGTCGGGGTTCCTGTCAGGGTGGTACTGCCGGGCCAGCTTGCGGTAGGCGCGCTTAATCTCGGCGTCGCTGGCGTCGCTGGAGACTCCTAGCACTCGGTAGGGGTCCTCTGCCATCAGTGCGCCTCGGCCGAGGGAGAGTCTTCAACCTGCTTAGTTCGGCAGCGATGCGATAATGGGATTGCGGGCGTTGGAGGCATCATGGCGGTCGGATGGGCGGTGTTCCGCAACTATGTCGGACACGCCAAGGAGATCTACGGTGACATCACCGACTACCCCCGTTTCTTCCTGATGCCGCCGACCGCATTGGTGGAGGCGGACGAGCATGGTAACAACGTGGTCGCGCTGAGCTCTGCCGAGGACCACATCGACCACGAGGTGGAGTTGGTCATCCGGCTCGGCGAGGACCTAGAGCCGGTAGAGATGTGTGTTGGCAACGACACCACCAACAGGACTCGTCAGACCCTCGCCAAGAAGAAGGGGTGGCCATGGCTTGAGGGGAAGGGTTTCGCTGGCTCGGGAGTGCTCGGGACCTGGACTGCTTGGGACCCGCGGCCGGTTGAGATCTGCCTGTCGGTCAACGGTGAGGTCAGACAGCAGGCATCGACCGAGCTGATGGTGCACTCCGTGGAGTCGATCCTCGGGTACCTGCATGACTGGTACGAGCCTTTGCCTGGCGACCTCGTCTGGACCGGCACCCCGGAGGGAGTCGGACCAATGAATGAGGGCGATTTGGTCGAGTGTTGGATGAAGAACTCAGAGGGAGAGATAGTTAGCCGATTGAGTGCTGGATGTATAGTATAACAGCGATTAAGTGCCGCAGTCCCATACCACTCTCATGGATGTAGAGTATGAGTTCCAACCAGCCTTCACACTGATGACTGCCAACCTCGGACCGGGGGAGTCGATTAAGGTCGAGCCTGGTGCAATGGTGGCCCAGTCCGCGGATCTGAATGTCGAGACCGGCAGGGCTAGCAAAGGAGGTTTGATTGGTGGGATGGTCAAGTCAGTTATAGGAGGTGAGTCGTTCTTCATCAATACCTACACTGCAGGGCCTGCAGGCGGATGGATCTCAATGGCTCCTTCCTCCCCGGGAGATGTCAGGACCTTCGACCTAGAGCCGGGTCAGGAACTGTACATGCAGGGTGGGGCCTTCATGGCCTGCTCCCCCAATGTACAGTACGATACCAAGTTCCAAGGCGCCAAGGCACTATTCTCTAGAGAGGGGGCGTTCTTCCTGCGGGCTTACTCGGAAGGAGGTTCTGGACAGGTTTTCTACAGCTCGTACGGAGCCATCAAGCAGGTCGAAGTGACACCTGATGTTCCTATCGTCGTGGACAACGGGCATCTGGTTGCATTCGAGCCGGGAGTTTCTTACGAGGCACGGAAGGCAGGGGGCTGGAAGACCACTATCTTGGGGGGAGAGGGTCTCGTCTTGAGACTTTCAGGATCTGGAAAGGCTTGGATTCAGACACGGAACTTGCAGGCTCTGGCTAGCAAGCTGGTACCGTTTCTGCCAAAACGCAGCCAGTAACTGAGTCTTACAGAAACTTGAGATGAGGCAGCCGTTGGCAGTATCATGGATGAGGGAGTTCGCAGGATTACCGGAACTCGACTTATCGACCATGACGGCGCAATCCAGCACGGCGACTTCCTCCTGCACCGGGATGGTTCGTATTCTGCAAGCAAGGGTGACGAGGATGTCATTGAGAGCATCGACGGTTCGACTCGTCTAGTCACTCGATCGCTGCAAAACTGGCACACCCACCTCGCTATGATACTCAATCGCTCGATGGGCGAGGGGCTTCCTCTGATGGAGTGGCTCGAGACCTCGATATTTCCTGTCGAGAAGGGGCTGACCGCGGAGTTCGTCGAAGTGGGCACCAGAGCGGCTGTGGCCGAGATGATATCCACTGGGACCACCTTCGCATGCGACATGTACTACCACCCTGACGTGGTGGCAGGAGTCTTGGTCGAATCGGGAGTGAGGGGAGTCTCATGCGGCCCAATCACCGACTTTCCCACCCCCTCGTACCCATCAGGAGGGGCCGAGGCACTGCAGATGATGGATGGCCTACTCAGGGAGGGTTCCCCCTCTGAGAGGGTTGAGTACGGCATCGGCACCCACTCAGTATACTCTTGCAGCGAAGAGACCTTGCTGAAGGCTTCCGAGATGGCTGCCGAGCACGGCAGCATACTCCACATCCACACCAGCGAGACTCGCAAGGAGGTCGCCGACTGCCACGCCGAACACGGCATGTACCCAGTCGAGTACCTAGACTCTCTGGACTACTTCCAGAACGCGGAGGACGGGGGTACGGTGTGTGCCCACTGCGGTTGGGTCACCAAGAGAGAGATGCGCATACTGTCCGGTCACGGGGCTCACGCGGTTCACTGTCCCACCTCCAACCAGAAGCTCGCCTGCGGTGGGACCATGTCGTACCCCGCGATGAAGGAGGCGAATGTCGATGTGCGCTTGGGAACCGATGGTTCAGCCAGCAACAACTCATTGGACATGCGAGCCGAGGCGAAGACTGCGAGTCTGATTCAGAAGCACGATCATTGGAATGCGCGGGTCCTAGTTCCCGAGGAGACCTGGCAATTGGCGACCAAGGACTCTGTCGACTGGGTGACTTGGGACTTGGACGACATCAGGATGAGGCCGTGGGGTCGTGACGGCAGGAGGCTTCTGGCCAACCTGATCTACAGCGGTGCGCGCTGCCTCGATGTGCTGGTCGGCGGGCAGGCGCTACGAAGGGACGGGGTGACGCTCAGCGTGGACGAGGCTGCGGCAGGCTCTGCCCTCGAGGATGCGGTCTCGGATTACTACTCGGAGATCTGAAGCAGAAGATTCTGCCCGTTAGTTTTTCATCCAGTTGAAGTTGGCCGGACCGTGGCGGGGGAGTTGCACGTAGTCACAGGGGCGTTCGGCTACACCGGACGCTGGATCGCGCACCAGTTGCTCGACGAGGGCAAGCGCGTCCGGACACTAACCAACGCCATCGGCCGTGACGATCCCTTCAACGGCAGGGTCGAGGTCCACCCGCTTGACTTCCAGGACCGAGGGGCACTGGTGGAGTCGCTGCGTGGGGCGGACGTCCTGTACAACACCTACTGGGTCCGTTACAACCACCACAGCAAGCAGTTCGACCACGAAATAGCCACCGAGAACTGCAGGCTGATCTTCGAGGCGGCGAAGGAGGCAGGCGTAAGGAGGGTAGTTCACTTCAGCGTCGCGCACCCGGAGCAGGCCCCAGAGTGGTCCTACTTCCGTGGCAAGGTAATCTCCGAGAAGGTGCTCAGGGAGTGCGGCATCTCCTATGCCATTGTGCGTCCGACCGTGCTGTTCGGAGGAGGCAGGAACGTGCTCGTGAACAACATCGCATGGATGCTGCGATACATACCCGTGTTCGGGATGTTTGGATGGGGGGACTATCCCATACAGCCGGTCCATGTCAGGGACGTAGCGAGGATAGCCATCGATCTTGGGGCGCGTGATGAAGACATCACTCGCGACGCTGCTGGTCCCGAGACCTTCGTCTACAAGGACTTCATCAAGCTCATTGCCCGTAGCATCGGGGTGCGACGGCTGATACTTCCGATGCCTGCGATCATGGCTTGGATGGCTGGCAGGGTGATGGGTGTTTTCCTGAAGGACATGGTGATTACTCGTGGCGAGATTCGCGGACTAATGCAGGGGCTGGTGGCCTCTGACGAGGAGTCGCTCGGCAGGATAGCGTTCAGCGAGTGGGTCGCCGAGAATGGGGCCGATTTAGGTAGGAGCTATCACAACGATTTGGAAGAGCGTGAATACCGAACATAGCCTACCCTATGTTCCGGGAATAATTTCTTCACCCTATCAGCCAAAGGAGTCTCATGGCCGAGGCTGGGGGGATTCTCACGATCACGATAATCGGTGCTTGCGCCTTCCTTATTCTGGTTGCTCTGAACATGGTCTTCTTTCTAAATCAGGATAAGGGGGTCCTAGATTG
>ERZ724561.12-NODE-12-length-38816-cov-7.727545_pt1 | contig 38816 bp, 57 predicted proteins | sample MGYA00375855_ERZ724561 | MGnify/ENA primary metagenome ERZ724561 (study PRJEB28725, sample SAMN03264854) | marine sediment metagenome | biome: marine pelagic biome; feature: marine oligotrophic desert; material: ocean water | place: Pacific Ocean:North Pacific... | reverse complement strand
CCAGAGATATTGCCAATAGCAACCTCACCTGTTCCTAGTGTCCTTACGCCTGATTTAACTTTTGTTATTGCCAAAGTATGATCCTCTAAATTGTTCTGCTATGTGCGCCTTTGCGTCTGATAGACACGTAGGCAACATGTCGTTCGGTGCTATCGCCATCCATACCACTAAAAACGGTATTAAAAACCAATGCGCTACTCGCGCTACCCCAACGATAAAACTCACTTGGGATATTTAAATTTGACAGCCTGTCGTTTCGCCTCTAGTTTAGTGACTGCTGCCATTCGTTCTTCTACCACACCCTCCCAGAGAGCGACTACCAGTTCATCTACTGACGGGTATTCTGCTTTGCGCTCACGTTTGTATTGAGCAGCGTCATACGCTGCTTGAATTTCTGCGTCGGTTGGTTGTGGTTTAGAAGATTGCCATTCCTCTATCCACGAACCAGTATTGTTCTCCATCAAGAGAAAATCATCATTCGGAACAAATCCTAACTCAATTAGACCAACCCACTTTTCGTTCTTGTAGTCAATCATCAGTTTATCTCCCATACTACAACCAACCCACCGGCGGAAGTAGCTCCACCATAACCACCATGGCCATAGTTATCGGATGATGCAGCTTGTGCAGCGCCTGTTGTGGTAAATTTAGACCCAGAAAAATACGAAGCACCGCCATTTTGAGCGTTACCCAAACCCTCGTTACCGTTCATTCCCTCAACATCCAAGTCACCACCACTTCCGCTTCCACCACCACCCCCGTTGCCGTAACCGGGGTTTTCACCGTTTTCTCCCTTTGCTCCTCCTGTGGCGCTAACTGTATTTGTCCCATCAGCCCATGAAGACGCATTACCTCCTGTCGCAGCAGCGACACCAGAACCAACAGTGACAGTAGAAGTTGTAATCGAAGAAACATCAATAAGTTTCATAGAGTAACCGCCAGCACCTCCGCCGCCGCCACCCCAACCGTTAACAGTGCTTCCACCTCCGCCGCCACTAGCTTGAACCTCGACTAGAACACGGTTGATTGTCTTGCCAATTGCAGACTCCCTTGTTGATTTAGTCCATGTATAAGGAGATGATGTTGAATCGTAAACTTGCACTCCTACAGTTCCACCACCACTAGCGGCTGCTTGAAAAGTTGGTGCAGCACCAGCGCCATTAGAAGTCAATACATGAGTAGCTGTTCCTGTAGCAACATAAGCTGGATCACCGCTTGCGTCGTAGGTAATCAGATTCCCATCTGTACCGCCCGCCATCTTAGCTAGGGTTACAGCGTTATCAGCAATCTGATCGCCAGTTACACCTATAGTAGGAGACAGGTCAGCGTTTGCTACTTGTCCATCTGTTATAGACGATGATCGAATTTTAGTAGTAGCCATTATATGTTAAATACCCGTAGTAATTCGTCTTCGGTAAAACCCAAGTCGAGCATTTTAGTTTTCGCAGATGCGAACAATTCATCGTACGTCGGCGGAGCATCTTCTGCCGCAATGATTGCCCATACCTCTGCTAGTTCTTCTTCTGTCGGGCGTGGGTCAGGGCCGCGCCACTCCGCTATAGAATGTGGCGGAACCGAACTGGTAAGCGTGTAGGAATTGTGCGACAATCCCAACCGTTCAAGGCAAAGATGGATATCCATCAAGCAATCTGCATAATATTCACAATGGTGTAAACTTCTGGCTCACCGAAGTTACACTTTCGCCCTAAACCTTCAGTAGCAAAAGTTGAACTACAACGATGTTCAATCTTGAATGTTGTAGAAGTACCCACGGTGATCTTTGTACTACCCTCTGATCTTGTCGCCGCCCAAGCTGTTGAGAGTTTGCACTGCGCAGCACTTCCTGCCTGAACCACCCCTGCTGACGTAATATTATAAAGTCTAGTTTGGTGGTTCTCTACAGCAAACGCTGGACAACTCCAGTCTATATAAAATGTGCCTGCTGGCAAAATAAACGTATTCGTGCCAAACGTAATAGTTATGTCATCATAATATGCTGTCTGCAAATCTCTCTGTTGCCAAGATCCAGAAGTAAATGTTCCGCCATCTGTTCCTGCTGTTTTTTGGTCAACAAGACATGCGCGCTTTACCGTGCTTCCAGCCGCAGACCATGATAAACCATCTGAACCATCGTTGGTTAGTACCTGTCCTGATGCTCCACCAGTAACTTTGTATTGGGTATTTGCGCCAGCAATCTTTTTACCTGTCGTAATCGTAACGTCTGTCGCGTGTGATTGCGGTGCCAGTTCGTCTACTAAAATTTTACTTGCCATGTTTAACTCCTAAAGGATATTTAATTCGCCAGCGATTTCCCAAACCGTAGAGGCACCTGATACGCTGATTGGTCCGATGATCGCGGCATTTTCACTCGCAGCAATCGTGCTAACTTGACTAGACGATACAGTAGTCCAGTTCTTAAAGAATGAGTTGGCTGCTGTCAATGCACCTACAGTCACCTCAGACCACACCATACTCCCGTTTAGATACTTGGAACTTGTTGGGGTTCCCGTTGCTGCTAGTTCGTTTGTTCCAATACTGTTAGGAGCAACAGTAATAGACGTACCGATATCATTGATACCGATAGCCTGTACAACATCACCAACAGTTAAAGTAGCACCACCCGCTAACGTAAGGGTAGTCCCGCTTACTGAATAAGTATCTGTGTTTTGCTTTACACCGTTGATGTAGAACATCACGGCTTGAGCAGATGGTGCAGTAAATCCTAGAGAGTGAGTAGTCTCGCCACCGCTTGCGGTAACAGGTGTACTCTTCCTGATCTCAGAAGATTTAAGTTGTTCGTTCCCTAAGTAAGCCATTAGGTAATCTCAAGAACTGAGCAAAATGCCTGGATATCAAGCGTATCTGATGCAGTGCATCTAATTAGATCGCCAACCGAAGCTGCGTTTGAGTTTCTAAGATTGATTGGCTTATCCAACACTAAAGTAGAATCCGCAGGAACAGGTAATGTTTTACCCACATAGAAGAATCCAGTCAGTCCAGCACCATCTGTTGAGACTTCAATATCCACGTTTGCGGAATTAGTGCCGTCTATATTAGCCAAAAAGATCGAGTGAACAACGGCAGAATCCTGTCCGATTGGCACTTGATAAATTGTGGTCGCACCCGTTCCAACTGCCACCCCTGCGTTTGTAAAAGTATTTGCCATACTAGCCTCCTAGTGCCAGTGCCATTGCTGCGCTATTGTCTACCAAATCCTGCCATTCAAAACCAAACTCTTTAGTAGAGTCAGCCGTCAAAACCTTGCCATCCGACGATGCTGGCATTGGGTAACGCTCTTCCGCAGCCGGGGATATGCCTGAGTTATAGGCTAGTAAATCGCCTTTCGTTGTTAGTTGGTCAGGAGTAACAGATGTTACATTCTCCCACTTACTCGTTCCAGAGTCGTAACGTAAAACCTGATCGTCTGCTATAGAAACAATATTAACATTAGCTAGATCATCAATATTCGCTAACCCTATTCTTGCATCTGCTCTAGCATTTGTGTAGTAAAGGTTTGTTTCCTCTGGAACATCTGCCGTGCTAACTTGATTGGTTCCAGTACCAAAGTCAATCAAGGTGTCATCAATAGAATCAGCAGCTATTGATACCGCTCCACTTGATACAGAGAAATGATTAGAGTCAAATGACGCTACGCCTTTAGCTGAAGTAGTTGCGTCTTCGCCAGCTACAGTCAGCGTTTGCCCTGCGCCTGATGTAGTTAGTCCAGAACCGCCAGCTATAGTAAAGGTTTGACTATCTAGATCAACGCTTAGTCCAGCGGTAGCAGCGTCATCAGTAAAGTCTAGGTCAGCAGCAGTTACTTGAGCGTCTACATACGTCTTAACAGCGCCCTGAGTAGCTAGTAAGGTTGCGCTTGACCCTAATGCGCCATTATCGATACCTGTTACTGTAGCGCCTGTAGCAAGCTTTAAGCTTGTTGTTCCCTCAAGTGTCGTTCCTTTGACTGCTGCAGCGGTTGTACCACCAATCACTACACCGTCTAGTGTACCAGCAGAGGCTACAATCTTACTGCTTACTTCAGGATCAAACGGTAATGTAATCCAATTTGAGTTGGCTTGGTTGCGAATCTTAACTAGATTATCTGTCGTATCTAGCCATACCATTCCCATCGCTCTATCAGCATGACCGCTTGCAGATGTATCGATAGTAGGCTCTGTTGCTTTAGCTATGATAACCTGAACAGCTTGATCTGGTCCTACTGAGGTTACAGTAGAAGTATCCTTGCCCATTGGGAATGAATACTGTAATGCACGTTTTATTAGTTGCAGATGGTTATCACCCTCTGATACCATATCAGAAGATAGAGGCCATTGCCTATCTAAGTTGCTAACAAAATTGCCAGTCTCTAAACCCATAATTTACTCCTAGTAGTAACCACCCGTGTTCATAACTCTCATCTCATTACCTGAGTGAGTGTCTTTATCATCTTGCAGTTGAAGGTCTTGTATAGCTTGCCTAAACGCATTTGCCCATAATGGAACTCTTGCATCATTCATTAAGAAAGGCTCTGCTTCCAATAGCGAACCATAAAGATATACATCTGGATTGTTTGTAAGCATTGTATTGGTCGGTGCCGCATCAGATAATTCTGCAATCTTAGCGTAATAATCTATTTCAATAGTATATACTCCTGAAGGTACAGGTCCAATTAAAAGATACCCAGCCCTCATAGTATACATCTCTGGCAGTCCAGATGTGCTACCAGCGCTCAATCTTGTTAATAGTTGTGGTGAAACATAATTAAGAGGTCTAACTCTTGTAACACCTGTTGAAATACTGCCATCAGTAAATACAGTATATATCTCTACTACAGTATCGCCTGAGTTATGTGCGGCTTTTGTAGTTCCATTAACCTCTCTAACACAACCAGTTAAAGTATTAGTCGAGATTCCAGAATATGTAATTTGCTCAGAGCCTATTAATATAGTTCCACTAGAAGTAAAACCACTAGCAGATGCCAACGTTATTGCGGTTTCAGAATCGGTAATGCCACCATCTAATGTGCTTGAAGCTATTTTACTGTTATCATACTGTATAGTTCTTAGCTGTAGATAATCAGATGGTAAGGGATACCTTTTGCTATCACCAACAGTAGATATTAACTTTACGCTTTCCATTAGCCGAACCCGCAAAGAGCGGTTCATACGCGCTTCGGCAAGTTTTATAAACGTAGGAATCTGCGAGGTTAAATCGCTACGATCACAGTAATCGGCAATCTCTGTCTTTAATTCAGAGAAGGTTGAAAGAGCCATTATCTACTTAGTTCAGTGACGTATACAGAAGCGGTACCAGTGCTAGTAATAGCAGCGGCCTTATTAGCTTCGCTCACAGAGAAGATGTACGGTGTACCGGCAGCAAGATATACTGATGATGCAACTAACGCCGTTGGTGTTCCGCCAAACTCAACAAAGCAAGCAGCCGTTACAGTAACCATCACTTGATTTACCTGAGTTGTGAAGGCGCTAGTACGAGTAGTGCCACTGGTTGTGGTAGCAGCTAGTGTATGCGTCACACCCGGACGAAATACATTGCTGTTAATATTTGAATAAGACATTGAATTACCTATAATTTTGTGTTAGATGTTCTAAATTTTGCATAGTCAGGATCATTGAGGTAAGACGCAAGAACTTTAGGGTCTTGTTCTACCATGTATAACCAGCCACCTTTTCCATCTGGAACTTTTGTTTCTTCTTTCCATTTCTGGTAAATGGGAGGTGGTATAGAGTGCGTATGATGCCAGCCCCCTCTCTTCCCCGTGGAAAGATAATCACCATAGTCATTAAACTTACGCTTGTTCTCGTCTAATATGCGTGAAACATCTTGAGTCTCAACAAATCTAAAGCTGTTATCAAAGTCATCAAACCACATCTCTGTTTTGGTTACACCATTATCATCAAGCAAGTATTTAGACATGATATATTTTCACTCCACCAAAGTCAGCGCCTCTACCTTCTTTAGCACCTTCTTCAAGCCATTGTTTATTTGACTTACGCACCTTCTTTGCTTCCTTCTTTGGCTTCTCTGGCTTACCAACAAGCATCTTCTTAGCTATCTTCTCAAGCTCTTTATCGACAATTTTCATAATTACCCTTAGATAAAGGGGGTGAGTTTCCCCACCCCCTAACTACCTACTTAGACATCACAGTTAGAAAGAACACCACTAGCAGCTTCATTCTTTGAAACCAAGCCATACTCACCAATTAGCATCTGTTTGGTTGAGTCGCCTGTTTTCGCCAAATCAATCGTGTGCATATCTCTCAGCCATGCGATTGCCCAGAAGTCCATATCAAGGAAGAATACATCGCGTGATCTATTCTGATTCCTATCAGGGAGAATCTTAAAGTTACCAAAGTCTGAAACATAGACATCAACTGCACCAACCGCAAAACCCGGTTTAGGAGAGTTAAGGTCAGTATTCAGTGTAGTAACACCAAGACTAGACAACCCAGAAATAGCCTGCTTAATGTCAGGTTTGCAAAGGATCGTGTCGGGATTGCCACCATTCTCATAACAAGACTTGATAACACTCTTCATCCCAGCTTCTGTAATACTAACTACTCCGCCAGCATCAGTTGCTGCCGCAGTACCGTTACCACCGACAGGACCAGCACCAGCAGGCCCAGAACCGCCCATAGAAACATAGTTAGTTAGAAGCCACGCAGGAATACCAGCACTTGCGCGGGAAAGAGTTGCATTACCCGCAACCTGTGCGATATTTTGCGTAAACATGAATTCCATATCACGCTTCATCTGCTTACCACGCTTTGCCAAACGGTAAGCTTGATGCTTGCCATGTCCAGCGTAGTCAACAGAATCATCGGTGCCAGAGGTCTGCACCACGTATCTACTTATCTGACAATAATTCCCCACTTTAGTTGGAAGAGATCGAGCTACCGCAGCAGGGTCGTTATCACCCTCTATAACGCGGTTAGCAGAACCAGCACCAATCGAATCTGTTTGCCACTGAAAATAAGTATTATCAGCTTTTTCTTTACCACAACCAGACATAAAAGGTGTATCCATCGGGGAGATATTATAAATTACATCAGACAAATCCTCTCTAATAGCCACAGAACTATAAGTTAGTGACGTGTTACTAGCGATTGCCATTATTATTTCTCCAAAAGAAGTTATTGCATCATGCCAAACAAGACCTCGGCAGCGTCATCGACTTTGCCGGTTTCTCGTAGGCGCTTCATTTGTGCAGTACGCTTACGCGCTTTGGAGGGAGCCTTCTCTTGCTTTGCCTTTGATCGAACAACCTTAGGTTTATTCTTGACTTTCTTAGATCGAACTGTACGTTGTTTCTTTTGAATATCATCGTAAGCCTTGGCTTTCATTAGCATAAGAATTGAACGGTGATCCACCAAGGTATCTAATTCTTCTTTAGTATACCCTTGTCCAACGGCGTATTCTCCAATAGCTTTGGAGATTGCCATACGCTTTTCATCATCTCTCCACTCTGGCAGGATTTGAGACATCTTCTGATGTTCCTCCATCCACATCCGTCTATGCTGCTCCGCCATTTCAGCTTGCTGTTGTTCGGCAGCAGCCTTATGCTGATTCTGGAGTTCCGTTATTTGCTCTTGCGCTTGTCTATAATCATCACGCTTGGTCAAATACTCTTCTCTGTCCTCAGTCTTTAAGCGTTCCCAATCTACATTCTGGAACTGCTGGAGGTGTGCATAGTTTGAAGAGATTGCCGCTTCAACGGCATCTACATACTGCGCTCTAGCTTGCTGAGTCTGTTGGATTTCATGCTGTGCTTGTTGCACGGCTGTATCCATTTGTTTTCGATATTCAGCTAACTCTTGAGTTTTCTTAGTGTAATCTGCCTGTCGAGAGTAGCCCTTAATGAGTTCGTCTTCAGTGACCTCAACATCCCTACCATCAACTCTGACAGTATAGACAGTTTCGGTTTCCGACTCGTCATCAGCCTCTTCTTCTTCAGGTGATTCTTCAGTCTCTTCTTCTTCCTCTTCATCATCTTCTTCCGCTTCGGTGTCATCAGATGATTGTCGGTTATCAGAAGCTTCTGGTCCATCATCGGTTACTTCCTCTGATGCTTGTTCTTCTTCGGACTCTTCATTATCCTCCGGTGGAGGGTTCATCATCCTTAGAAGTGCTTCTTCTGCTTCCGCTAAACTTCCCGGAAGCGCTTTAGAGGATACTTCCTCTTGCGGGGCTGGTTGCGTGTCCGCCATTTTTACAATCTCCTATATATGATATTCCTTGATTTTTCGCGCAATTTCCCCTGTTTCCACAATAGAGGCTATATGTGTGCGAATCCTTGCAAGGAGTCTTAAAGAGAGCCAGCAATGTTCTCTGGCTTCGGTTTCCGTGATACCTGAATTGTACCACGTTGTTTTTAATTCTTCTTCTAGCGTGTCTAATGTTTCTTTGAAGATCGGATCGTTAAGAAGTCTATTAGCACGCTCTTCTTCAATTGTCGCCATTTAAGCTTTTTTAGTTTTACCTTTAGTAGTTTTAATTTTCTTTCCGTACTTCTTTGACCATTTCTTATGCACCTTAGGATGATTAATCGCTAAGTATGCTTTTTGTTTTTTACTTTTGAAAGGCATGACTAACCTATAGCTACAGGTCTTCCCTGTTGAGCTTCAAGGGCAAGCTCTGCCATCTTTAGCTTTGCGTCAACATTATCTGCTGCTGCGTCCTTCTGCAGTCTCATCTGCTTTATCTGAACGTCAGCCGCTTTGATTTCAAGTTCTTTTTGTTTAAGCTGCATCTCTTGCTGCTCTAACTGTTGTGACATATCTGGTTCTGGTGGTACACTATCAGGATCAGTTAAGAAGTCATCTACATTCTGGAAGCCCATGTTCTTTATAAGAGCGGCACCCATGTTGTACATATTCTTTTCGCTGACAATCTTCAACCCACCACGCATAGCATCACCAGCAAACCCCAACATAGTAGTTAGATGCATAAGCTGTTGATCTTTATTGCCACTACCGATACCAACGGACACTGTGCAGTCATACTTATCTTTCCACATATCAGGACGAACAGGAACCCACTCGTTCCTTAACATGATAACCCGTTGGTGATCTTGGTTCTTTAGAACTAACTCATAGATATTACGCATCAACTCTTTAACACCTGTCTCTGCAAAACATCTAGCGATAAGTTCTACTCTTGACTGCGCTGCCGTCATCGTTGCGGCAACCGCTGTAGCTGTAGTGTGTGATGTAAGGGCGTTCTCATTCAACCCCTGAGAGTATTTGTTCACACCACTCCTAGACTCTCTTAGCTTGTCTAGGTACTCAAGCATAGCGAAGGATGATTGCTCTAGCTGTGGAGTAGCCAATGGTGTAACTGCATTAGGACTCTTAACCCTAACTACCCCACCTGGCCTCTGAGTTAGTAGATCATCTAAGTTAGCTTGACCCTCAAGGACTGCGTACCTACCAAAGTTCTGGTTGTACATATTGTCCATCAGGTTACGCATCAATGTAGACTTGATTAACTGAATGTCCATAATCAAGTCAGCAATAGACAAACCAAAGAACTTATGAGGAATCTTTACTGGTGTAATACTAACAAAAGGAATACGGTCAATAGGTTCATTCTCAATAATATAACTACCTACTGAGCAAACCTTTCTTAGTTCTGCAATGCCATCTCCATCCCAATCAGTACGCAGATAGCTTTCATGCAACCAGTATTCTTTTAACGCTTCCTCATTACCTAGATTAATATCACCACCGAACCCATCAGTAGCAGAGTTATCAAATGAATACCGCGCTCTTGTCTCACCCCACATGGCAGTATCAAAATCATATTGACCACCAGACAACTCCATAGGATCAAAGTCTTCATCTGGATACATCTCCCGCAACTCAGATAAAGTCTTCTTGATTCTATGACAAACAAATCTAGCATCTTCGATTGTCTTAGATTCTCTAGAGATCAAGAACTCATCAGGTACTACGTTCTCAATTTTTACCCTACCAACATAAGCCTTGCGAGTAATGACTACATCGTGATAACCTTCTTCGGGTGTATGCTCTAGAATCTCCACGCCCGGACTCATAAGCAAAGTGTTAAACTCTTGCTCGTCTAGGTTATTGTACTCTTCTCTGTTGTGGTCCTCATACTCATCCCACCAACACTTGACTATACCATTCTTTTGGAGTAGAGCGTCAGTAAACCAAGTGTATAGTATTTCCCAGCCGGGGTTATCTTTAGTGAAGATGTGATTAACATAATCAGTAGCTTGCTTTGCCGACTCTACATCCTCAGGGCCAACAGGACTAAAGCTAACCATCTCATCGCCAGATGCAAACACCCGCATGAGGGAAGGCTTAATCCACTCTATAGTATCCATTACAGAGGAATCAACATATTGACTACGACCCTCTACTTCATTACCAAATTTCTCAGCATAGTAATACCTCATAGCCTCTTCCCTTTGCAGGGAGATTGTATCACTATAACCTAAAGCGTCTGTTATCTCGCCTTGGATTCTTGCTAGTAATTCTGTATCTGTTATTTTAGACGATGCCATAATTCTTGTATGTTATATCCTGTGTCCACGCAGGGTCGGAACCTGAAACTGCGAATCGTTGAGATTGGAAGGCGTATCTTGTTGCGCTCATTAAGTCATCACGGAACGGAACTACCTTTCCTCCCTTCCTGTGATACATTCTAAACTCTTCAAACCAGTTACTTAATGTAGAAAATACCTTAAAGTTACCAGCCTCCATTGACTGCAGCATAGCCATTAGTCCTTCTTCTATGGAGTTAGAGCCTTTATTGTTTCCTAATGCCGGGGGATTAGAGAAATGCTCTAGCAAAAAGTTGCAACCTAGATTACGATACTGGTCAGCCAAACCGGGATTACCCATAGAATCTCGTCTATTGCCATCATGGGGATAAGCAATGGGGATAAAATGAGGTCTAGATCGTATAGTTTGTGCGTGTACCGCTGGAGAGGCTTTAGACTCCCGGTGACAATCGTATACATAGAATACATCCTCATCTCTATCTACAGCACACCATACTACCGCTGTAGGATGATCCCAACCAAAGTCGATTGCTGCTATTCTAGGCCAATGATCCTTTATCTCTACCGGATCAATGATAATCTTTTCTTCGTCAACAGGGAATATAAGCCCTGAACCTATTGATGGTCTACCATACCTCCTCATTTCCCGCTCATGCGGAGAGTAAGCAGATAGTATCTGTTCCATAACAGCTTCAGACAAATGCCCCTGCTGCCCCTTCATGGACTTGATCTTCTCAGATGCATCATCCCATGTAGCGTTAACTAGGCTCTGTCCGGCCTGTATACGGTTCATAAAGGCCGCTACGGTTTCAGTCATACCCGCCTCAGGGGTAAAGGTCATATAGACCATACCGCGCCTGTCCAGCGTTCTGGTGACGGCTTGTGAGTAGATATCTCTGCTTGGTTCTTCATCTAGCCACACAACGTCCACGGATCGGCCCTGCCACTTCTCTACCCCCATCTCATAGGCTTTGAAATGTAAAGAAGAGTTCCCACCGCTGACGTGTCGTATTAACGCAACACTTTTAGCGTTTGGTACACCCGGCTTTCTTTCCGTCTTTATTATGTAATTCTTGGGAATTGCACCGGAGCCAAATGCGTCAGGATCATCAGGGGAACCCAATAATTCTGCCTGTACTATATCTCGTGTAGTCTCGTTGGATACACCACCAGCCCACGCAGTTATAGGTTGGTCATACCTTCTTCCTTTCCACCAGTCAGGGTATATCCCACGCAGATGATATGACATCTCTGCCGCACCACAAAAGGATTTCCCTATACGGTTAGCAGCCATGAGCAAGCGTTGGTTACTATCTTTGCTTGTTTCATGGAACTGCTGTTGGTACGGATAAGGATCGTATTGATCTATTCTATTAAAGCGTAGCCTCTTCTTCTGTTCCCTAAGAAGCTCTAGCTTTCGGTTAATGTCTTGTGAGAGCATCTAGTTCTTTTCTGATTTCCTCATCTGACATTTGTTCAACTGTTGTTGTCTCGATACGTTCGACGGGTTTAAGGCCAGCGCGGTCAAGTAAATCCTTGATAGCTCCGAGTCGAACAGACTCACTCTCTGCTTCTCTGGCAAGTTCTGTGAGCCAGCTAAGTCCCTCCGGGATTTTATCTGCCAGCACCTTTTGAGTCGCTTCAAGTATTTCATTTCTGAGCTGCGCTTTAAGTTGAGAACCCTTAACCTTTGCAGTCTTTTCGGAGTAGCCACTAGCAATAGCAGACTTCGTGGCATTCCCTGTAAGTACATAGTTCTCTATGAATCTATCTTGTTTATCGGTCATTTTTAAATACCATAACCAAATCCACCACCACCTCCGGTATCAGAGCCACCCCATTCTCCCATACCTGCATCATCTCCACCTGACCAACCAGATGAACCACCACCTAATCTACCATGCTCAAAAGCATCAATCAAAGCTTCATACTCAGCCCTCTCCCGACCACTCATGCCACCTACAGTTCTAGAGTCTAAGTGGGGAGTTGGTGCTAACACTTCTGCAACTAATGATGCGGGTACTGAAACAGAAACGGGTGGTGCGACTGATAATTCAGCAGGAGCGTAAACAGGTGAGTGCGTAGGAACATCATCAGGCTCTGGTGGTGAATATATTGGTGCGGCTACCGGAGCAGGGGCAGCAGCGGGTATTGCAGTTCCTATAGGTGTTGTTGGAACAAGACCCATTGCCACTACATCTGATACCGGGGTGTAAGACATTGGGTAAGATGTTCCAGCGGTTAATTCCGCAGCTACAGCAGTAGGCGCAAGTTCAGCTTCACGCATTTTATAACCAACATCGGCTGCAATCATTGCTTTTACATCATCCGCAGTAACGGTTGTTCCTACTACCGCAGCATCCCTTACCATTTTGTCAACAGTAGCATGAGTCATAAAGTCCATAGGCTCTACAGGGCTTGGATCACGAAGCGGAGCTAGAGGTATTCTACCGGGTAACTCAGCAAAATCCATAAAATCCTTACCAAGTTCTAAAGAGGCTAAAGCATGTTTTGTTGCATCCTCTATTCCCGAAACCGCGCTTTTAGCTGGATGGGGAAGACCCGGCATCGCTATATCTGAGTGATGTGGCGCACCAGTTATCTCCGCAGTAGTTGCTCCTGCAAAACCTAGCGGAGCCGCTGCAAGGTCTCTATCAGCTTCTGACAATCCTTCCGCTGAAAGAGAGCCTTCAACAAATGGATGATCTAGACCTTTTGAGAAATCTTCAGCCACTCTCCACGGATCGAGAACTTCAGGAATAAGACCACGACGAATATCATCTAAAGACAAAGTAGAGCTATGTGGCAGAGAGTGATCTGTAAGGGCTGATAGATCAAAGGGTAATGCTTCTGCAACCTCAGGATGTAGACCAGCAGCCATATCAGCATCGATCATGGCTGTAACAGTTTCTGGTAAAGCATCTGGGCCAATACCCGGTGTATAACCTGAGAGCAATGGATCGTCTGCTGATAAGTCTAAGCCTTCCGATATCAGATCATCGATCTCATCATCAGTCATCTCATCTGGTCTGAGAACAGGCATATCAAGAAAAGGAAGTGTTCGACCATCTATGAACTTTGTATAACCAGAATCAAGTGGTGAAGGCATTACAGCGACACCAGATGGGTCTTCCCTTACTGCTTCTTTCCACGCTTCTCTCGAAACATCATAGGCAGCAGATGGGTCTTCACCAGTAATAAACCCAATCTTTTTAAAATCTTTATCGTACTCTCTGGTTTCTTCCTCAAGCCTACGCATGTCCTCTTCGGACCTTCTTCGATATTCTTCTGCTGCTTCCCTTTCTTCTTTCAGGCGATCATGGACTGGCGCTCGCCATGAAGGATCAGATGTCTCAGATCGACCAATACCCGGTACCGTTTCCCCAACCCATTCCAGAGCAGGCCTAACGTAATCGCTCCATAGACCGGCTGTTCGGATAGGAGCAAACTCATGGGAAGCTATGGCAGGCGCTGCCCCTACAGGACCGAACATGCCCGGATACTCCTCCTTTAGCTTCTCCAGATAATCAGCCACTAATCAGTTCCGCCGGGGTTTCCTACCTGTTCTGCCATCAAACCATCTATATCACTAATTCCATTAGATACGGTTCTCTGGAATATATACGGAATAACAGCATGGATAGCTCCCGCTACTGACAGTAACGACAGTTTCAGGGAAATAAATAAAGCAAACCTTAGATGCTTCCAATAGTTTGTGTTGTTGTCTGTTAGATGTTTCATAATTAAATGCTTATGTTAGTGATATTTACCCTTCGCTGTATGGGTAGGACATTTATATATACTTCTACGGCAAGGGGGGTGCCTAGGGCACCTCTAGTTTTCTCGCTTATGCTCGTAACAGAGGCGGCGAATCGCTTACGCTCATCCCCGCGGGTCCGAACAGCACCATGGTTTGGGAACTGGGTTGGTTTGAACTGTACATAACTAGAACCGGAGAACCTAAACCAAGCGTGTGTGTGTGCGGGAGGGATATCATTACAGACTAAAGACTACGGACTACGGAAGACTTGATTCACTATACTGCTAATACTGTATAAGCTATATATACGGACGGTGAAGCAGTCCTGTTCCTCACTGGCTAATTACGGCACCTTTGATGAATGTCGATGAAGGCTGTTATGTTGACGCGCCCCTACGCGACTCACATCATGGCGGGCTGCAAGTGTAGTTCCGGTGCTCGAAAGTAAAGGGTATATAAACGGACGATACAACAGTCCGCCCTTGACTTCCTGCGCTCCTCACTGTAAAATGCCCACTGATGTAGATGTTCGTATAAACCCATTATTGAGGACAGCACAGATGACAAATGCAGGTATTGCAAATGAAACATTAAATCAGATGTATGCTACATATAGGGATAATTGCCCAGATACACCGGCTTTACCCTTTGAAGATTGGTACAAGGATTACTACTTAGATGATGTTTGGGTTTGTGGTTCTCTTGCGGCCAGTGATCACTATGATGTAGCAGATAAGAAACCCGTAAAAATGCCTTATGATAAGCATGATGCAGAGTTAGTAATTAAATCCTTGAACGCTTTGGGTCAGTCGGTTAAAGCGGGTTGGATAACGGAAAAGCAGAAGAAAGATTATATGCATGATAACCTGATAAGAGACTATAGCAACTCTGATTTAGATCAGAAGATAGCTCTTATTACAACAATCTTAGATAGGAGTAGAAAATGAAACAGTTAAATGAAATGATCAGCATGGGTGAGCAATATCCTAACCTGATACGTTCACTCAGAGGTCAGGCGAGGTGCAGAGCCTTGGGTAATCTACGGCTACATCTCACCTTTGGACATAAAGAGCCAGAGGAGCCTACCTTGGACAAGCGGAATGAGCTTGACTTTGAACGTGAAGCTAGGGAGCGGTACGAGGCCAAGCTTGAAACAGGATCATACGTACAGGTTGATTACGTTGCCAGAGCTAAGAGTTACGCGGCTGTCCTGCTGGAAACGCTGGCGGCTGACATATACGATACGAATACGTTACAGCAATCTATCGACTTTATGTGCAAGCCATATGTCCCATCAGAGGAAGAAGCGGCGTTCCTAACAGCACCAGAGTTGGAGGTGCAGAAGTGGGATCAAGAGAAACAGGTTGCTAGCTGGCGTAAGTATGAGGTTGATATCTGTACTACTATCAACGATTGGATGATTAGTAACGCTTTAGCAGGCTGTGATTATCCCAAGGAATTGCCTGAAATGCTACAGAAAGCACTCAAGTCAGGGTTCAAGGGACTCAGAGCGGACCGTGCAAAGACCTTAACAGGCAAGCTGAAAGGTGATCGGGCATTGAGCAAGGAATCCTTCGATGCAGGTGTTCTGGACCTCACGGCCCTGCAGAACTCCTTCTAATCTACTGGGAGGGTCGGCTTCGGCTGGCCCTCCCCCCTTTTGGTTCCCTTCCATGATAACTGCTGTTCCTTCCCAACCAACAGCACAGATTACGGCCCAGATGGGATGAACGACATCACTTAGAGAGGCATTTTATTATGACCAACTCCCAAAGGTGGTCAGTTATGCAGAAGAAATGGAATCAAGAATTGTTTGGTAATCGTAAAGGAACTACTGTAATGGCTAAAAAGAAACGAGTTATTGTAGGCAACCATGAAGTTACTCTCACATTAGAGGAGGATACTGTAGATGCCTTGCTTTGGTCGATAACTAAAGCTAAGATAGACACTGTGCATCAGCATCGCTCCGAACAAAACCTAGCTATACTTCGTGCTGTTGTTAAGAATATGTATCGAATGGGTCTGTTAAATAACGAATCCTTTAAAGGTTAACTCCTCAAGGGGTTGACAAGCAGTAAAAAACGTGGTACAATCGAAACAATTAGTAAAACATTAACAGTTAACAGGTAAATGATTATGGATATGTGGCATTGGATTTTGTTAGGTCTTGTGATAGCTCTGTTACCAGCTACATTTGTTTTTATATGGGCAGTAATGATATAGGGAGAATGTTATGAGTAGGGAGAATATAGCAATGTCTGTACAATTAGATCAGCATATTGTAGTGGCTTATTATGATGAAAAGGGAAGCCCTACTGATATTAATGTAATGATTACCTGTAAGTCAGGATTGAGGGGTAATGTATTAAAGCTGTATGATATAGGTGAGATTGAGGCAATCCATGAGGTATTGGGGCAGATCATTCAAAATGATGATCTCGATAGACAAGAGAGACTAAACGTTCCAATAGGCGAGGAGCCATTCTAATGACACTGATACATAAGATTATTGAGGCGATTAAAGAATCAGACCATGAAGTAGTCCTTCCATTAATTGATATACTTGATGCAGAGATTAATCAGAATGATGCTTTTTATATCAAACAATTAAATAGATGGATGGATGGATTACAAGAGATGTATGATAAGGCTGAAAGATTTGATGATCTTGATACTAGCCTTCGTCGTATAGACAGTTATCTTGAGGATATGGATGGTTGTATGGAAGACATAAGGAGGTGCATCGATGTCGTCGATATCTAATAAAACGTACCCGTTAGGATCGAGCGAGGCAATGAAACGTGAGCCTCGTCTTGATGAAGAGTATTACTTACAAGCAGTTGGTTATCGTACTGACTGCGGGTTAATAGAAAGTCCTTTAGAGTTTACTCGTAAGCACTTGAAAGTATTAGAGGATATGTACCTTGAAGATTCTATCACTGAGAAATACGAATGAGGGTTGATAATGTCACACTTTTATGGTACAATATATGGTAATCGAGGCGCTGGTACACGATGCGGCACCAAGGACTCAGGTATGGTCGCTATTGCTGCGTCGTGGGACGGATGCATACGAACCTACACATGGTATGATGTTTGGAATGATGTTAACAAGTATGAAGTTTATCAGTCCACTTGGCATGGACAAGGGATAAGCAAGTTCATATCAACTGGAATCATCGGCGAGTGAGGCATGTTTAGGCCTACGCTTGTATGCTTTTAGAGAGGCGTGGCGTTTAGCTCTGTGCTTATTGTTCTTAGCTACAAAGTTCCTACGCTTGAGCCTCTTGAGCTTGACTTCTAATTCAGACATAGTTCCCTCTACTTATATACTTTTATTCTCCAAGTATATGATTTTAAACAACAATAATATCAATGAATTAAAGCACAAAAGTATATATATGAGAGACTCTGTATTATTAAGACGCATCGTTAAACAAGCCGAAGGCTTGATTAGAAAGATGAACTATGATATAACCCAGAAGGGAACAGTACCTATTGATGCTTACAAAAATAGGTGCTTGGATCATATCGAGAGGGTAAATCAACTCACTGCATATACCCATGAAGAAATCGAATGGGCTAAAAGGAGATTGTTTAAAGTGTATTTTACTTTACAAGAGTACAGCGGTTCAGAGAGACAGGTAGAGGCATTGGTTCCCCCATTATATGAGGACCAACAAATTAGTATTGATAGTGTCGAACATCTGTTAGATGAGGCTGTTGTTCATGCGTTCCAGAAAGAAAACTTCTCTGGTGGTATGGGATTCTCTACCTCTAGGGGTATGACTCTGATGGAAGGGATGGGTCAGCCAGTCAATCAGTATTGGAATGCAACACTGGCAGCGGTGAAGCATCCCGTCAAACAGATTGATCCCGCTACTGTTGAGTACAAGCACAGGGAAACAACCCAAGAGTGGCGGGATAGGATGGCGGCAGAGAAAGATGCTATACTAAACCGTCGACCTAGTAATGGAGAGACTGATTAAAATGGCTAGACAAATAGCTATAGTAGGGTTGTCTCCATCTTCCCACGAAGATGCACCTTGGGGTGATGATGACTGGGAAATATGGGGCTTGCCTTGGGATTCTATGTGGGAACTCATTGATGTACACTTTGAGATGCATCCCTTAGAACTTCTGAAAGAGCCGAAAGCATACAGGCCAGACGGATACATTGATAGATTGAATTCTTTAAGCACTCTTTATATGCAGAGAGAATACACTGATGTACCTAACGCGATGTCGTATCCATTAGGGACAGTGATTAATTCTCTAGGTATGGATTACTTTAACTCATCTATATCTTATGTATTAGGCATGGCTATTCACTGGATTAGGGCTTACCGTTATAAAGGCGGTCCTCTTTATGAATCAAAGATAGGGATATGGGGTGTTGATATGGCTAACATAACAGCTACCCATCCTGATGACCCGTCGTATAAGACTGAGTTTGAATATCAAAGACCTAACATGGAGTACCTAATAGGATACGCAAGGGGTTTAGGGATTGAGGTATACATCCCTGATGAATCTCCGCTGTGTAAATTCCAAGGTGAAGGTATCCCATTGGGAACGATGTACCCCTCTTACCCTAAACGATATGGATACTTAACATGAAATGCAGATGCGGTAAACGTGTTACTCAACTCTGGCCTACATCTTTATGTGATACCTGTTGGGCTGAAGACTATAGCAAACAGTGGTATGGTGGTAAGCTATGGGGATTCAAGCACCTGTTCAAAGCCTTGTTATTAGAGAGGGATTTGTTTAAGAAAGATGATGAGACTAAGGAGCAATGGTATCAACGATGTAAAGAGAAAGCCTTGACAAGTAAACTATTAGGTGGTAAAATACATGGAAAGAAAACCAAAGCGGCTTAACCGTGGTAGATTCCAAGGAATCTGGAGGCCTGAGTCTAAGAAGCTAGACATCTATCAGTATGATGATACCGATAGTGCGCTAACATTCTATCCTGATCTCATTGAGTCGCATGACTTCCCTACTTATACCAAGGCTGAGAATTGGTTCTTCGATAATTACATACACGGACCAGCAGGATAATGGGTCGGGCAAGCGGGGGTGTCCGCAAAGATTATCGTGGTTCTTGCTGGTCGGCTCCTTTGTGCTACGATAATCACCCCCCGCACTTACCATGACTACTTGGAAACACTGTGAGCGTGAGGTAGCTAGGCTACTAGGCGGTGAGCGCACTGGTTGTAACGGTGAGTCACGCCGTGATGTCGAGCATCCTCGCTGGAGTATAGAGGTGAAGCATCGTAAGTCTTTACCTCAGTGGTTGCATGATGCAATGGAGCAAGCGGTAACTGAGGCGGAGCATCGTAAGCCTGTTGTCGTGCTGCACCAGAAGCAGATGAAGTATGAAGACAGCTATATCGTATTGAAATTAAAGGACTTTAAGGAGATTACAGATGACAACTCGTAAAGAGTTTATGACACAGCTTGTACAAAACTGCGGCCTCATTATGGATGAAGATATCTGGAAGATGAAGAGGGGCGGCAAAACCATAGCCCTTATTACTAGAGCTGGTATCGAGAAGATTCAATGGATACATGACATCTCAATAACTTACACTCCGGTAGTTATAGGCCAAGAGTTCTGCGTTATGAAAGCGGTAGCTACTATGGGTGAGCTTCAAATTGAAACCTTTGCTAGTGCATGGCATGGTGATGGAGGAAATTGTCAAAGTAATTATGTCCCTGAAATGGCAGAGAAACGGTCAAAGGCTCGCGCTGTCTTGCAAATTGTTGGTGCGTATAAGTTTAATGTCTTTAGCGAAGATGAATCAGATGACTTCAAGAGGGAGAATAAAGATGAGCGGTAACTATAAACCAAGAGCCAAGAGTGAGGAAGAGAAGGCGTATGATGTTGCAATGGTCATAGAAAAAACTGATAAGTGTGTATCATCTTGCACTGAGTTAGTCGATGAACTTAGTGAATGTGGTGATGCATGGGTAGGTACATTACGCAATGCCCGAATAAGTGTTAACGCTTTGGGTTGGGCAAAGCAAGTGATGGATATGAACAAAGTTGGAAGTGACTGGGATCATAAGAAAAACATAACAGGAGTATACTATTACGATGACATTTGAATGGAGAACTAAACTAGCTGAGACAACGTTCCGAAATAAATATGCTAGTACCCCGCTAGAGACATGGGAAGACAGGGCTAACACTATCGTCAACCATGTGTGTGGCACAGCCGATGGCACAGTGAACATGCTGATGTCGAAGGATGAACAAGACGAGCTTGCTAAGTATATACGAGAACAGAAGTTCATGCCGGGAGGTAGGTATATATACTACGCCGGTAGACCAGCTAAGTTCTTTAACAACTGCTACTTGCACAGGTTAGAGGAGGATACTAGAGAGGCGTGGGTTGACCTCACTGGTAACATGATGTCATGTCTGATGACAGGTGGTGGAGTGGGTGCTGATATATCTATAGCTCGTCCGTCTGGTCGTAGGCTAAACAGGACAGGGGGCATGGCATCTGGACCTATACCCCTGATGAAAACAATCAATGCGGTAGGTAAGAATGTTATGCAGGGTGGTGGGCGTAGGTCTGCTATCTACATGAGCATGAATCATTTACATGATGACGTTCAAGAGTTCTTGACCGCTAAGAACTGGCATGATATAATAATCAAGGGTGCGTATACTGCGGAAGGCAAGCCATTCACAATGGCTGATGCTAAGAAGCATGACTTTGAGTTTGATGCACCGCTTGACATGATGAACGTCAGCCTAAACTATGATGATGCTTGGCTGCGTAATCCAATGTCGGAGACATTTCAATCTAACGTAAGGCAAGCCGTGCTAACAGGTGAGCCGGGGTTCTCGTTTAACTTTGGAGAGAAGCAGAATGAAACGCTTAGAAATGCTTGTACAGAAGTCACGTCGGAAGATGATTCTGATGTCTGTAACTTGGGGTCTGTTAATCTTGCGAACATTGACACGCTGGAGGAATTTAAAGATGTGGTGTACCTTGCATCTAAGTTCCTTGTCTGCGGCCTTATCAGGGCTGATCTTCCCTATGAGAAAGTAAAGGAAGTAAGGCAGAAGAACTCAAGGCTTGGCCTTGGTTTGATGGGGGTGCATGAGTGGATGCTAAAGCATGGTCACAAGTACGAGGTCACTGATGAATTCAAAGAATGGTTACAGGTATGGAAGGATGAGTCAGAGAGAGGTGCAAACGAACACTGTGACAGGCTGTTCCTATCCAGACCAAAGGGATACAGGGCTGTCGCTCCGACAGGAAGTATCTCGATGCTTGCCGGTACCACATCAGGAGTCGAGCCGGTCTTTGCGAAGGCGTACCTCAGGAGATACATTGAGGAAGGCAACAAGTGGAAGGCGCAGTACATGGTGGATGCGACAGCGCAAGCATTGACTGAGCTAGGTATTAATCCTGATAAGATTGAGACAGCTTATGATCTATCAGCTACACTCAAGGGATTGGATAGAAGGATGAGCGTGCAGTCTGAGATACAACAGTATACAGATCATAGCATTAGTAGCACTATCAATCTAGGTAGCAACATGGATTGGTCAATAGAAAAGCTATGTCATCTGATATGCAAGCACACTAAGGAAAGATATGAGAATCATCTAGCTTACCTTAGGGGGCTGACGTTCTACCCTGATGGTGCAAGGGGTGGGCAACCAATCAAAGAAGTTAGTTGGGAGGAGGCGTTAAAGAAACGCAACCTAATCATAGAAGATAACAGTGAAGAGCAATGTCTATCAGGAGTGTGTGGAATATGATTCCAAAGATAAAGCGATGGGAGAGTAAGAAGTATAGGGATTGGGTAGCTACATTGAAGTGTGCTAACTGTAGTATGCAAGACGATACTATAGTTGCACATCACTTGGCCCACATCCTAGCTCCCCATTGTGGAGGTACGTCACTCAAGGCTGCGGATTATCTGGTCATGCCGCTATGCTTTGAGTGTCATAACAAGATGCACACCTCAGGTGATTCAGTATTGTGGTGGCATCAGGTGACAATGATCTTTAACACCTTGCGTTTAGCCTTCCATCATGGTATAATAGGGGAGAAAGAAATGCAAGAGGGAGGGTTCTGGTCGTGAGAACTGTGCAACAAGTATCGGATGATGTGATTGAGAAAGCATTAGATTATCTAACAAGTACAGATGAGGAGTTCGGTAGGCTATCAGCCTATGTTAAGATGGCACCGTACTATCTGAAGCTTATCAAAGCGCAACACTTCCTGACTGCTGACGGTACTGTAGCAGAGAGGGAGAGCAGGGCGTATGCGTCACATGAGTACAAGACTTTCATCGAAAGGTTGTCAGAAACTACGACAGATGTAGATGTAATGGAAGCCAAGCGTCAATCTGCTCAGAGAGAGATAGATATCTGGCGTACAATCAGTGCAAATCAACGTAAATAGGAGGGCATAATGCCAGCGTTTGAAAGAAAGCCGTTAACAGGTAGCATGTGGGTACCAGAAGTGAAGTCACACCCTAACGCACCAGACTTTGGTGGTAAGATCAAGGTTCCTGCTTGTACTGAGGAGATGGAGTACAACATATCAGTGTGGGATAACAGGGAAAGAAAGAACAATCCTAAGTCTCCAGACTATGGGATCAAACTGGAAGACCCAGCCGAAAGGATGAAGGTTCCTAATGGTGGGACTGAGGCACTCAGGTCAGAGCCACCTAGAACCCCTACAAACACTCGGGTAGCAGAGGGTGATGACATACCTTGGTAGGGTAGGCAGGGGTAAAGGGCAAACGTTTAACCACGGGCCTATACGGGCCTCACAGGGGGTATTATATGATTAAGTACCATACCGGGAATGAGTTTGATGTAAGATATGACCCTGTAGCCCACAAGTATTGGCTTAATAGGAGTGACCAGCTAGGGGAAGATGAGGATTTGGTGCAGATTCCATCGGTTACACGCATCATTGACGCATGCTTCCCCAAACACCTCACTGATTGGGCGGCTAAAGCTGCGGCTGATACCTACTTAGATAACTGGAACTCCAACATGGAGGTGCATGACAAGTACGAGTTGATGGTCAATGCACATAAGAAGCTAGGCGAAGAGGCAGCGAACATCGGGTCTGCGGTACACCAATGGCTAAGATTATATATCGATGAAGCCCAGCCTGAGGAGTTTACATCCCCGGAAGGGGGAGAGAAATGCATAGAAGCATTCCTTGAGTGGGAGAAAACCAGACAAATCAAATGGCAAGACAGCGAGAGATTGGTATTCTTCGCTCCAAGATCATTGAGGTATGCTGGTACCGCTGATGCATTGGCTGAGATAGATGGTAAGAAATTTGTTGTAGACTTTAAGACATCTAAAAAGATTTACAAATCATACTACTTACAGGTGGCGGCGTATGCGGCTGCACTAAATGAAGAGCTTGGTCTAATCGGTGAGGATAGATACGAGGGAATGATCCTAAGATTGGATAAAGAAACAGGGAAGTTTCAAGAGAAAGCATTTGATATTACTGATAGCGTCCCTATATTTTGGATGTGTCTAGACTTAAAAGAGTGGAACTCTAAGAGAATACCAACACTTAAATATGGAGAATAGAAATGGACCTTATGGTTATTGGCGATCCCCACGCCCACCCTGACTATGACAACTCACGCTTTGAAAAGCTAGGTAAGTTCATAGCAAAGGTGAAGCCTGATGCTGTTGTATGCATGGGAGACTTCGCAGACATGCCAAGCCTATCATCTTATGACAGAGGCACGAAAGGTTTTGAAGGCAGGAGATACCAGAAAGATATTGACTCAGCACTTGACGCACAGGCTAGGTTCTTGCATCCACTTAAAAGGATGAAGAACTTAAAGAGGTACATGGTCATGGGTAATCACGAGGACCGTATAGTTCGCGTAACTAACTCATCGCCAGAACTGGACGGGGCTATCGGTATCAAGGACTTGAAGTACAAAGAAAATGGTTGGAAGGTTACACCGTTCAAGAAGTCATTGAAGATAAAGAACATTATGTTCAGCCATTACTTCTCCTCTGGTATAATGGGAAGACCAATTAGTTCTGTGCATATAGGTCACGCATTAGTAACCAAGCTGCACTGTTCAGCAGTACAAGGACACACGCACCTGTACAACCACAGCGAACAGACAAGACCAGACGGGCAAAAGATATTCGGACTATCGGCTGGATGCTTTAGCCATCCAGAGTATACCGAATCATGGTGTGCTGATACAGAGTATCAATGGTGGAGGGGTGTCATCATGCTTGAAGGGCTTGATGGTGAGGGGTACTACAATGGTATCCATGCAATAACACAACGTCAAATACTAAAGGGGTAGGACATGGACGCGCTTTGCTTGGTGGTACTTGTGTTGGCGATGCATATATTTCTAGTATGATGGAATGCGAAACCCAACTAAAGAGTGGATAGATAAACAACAAGCTGCTATAATGCTAGCGTCAGCTAAGTATTGCTGGAAGAGAAAGATGGAAAGGGTACCACCAGACGATGAGATCACATGGTCTGATTGGTTTGAGAAGAAGTATAAGGTTCCACTATGGAAGTTCAGAGAAGACTATAAGAAGAATCACAAGTAATCAATCTTCACAACACAGCCCTTAGGAAAGGCAGTGATCCCGTAAGGTACGGGTTTGTCAGCACCCTTGGCTTCCCAATCATCGAAGTCGAGGGTGTTGGCAATCTTTACAGTCTCCTCATCTTGATAGACTAGCCAGCCTATACTAACAAGTTCAGGACACTTGATGTCTTCATGCTTCTCCCATTCATTGGAAGCTATGATATCCTTCCAAGTAATGAGGCAGCATTTGTATTTTATTTTTTCTTGCGCTCCAACGGGCCGGGGAGAATCCACCCCAACACCATCGGAACAAGCACTACTAATATAAGTAACCATCCACCCATCTCAAAGAGGGATTGTAACACATCCCAGAAGTTTGTTTCAGCACAACTAGTCATGGCCTGCTCCTTCAGCAAAGGAATATCCGGCTTTGATTGATCCGCAACTACACTCGTCACAGAGGCAGTTAGACCCCCAGCTACCGCCGGTACAAGGGCACCCCCACTCAATGCAGATGCCGCACCCGCAACTACGCTCGTCGCTCCCCCTACTATTGCCGCTTTCTTTAGGCTGCTGCACCCTACGAGAACAAGTGGTAAAGCACAGACACTAAGATAGCGCCAACAATTACTGCGTAGATGGGGTTTGACTTCATCCATTCTTTTAATGATTCCATATAACATATTCCTATCCGTAGTTTGGGCATTTGCCCGTGATTGGATCGCAAAGTATTCCACCACCACCCTCAAAAGAAGGAGACAACACTCTCATGGCAGCAGAAATAGGCGAGCTAGATATTCCACCAGCATCAGGGAGTACATCAGGTGCTACATAAGGGTCTACAACTGGTGGTGCAACTGATTCAACCAGCGGTGTGGGTAGCATGGTTTCTACTACTGGCTCTACTGGTGGGGCCACTGGTGGTGGGGTTTCTATTGGTGATGGCTCAGATATTGTTCCGGTAGCAATAGACTCCAGCACATCAAGGGATGGTTCAACAGGTGGTATCTCAAGGGGTGGTGTCTCAACAGGTGGAGGAATGAATGGCGGTAAATCCTCGGTCAGATAAAAAGGATCAGGCGGGAACCCACCTTCAATCGGATAATCAATAACAGGCGGAGCCACTGAAAACGGATGCCAATCCTCAGGAATATAAGGCTCAGTCATTGCCATCTCTCTACCTTCAGGCTCACCGTACTTATCCCAATGCCACTCACCATAGTCAGCAACAGTAGGATACTTAGGTCCGCCGCCAGCTTTATATGAGGTGTATGCTGCGTCTAAATCTGGATAGCTCTCAACATAAGCAGCGTAATCAGGCTCCGGTGTTGGAACTGCATAGCCAAAGCCAGCGCCAGTAAAATCCCTTGGTCCCGGTATAGGTGTATAGGGAGGGAGAGTATCAGGTGGCGTAAGCTCACCAAACCCTGCGCCGCCATAGTCTTCGTGAGGTGTCCAGAAAGGAGTGCCATATAGAGAGCCAACAGCTTCCCACGATCCGGGTACAGCTGTCAATAACTCACCACCACTACCAACAGCTATGTCTCCTACTGTACTCTCGCTACCACCCCCTAATGAAAGGTCTGGAACTGTTGACCAATCAATGCGTGAAGGCTCACCACCTAAAGGACTCATCAATCCAAACCCACTAGGATACTCAGAATGCGGTATAACAGTAGGGGTTAAGGGGTCTGCCATAAAACCAGAGGGAGCAGACATAGACCCTCTTTCTATGGGTATATCTATTTCTGGTGGGATATATCCCATACCAGTAGAACCAAAGTGACCAAGAAGATAGTCTGGTTCAGGCAATACAGGCGCTGGGCCAGAGAACAAGTAAGCGCCATCAGCACTGTCAAAAGTATACAGGCTGTCGCCAACTCTAACAGTATCAGATGCTACCCTTTCTGTAGGCACAGATTCATATACCGGGATATCAGTAGCCATTACTCACCTTCAAATTGAAATGAATCCCCACACCCGCACGACTTAGTGTTTGGAATTTTGAAATGAAACGTAGACTTGAATGGGTCATCAATCCAATCGAGAGTTGCTTCGGACAAATACCCCGCCGAGATGGAGTCTATAACCACGTTCTTGTTCAGCCAGATGTCGTTCTTTTCTGCTCCACTGATCCTCGCCAAGCCAACCGTGAAGCCGCTGCACCCACCCCCATTGACTTCGATCCTTAAACATTCTGAATCGGTTAGGGTCGCCTCTATCTTCTTTTCCGCTGTCGGGGTAATGGTCATTGGTCACGACGATGGCCTAAGTTATCTATCTTAATGGTAAGAGATTTGAGCATGTCTTTTATTTCGCTGAACTGTTCGCTGTGTCTCTCGTCTGTCCTATCCATTCGCTCAGACAAGCTCTTTAATTCCATCTTGTTAACAACAGTCTCTTGCTCTATGCCAGTAACATAGGTAAAGAACCCAACAGCAATAGCTATGGTGCTGAGTAAGTGTGATACACTGAGGCTCTTGCTCATGTGCCATCCATTCTTTTGCTCTTCCATTAGCGAACCTTTGTTGCTAAGATTTTATCTAGCATTTGCTCTATAGATTGCAGCCTATAGACCATCACATCTAAATCTTTCACAGCTTCTTGAACCTCTTTCTGATCTCCGGTGAGTTTCTTGAGGTTGTGTATCTCAATACCACACTGTTTAGCCTCTGCTTCCAAAGCAGGGATAGCAGTTCCTTGTATACCGGCTAATCTTTCTACTTCAGCCGACAACCCAGAGGCCCACCAGATTGCACCGCATGTCTGTACAATAACAAAGATTATCGCACCGAAAAATTTAGCGTCAATATTCATTTACACTCCTAGCTTTGAGTCTTCGTCTGAGGGTTGTTTAGCTGGCAGACTCTTCGCTTCTGTTGCTAACAAAGAATCTTTAGCTGTCATAAATATACAGGATACACCAAGGTTGGGGTTAGCTAAGAGAACTGTAGATGATGGATTGTTCTTGTTCTCAGTAATAATCATAGCTAAAGGAAGCGGGTGATCGACAGAGATTTGCATGGTGTAAGCTGGAACCTCATTGTACTTCTCCATCAACTCAAGGATTAGGTACTCAGGCCCACCCTTAGTACATAGCACTTGCATAGGAACAATCTGTGCAAAAGGTTTCTCCTTTGCTGCATCGGCTGCTTGTGGTATAAGCATAGCAATCCATACAGCTAGAACAAAAAACTTAATCATGTTATCTCCTGTTGAATGGATCAGTTACTTCCTGTCTCTCAACCTCTTCCAAGACTTCAAGTAAAGCTTCCATCCTTCTAGTTCTCTTGTTGGCGGCATGCCATTTAATCTTACCCTTCAGTTCAGCCATGTCCTTCATTAAGTTCTTCTTCTTAAAGTATTGCTGCTGCCTTAGGTTGACATCGTAAACAGCACCACCAGAAAAGAACCTTAACCATCTAGCTAATTGCGGTGCATCTATAGGATTAGATTCCCTTCGCGCACCCAACCCACCGAAGGCTTCTGTCATTGTTATCCTTCCAGTATCAGGGTCTTTAGACCTCTCGCCAAATACATTAGCTGGATTAAGGCGGTTGATTTCTGTAAGAGGAACAATGATTTGGGCTAGCTTCCATAGCCTAGTGGGTAATGCGATACCAAGGTAGTCCTTCATATCTGTATTTGATACTTCAACTATAGGCTTCTTGCGAAACGTATCGTAATTAAAAATCTGTTCAAGAGGTTCCTTGATTAGAGGAGTAACCATCTCAGTTAGCAAGTGTCCCGGCCTGAACATTCTTTGTAGGTCAGCCATCGGTACAACATTCAATGCGGTGAAGGCTTGCACAACCCCCTGCTTCTCCTTACCTAAGAAGATGGGAACTCTATCACCCCAGAACTTACCGTAGTCTGAGTAGGTTAAGTCGCCTGTCTCATGCTCAAATTGTTCTTTGGCTAAGTGTAACTTCTCTGCTCTCTCAGGATTCAAGACCAGATGCTTTAGCTGTGCTGGTATATTCTTGCGTGTCCAAGTGTAGAACGGCATGGTTCTTTTAAGAACATTGCGTTCAAACTTAGAGACATCACGGTAATCAAAGAGAGATTCCTTAACCTTTTGAGATGCTATATCAAAGACAGCTTCATCCCTAGTCATCGGTACTTGGTACTGTGCCTTGCCACCACGGGGGTCATCAACCACACGCATGGACCAGTTGTTCTTTCCAACATCACTAAGCGCAACCTTGCTACCATCAGGCGCAGTCCACTTGAATTTGCTTGGGTCTTTTTTAATTTGTGCTAACGCATTGAGGAACACAGCATACCTAGCATTACCCTCAATAGTTCCACCTATAGCAAAGCCTGTCTTAACTATAGGGTTATCAGGGCCAAGGCCTCTTTCTAGTGGGGATATCATGCCAGCAGCAGCCTCTTGTGCTTTGACCTGATCCCTCACAATGTCATCAGCGTAGTGACCAGCAGTAACGCCACGGTCTTTAGCGTTCTCTACAATCTCACGCATGGTGTAGCCTGTGTCATGGTACTCTGCATCCCATAACTTGTCGTCAATGTTGGGCGCTGCCTCATCACCTAGGCGTACATTAATACCCCTAAGGTTCTTGACTGTCTCATCCCTAAGAGCTTGGCTACCATTAAACCTACCATAGTATTGTAGTTTGGCTGCATCTTTGTAGGTTTGAATTGCTTTGGGTACATTAACACCAAGGCCAGCAATGGTATAAGCGTTGAGTATATTACCTAAGGCGTTACGAGTATGGTAAGCTGGGCGAACACCAAGAGTCCATGCCTTCCAAGCATTCTGAACTCCATCATACACCTTCATAAAGTCTCTTAACTTCTTCTCACCCACAACACTACCAGACATCATCTCTAAGGTGTCTTCTATTTGCCTACGCACATCCTTAGGCGCAAGGAAGACTTCAGTATTATCTCTTTTGAATGCGTCCCTTGCATTGTCAGCTACCTTTGCTGCTTTAGGGTACTGCTTGCTAAGAGATTTAATATCCGCATCGCTTAACATACTGCGTTGGAATCTACCAAGACCACGCAAGTTAAGCTGCTCTAAGAAAGCCTCAGTCCATGCTTGGTCAAGCTGCTCAACAGGGGGAGTATGGTCTGGAATGCCTTTAACCTTTTGAAAGTCATCAGCATTATCTATTTGCTTCCATGCAAACTTATCAAGCTCTCGATTCAAAGGGTCTCTTAGCTTATCTTCATTAAGGAATCTAGCTTCCCATGTATCATCAGCACCCTTGCGTACCCACTTGCCGATAGACATCTCAGACTTAACGGGCTGCTGCTTCATAAACTGATCCCATGTTACACCATTTCTTGGGAACGATCTAATAAAATCAGGGTCCCACATACCCGGATGGTATTGCCTACCAACAGTACGATAACCATCAGTCACTTCATCAATAAACCATCTGCGTTGTATATCTTTATTATGTTGCGACCAGCGTAACCCTAATGCAATGCTTGGGTCTTCCTGAAAGAACTGATGCTCATAGGGTCGGTCAAGTGGATTAGGTGTGCGTCCACCAAGATCAGCTTCTCTACCTAAGTTAATCTCACTGATAGTCTTATCACGATCAACATGCCTACCCATTGTATACCCTGCTCTATAGATAGGCTGACCGAACTCATCAATCCCTTCAATTAAATCTTTATCTCTTTCCTCAATGAACTCTCTACCGGGACGGGTGAGTAGTCGAGGGAAGTAACCTCTTTCTTTTATTGGGTCATACTTTATACCAAAGGCTTGCTCCAACTCATGCCATTCATTGGTCCTGTCTTCCCACTCCTTTAATAGTTTCTCACCACTCTTACCCAAGTCACGCTGGTATTGTAGAGAGACAGAGTTACCAGTACCGCGCTCCATTGAATCACGGAAAGCTCTGTGTACATGCGCTGTACTTACACCAAGCTCGGCTGCTCTCTCTTTAAAGAACTTGTTTAGCTTGGGTAGTTCTTCAGCCATCTCTTTTTCCATACGCCTAAGATGGTTCTGCGCCGTGCCATACACACCCTTTACTTGCCTCCCCATTCCTACGGGAGCATTGAACCAGCGAGCTACATCCTTCATACCAATGCCGTCACCAATAGGCAACTCTTTATCGAACATGGTATCCTTGGCTTTTGTTAGTTGACGAGCAACACTGCGAGGAGTACCACGGGATATAGCTTTACCCAATCCTTTTATAGCACTTCCACCTACATAAGTCAAGGGGTCTGTAGCTACATCACCGGCAAAGCCTAACACACCCTTGAGTATAGGGTTCATGTCATCAGGTAAGAAGTCTTGTGTCCTCACCTCTTCCTCTCCAGACCAGCCACGCCTAGCCCCCTCCCAGAATCCTTCCTCTGGGGTAAGGTCTACACCACCGGCTGCTCTAAAGAGATCGCCACCTAATGCTGATTCTTTTAAGCCCACCTTCAATGCTTGCGCTGGCTTCTCTAATGCAGCGAGGTAATCCATAACACCACGCTCACCAGTATTGGGAGCTATCTTATCTTGGTACTTAGATAAAAGCTGTCCCTTTAATACCGCTGCTTGCTGGTCTTTAGGTCGCTGTAAGAAAGAGTCTGTAACATTAGCAGAGAATTGCTGACCATTAAAGTTAAATGTAACTTGTGGCACTATTGCACCTGAATGTCCATGACCTCTGCATTGGTCCCCGCTCCAGAAGACCTACCACCAGTCTGCCTAGATAGAAAATCTCTAGCCAATGCCATAAATTCTTCCATTGATCTATTGCCTTCATACCCACCATACGCCTCTGGTAGCTGTAATGTTCCGCCGCCAGACCACTCATTAGCTAGTTGTCCAACAGCTTCATCAAAGTCTACTTGTGCAAGAGCAAGGATTTGATTTAGTCTAATAGACTTAGGGCCAATATTCTCTTGTAGTGAGGCTTGGGCTTTCATGTAATCAGTGGCAGCTTTAGCTTCAGCCTTATCAATCTCAAGGGTATAGCCGCTAACCTCTGCTGCTTTCTTCGGACCTACATGCTTGACTAATCTATTGTAGATAACCTTGGCAGACTTGGGAACCTTCTTATCCTTGAAGACCTCCTCTATAATCTTAGCGTCTTCAATAGCTCCTCTAGCTTTAGCATCTCCTGCAAGGAGAGCCATAGCATTCTCTACATACTTGCTTTCCCTACCCGGATTCTGGAAGGATAACAAGATAGAGTGACCAAGAACGGTTTGCATATTCTTTAGGAAAGATTCTCTCTCCTGCTGTTTTCTCTGAACAATACCCGGAAGTTGGGATTGAAATGTGTCACCAGCAGGGGGAGGGCCGATAGGGGGAACACCACCTAACCCACCACCCCTTGGTTGGTAAGTAGGATCAGGGGTTCCATCTGGTAATAGGGAAGAGCCAATCATACCCGCAGTACCTACACCAAGCGCAGTCGCAACTGGTCGCCTTCTTGCTAGTCCCGCTGGGATAGCTGGGCTACCGGGAACTGCCGGTCTAGCGCCGTATGGTATCTTCTTTGCATCCCTATTGAACTTGCCACCGGGAGGTAGTCTCCACTGTCCGGGCTTTGCTGCTTGAGGAAGAACCTCAGGCGTACCTTTAGCTCCTTTGCCCCAACCAGTCCCATGAAATGGTCGCTTTAATTTACCGGCTCCAGCTTTACCTAACTCCCATAATACTCTAGGCCATGCCATATTATCTACCTCTAAACATTGAAGGCAACGGAGAGAAAGCCCTACTAGCTGGGCCTACTGATACCGCTGCATAGTAATCAGGATTAGGTGCTTCAGTACCCTTTATTAAATCAGATAAGAACATCATCTTCAGCATACGACGTAGCTTGTCATCTTCTGTAGCTGGTGTAGCTGCTTCTTTCATCTGCTCTTTCATTGGTCCCTTCGGTAGTTTTCCGATATTACCAGTAGGTCCAGCAGGGCCACGCACCCTACCTGTTGGTGGGCGATGCTGTGTATGCGCTCCAGTATGCCTAACATCAGCGGGTAGACCGCCCGGACCCAGCGCTGCTGGTGCAGAATGCTTTACTCTGGGTAATGTATTTATTGGAAGGTACCCTCTTGCAGTAGATGCCGCAGGAGATACAGACCTCAAAGGCACAGATGTCCTTGATGTATTAACACCACCCGGTTCAAGCTGTCTACCCTTTTGCATCATGCTAACAAACGCAGGATCAGCAGGAGTAGTAGCTAGATTCATACTAGGCGTAGTTGGTGTAGCCTTCTGACTTGATCCAAGCAAACTTGACAAGAACCCCATCTCATTCTGTGTTGCTTCTCTAGCCTGTTTCTTTGTTACAAATCCACGGTCAGGCTGACCACCAGATGACTCTCCACCAAACCAAGGTCTAGCAGGAATGCCCGGTGCAGTACCAACCACTCGATCAAGCAATGGATTCATTACATTCTCTTGAGCAGCCATAGCGCCACCCATTAGTTTGTCTTTCCAATACTTTCCAATAAAGGAAGGTTCAATATGCCATATTGTATGTGCCATTATTTTCCTCCCGTCATTCCGCTAAATAAAGATGCGGCTAGTGGAGTACCCATTGCCATACCTAAACCACCAGCAAGGGCTGTAACAAGTGGGCTAGGACCGCCCGGACCTGTCGCTGTAGTAGTGCCACCGTAGTCACCAGAGATACCAGCAAGGTAGTTCTGAAGACCAATCGTTGGAAGCTGTGATTCGTAAGAGTAACGCTGCATAGCTTCATCAATTCCAGCCTGTTCAAGCGCACGTTGCTGTGCACCAACTGCACTCATTGCATCATACTGTTGCAAAGGTGCGCCCATAATAGATGGATAACGACCCAACGCACCCATGCGTCTGTCTTGTGCATCCTTGTACGCTTGAAACTGAGCAGATGCAATCTTGTTTGTGATGTCTTCTTGCGCTGATGAGATTGCTTGTGCCTGAATAATGTCACCCCTAGTAGAACCACCGGGATTATACTGAGTAATCTGCTGGCGTATACCGGGTAAAACATTGCCCGTCAACTGAGCCATAGCCTGCGCTCTAACAGCATCAGCTACAGGATCAAACCTAGTAGTATCTACTTCACCAGAAAGCATGTCAAGCTGCGCTTCTTCCGCGCCCATTTGTTGTGCCGCTGCTCTTGGGCCAGTAATATAATCCAATGCTCCTGTTTGAGCGGCCTCTTGAGCGGGAGTAAAACCAGCGGTGGTCGGCCCACCAAAATACTCAGGGGTCATCGCCCCTCTTGAGTATAAATCTTCAGCCCGTTTAAAACCTGTCTCTAAATAAGGCTTCTGTTCAGCCCACGGCTCTGTTCTTGTCGTGGTTGATTTGCTTCCTCCAGCCATATTCTACTCCTTGATTAACCTAACACCAACTAACATGTGAGGTACTACTTTGTCGTCATCATCTCTAATCTCATCGCCCATACTACCGGGGAAATAAGGGTAGTACGGATACTTATCTATATCAGCTTCTGTTCCAGCCTCTTCCCATACGCCTGCTTCTCCACCCCCTGACGATCTCCAGCTATACTTAGGATACTCATACTTGTAGCCGGGTACGTCAGGCATCGGTAGGCCAGCGGTTGCTGAAGCTCCAGACGCATCAAAAGGATAATCCATCTGGTCAGCTAACGAAAGGTAGGGAGATTCTTCACCTAGAGTTCTGCCTTTCCCACCTAGCTCTGTAGGTCTATGACCAAAGTGTTTCCAATGATGCCTGCCATATTCAGCAATCTTTGACATACCATGCTTATCTTTATTACTGAGGAAATCAGCCATTAAGTCTGGATACTTTCGTACATAGTTTCCAAAGGTGCTGCCACCTCTAAAGTTTACAGGGACATCAGGAACGGGTGGTCTAGTCCAAGATAGTAATCCCGGCATCTCATAATCAGCAGCCGTTACACCCGCCGCCGCTAGTTTAGGTGGTATTGCCATTAGTGTAACCTATGTTGTAATTCTTTTGTATACACGGTGTATGAATCCTTCCAATCTGGTAGTAGTTTCTTCCAACCTTTTCTTCCCCACATCTCTATCGCTGTGCATCCATACCTAATAGCAAACCCTTCAATCATTGACTGAAAGCTCTTTATCTCTTCAAAGTTTTGCCCAGCCAGAGATATGATTCGTAGTATTTTCTTCTGAGGATATTGTATAAACTGCGTAACCATTGCGGCATGAATGTTATCATTGTCTTCATAGGCTACCCATAGCTGCATCTCACCAGTAGATAGAGGTTCAATAAAATCTTCTGGCTCAAGCTCCCCTTCGGAATGTACCGCTGCTTTAGCTAACATTGGTGCAACATCCTCCCAGACATAAGGAACGTCATCAGGATAGAGTAAGTGTGGTTTCAAAGCTGAGTCCAGGTGCCGCTACCATTAAAGAAGTATATACCCTCACCGGCTCCGGGATTCCAATCGGTCCCGTCTGCATATCTGATGTCACCCTTGCGTGGTCGCGTAGGCTCAACATGCATACACTCTAGTCTAAAGGTAGCTTGGTTAAAGAAGATGTTTCCGATTCTTTTTAGCTCAGTGACTAGATAGTTTCCAAGATCACCTACATCTTCTGGTAGTGGTCCGGGTTCGTATCTTGTTTCACTCTTAACTACTCTGTCAATAAAGGTAGCCATTAGTATTGTCTGCTTCCTCTGTTCCCTGCGTTGTCAATATCCAGAGCATAGCCATCTAACTCCCAATCCATATCGCTAGTGGACTCAAACTTAACCGCATAGAACTTACCTGTACCTCTTACCGATACCTTTGATTGGGTATCTGGATTAAACAAAACAGGCTCTTTCCAGATGTAAGGTGATTCAGTTGACATTGATGTGCCAAGGTATACATAGATAGAGTTAGCACCGTTGATAGACATCTTAGGATAGATCGCACTGATTCGCTTAACACCAGTATGATCTGGTTGCCCTTGAGCATTCAATGATAAGCCAGTTCTCTCTACATAAGAGGTCATTAGCGCAGTCCCTTTTTTGTTTCCAGACCTGTCCCTGTATAGCTTGGTATTAACTGGGTCAGCAAATAACAAGACCTTATCTTGTAGTGCGTAGCTCATAGTCCAAGGACCAGTAATGGTACCCCATGAAGAGGTTGCGCTAGCCCATGTGGAGGGGAGAACGGGATCACCGACATTACCATAGCCCATGTGAGCTACATCAGGTATGTCCTTTATAGTGAATGTATTTGTTATATAGTTCCAGACTACAGCCTTGTTAGGCTCGACTGAAGGCGCACCATCAGCCGTGAAACAGAATAGTATTTCAGTTCTACCGTAGTCAGCAGCAACAAAACACTTGTCTATTTGCGCTCCATCGATAGATGTAAACACATAGTCACGCAGACGTTGAGGAAGTATAGGCTTTAACCTCTGCCCATCATTGACATAGAAGTTACCCTTACCAAAGATAGCATGACCACCATCAAACTCAGCTACACAGTTAGTAGCTATAGCTCCAATGGTGGGGGATAACTGTCTAAACGAGAAGATAAAAGGGGTGCCAACATAGGTCATCGAGTATGTGGCATCTTCCTTGTAAATCATAAAGGCATCGCGCAACTGCATACCATCCAGTATGTCGCCTTTAGTATCAGCTAATTCGTATTCACCAGCATCTACGGTACTGGTTGTTTCATTCCAACTAGATGGTGTGGTCTGTATGGCAGCTTCCGTACTCCACTTCACCACTCTAGGAAAGGATACACCAGATTGTTTTATATTCAACGCAACTAAGAATGATCTAAAGGACCGCATTGAACGACAAAAAGTTGTTATGAATACAGGCGCACCATCGCTATGACCTACAGCACTGCCGCCTCTGGAACAACCAGTAAAGGTTGTGCTTGTTTTACCAGTGTAGGGTATCTCTTCACTTCCTATGGTAATGGTGCCAGCAGTAGGAAAGTCAAGGGTGCTGTCTACTGTAATGGTAGTATCACCGCTCGTAATGGTCCCGTCTAATTCGGTCAAAGCAGGCCAGTTATTAAGGTCTTGCATCTTTTGAGATGACAAGGGAACACCATCAGTTAAGGCCCAATACTGTGGCTTATCGTAGAAGTTAGTCATCACTAGGACGCCACCTAGTACAGTAGATGTCCAAGTATCATCAGCCGTAGAGGAGTAGTCACCACCACTAGCTCTGGTTATGTCATACCATATAGTGGATCGAGTAACGGTAGCCCCAGCGGTGTGGCCTACAGCACCGGCTGCTCTTACACAGCCAGTAAAATCAGTAGAGGTTTTGCCTGTATATGCAATATCTTCAGACCCTATTGTGATAGTGCCAGCGCTCTCAAATCCCTCAGTGCTGGTAACTACAATAGTTGTAGCTGAGTCTGATATTGTTGTAGTTAATACAGTAACAGTGGCAGTATTATCATAACAATATATCTTTGATAACCCACCAGCAACCCAGAACTCAGGTGTTCCCAGAGTTATTTGAGTTATATGGTAAGGCGCGATAGGGCATGTTGCCATGACCTCAGAAAAGCCGGGAGACTTTCTTATTGAACCCTCATCTGTCTTGACGTTATTACCGTCACTCCAAACATTAGAGGGAAGCTCCCAAGGGCTAGTCTCTTTAGCTATGCCAATTTGACCTACCTTCTCAACAGCGATTAAAGCCATTAAGGTTTCTCAGGCCAGACCACATCTTCAGAATTCTCCACACTTGCTGGCAGATCACGCAATGCTTGACGATAAGTTGTCATAGAATCTGACATGGTTACGTCAGACAGAGCATAGAAGTCTGTTTCAGCAAGTAACTTGTTTCGCTCTTGGCGAACGCGATCCCAATTCCCTTTAACAACAGCCGCATTCATCTCATCAGCGGTTGGAAATGCGCCCTTGTCATCATCCCACTCGCAGACCAACCTGAGACTAGGTGTTCCATAAGTGCCATACTGCATGATTTCCACTACTGCATCTGAATTGATAAGATGCAGAGCAAATCCAAAGTCATCAGCACTAACTGATTCTGGTTTACCATACTTCATTATCAATACACTCTTTCAAACTTAGCGGTGAAGTGTGTTGCAGATATACCGCCACCACCAATAGTTTCGGTGTAATCAGAACGTATATTCGTAGCGTAAAATTCAACGTCTTGTGTGCTTGTAGCGTAATATTCGCCTGTTACTCCATTTTGACCACTAATGTAGCCAGAAGTACCATAGGCTTGACCATATTGACTAACCGAAGACCCACCAATATATAAAGTGGGGGCGCAACCAGTTGTCTGAGTAGAAATGGAGGGGTTAAAACTTACAGTCCAATACCCATTCATACCTGTAGGCGTTGTAAGTTTGTTGTTAGCATTATCCCAAGCATTCCCAATCTCTTTTACAAGAGTCCAACCAGTAAGTTTAGTTGTTGCGGATGTTCCTATGGTTGCAGTCGCCGTCAACCACCTATGCGAAAAATAAGTTTCTTTATGGTCAACCACTAACCATGCGCTGTTACTTACAATAAGTCGAACAAAGTCACCTGTTTGATACCCTGTCCAAACTTCTGTAGAACCATCAGACTCGACTACTGTTAGCTTATAAGTGGACGTTGCATCTGCATCAGCAACCACTGTGATAATACAAGTGTCTACTCCTGTTTCCGTTACCGGACACAAAGTAATCGTCCTAGTCGCTGCCCCAGCGTTAGCCGCTATAACCAATTCGGATTTACCAGCAACGTCGTAGCCAGAGGTCGTGGCTACAGTCACATCGCCTGTTGCTCGTTGGATATTAGTTGAACCAGCGGTTACAGACTTACCGCCTACAGTAAGCGTTTTGCCTGCCGCTACAGTAATACCAGAACCGGCGCTGGTTAATGTGTCTAGTGAAAGTGTTGCTGCCATAATGTTTTCCTCAGATCATTGTTAGTTCGCCGCTGATCGTCCACGTATACCCATCTTCTATGGTAATGGGACCAGCGACAAATGCGGCCTTGGTTGATTCT